>Ga0302326_10017363_pt1 | contig 15016 bp, 14 predicted proteins | sample Palsa_T0_3_FD_202264 | JGI IMG/M metagenome (GOLD analysis project Ga0302326, IMG submission 202264) | Peat permafrost microbial communities from Stordalen Mire near Abisko, Sweden - Palsa_T0_3 | ecosystem: Environmental > Terrestrial > Soil > Palsa > Peat permafrost | place: Sweden: Abisko... | reverse complement strand
CAAATGGATACCCCATTTATCGCCATTATATCGCCGCGCGTGCTACTCTAGACAATTCAGCATTGGACGAAGTAACCCAAAAGTCCGAAACAACGCCTGTAAGTGAGGATATAATCAAGCTGATGCCACGACCACCCAAGCAAGACACTGAACTACTCGAAGCTGCTTTAATCGGTTTCCAGCATAAACGGGACCAGGTTGAGCAGAAGATAGCGGAGCTACGCAGCCGGATCGGAGGGCACCCGGCATCCGGGCCGGCCGCCACCGCGGCTTCCGGGGCGTCCGCATCCAAGAAGCGCACCATGAGCGCGGCTGCCCGCCGGCGCATCGCTCTGGCGCAAAAGAAGAGGTGGGCCGCTTATAAGGCCGAGCACGGAACCAAGGCAGTGGCCGCGCCCAAGGCGAAGAAGCGCATTATCAGCGCGGCTGGAAGGGCTCGTATCGTGGCGGCCACTAAGAAGCGTTGGGCAGCGTATCGCAAGGCTCAAGAAGCCCAAGCGGCCGGTTAGGTCCGGGCTTCGCGAGAGATACTGAGCCGATCCCGCCACGGCGCGCTGTCTGTAAGAATCAGCACCGGTCCTACCGGTGTGTCGATCCAGACTGCTCTTCGGACGGGAACACGGTTTATACTGGCTCTGTGCGCCCGGCCTGGAAGACATTTCCCTATCTCCTGCGGCGAAGCGTTGTTGCGGCAGCCGACAACAACTGCTTCAGCATCGCCAAGGGCGCAGCTTACTCAGCGCTGTTGTCTTTCTTTCCGGTGCTGACCTCCGCGGCCACCATACTGATTCAAACGCACGCCAAATTCGTCTTAGACACCGTCGGCTCCGTTCTTGCACAAGTTGTCCCGCCCGGCACCGAAGACTTGGTGATACGCCATTTTCAGGGCGACGGTGCCCGGCCGCGCCTGGTATTGGCGGTGGCTGCGCTGGTGTCGCTATGGGCGGCTTCGAGCGTGTTCAAGAGCCTGATGGAAGGTTTTCAGGCGGCGTATAGTGTACCGCGCAGCCGCAATTTCTGGCAAAACTCGGGCGTGGCGATCCTGCTCGTGCTGCTTTCCGCGGCGCCCTTGGTGGCGGCTTCCGCGCTGCTGCTGTTCGGTAGTCAGGTGGAGAACGCCGTCCTCAGCTGGATGAAGGTCGACCCCCTGTGGAATCCCTGGGCCTGGGCCTGGGAATTAGTCAGCCGCGTGACGCGGTACATCATAGCGTTCGCCGCGACCATTCTGGTGACGATGCTGCTTTATTACTTCGGACCGAATCGACCGCAACGCTTTACGGCTCTATTTCCAGGAGCGGCGCTGGCGACGGTGCTTTGGATGCTGGCTACCAACGGCTTTGGCTGGTACGTGCGGCATGTGGCGCACTACAACCTGATGTACGGCAGTATCGGGGCCAGCATTGCGTTGCTGGTGTGGATGTACCTGGTGGCGGCCATCGCGCTGCTGGGGTGCGAGTTCAACGCGGAGTATGAGCGGCTGGGGAAGGCGCCCGCGGAGTAAGTGGGACGAGTAGTGTGGGTGGTGGAAGATAATATCGCGATCAAACCTTCACGGCCATCCAGCGTTTGCGGCTGGTATGCGCCGCGACGAATAATGCCAGGAATCCCACCATTAATCCCACCGACGCGCCCAATCCGATCAACTGTGGTTGCAACGAGTGCAACGATAGCGTCAGCGCCACATTGACCAGCACCGGAATGAACGAGGCGCCCAGCGCCAGAGTGGGGCGGTCGAGCGCGAACAGCGCGCGTCCGGTCAGTTCCAGCAGGCTCCAGCCGATCAGGCTGGGCGCCAGTCCCACAAAAACTGTCGAGACCAGGCGGGTGGATTCAGCAGTGAAGTTGCCGCGTTGAAACAGGATCGCGATGACGGGTTGGCGCAGGGCCAGAGCCACTCCGCATCCCGCTACGGCGGTAATGGCAGCCACACCGAGCGTCTTGTCGATCAGGCGGAAGGCTTGCCGCAGTCGCAATTGGCTGCGCAGGCGCGCAATCTCCGGCAGCAGCGAATTAGAAATTGGACTTACCAGGAACGCCATCGGCACTCCCACGCCGCGCATGCAATAATCCAACGCGGCGGCCATGCCGGGCCCGATGTGGGTCGCCCAAGCGCGCGTGAAGACTATATTGAGCGACAGGCTGATGGCATAGAGCGAGACGGCCACGGGCCGGCCGAGGATTTCGCGCCAATGCACTTTCGACGGCGGCAGGTTGCGCGTCTCCAGGCCCGCGCGCGCGAAGAAGTATACGACCATAAACTGCGCCCAGGCCCCCGCCGTATAGCCAATGGCGAACCCATACACGCCCAGCACCCGCCACAAGCTCGCTGCGCCGGCGATGGTAAACACATTGAGGCAGGCTTGATAGAAGGCGAAGGGCGCGAATCGGCGGTCCGTGTATAACAAGGCGCAGTTAATGGCCGCCGCGCCGGCCGCCATGATGGAGAACGCCGAGATGCGCAGGATGGTGATGGACGTGTGATAGTAGCGCGGGTCGAGGCCGGGCGCCAGAACGTCGATGAGCCACGGCGCGGCACACACGATGCCCAGCGTCAGCAGCGAAAACAGCCAGGCGAACCACTGGTTCAGCTTCAGGAACAGCGCGGTGCGATCCGCGCCTTGCCGCCCCGTGAGCATGGGCACGAAGGCGAAGACCATGGTGTTGATGAGCACCGAATTCAGGGCATCCAGCGGGCCTACCGCCACGGCCAGCGAATCCGCCTGCGAGTGCGTGCCCAACAGGTAAGCGGTCAAAGCCACACGGACGAAGCCGATAATATTGCCGGTGATAATACCGGCCCCGATAGTCAGCCCGCCGCGCACCAGTGGACTTTCCACCGCCCGAGCCAGGACTCGTTCAGCAAGGACCGGGGTTGGAGAATCCGTACTCAAAACCGCCTCAAGGTCCGGATGGCAGGCGAAACCGCCTGGCCCACTTACGATGCCGCGCGCGCCGCGGCCAGCGCAGTTTCGTAATTCGGGAAGTCCGCCACTTCCTTCACATACTCCGCGTGTTTGATGGTGTTATCCTTGCCCACCACGAATATGGCGCGGCTCTCAATGCGCAGTTCCTTGATCAGCGTGCCGTAGTGGCTGCCGAACGAGCCGTCTTTGTGGTCCGAAAGCATCTTGACCTTGTCGACTCCGAATGCGCCGCACCACCGCTTCTGCGCAAAGGGAAGATCCATACTCACAGTGAAAATATCCACGTGCGGCAGCTTGGCGGCTTCTTCATTGAACCGCTTGGTCTGCGCGTCGCATACCGGCGTGTCGAGCGACGGTATCACGCTGAAGATACGTACCTGCTCGCCGGTGCCGGCCAGGCTCACCGGCTTCAGGCTGCTGTCCACGACTTCGAAATCGGGCGCAGGGTCGCCCGGTTTTAGCTCCGGCCCGATCAACGTCTTGGGATCTCCGCGTAGCGTTGTTGCTCCTGGTCGTTCCATTTCTCCTCCTGTTGTTTTGGGTGATTGGCCTATTGTAACAACTGGCCGAACTCCGCCGCGTCCGCCGTAGGCAGTTGGCACGCGTAGTCCTCGCAGACGTAGGCGGTGGCCTGTCCGCCGATGGCCGTCATATCCGCGACGGCGGGCAAATAGCGGGCCACCGCTTGGCGCGACGCCCGATCCACCAGCAGCACGATACGGTTCGGAACGAAGCGGGAGTGCAGCGCGTCGAGCAACCGGCGCATATCCGGCGCATCGCGCTCGCCCACCAGGACAATCTGCTTGGGCTTCGAAATGCTGAACTCGTAAGCCACCAGCATCTGCGGAACGCCCACCGGCGCGGCCACCATGCGCGATCCGAAAGCTGCCAGCGCGCGCTCGGCGGAGGCCTGGAAATCCTGCCGGCCCGTAATCTGCGCGAGGCGCAGCAGGTTCAGCACGGCGATGGAGTTGCCCGAAGGCTCCGCGCCATCGTAGTCTTCCTTAATCCGCATGACCAGCGTGGGATCGCCCGCGGCCGTGCTGTAGAATGCGCCGTGCTCGATATCTTCGAACAGCTCCGCCTGTTTCTCCGCCAGCCGCATAGCCAGTTCCACGTCGCGCCATGCGAAGGTGGTTTCGTATAGATCGAGGAGCGCCTGGGTGAAGAACGCGTAATCGTCCAGGAAACCGGGGATGGCGGCCGCGCCCTGCCGGTAGCGCCGCAGCAGAATGCCTGTCTCCGCGTCGTACATGTGGCTCGCGATAAAATCGGCCGCGCGCCGGGCGGCTTGCGCATAGCGAGGCTCCGCCAGCACCGCGCCCGCTTTGGCAAACGCGGAAATCATGAGGCCGTTCCAGGCCGTCAGAACTTTGTCGTCGAGTTGCGGGCGAACCCGCGCGCCGCGCGCTTCGAGCAGCTTGTGCGAGGTTTCGCGAATGGCGGCGAGGCGCCCGGCATCCTGCTCCGCGTGCGCCTGGTACAGGATATTTCGTCCGGTGAACTCCTGGTGCGGATCGTTCTGAACATTGCCCTCAGGCTCGACGCCGAACCGATGGCAGAACCGTTCTGCCGCAGGCTGGCCAGCCACGGATTCGATCTCGGATTGCGTCCAGATATAGAACGCACCTTCGCCCTTTTCCTCGGGATGCGCGGCTTCGATGGCGCTGTCGGCATCCTCGGCGGAGTAGAAGCCGCCGTCCGCGTCGCGCATGTCGCGCAGCACGTAATCCAGGATGCCGCGCGCGGTCTCGCTGAACGATGCGTCGCGCGAAATCTGAAACGCTTCCAGATACGAGACGGCCAGTTGCGCCTGGTCGTACAGCATCTTTTCAAAGTGCGGTACGAACCAGCGTGCATCCACCGAATACCGATGGAAGCCGCCGCCCAGTTGGTCGTACATGCCGCCCTTGGCCATTTCACTTAGAGTAGCCGTGGCCATGTCGAGCGCCTCCTGGGTCTTGGTGCGGGCATAGTAGCGTAACAGGAAGTTCAGCGCCACAGGGCGGGGAAATTTCGGCGCTTCGCCGAAGCCCGCGTAACGCGAATCGAAGCTGCGCCGGAAGACGTAGAAGCCGGCGTCCAGCGTGTCCTTATCCGGCCGCAATGCGGAGCCCGGCGCGGCGGCGGCTACACCGGACTGTTTGATCAACTGCTCGATGGCCGCGCGGCTGGATTCCTCGATCCGGTCGCGGTCCTGCTGCCAGGCTTCCGCGACGCGTTCCAGCACCATGCGGAAACCGGGATGCCCATAACGCTGTTCGGGCGGGAAATAGGTGCCGCCGTAAAAGGGCTTCAACTCCGGCGTGAGCCATACGGACATGGGCCAGCCTCCGCCGCCGGTCGAGGCCTGCACGAACGCCATGTAGATGCGATCCACGTCGGGCCGCTCTTCGCGGTCGACCTTGATGGCCACGAAATGCATGTTCATCAGCGCGGCGGTGGCTTCGTTTTCGAAGGACTCGCGCTCCATCACGTGGCACCAGTGGCAGGTGGAATAGCCAATGGAAAGAAAGATGGGCTTGCTCTCCTGGCGCGCCTTTTCGAATGCTTCGGGGCCCCAGGGATACCAATCCACGGGGTTGTGTGCGTGCTGGAGGAGATATGGGCTCTGTTCGTCGATCAACCGGTTGGTATGCAGTCCCTTTATCATATCTCAGAGCAAAGACATGAAACGATTCGCGGCCACACGTCACTATACAATTTAGAGCGTGAATGGCGTGTCCTAAATGCTGCCTGTCGCCCACCCCATCGCCGCGTAACGATGTTCCTGCCTAATCTTCTCAGAATCCCGTTCACGCTCTGAAAGCAAAATCGCGGCCGGGGGCCGCCCCCTAACGGCCGTGGCTCATTATTTACCGGGCTGTAGCATACAATGACCATAAGCAAGCATGCTCAATCAGCTTCAGGCCAAGGCCGGACTTCTACGCCAACTCGGATTCGTCAGCGCCACCGCGCTGGTGGTCTCGAACATGGTAGGGATGGGCATCTTCGCTACCACGGGCTTTATGGCGCGGGACCTGGGCAGCGCCAAGCTCATTCTGGCTGACTGGCTGGTCGGCGCGCTATTTGCCTTGGCTGGCGCGCTCAGTTATTCCGAGTTGGGCATCAACTTCCCTAGTTCCGGCGGCGAATATGTGTATCTCACGCGCGCCTTCGGCCCAGCCTGGGGATTCATGACCGGATGGATCTCCTTTTTCGCCGGCTTCTCCGCGCCCATCGCGGCGGCGTCTTTGGCCTTCTCGAATTATTTGGGATACTTCTATCCCTCGCTGCAGCAGGAGCACGCACGCTACGTCTTCGGCTCCGGGGCCTTCACCATCCGCTTGGGCGGAGAGCAAGTCGTAGCCTGCCTCCTGATCGCGGGTTTCAGCATCCTGAATTGCCTGGGGGTGCGGCGCACAGCCAGGGTGCAGAACGCCCTGACCGCCACCAAGCTGGCGGTGATCGTCGGTTTCATCACGCTGGGATTCCTGAGCGGATCGGGAAGCTGGCACCATTTTTCCGAGCCGGCCGTGCGCACGGCGACCACTACCCTACCGGAGCAGTTTGTGATCAGCCTGCTGTGGGTCATGGTGGCCTACAGCGGTTGGAACGCGGCCACCTACGTGGCGGAAGAGCTGAAACATCCTGAGCGGACGCTGCCCGCCGCGTTGGCCGCCGGTACGGCGCTGGTGACCGCGCTGTTCATCGGCTTGAATCTGATCTTCATTTACTCCACGCCGCTCGAAGCCATGAAGGGCGTGCTGGCGGTCGGCTCGCTGGCGGCTTCCAACCTGTTCGGCCCCCAGGTGGCGGGAACCTTTTCCGCGCTGATGGCGCTCTCGCTGATGGCTACGGTTAACGCCGAGGTGACCATCGGGCCGCGGGTTTACTACGCCATGGCCAAGAACAAGGCGTTCTTCAAGGCCGCCGCCCAGGTGCATCCGGTATGGCACACGCCGGTAACTGCGATCCTGAGCCAGGGCCTTTGCGCCATGGCGATGACCCTGACGCCCTTTCCGCAGTTGGTGTACTACATCGGCTTCAGCCTGACCTTTTTCACGGTGTTGTCGGTGGCGTCGCTGTTCATCTTCCGCCGGCGGCCGGGCTGGCAGAAACTGCGTCCGGTGAGCTTCTGTTTTCCCGCGATTCCGCTGGCCTACATCCTGGTGGGAGCTTGTATGATCGCTTACGGCATCGTGTGGCAGCCGCTGGCGTCGGTGACCGCGTTGGCCACCATTGGCGCGGGGGCAGCGGTGTATCACTTGTGGCTGCGCCCGCGGCCGGTATAAGAGGGCATGGGGCGCGGTAGGGTACTCACGCCGCCTTCAGCGATGCGCCGCACTGCACACAGTGCGTCCAGCCCGGTTCCACGGCGCGCCGGCACTGCGGGCAAGCTGGCGACAGAGATCCGCCGCATTTCGGACAAAACGTAAAGCCCGGCCGGGCCTGCGCGCCGCAGTGCGTGCAATTTACCAGCAACGGCTCGCGCAAAACGAAGTACAGGATGATCCCGATGGCGTTGGGGATCAGGGCCGCCAGCCAGGTCCACAGCACGTACCGCATGCCTCGCCGCTTCGCGTCGCTGTAGACATACCCAACCAGCAGCACCATGACGAACAACGGTATTCCTGGCAGTACGGAAAGAGCCAGCTGGCCCGCCAGCGGCCAATTTCTAGCTTCCGGATCCAACCGGAACGGCAGCAACATCATCAGCAGGAAGAACGCCAGCCACACGCACGTGGCGATGGCGAACGCCGGGCGGGGCACCACGTCCATCTCGTCTCGAAATCGGCTCATAAAGCCCTCCTCAATTCGCGGCGGCGCCTTCCCAAGGCGATGGCCGCTACCGCCGCGGTCAACCACACCAGCACAGTCGAACCCGCGCTCCAGGTTCCGAAGCGGACCAGATTCGCGCCCATAATCACCAGCTCGCCGCCGGTCACGATGCGCGCCACAAACCAGAAGGTAAGCCCCACGGTCCAGGCAAACAGCGCCAGCGCCCCCAGCATCAGTTCGTCCCACCGCCGGTCGGCTGCCGCTGCGCGCTCCTGTACCAGCCGGGTCCGGGTGCGCTCCATCAACTGCGCGGGGATGGACGGCTGGGGAAGTTGCCGCAGGCCCTGCGAATACCCGCCCCAGATTTCCAACTCGCGCCGGCACGCCGGGCATTCCCGCGCATGCGCTTCGAGACGCCGCTGCTCCTCGACGTCCAGCGCTCCGGCGGCCGCCAGCGCCAACAATTCCCGCATGGACTCGTGTTCGCTCATGCTCACCCTCCTCCTGGAATCCGCGCATCCATGGCCTCACGCAGCCCTTCCAGCGCGCGCCGCAACCGGCTCTTCACCGTCGAAAGCGTGATGCCGGCCATCTCCGCGATCTCCTCCAACTTCATATCCTCTTCAAAGCGCAACGTCAGCACTTCGCGGTGAATGGCGGGCAATTCGTGCATACAAGCCGCCAGCATGGCGCCGCGTTCGAAATCCAATAGGCGCTCCAGCGCATCCGGATCGCCGCTGCGCAGGCCACCCCCGACACCGCCCCTGGGTGACTCGTCCGCATCGCCGGCATCGTCAAGGCTTTCACCGCGCTGCCCGCGCCAGGAGTCCACGGCCAGATTGTGGGCCACCGAGAACAGCCACGACTCAAAATTGCGGCCGGCATCGTAGCGGCCGATCTTCTCCATCACCCGCAGCCAGGTTTGCTGAAACAGGTCGTCGGCCGCCGCCGGCTCCCGCACCAACCGCAGCAAATAGCGGTACAGCCTGTGCTGGTAGCGCGAGATCATGGCTGTGAATGCGTCGGGATCCCCCCGCCGCATACCGGCGATGGCGTCTGGCGCGCCGCTGAAAGCCTCCGGATTCATAGTCGCCGCGAGGATCATACCACTATCCGGTATACGGATGACCCCCGCAAAAAGACCCATCGGGCATATACTGGTGGGGGACTGCGCTCGATGGCACTGGAAATCAATCAAAAGGAAGTCGCGCCCGCGACGGTGGTGATCTCGCTCGAAGGTAGCGTGATGCGTGGGCCGGAGGGCGAGCAAATCGAGACGGTGCTGAATGGCGCTCTGGCCCAAGGGCTGCGGCGGATCGTCTTCGACATGACCGGAATCAAGCGCATCGACAGCACCGGCATCGGCCGGTTCATCTACTGCCTGAACAAGGTGCAGGAGAGCGGCGGCAAGCTATGGATGGCGGGTGCGCAGGGGTACGTACGCGAGTGCTTCCGGGTCACCCGGCTGGACACTATCTTCCAATTTTGCGGGACGGTGGAGGATGCTTTGGCCGCGAATCAACGCGGCTGAATGCCAATCGCTGCTATTCGTAGCGCAATGCGGTATTGGGATCCAGGCGCATTGCGCGGCGCGCGGGGATATACGATGCCAGCAGCGCGACGGCGGAAAGAAGCACGGCCACCCCGGCGAACGTGACTGGGTCCGTGGCGCTCACCCCGAAAAGGAGACTGGACAGCAGGCGCGTGATGACGAATGATGCCAGTATACCGATGGCCACACCGAGAACCGCGAGCCGGGCGCCTTCGCCCACGATCAGCAGCAGTACGTTGCTGCGCCGCGCGCCGAGCGCCATGCGAATGCCGATCTCCTGAGTGCGGCGCGCCGCCGAGAAGGCCACCACTCCGTAGATGCCGACTGCCGCAAGCGCCAGAGCGGCGGCAGCGAACAACCCCACAAGAAGTAGCAGGAAACGGCGATCCGCGAGCCAGCCGCCCATTTCGTTCGCGAAGGTGGAGAATTTGACGGGAGCATCTGGCGCGAGATCGCGGAAAATACCGCGCGCGGCAGAAACGATCTCTCCAACCGGTAAGGCGCTGCGCATCAAGATCGTGGGCGAAGAATTGCCGTGCATTCCCCGCTGGCGGTAATCCACGTAAATAACGGGACTCGGTGGAGAATCCAGGCCCCGCGCGCGCACATCGCCAACGATGCCCACGATAGTCTGCGGCTTCAAGTTGCCGTCCATATTGCCGAAATTGATCACTTGGCCGATGGGGTCCTGATGGGGCCAGCGCTCGCGAGCCAGGGATTCGCTGATCACTGCAACATGCGGCGAATTCCAATCATCCTGTTCGCCAAACATCCGCCCGCGGATCAGCGGAATACCTAGCGTGCGGAAGTAGGCCTCGCTGGCGACACAATAAAGTGCATAACCGGCCTGGGAAGGATTGTGAGCCATACGACCCCACTCGTCAAAATTGGCAGGCGGCTTTTGGCCATTGAGTAGCAAGAATGTTCCGTCCGCAAGATTGTCGCCTGCCGCCACCGGGAGTGCGCCCGCCAAGCCCACGCTCTCCGCGCCGGGAATCGCCCGCAGCCGGGTCAATATGTCGTCCATTAGGTGGATTTGGCGCAAGATGCCTGACTGTTCGCTCGTCGGGTCACTGGATGCTCCCCACGGAATTGGAAGCGAAAACTCCATGGTGATCAGGTTCTGCTGGCTAAATCCAGGACTCGTGGAAATGAGCCGCAGGAAGCTGCGGCCAAGAAGGCCAGCTCCGATCAGAATCACCAGCGTCGCGGCAATTTCGCCGATTACCAAAAAGGCGCGAAACCGCTGGGTGGCGCCCCCGCTGTAGCTGCGGGAGCCGGCGGTCAGTGCTTGCTGGAGATCCCCGGCAGCGGCGCGCCAGGCGGCAAAGAGGCCGAGCGAGACGGCCACAGCTACAATGGCGGCCAAGGCGAACAGCAGCACCGGGGTGTTGATGGCCACGGCTTGCTGCCGCGGCAAATTCGCCGGAAGGATTGTTGGGAGTGCGCGGACCGCCCCGACCGCGATCAGAATGCCCAGCGTGCCTCCTGCTACGGAGAGTGAAAAGGACTCAACGAGGAACTGCTGAATGAGACGGCCGCGCCCGGCCCCCAGGGCCACCCGCACAGCCAGTTCTTTGCGGCGGGCGGAGGTACGCGCTAAGAGTAAACCGGCGACATTGGCGCAGGCGACCAGCAGCAAAAGGCCTACGGCTCCCAACAGGGTCAGCAGAGCGGTGCGCACGTCTCCGACCATGGCGTCGGCAAGAGGGACTACCGCGGCATCGTTGAGATCGGCGTCTTTTCCATATTGAGCTTTGATGCGACGGCCAATCGCGCTGAGATTCGCGCGCGCCTGGGCCACGGTAACCCCGTCCCGGAGGCGCCCCAGACCTCGCCAGTTATGCGCTGTGCGGCTGGGAATTTCCGGATCCAACTCGCGCGGAGTCCATACGGCGGAGCCCGGCGGAAAATCAAAACCTTCCGGCATCACGCCGACAACGGGATAGACGGCTCCTTCCATCCGCAGGTGGAATTTGGAGAGATCCGTTGTGGCGCCCAGATATCGCTGCCAATAGCCATGGCTGACGATTGCCGCCGGCGCGCCGCGCAGGCGTTGCTCTTGCGGCGCAAAAGTGCGGCCGCGAAAAGGTTCCACACCTAGGGCCTGAAAGAAGCCGCTGGAGACGATGGCGATGTTGATACGCACCGGCTCGCTGCCGCCCGTAACAGACGATAGCCCATATTCATAAGCCGCCAGATTCGCGAACGTGTCGTTCTGCGTATGGAAATCGTCGAAATTCGGATCCGCCAAGTTCATGCGGTGCCCGTCAGGAGCCTGTTCCCATACGCGTACGATTTTTTCCGGATTCGGATAAGGAAGCGGACGCAGTAAAACGGCGTCCACCACCGAAAAAATTGCTGTGGATGCGCCGATGCCCAGCGCCAGAGTCAGTATGCTGACCGCCGCGAAGCCCGGATTTCCGGCCAGCCGCCGGGCAGCATAACGCAGTTCGGCAAACAGGCTATCGATGGTGTTCTCCCACCCATACCCGCGTACTTGTTCCCGAACGGCGGGCGCATTGCCCATTTCCAGGCTTGCGGCGCGCCGCGCCTCATCGGGGGCAAGCCCTCCGGCGACCAAGGCAGCCGTGGCTTCTTCCAGGTAGTGGCCTACCTCGTCGGCGATCTCCCGATCCGCGGCTTTCCGATTTCCGAGCACGCGCAACCCGCGGGTGAACTGGCGCCAGAGGGACATCGTTTATCCCACAGCCTTCAGGAGACGCGCGATCGCAGACGCCCGGCGGTTCCAGTTCGTGGTCTCCACTTCAAGCTGCTTTCGCCCCGTCCGGGTGAGCCGATAGAACTTCGCGCGGCGCGAGTTGTCTGTTTGGCGCCACTCGGAATTCAGCCACCCCACGCGCTCCAGCCGCTGGAATGCGGTGAGCAGCGACCCGGGATTCACCTTGAAGACTCCGCGCGATACCTGCTCGATCCGGCGGGCAATGCCGAAGCCGTGCATGGGTTCAAGGCTGAGCGCCTTGAGAATGAGCATGTCCAGCGTGCCCTGGATTATGTCTGTATTCAGTTCGTCCATGGATAGACTCCCAAAAAGAACATACGGCCTATAGTAGCCTGAGTTCCACATGACTGTCAAGATGTGATTACCAAGTGAATGAAGGAACGTGAAATCCAGCGCCGACTGCTCCAGACCCAGCTCCGTACCGTTCCATGAAAACCATCTTTAGACCAGCGGAAATGGCCCTGCGACTCCCGAAATTGTGGTGCGCATTCTGGTATAACTAAGGTGCATACCATGAAGACGGCCATTTCTCTGGAAGACGAACTCCTGCTAAGAGCGGACCGCACCGCGCGGCAAATGGGAATCAGCCGCAGCCGCCTGTTCTCCGTCGCTCTGAAGAGCTACCTTCGTAAGCGGCGAAACCAGGAAATGCTGAGCCAACTAAACAGGGTATACGCGGACCATCCCAGCCCGGAGGAACGGCGAACAGTTGCGGGAATGAAGAGGCGATTCCGCTCGACGATCCGTGGAAGCTAGCCACCATGATCCGTCAGGGTGAAGTCTATTGGATCGATTTTGGCCCTGTGGCGGGATCTACGCCGGCCGAGCGGCATCCCTGCGTCGTCGTGCAGAGCGATCTCTTCAACAAGAGCAGGCCCAGTGTGGTCAATGTGTCTCAGGTCGTGACTGTGGACAAGTCGGAATTGTGCGAGCGGTTAGGGCGGCTCTCGGCAGCCAAAGTCGATCCTATCCGGCGAGGTTTGCATCTATTGTTCGACCGCGTTTGATCGCATAAGATCCGAGTCCTTCTTCCCGCAACGTTTTGGCATTACCACACGCGACCTTGAGAATTACCTGGCCGAAGCGTTGTCTAAAGGGGGGGCGTACGCCGACCTGTACTTCGAATATCTTTCGACGAGTTCCATCGGCATCGATGAATCCATCGTGAAGACCGCGATGCAGGGCGTGTCACTCGGCGTGGGCGTGCGCGTGATCTCCGGCGAGCGCACCGGCTACGCTTATAGCGACGATCTTAGCCCGGAGAAGATTCGCAAGGCCGCGCGGGTGGCGGCCTGCATCGCGGCAGGGCCCGCCACGGTGGAGAAAGTTTCGCTCAACGAAGGCGCGCGCCGCAATCTCTATCCCGTACTGACCGCCCCCACCGAGACCGCCTTCGCCGAGCGCGTGGAACTGGTCAAGCGCGCCGACCGGGCGGCCCGCGCTTACGACTCGCGCATCTTCAAGGTGCAGGCCAGTTACGCAGACAGTCTGCGGCAAGTGCTGGTGGCCACCAGCGACGGCGTGCTTTCGTGCGACCGCCAGCCAATGACGCGCCTGAACGTGGCGGCCCTGGCACGCGACAACGCCCGCGTGAACAGCGGAACCCCGCAGCGCGGCCATGCGGGCGGCGGCGGGCGTGTGGATCTGAGCTTCTTCCAGAACGAAAAGACGCCCGAGTATTTCGCCGCGCAAGCCGCGCGCGAAGCCATTGTGATGCTCGACGCGGTGAACGCGCCCGCCGGCGAGATGACCGTGGTGCTGGGTCCCGGCTGGCCCGGCATCCTGCTGCATGAAGCCGTGGGCCACGGCTTGGAAGCCGATTTCAACCGCAAGGGTGTCTCCGCATTCAGCGGACGCATGGGCCAGCAGGTGGCCAGCCCCTTGTGCACGGTCATCGACGACGGCGCCATCGCCAACCGGCGCGGATCGCTGAACGTGGACGACGAGGGGCATCCCACCGGGCGCAATGTGCTGATCGAGAATGGCATCCTGCGCGGCTATCTGCAGGACAAGCTCTCCAGCCGCCTGACCGGTGCGGCGGAAACCGGCAGCGGGCGCCGCGAAAGCTACGCGCACATCCCCATGCCGCGCATGACCAATACATTCATGCTGGCGGGCGAAAGCGATCCCGAGGAAATCATCCGCTCGGTACCCAAAGGACTCTATTGCCCCGATTTCCGCGGCTGCCAAGTCGATATCACCAGCGGCAATTTCGTCTTCTCCGCCGCGGAAAGCTATCTGATCGAAGATGGCCGGCTGACGCGTCCGGTGCGCAACGCCACGCTGATCGGCAACGGGCCGGAAGCGTTGAAGTACGTCAGCATGGTGGGCAACGATTTGAAGCTGGACGAAGGCATCGGGATGTGCGGCAAGGAGGGCCAGAGCGTGCCGGTCGGCGTCGGGATTCCGACCATCAGGATCGATCGCATGACCGTGGGTGGCACGGCGTGACGGCCAACGGCTACCCCGGCGAATATTCGAGCATGGCCGCGGAGATCGTGCAGCAGGCGCTGGCGGCCGGCGCCACGGACGCGGAGTGTACCATCAGCGAGGGCGACGAGTTTTCCGCCAACGTGCGCCTGCGTGAGGTGGAGTCCCTGAAGGAAGCCGGGTCGCGCGCGGCGGGACTGCGCATCCTGAGAGGGCGGCATACAGGCTCGGCGTACACCTCCGATCTGTCGGGCGACGGCATTCGCCACATGGTAAGGTCGGCCGTCGAGCTGGCGGAAATCACCACGGAAGACCCGCATGCCGGACTGCCGGACGCCGCCGATCTGGGGTCCATTTCCGGCGACCTGGGGATGTATTCGAGCGACGTGGAGGGCCTGGCAACCGAGCTGAAGATCGACATGGCGCGCCGCGCCGAAGATGGCGCGTTGCGCGCGGACGCCCGCATCGCCAATTCCGAAGGCGCGTCCTTCGACACGCACCTGGGCCGGCATGCCTTCGCCAATTCGCGCGGTTTCGCGGGCGAGTATCGGGCCAGTTATTGTTCGCTGTCCACCGTGCCTGTGGCGCGCGAAGGCGAATTCATGG
>Ga0302326_10017360_pt1 | contig 15017 bp, 8 predicted proteins | sample Palsa_T0_3_FD_202264 | JGI IMG/M metagenome (GOLD analysis project Ga0302326, IMG submission 202264) | Peat permafrost microbial communities from Stordalen Mire near Abisko, Sweden - Palsa_T0_3 | ecosystem: Environmental > Terrestrial > Soil > Palsa > Peat permafrost | place: Sweden: Abisko... | reverse complement strand
CGGGGTCTCTTCACGCTCACCATCCCCACCACCGTCTTCCAGTCCGTCAACTCTGTCTTCATCGTCGGCTTCGCCCCCCTCTTCGCCATGATGTGGACCTGGCTCGCGGCCCGGGGCAAGGAGCCCAGGACGCCCACCAAGATGGCGCTCGGCCTGCTGCTGGTGTCGGTGGGCTTCGTGCTCATGTATTTCGCCGCGAAGCAAAGCGCGGCCGAGGGCAAGGCCGCGCTCTTGTGGGTGGTGGGCGCCTACCTCTTCCACACCTGGGGGGAACTCGCACTCTCCCCGGTGGGCCTGTCCATGGTGACCAAGCTTGCGCCCACCAAGTTTGCCTCGGCGCTGATGGGTGTGTGGTTTCTCTCCAACGCTGCGGCAAACAAGCTGGCCGGCATGCTGGGCGGGGCCGCCGAGCGCGTCGGTGACCGCACCATGTTCGGCATCATCGTCGTCTTCACCGCCGCCTCTGGCCTGGTGCTGCTCGCGCTCTCCGGGATGCTGTACCGGATGATGCATGGGGCGGAGGACGCGCCAGCGGCGGTCGCGCCTACGCCCGCCGCCGTCGTCTAGGGAGCTGACCCAGTTAGTGCGATGGTCGCAAGAGCTCTGAGGTTCACGACTGCGGCGTGCCGTCGCTGATCGAAGAGGTTCTTGCGCAAACCGCGGAAGCGGGCTCGTCGTCCGGTTCGCGTTACAAGGCGGGCGAGGCCGTGCTCGACGTGGATGAACTCTTCGGCCTTCGTAACTTTGGTACCTGGCGACCAGCGAAGTGACATGGGCCATCCTCCTCCCAGGTCAGATCGTTTCCCCGGCTGTCGTCGATCGCCTCTTCTCCCTACGGGGTCAGTAACTACTTCTTCTTGCCCTCGACGGGTGTGGCAGCGGCAGTCATCGCAGCCTCTTCGGCGGCGGCCTTGTCGGCGTCAGCCTGAGCAGCGGCCGCGGCCGCTATTGCTACCTGCTTGCCCTCGGCGACGGTCTTCAGCTGGGCGAGCCCCTTCTCGATGTCGGTGCCGAGCATGTTGTCCATGTCGATGAACATGCCGAAGGCTTTGCCGATGAAATTGTGGTTCCCATCCATCGACCACGTCACGAACGAGCCGGTCGGTGTACCCGCGAGGGTGAGCGCACAGGTTGCCGTGGACTCCATCGGCTTCACAAACTGAAGCTTGATGCCCACCTTCTGGCCAGGGACGCTCTCTTCGATGGTCATCTTGCCCTTGCCGACCTTGTTGCCGCTCCACGCATACGACTGACCGACGCCCGCCGCGGGGCCTTCGAAGGTCTTCTGCAGGTTGGGATCGAGCTTCTCCCACGGCGACCCGAAAAGGACCAAGACACCCGCAAACTGATGGAGGTCGTTGAGAACGCCGAACACGAGATGGGCAGGAGCAGCGACCGCGAGCTTGCGCTCGACGTGATACGCGGACGGCCGTGTGGCCACCACCGCTACGAAAAGGACCAAGACACCCGCAACACCGATGAGAATTTTCCCGAGCATTGAAGCCCTCCTAGAGGCGCAACCATCACATCGAAGGGCCGGCGGTCAAGCGCTGGGGGGCGGAACCTCTGAGGTGTGGCGCAGCGTGACGGTGATCGTGGTCCCCTGGCCGGGCGCGCTCGCGATGTACAGGTTGCCGCCCGCGCCTTCGACGAGGCGGCGGCATTGGTATGGCCCTGCTTCCACGTCAGATCATTTTCCCCGCCTCTCGTCGATCGCCTCTTCTCTTTACGGGATCAGCTCCCTAGGACTCACTTCGCCTTCGGCTTCAGGGTTTGCTCGAAGAACTCGAGCGACGCGCCGAATTGCACCACCAGATTCGCGCGCTTGGCTGCGCCGTGCCCTTCATCGGGGAAGATGATGAGCGCGCTCTTCACGCCGCGAGCCGCGAGCGCGTCATGCATCTGCACGCCCTCGCCGACCGGAACGCGCGGGTCGTTGGCGCCGGCGATGACCAGCAGCGGCGCCTTCAGCCGGTCGATGTAGGTGATGGGCGAGAGCTTGATGAGGGCGTCCTTGTCCTTCTCCGGGTCGCCGTATTCATTGACGCGCAGCGCCCTGCGGTAGGGCGCGGTGTTGTTGAGGAAGGTGAGCAGGTTGGAGATGCCGACGATGCTCACGCCCGAGTCGTAGGCACCGGCGAACATGGTTATCCCGATGAGCGCCGAGTAGCCGCCGTAGCTGCCGCCGAGGATGCCGACTTTCGGTACCTGGCCTCCCACCGCCCAGGCCTTCCGGATGTACTTCGAGCAGTCGTCGATGTCGGTGATGATGTTCAGTCGCCTCGGACCGTCGTCGGCGTGGAACCAGCTCTTCCCGTAACCGTCGCTTCCGCGGACATTGGGCTGGACGTAGACGAAGCCCGCGCCGACGAAGAGCTGCGCTCTGGCGCTGAATCCCGCCAGAGACTGGGCCTCTGGACCACCGTGGAATTCGACGATGACCGGGCAGGGCTCGGTGCACTTCGCTGGCCGTCGGACGAACATCGGGATGCGCGTCCCGTCGGCGGCCGGGTAAAACTCGAGCTTCGGACGGACGAAGAGGGCGAGGTTGACTTCCGGCGCGCTCGGCAACTGCCACTGCACTGCCTTGCCGGTTTGCCAGTCGACGACGTAGCCGATGGCGGGCGCCTTTCCGGTGTCGACGGACACCGTGGAGTAGCGGCCGTTGTGGCTGAAGGAGTTGGGAAAGACGTCGTCCGCGTCGGGGAACTTGGGAAGCTTCAGCGGTTTGAACGTCCGTGCGTCCAGCGCGTGAAGCCGGGTGTAGCCGTCCTCGTTGGCGGTATAGAGGATGCGCCGGCGCCGGTAGTCGATGCGGAAGGACGAGACGTCGTATTTCATGTCGGGCGTGACCGGGTTCATCCTTCCGGGCTGCCACCGGTAGAGCCGACGGTACTCGCCGACCTTGGGGGTCAGGAGGAGCACCTCGCTCTCGGCCGCACCGTAGGCGGCGTCGTATTCCTCGTGCTCCCCCTGGCCGACGATGGCGGTGAGCGCCTTGAACGTCGGGTTCCATTCGTAGACCTAGGTGACGGCGCTGCCGAGCTCCTTGATGAGGAGCAGCCGTCCGTCGGACCGGTGGTCCACGACATTCCACAGCCCGTCCTGCTCGAAGACCTTCTCCTTGGTGCCGGTCTTCTTCTCCCAGCGGTAGATGACGTAGGAGTCCGGCTTGACGTCATTGGCCCGGAAATAGACGTAGCGAGAGTCATCGGAGATGAACTGGGCTTGAGTCTGCACCCGCGGCAGGTGCTGGATGAGCTGCAGGGGGCCGCCGTCGGGCGACTGCCAGTACAGCCCCGGGTACTCCTCTCCGCCCCGGTCCCGCGAGACGAGGAGGAAGCTGCCATCCGGCGCGATGCTGTCCACGAGGGTGGTGTCCTCGCCCCCGGTGAGCTGCACCGGGAAGCGCTGCGGGCCATCCAGGCGCCACACCTGACGCGTCCCGGTGACGGTCCAGCTGAAGAAGAGCCGTTTGCCGTCCGGCGACACCAGGCCCGCGGCCGGCGAGCGCACGTCGAGGATGGCCTGGATGCGTTCGCTGACTGACGGGGGCAGCGTCGGCGGCGCGTATTTCGCCAGCAACTCGGGCGATGTGCTCCCGGCGCCATGGCCGGCATAGGACTTGGTGGCCGGCGCCGCCGACGGCGTCGCGGGCGGCGTCTGCCCGAGGACACCCGGGGCTGCCAGCAGCAGGGCCACCCTGAGCGTCCGGACGTGGCGGCACAGACGAGGAAGGGCTTGAGGGCGCATGGAGGTCTCGCTCGGAAGGGGACTCGGGGGCGGGTGCGGCAGGAGCGGCAGAGAGCCTCAACCGCTACGCGGTTGCAAGCCTGGTGAAGCCCAAGGGGTGCGTTTAGGAAAGGCGTTCCAGGAGGCGCCCGTCGATGTCTAGGAGCGAGCGCACCACTGCATCCGCCAGACAGAAGCGCCTGTCTTCCAGCTGGGAAGCCTCGGGCACGGCAATGACGCGCATCCGGGCGGCCTTGGCGGAGACGAGCCCATTCACCGAGTCCTCGAGGGCCACGCATTCGCTGGGGGCTACGCCCAGCCGACTGGCGCAGGTGAGGTACACCGCCGGGTGGGGTTTGCCGAGCGGTTCCGACTCGGCGGAGACGGTGAGCTCGAACTGGCCTGCCAGCCCGAGCTTGTCCACCACCGCGTCGATGAGCACCAAGGGCGAGGAGGAGGCCAGCGCCCGGCGGATGCCTTTGTGGGCAAATAGCTGGAGCGACTCGCGGACGCCGGGCTTGGCGCCCGCATCGGCGAGGATGAGGCGGTGGGCGGCCTTGGTGAGCCGCCGCAGCACCAGCTTCTGGCTCGGTCCCTTCCATGGAAAGCGGCGGTACCAGTGCGCCACCGCCTCGTCGAGGCGCATTCCCGTCGTCTCGCGCGCCAGCTCCCGGGTGAGTGGCACCCCGACATCGCCCAGCACTTCCAGCTCCGCCTGCACCCAGTAGGGCTCCGAGTCGAGGAGAAGCCCGTCCATGTCGTAGATGGCTGCGCGGAGCATGGGCTTTCGACGGGGGCGCTAGGCGCTCGCCAGCGCAGAGGTGCGCGAGCGCTTGGGACCCTTGGTCCCGAGTACCCGCGCAAGGTAGTGCCCAGTGAAGCTGGACGGAACCTGTGCCACCTCCTCGGGCGTCCCGGTGGCCAGCACCCGGCCACCGCCGCCGCCGCCCTCGGGCCCCAGGTCGATGAGCCAGTCCGCGCTCTTGATGACATCCAGGTTGTGCTCGATGACCACCACCGTGTTGCCCGCCTCCACCAGCCGGTCGAGGACGCGCAGCAGCTTGCGGATGTCCTCGAAGTGCAGCCCGGTCGTGGGCTCGTCGAGAATGTAGAGGGTGCGCCCGGTGGCCACCCGGGCCAGCTCGCGGCTGAGCTTGATGCGCTGGGCCTCGCCCCCGGAGAGGGTGGGGGAGCTCTGGCCGAGGCGGACGTAGCCCAGACCCACGTCCTCCAGCGTCCCGAGGATGCGCTCAATCTCCCGGTGGGCAGAGAAGTGCTCGCGCGCCTCGCGAACGCTCATTTGGAGCACCTCGGCGATGGTTTTTCCCTTGAAGCGGACGCGTAAGGTGGCCTCGTTGAAGCGCTTGCCACCGCACACCTCGCACGGGACGTAGACGTCGGCCAAGAAGTGCATCTCCACCAGCTTGACTCCGTCGCCCTCGCAGGCCTCGCAGCGGCCGCCCTTCATGTTGAAACTGAAGCGCCCTGGCCCGTACCCGAAAGTCCGGGCCTCCTGGGTGAGGGCAAAGACCGCGCGGATGGCGTCGAAAACCTTGGTGTAGGTCGCCGGATTGCTGCGCGGGGTGCGGCCGATGGGGCGCTGGTCGATGTCCACCACCTTGTCCAGCAGCTCCACGCCCTTCAGCGCCCGGTGCCGGCCGGCCACCTCCCGCGAGCCGTAAAGCTTCTGTGCCAGCGCCGGGTAGAGCACCTCATTCACCAGGGTGGACTTGCCCGCTCCGGACACACCGGTGACGGCCACCAGGAGGCCCAAGGGGAATTCGACGGTGACGTCCTGGAGGTTGTGGGCCCGTGCCCCTTCCACCACCAGCTTCGCTGTGCCCGGGGGCCGGCGTCGCTCGGGGACCTCGATGCGAGCGCGGCCACTCAGGTAGGCGCCGGTGAGGCTCGCCTCGTTGCGCATGACTTCTGCCGGCGTCCCCTGGGCCACCACCTGGCCTCCGAGCTCGCCGGCGCCGGGGCCGAAGTCGACCATGTAGTCGGCCTCGCGCATGGTTTCCTCGTCGTGCTCCACGACGATGACCGAGTTGCCGAGGTCGCGAAGCCGTTTCAACGTCGAGAGCAGCTTTCCGTTGTCCCGCTGGTGGAGGCCGATGGACGGCTCGTCGAGAATGTAGATGACGCCGGTGAGCTCGGAGCCCATCTGCGAGGCCAGCCGGATGCGCTGGCTCTCCCCACCGGAGAGCGTCGTCGCGCTGCGCTCCAGCGTCAGGTAGCCGAGTCCCACGTCCACCAGGAAGCCGAGCCGGCTCTGAATCTCGCGAAGCAGCTCGCGCGCCACCGGCTCCTCCTGGGGGAGGAGGTTGAGGCCGGAAAGAAAACTACGGGCGTCGGCCACCGTCAGCCGAGACAGCTCGACGATGGTCTGCCCATGCACCCGCACCGCGCGCGCCTCGGGCCGCAGCCGCTCGCCGTGGCAGGTGGAGCAGGGCCTGGGGGAGAAAAACTTCAGGTAGTACTTCCGCATGCCCTCGCTGTGGGTGGTGCGGAAGCCCTTCATGAGTTTTTGGACGATGCCCTCCCACTCCATCTTCCAGCCGCGGACAGTGAAGGCCTTGCCGCCAGAGCCGTGCAGGACGACGTCCCGCTCACGCTTGCTCAGCTTCTCCCAGGGTGTGTCCAGGTCGAGCTTGAAGGCTCGGGCCAGCTGCGCCACGAATTCCGCCGTCCAGCCCTCTCCTTTGCCCATGCCGGTGGCCCAGGGTTCCACCGCGCCCTCGCGGATGGTTCGCCGCGCGTCGGGGACGATGAGGTCCGGGTCCATCTCCGGGCGTGTCCCGAGGCCGTTGCAGTCCGGGCACATCCCGAGCGGGCTGTTGAAGCTGAAGGAGGACGGCGTCAGCTCGGGGAAGGAGAGGCCGCAGTGATGGCAGGCGTTGAGCTCGGACATGACGCGCTCTTGAGCGCCCGACTCGTCGGTGACCAGCAGGACACCTTTCCCCTCGCGCAGCGCCGTCTCCACCGAGTCCGTCAGCCGCGCCCGGACGTCCGGCTTGAGGACGAGCCGGTCCACCACCACCTCGATGGTGTGCTTGACCTTCTTGTCCAGCTCGATGCGGTCCTCGAGGGCCTGCACCCGCCCGTCGATGCGCGCCCGGGCGAAGCCCCGCCGGGCCACGTCGGCGAGCACTTCCTTGTGCTCTCCCTTGCGGTTCTCCACCAAGGGCGCGAGCAGCATGATGCGCGCCCCGGCCGGGGCCTTGAGTACCTCGTCGACGATGGCTTGCGCCGACTGGCGGCCGACAGGCCGGTCGCACTTCCAGCAATGCTGCAGGCCGATGGAGGCGTAGAGGACGCGCAGGTAGTCGTGCACTTCCGTCACCGTGCCCACTGTGGAGCGCGGGTTGTTGCTCGCCGACTTCTGCTCGATGGAGATGGTGGGGGAGAGGCCGCGGAGCGTCTCGTACCGGGGCTTTTCCAGCTGCCCGAGAAATTGTCGGGCGTAGGCGGAGAGGCTTTCCACGTAGCGGCGTTGCCCCTCCGCGTAGAGGGTGTCGAAGGCGAGCGAGCTCTTGCCCGAGCCGCTGACGCCGCTGAACACCACGAGCTTCTTCTTCGGGACATCCAGCGAGACGGACTTGAGGTTGTGCTCGCTGGCGCCGCGAATGGCGATGAAGTCAGGTTCGGCCATGGGAGAAGCCCTGGCGAATAACAGGTCCCCCGGACGTCCGGCACGGCAAACGCCACGCCGGGTGCTAGAGAGGACGGGAAAGGCCGGGCAGTCGGAAAAGGGTGCTTAGGAGGGGGTTCCCTGTTCATCGCTGGCGTCGGAGACATCCACGGGCGTTTTCACCGCGTGCAGCGCTGGCTACGCGAGCTGGAGGAAGGGCGAGGCCTTAGCCTCGACGCGGTGTTTGCCGTGGGGGACGTGGAAGCCTTCCGGACCAAGGACGACCACCGGCGCAAAGCCGCCAAGCGCGCCATGCCGGCCGAGTTCGCCGACTATGCAGCCGGCCTGGAGAAGCTTCACCGTCCGTTGTTTTTCATCGGCGGCAACAACGAGGACTTCGTCGCCCTGCACGCACTGCCCGACGGCGGCGAGGTGGCCCCAGGGCTCAACTACCTGGGCCGGGTGGGCTGCCGGAGCTTCGAGGCGCTCCACGTCGCCTGGCTCTCCGGCATCCACGCGCCCCGGCACCTGGACACCCCGCTTCGCGAGCCCGGGACACCAGCCACCCAGAAGCAGGCTGGCTACTTCCGGACGCCAGAGGTGGAAAGGCTGCGCCAGGCAAAAGAGGTCAAGCTGCTCCTGGTGCACGAGTGGCCGCGCGGACTCTTCCGGCGCGCCGCGGGCCGCCCGGTTCGTCCCTGGATGGGAAACCCCATCACCCGGACGCTGGTGGACACCCTGCGGCCGGAATGGCTGTGGTGCGGGCACTCGCACGAAGCGCTGGCCGCGACGCTCGCGCACCCGGGCGGACAGCTGACGCGGGTCGCGTGTCTGGACGAGGCAACAGCCCCGGAAGGCGCTCTGTTCTGGATGGAGTGGGAGGCTGGAGAGCCGGTGCAAGCTGGATGGGGCACGAGCGGACGTCCGGCGTGGAAGCGCGGCGAGGCGTGGGGCGAGGACAAGACGCCCCCTTCGGGTTGACGGGCCTCACCGGCCAGGGCTTCTCGGTGAGCATTGCTGGGCACTCCTCCCCGTGAGGCACCTGGGTGGCGCTGGCCCGGGTTTTGTTGTCGAATGGTAGAAGGCGTCTCTTTCGCCCTGCAGCCGTCCGTGGAGAAGCCATGCGTCGTCTTGCGCTCCTACCCCTGCTGTCCCTTCCTGCCTTGGCCGCGCCGGCTTCGGCGACAGACCAGATGAAGCAGAGGGTGGAGGTCTACCTGGGCTCCATCGACACCCCCATTCCCGAGGCGCGCTGGAAGGCCCTCGGTCCGGACGCAGGCCCGCTGCTGGCCTCCATCGCCACCGGCGATGTGCTGCCGAGCCGACGGGCGAAGGCCCTGCACGCCCTCTCCATTGTCGACGCGGCTCGCGCAGCCCCGCTGGCCACCGCGGATGCGGCCAACACCAAGGAGCCGCTGGTGGTGCGCTCGGCCGCGGTGCGGGCTGTGGCGCGGACGCTGCCACCGGCCGAGGCGGTGGCGGTGCTGCGCCCGGTGCTGAGTGGCGCCGACGTGCCGCTTCAACGCCGCACTGCTGAGGCGCTGGCGTCGGTGGGCGCCGAAGGCTGCGCCGCGCTCCAGGTGCATACCGCGCCTCTCGGCGCTGAGGCCCGGGCACCCTTCGCCAAGGCCCTGGCCAGCTGCCCTGGGGCCTCCACCCGCTAGTACCGAAGGCGCTGTCAGGCTTGGCCCGTAGACGTTGAAGCGGCCATGCCCGACACCGACGCGACGTTGTGGGTAGGCCCCTCGGCAGGGCCCGGACGCCGTGCGCAAGCGGCCCGTGCCGGGGCCAGCACCGTCTGGACTCTGGAGGCGCTCGCGCGGAGCCTCGCCGCCGGACGCCCGTCCCCCAGGCGGACGCTGGATGGCCCGGGAGCCGTCCTGGCCGTCGCCCTGGCCACGGCCGAGGACGCAGTCCTTTCCGCCTCCGACGTCGAGCGGGTGCAGGGCTGGGCAGAAGCCGTCCAAGAGGCCCGGTCCGGGCGCGTCCGGGCGCGGGTGCTGGCCGAGCTCGCCGCGCGCATGGGCGGCGCAGCAGCTGAGCGCCTCCTGGCCGTGACGCGCGCCCTGGGCGCGTACGAGGACTTGCTCCGCAGCCGGGGACTGGCCGACGCCTCGGGACGCTGGGACGACGCGCGCGCAGCGCTGGCCGCTGCCGAGGGATGGCCCAAAGCGCTGGAGCGCTTCGGCCGGGTGCTGGTGCGCCTGCACGCGCCGTTGTCTCCGGTGGTGCTGGAGACGCTGGTGGCCCTGGCCCGGCTGGGCGAGCGCACCGGGCACGCCGTCAGCTGCGAGGTGCCCGTCACCGGAGAGGCCACCCTCGACGCCGCCGTCGAGCCGCTATTTGTCGCCTTCGAGGCCCACCCCGAGCTCTCGCCGCTCGTCGTCCAGCGAGAGCTTCCGGCCGACGGGGCGCCGCTGGCCCAGGCCGTGGAAAGCCTCGGGCTGCCGGCGTCCGTCCCCGCACCGGCGCTCGTCTTCTCCGCTGCCCGGACGGACGCTGCGGCGCGCGTGGTGGCGCACCAGGCGCGCTTGGCGGTGCAGGCCGGTGCCTCCCCAGCGCACTGCGCGGTCCTCGTCCCGGACGCTGCCACGGCCGAGACGGTGGCCGCCGCGCTCGGTGCGGCGGGGCTTGTGGTGGGCAGCCGGCCCGGGCGGGCGCTCAGCACCACGGCGGCGGGGCGGCTGGGTGTGCTGGCCGCCCGCCTGGTGGACGCGGCCTTTCCCGCAGAGGAGGTGGGCTGGTTTCTCTTGAGCGGCCTCGTCCCTGGACTTCGTCCCCAGGCACCCCGGGGGACGCGGGCGCTGCTCGAGCGAGCCGGCGTCCGGGACGAGGCGCTGGGCGGCGCCGGCGGTCAGGGGGCGTACCGCGTGCGGCTGCAGGCCATGGGCCGCCGTGAGACGCGGACGGCGAGGGGCGAGCAGGCGCGCGCGCTGCTCTCGGCCGCCGAGGCACTCTTCAGCGTGCTGCGGGGGCTCCCGACGCAAGGGACACTGTCTGCGCACCTGTTGGCCTGGCAGCGCGCGCTGGAAGCCCTTGGCTTCTGGGACGCGCTGCAGGGCGGCACTCTGCCCGAGGGCCCGGGCGCAGCCGAGGCGTGTCGCGTCCTGGCCAGAGAAGTGCAGGCCCGGGAGGGCTGGAGGGCGGTGCTGCGAGGGGCGCGCGGCGCGCTGGCATCCCTCGGCAGTGCCGGCCCCGCACTCCACCGCTCCGGCTTTGTCGCCTGGCTTTCCCAGGCAGCCTCCACCCACCTCTTGCCGCGAGAGGCCGGCCGCCCGGGCGGCATGGCGGTGCTGCTCTACGAGGAGGCGGTGACGTGCGGCGACTTTGCGTGGCTCGGCGTGCTGGGGCTGGCCGAGGGCCGCTTTCCGAGGCCGCTTCTGCGCGCCGGAGCCCTCACCGACGACGACAGGTACGCCGTCAACCGTGCGCTGGGACGTGACGCCTTCCCGTTGCGCTATGGCTCGGCCGACGTCCGGCCCCCGGCGGCACTGGCCCTGGATGGCTGGCGGCTGGGCGTGGCGCTGGGGCGGTCCGAGGCGGCGGCGCTGGGCTTCGCCCGCGACGACGGCTTCCGGGACGTGGCCGGGCCGGCCGCCTTTCTCGAGGCCTTCGCGCGCAGCGCCGCCGTGGAGCGCGTGGACCTCCCCGACGCGTCTGTCCTGCCGCTTGCAGCCGCGGCCTCGGAGCAGGAGCTCCGGGAGGCTGTGGCCATGGGCACGCGCCCTGAGGCAGTCGACGCGGGCGCGCGCGCCCTCGGGCGGGTGCTGGAGGAAGGGTGGCTCATCGAGGCCCGGGCACTCGGAGCCATGGAAGAGGAGCGCGTGCGCGCCTTCGAGGCCCCGGAGCTGCCGAGTGGACGCTTCAGCGGAGCCGTGACGGACGTCGAGCTCGAGGCGGCTCTCGCGCAGCGCTACGCTTATGGCCCCGACGCCCCGCTCTCTGCCAGCACACTCGGAAAATTCGGACGGTGCGCCTTCCAGGGCTTCGCCCACACCGCCTTGCGCCTCGAGCAACCAGAGTCGCCGGGCGAGTCGCTCGACGCGCGTGGCCAGGGCAGCCTCTGGCACGCGGTGCTGGAGAGCCTCATGCCGCGCCTCGCCTCGGCTGGCCTTCTGGGGCGGCCCTTCCGCGAAGTCCCCCAGGCCCTCTTGGAGGCCGCGCTCGACGATGGCGCCCAGTCGCTGCAGGCGCGCTTCAGCCCGGGCCACCCCCGTCTCTTCACCCTGGCCCGCGAGCGGGCGCGGTGGATGGTGCGAAGGGTGCTGGACGCTGCGCACCACGGCGTGCCCTTCGCCGGGCTTCTGCCGGTGGAGGCAGAGACAAGCTTCGGCCGGCCAAGCGCGCCTCCGGAGTGGCGCGAGGTGCGACTGCCGGCCGCGCTTCCGGCGGAGAGCGACATTTGCCTCACTGGCACCGTGGACCGCCTCGACGCCGGTGCCTCGGGGGTAGGGGTGCTCGACTACAAGGCCAGCCGGCGACGGGACGCGACGCGGGAGCTTCTCAGCACGGACTTCCAGCTGCCCTTCTACCTGCAAGCGGTGCGGGCGCGGGGCGAGCGCCGTCCGCTTCGGGCCGGCTGGCTGGTGCTGAAGTCCGGCGAATTCCAGCCCTTCGAGCCGCCGGCCGGCCAAACCGCGCTTCTGGCCACGGACGCTCCGACGCGCGAGCAGGCCAGGGCCGAGGGCCACGCCAACCTGGCCAACGCGGTGCAGGCCCTCGTCCAGCGCTCGCGCCGGGGAGACTTCGGGGCCCGTCCTCTGGACTGTGGCTTCTGCCCCTTCGGCCCGGTGTGCCGCATTGGCAAAAGGCGCAAGGAGGCGCACCGGTGAGCCTGGTGCCGCTCGAGGAGTTGCTGGCGCAAAACGGCTGTCTCTTCGCCGGTGCCGGGGCGGGCAAGACGCACGGGCTGCTGACCGCGGCGCTGGGGCTTTTGTCGGGCGCGGGTGGTGCGGCACCCCTGGCACCGGCCCGGCTGTGCCTCCTCACCTTCACCGAGAAGGCGGCGGCGGAAATGCGCGAGCGGCTCGGCGCGCGGGTGGAGGCGCTTGCCGAGGCGCGGGCCGTCGAGCCCGAGCTGGAGGCGGCCTTCGCTGCCAGCGGCCGTCCGTCACCCCCTTCGTCCTTCTGGCGCAGCGTCCAGGTGCAGCTCGACGCGGCCACCCTCTCCACCTTCCATGCCTACTGCGCAAGGCTTTTGCGCCAGGCTCCCGCCGGCGCCGGCATTCCCCCGGGCTTCGAGCTCCTGGGTGAAGAGGACGCCACCGAGCTCCTCGTCGACACCGCCGAGCAACGGCTGCTGGACTTGCTCGACGCCGGAGATGCGGACGTGGAGGCCCTCTGCGCGCAGGCGGAGCTGCGCGGCGTTGGACGAGGCAGTGGACTGCTGGATTTCCTGGTGGGGGCGGTGGTGCGACTCCGGGAGGAGGGGCGGGGCGCCGCCGGGCTGGCGGTGGGCGAACCGGATGCGGCCCGGCAGACGCTCCTACTCGCCGTGGCGCGTGCCGAGGCGCTCGTCGGAAACGCGCTTCCGCTCGCCTCCGAGGCGCCCGCGGAGCTGACGGCCGTGCTTCAGGCCTGCCTCGACGTCCTGCACGGCCTCGACGGGGACGCCCCGGCCGAGCGGCTAGCGCGGCTCGAGGCGCTGGCCGCCGCCCTGCCGCGCACCGGGCGCAACGGGCTCCGTGACGCGCTGGTGAGTGTCCGCGACGCCCTCCTCGACGGCACCCTCCAGATGCCCGGTGTCGCCTCGGCCTATTCCGGCTGTACGGCCATCCGTCACGAGCGCACCCTGCGCCGTCTCTGTGACGCGGTGGAGCTGGACTTCCGCGTCGCGCTGCGCCGGGCCGGCTGGATGGACTTCGCCGAGCTCCTGGTGGCGGCGCGCGATGTGCTTCGGGATGACGTGGGGTTTCGCTCGAGCATCCAGGGGCGCATCGGCGCGCTGCTGGTGGACGAAGTCCAGGACACCAACGGGCTCCAGCTCGAGCTGGTGCTGTTGCTTGCCGAGGCGCGGGAGGGCGGCCCGCGGCCGCTCGCCAGGGAGCGCGCCGCGGTGCTGGCGTTGCCGCTGGAGCCGCGCTTCCTGCTCGCGGTGGGAGACAGAAAGCAATCCATTTACGACTTCCGCGGCGCGGATGTCTCCACCTTCGAGCAGCTCGCGACCAAGGTGGTGGCCGAGGGCGGCGGCCGCCACTTTCTCCGCGACAACCGACGCTCGGCGCCGGCACTCCTCGACGTCCTCAACGCTGCGGCCCAGGTGGCGCTCCCCGAGGTGCACGAGCGGCGGGACTACGAAGTGGTGTTTCGTCCGGAGGAGGACGGACTCTTACCGGTGCGGGCGCAAGTCGGGCCGACGGTGTGCGTCGATGCCCTGCCGGTGGTGCCGGCTGCGCGCGGCGGTGGTCGCGAGCCCGAAGCGGACGTGCTGGCGCGCTGGCTGCGCTTTCTCCTTTCGGACGAAGCCCCCCAAACCGTGGTGGAGGCCGGCGTGCTGCGACGCGCGCGCGGCGGGGACGTGGCCATTCTGTTGCGGGGCTTCAGTGGGCTCGAGGCTTACCGGAGCGCGCTCCGGGCGCAGGGTGTCCCGCACGTCGTGCTGCGCGAGGAAAACCCCTACACCGCTCCTTCCGTCGTCGACACCGCCGCGCTCCTGGCGCTCCTGGCGGACCCCCACGACGGGCTCTCGCTGGCGGCGGTGCTCCGCTCGCCCTTCGTCGGGCTCTCCGACGCGGCGCTGTTTCGCCTCTCGGAGAAGGGCCGGCTGGACGCCCGGGCGCTGGAGGAGCCGCTGCCTGCCGCGTTTCCGGAGGACGAGGGCGCGCGGCTTCTGCGCCTCCGGGCGCTCGTGCACCGCGTCTGGGCGCTCGTGCCGCAGTTGCCGCTGGCATCTCTCCTCGAGCTTCTGTGGGAGGAGACGGGCTACCGCACCGCCGTCGCGGCGGGCCCCGAGGCCGAGGAGGCGCTCGCCGCGCTGGACCGCCTCCTGGCACTCGCCCGTCAGTGGGACGCGAGCGGACGGGGGGACGTGGGGGCACTGGCCCGGCGGCTGCGTACCTTGGCCGAGCAGACGGTGGTGGGCGGTGCGACGGGCGTGGAGCAGGCGCGAGCCGGAGGCGCCGTGCAGCTGCTCAGCATCCACGGGGCCAAGGGGCTGCAATGGCCGGTGGTGTGCCTGGCGGACCTCTCCACCACCGGGGTACGAACGCCGAGCGACAGGCTCTTGCTCGACAGGGCCCTCGGGTTGGCCTTCAAGCCGCAGGGGCCCTTCGACGCCGAACCGCGCCGGACGCCGCGCTGGCTCCTCGTGCAGGCCGAGCTCAAGCGCCGCGACCGCGCCGAGGCGGGCCGTCTCCTCTACGTCGCGCTCACCCGCGCCCAGGACCGCCTGGTGCTCTCCGGCGGCGGCCCGTCGCCGGACGCCTGGCGCAACCGGCTCGCCGCGGCGCTGGAGGCACCGGCCGTCGCGCCATTCGTGAGGCAGCTGACGCTGGAGGAAATTCCCGAGTGGGGAGCCGGTGTGCCGTCCATGGAGGACACTGGGGATACCGACGCAGCGCTGGCTCAGCTCGGCCGCATCCGGGCGCCGCTGCACCCGGCCTGGGAAGCGGTGCCCCTGCCGGCGACGGCGCTCGAGGACTTTCACCGCTGTCCA
>Ga0302326_10017357_pt1 | contig 15019 bp, 6 predicted proteins | sample Palsa_T0_3_FD_202264 | JGI IMG/M metagenome (GOLD analysis project Ga0302326, IMG submission 202264) | Peat permafrost microbial communities from Stordalen Mire near Abisko, Sweden - Palsa_T0_3 | ecosystem: Environmental > Terrestrial > Soil > Palsa > Peat permafrost | place: Sweden: Abisko... | reverse complement strand
GAGTGGTAAACGCAAGATGAGGCAGCCAGACAGACTCATTGGCGACCGCCTGCGTGTAACCATCCGGAACGTCCGTGCCCGTGTACGAGTAGCTGCCGACGGTGCTCAACGAAGCGAGGCTGCTGAACGTCGCAATGCCGCTTGAAGCTGTCGCCATGTACACCTTCGCATAACTGCCCGGTCCAGTCACGGTGAGCGTGACCGTCGAGTTGTAGGTGGTCACCACGTTGTTGCTTGAATCTTCCACGCTTACCTTCACGATTCCCGGACCTTGACCCACCTGCAGGCCGACCGCAGGCGGCGTGGTAAACGCAAGATGAGGTGGGATGTTAGCGCCAAGACCCACTGTGCCTGAGGTGCTGCCCAGGTGGTTGACGTCGCCGTCATAGCTCGCCTCGACCTGGTGCGTTGCGGGGGCGCCGACGAGCGAGATGCCGCTTGCTGTCGCGGTCGCCGTCTGCGTGTGCTCCGTCAGCAACACCGCGACCGTGTAGTTGCCCACCGGGTACATTGTGTAGGCCAGGTCCGATATGCCGTCGCCATTGAAGTCCCCTGCCACGCTCTGTTCGGGATCGCTGACCAACGAAGGGGTCGCCGCCGTAGTGGCGAACGTCCCGTCCCCATTGCCTAGCATGAACCTCAGCGTGTTATCAGAGGAGTCCAGGACGGACATGTCAAGAATCCCGTCGCCGTTGAAGTCCCCAAGATTGATGCTGGCAGAATAGGGGAATGTCACTGGGCTCGCCGGCGCCGCCGTAAACGTTCCATCCCCGTTGCCGAAAAGGAAGGTCAGGACGTTGCTACTGCTCAGGACAGCCAGGTCCAAATTGCCATCGCCGTTGAAATCCCCCACATGAACATTAGCAGTGCCGCTGCCGGACGCCGGGCTTGCCGCGGCAGTGAACGTTCCATCGCCATTGCCCATCAGGAGTCTTACCGAATATTTACCGCCAGTTGAAGTTGTAAAGACCAGGTCCGGTATGCCGTCGCCGTTGAAGTCCCCCACCTGAACGTTCCAGGTCCCGTCGGGCGCTGGCACGTTTGGCGCAGCCGTGAAGGTTCCGTCCCCATTGCCAAGCAAAATCGTCACGTAAGGGGTGATGCTTCCAGTGCAACACGGCGCGTTCGCTACGGCCAGGTCCAGTATGCCGTCGCCGTTGAAGTCCGCTACCGCGACGGAGTTGGACCAGTTGCCCGCGGCCGAGCTCGACTTCAGGGTAAACGTTCCGTCCCCATTGCCGAGGTAGATCTTCACTTTGCTTTCCGGAGGGCACGTAACGGCGATGTCCGGGATGCCGTCGCCGTTGAAGTCCGCCACAGCGATGGAATCGGCCACGCCGCACCCATCCACGCTCGACTTGACCGTAAACGTTCCGTCCCCGTTTGCCCAGCAGGAACGTCACCCCATCGTCGCCCGCGGAGGCGAGGTCCATGATCCCGTCTCCGTTAAAGTCCCCCACTGCGACTGACTGGGGCGCACCGTAAGTAAGGATGTTCTGAGAATTCAACAAGCTAAGACCAGGCGTGCCCGCGCCCAGCGTTGCCGTGTCGAGCACGAAATTCCCATCGCTCGTATCCAGGAAGGACACTGTGCCGGTTGGCGAGGCGATCCCGCGAGGGCCGCTGACCGTCGCTGTCAGGGTGTAGTCTCCCGGAACTCCGCTTTGCGCGATGTCCGTGGTTGTCGGCCACTCGGTCACAGTCGGCCCGGTCACCGTGAGCGCCGCTGCGCCGGAGGCGCTGGCTGCGTTGCTCTTCGTGCCGAGAAACACTGCCTTGTAGCTATGGCTTCCGATCCCCGGACGGAAGCGAATTGCCACCGTTCCCGCATGGGTAAGCTGCGCCGTGCCCACCAGATGAATGTCTGTGCAGGACTTCGCCGATGCATCGCAGAAGTTAATCTGCTCTACCGTCACCGCCGTGGTCCCAGCCTTCACTGTCGCGGTCAGGGTTACCACCGCCTTCGCGGGCACTTCGGTGACCGCAACGCCGCCTGAAGTCACCGTAAGGATCGTGCTGGTCGCGATTTTAGTGGTCGAAGCGTACTGGACGCTGCCAACTGCATCGGAAAAGTTTAGATTCGCGGCATCCCGCGTGACCTGTGCCTCTGCCGCCGAAGGCAGCAGCAGACTGATCAGAATCGAGGGAAGAAGGATACGAAAAGGCAGGTACAAACGGATGGCCGAATAAGCCCCCTTGGTAGACAGCATGGGAGCCTCGCTTTCTGAAAATGGACCGGAGACCCAGCCGGAACCGTCTGAAAGCCAGGTGGGCTAGCTATGCCCGCCAGGGTGGAATGGACTGACCGATTGTTCTCTGGGTCAAGAGCCTGCACAAACCCAACCGAGAATGCCTACGGGCCACGATCGAATACAACTTGAACCTATAGCCCCTCATAGCTATCTATGCCGTGACCTTCATCACATGTCCATGGCCTCTTCGAGATAAGTCCCTCTTACCGGTGGCTGCTACGAGCCCTCACAACGAAAACGCGGTCCGTAATAATTGCCCATTACGGAAACGCCGCATCGGTAAGGTGCCTGTTTCCACTACATCCGTTGGGCGAGGATTAGGTTTCAATCCTTGAGCAAGTGCTCTACTAATATTCGCAAGAACCTGCCCCATCGGCAGGCTTTTCGTTTGCGTGAATCTCTCCTGCAGCATGTCCAGCAAGCGCCGCCGCAGGCGGATCTCCGGCACGCGGTAAAGGCACCCCGGAACGACGGGCCAGGTCGTTCCGGGATGCACCCTTCAATCAATCACTTCCTCGCCTGACCAGCTAATCCCCCGTTCCGTTCAGCTGGATGACCTGCGTAGCTCCCGGCACATTATTGGCGTTGTCGGTAATGGTGATCGTGCCGGTTCGCTTTCCGGTGGCCGCTGGCTTGAAGAAGACCACCACCATGCAGGTATCCACGGCATCCACTGTCGCAGCGCAGCTATTGAACGCGCTGAAGTCGCCGGCATTGGCGCCTCCCACGGTCACGCTGGCAACACTCAGCGACACATTTCCGGTATTGGTCAGGGTCACCGACTCTCCACTGCTCAGACTGCCCACCTTGGTCGTGGCAAACGTCAGCTTGGCGGCCGAGAGCGTGGCTTGCGGAGCGCCGGTTCCAGTTCCGGTGAGCGCAACCTTCTGCTGTGCTCCTGCCGATCCTCCTGCGTTATCGGTGAGCACCAGGCTGGCGGAACGCGTCCCGGCGCCTTTAGGCGTGAAGACCACTGCGAGCTGGCATGTTCCATGAACGGCCAGGGTGGACGAGCTCGCGGGGCAGTCGTTGAACTCCAAGAAGTCCCCGGCGTTGGCGCCCGTGATGGCGATGGACGTAATGGTGAGCGGCCCGTTTCCTGTGTCTGCCAGGGTGACCGAGCCGGCTGCGGACGCTACCCCCACGCTCTGGCTGCCAAAGGCAATGCTGGGTACGCTCAGAGTTGCCGCGGGCGTCCCAATGCCGCTGCCGCCGAGCATTACCGTCTGGGTTGAGCCGGCTACATTGCCCGTGTTGTCAGTGAGCACCAGCATCGCTGCATAGACTGCGTTCGAACCCGGTTTGAAGACGACGTTGATGACGCAATCAGCCTCCGGCGCCAGGGCTGCGGAGCAAGTGGTCGAGGTGGCTGTGAAATCGGCCGGGTTAGTGCCGGAGACTTTGAACGATGCCACCGTCAATGACCCCGATCCGATATTAGTCACCGTGACAGGCATCGCAGCGCTGGCAATTCCCACGGCCTGGTTGCCAAAGTTGATCGCCGATGTGCTGAGCGACACCTTGGCGACGCCGATGCCATCTCCGCTTAGCGCCACCGTTTGCGGAGAGGCAGCCGCGTCGTCGGCCACCGACAAGGTAGCTTTCAGCGGGTTTCCGGCCACCGTTGGGCCGAACGTCACCGAGATCGTGCAGCTCCCGGCAATTTCCACCGATGTGCCGCAGGTATTGGTCTCAGTGAAATTGCCCGTGGGTGCGATCGAAATGCCGCTGAGGTCAAGCGCAGCCGTGCCGGGATTCGACAGCGTGATCATTTGCGTGGAACTCGCCCCGACATCTGTGGCGGCAAAGGTCAGGTTGGTCTTGCTCAGGTAGACCTTCGGCACTCCTGCGCCGGTGCCTGTTACGGTTGCCGTCTGAGTTGATCCGGCTGTGTTTTCGGCGTTGTCGGTCACAGTCAATGTTGCGGTCCGGCTCCCCACCGCGGCCGGCTCGAACGTCACGGAGATGGCGCAGTTGGCGCCCGCCACGATCGACGTCCCGCAGGTATTCGTCTGCGAGAAGTCCCCGGGGTTGGTGCCGGTAAAGGCTATGCCGGCGATCTTCAGGGTGTCTGTGCCGGGATTCGACAAGGTGATGACTTGAGCGGTGCTCGGGCTGCCGACATTCTGGCTTGCAAACGTCAGGCTGGTTGGCTTCAGCGTGCCTTGCGGGATGCCGACGCTCAGCCCGCTCACTGCGACCGATTGCGGCGACCCTGTGGCGTTGTCCTTGATCAGGATGTTGCCTGTCTGCGTACTGCCCGCGTCGGGTTCAAATACGACTCCGACCAGGCAGTTGGTTTGCGGTGCAATCGGCGCTGCCTTGCAGGTCTCCGACACCAGCTTGAACTCGGTCGGATTGCTCGACGAGATGCTGGTGACGGTCAGATTCGTTGTGCCTGTGTTGGTTACGCTGAAGGTGAGCGGCGCGCTGCGCGTGTTCAGCGACTGCGAACCGAAGTTCAGGCTTGCCGGGTACAGTGTCACCGCCGGCGCGCTGGCAATGCCGGTGCCGCTCAGTGCGATTTTGCGCGGACTTCCGGTGGCTGTATCGGTTTCTGTGACGGTGGCCTGCCGCAGCCCCAGCGAGCTTGCGGCCGGGGAGAATTGCAGGTTGATCGCGCAGGTTGCGTGACCGCCCAGAGAACCCCCGGCGCACGAATCGGATTCGATGAAGTCAGAGGCGTTTGTTCCCGACACCGCAACCGAGCTGATGGGAACAGAGACGGCGCTCTGATTGGACACAAGCACCGTGATGGCGCCGCTCTTCGTCCCCACCACCTGGCTGCCAAAGTTGACACTCGCTTGCGACAGCACGATCTGCTGCGAGGCCGCTATCCCCACACCCGTCAGGCTGACATGCTGCGGACTTCCAGCCGCGCTGTCTGGAATCGTCAGCGTGCCGGCCGTGGTGCCCAGGGTGCGCGGAGTGAACGACAACACAATGGAGCAGCTTTGCGTGATGCCCAGCGTCGTGCCGCTGCAACTGTCGCTGACAAAGGCGAAGTCCGTCGTGACAATCGCCTGCTTGAATTCAATGGGCTGGTTGCCGATGTCGGTCAGGTTGAACGTAAGCACTTCGGAACTGTCGCTGGTAGTGTTCAAGAGCTGCACGTCGAACTGACCGCTTGCCGGCGAAACCAGGATCTTGCTGCCATCTGCGATGCCTTTGCCCGACAGGGTCGCTTTCAGCGTCGTGGTGGTCTTGTCGGAATAGGTCACCGGGAAACTCAGCGAACCGGTCCTGACCCCGGTCACTGCCGGATTGAACGCGATGACGACCGGACAGCTCGACCCCGGCGCGATCACCTGGTTGCTGCACCCGTCGTAGCCTCCGTAACTGCTCGCGGCGGTGAAGTCTCCGAGCGTAGCCGCGCCAATAGCCGTATTGACTCCGGTAACAGCTCCCAGCGTGATCGGCAGATTGGCGGTGTTGTAGAGCGTGATGGTCTGTGGGGCATCCGCGCCCGCGCCTGGAACCGCTTTGATTGCCTGATCGGCGAAATTGAGCCCCGTCGGCGCCAGCTCCGCCGAGTCCTTGATCGCGATCCCCTGACCCGTGAGATCCGCCGTGAACGATCCCGTGCTGTTGTTTGCATAGGTCACCGGGAAAACCAGTGTGCCCGTGTTGCTCCCCGCCGTTGCGGGTCCGAATACCACGCTTACCGAGCACTTGCTGCGCGCCGCAACCACAGCTCCGCTGCAGCTGTCGTAACCTCCGTTGCTGTTCACCGAGAACGCGCCCGTTGTGCCCGATCCGGCGCTGGTGTTGGTTCCGCTCAGGGTTCCCACGGTGAGCGGCACATCGCTCGAGTTGACGAGGTTGATCGTCTGGCTGTTCGACCAGGTAGTCAGCACCTGTCCAGGGAAGCTGAGCGCGGCCGGGTCAAGATAAGCCGAGATCGCCACGGCAGGAGCGTAGCCGGCCAGGCTGGCGCTGTAGGTCTTCGCCTTGCCGTCGGTAAACGTGAGCGTGCCCGTCAAATAGCCCGCGGCTGTGGGGCTGAATCCTACCTGGACACTGCAGCTGCCTCCATTTGGGTTGACTGTGGAGCCGGTGCAAGCATCTGTGCCCATTGGAATCAAGAATGCGTTTCCGCCCGCCGATATCTTCGCCGTCTTGATGTTCAGCGCCGCGGCGCCATTGTTCCGGAAGGTGACATATACGTTGCTGAGCGCCGATTGGCCCACTGCAACCTGGTCGAACGCAATCCCGTTGGGAGAAATCAACGTGGCCGGCACAGCCGCGCTGCCAACGCCGGTAAGAGCTGCCGTCGTGGTTCCGGCCGAGCTCGTCAGCGTAAGTGTCCCCGTTCTTGTCCCTGCGGCCGTCGGCGTGAGCGACACTTGCACGTAGCAGCTTGCGCCGGGCGCGAGCAGGTTGCTGCTGAAACCGCATGTTCCGCCTGAGAAGCTGTAGTCCCCGCTAGCTGCTCCGCTCACGAGCGTTACGGTCTCCGTTCCTGTGTTGCGGAAAAAGACGTTGTAATTGAAGCTCCCGACGCCGGTCTGGATCGTTCCGAAGTTCAAAGATGTGGGGGTGATGCCCACCGCGTTGACAGCGGCTATGCCGGTGCCGGTGATCGGGAGGGATGTGGAACCCGCGGAATTGGTGACCACCAGGCTGCCGTTATTCGGATTGGTCACGGATGTAGGCGTGAAGCTGAGGTCGACGCCGCACGTGCCCTGGGCCCTGAGCGAATAGGGATAAGCTCCTCCGCCGCACACATTCACGATCGCATAATTGCCTGTCGTGGTGATGTTGTTGATCTGGACAGGGGAATTTCCTGGATTTGTGATTGCGACGTGCTGCGTCGCGCTGGTGGTGCCCTGCGCCTGCTTCCCAAACACCAGGGAAGATGGCTCGTAGAAAACCGTGCCCGTGGCAGCGATCCCATTGCCGGTAAGGCCCAGCACCTGGGGATTGCCGCTGACGGAGTCAACAAATGTCAGCGTTCCAGTGCGCGTTCCCGTAGCCGTGGGCGTAAAGGTGATGCGCACATTGCATTCGGGGCTGAAGTTGTAGTCGACACCTGGCGCGGGTCCGGGCTTCAAAGTTGCACCCGGACATGTACTCCCAGCGACCTGGAAGTCGCCGCTCAAGAGCACGCGGCCCACCGTGACTGGAGCGGTGGACGTGTTGTAGACGTAGAAGTTCTGCACCGCGCTGGGAACGCCAACCGGCTGGTCGGGGAAAACGAGGTTGCCGGGGCTGAATTCAAGAGCCTGTAAGGCTGCCAGTCCAATACCTGTCAGCGCCACCGTGTGTGGACCCCCCGTTGCGCTGTCGTTGATGGTGATCGTGCCCTTTTCAGAGGCCGCCACCGTCGGCTCGAATTTCACATTGATCTGGCATGAAGACTGCGGCACCACCTGTATCACCGCGGTATTCACGCAATTGCCGCCGGTGATGGTGAAGCCGCCGGTCCCCGCATCGCCAATGGTGTTGATGGTTACAGAAGAAATGGTAATGGGACTGACGCTCGTATTCAGCAGCACCAGGCTCTGCTGGGGACTCAGCGTGCCCACCAGCTGGGTATTGAAATTGAGCGTGGTCGCCGAAAGCGCGATCGTGCCGTCGCTTGTTCCGTTGATCCCGGTCCCGTAGAGGTAGATCGTCTGGTTTCCGAAACCGTCTCCCTGCAAAACGATCGAAGCGCCGCGCAAACCCGTCGCCAGGGGAGCGAACGTGACACCCACTGTGCAACTGGCGCCGGCCAGCAACTGCGCCGGGCAGTTGTCCAGCACCTGAAAGTCAGCGCCATTGCCTTTCGTGCCGCCCAGTCCGCTCGCCGTGATGGGAGAGAGATTGACCAGCGTTTTGCCGATGTTTGTGACCGTCACCATCTGCTGCGTGCTGGCTGCTCCCAGTGCCTCATCGCCAAAGTTCAGTTGCGACACCGAAGACTGCAGATACCCCGCCGCATAAGCCGTGCCTGACAGTGCCACTGTTACCGGCGATGTGATCGCATTCGATGCAATCGAGAGCGTCGCAGTGCGCTTGCCCGCCGCGACCGGGGTCAGCGCCAGGTTCAGCGTGCAGGTGCCGCCGGCAGGAATGGAATCGGCGCAGGCGTCGGTCTCGGAAAACTCCGTGCTGGGCGAAAATGCGATCGAAGAGATGGCCACCGGCGCGCTTCCCATATTCCTGAGAACCAGTGGAACAGGAACTCCGGTGAGCGTGGAACTCACGTCCACCGCCTCGCCGGAAGTGTTGTAATTGTCGAAGTCGAGCGCAATGGGATCTGGCACGATCGAGCCGCCGGCCGCGATGCCGATCTTTGCAATGTATCCGTAGTTCACTTGAGCTGGTATCGGCAAAGTGGTGGGGAAGTCTGTCCCATAAGTATTCGCAGCAAGATAGGCATTGCCTGCGCCATCGATGGCCACTGAAGGCGTAGGAAATAACGAAGCCGAAAAGGGCGAAGTGACAGAGCTCAGGATGCCGCCGAAATAAGTGGAGTAAGTTGCGCTTGCTCCGTTGCCCGCAAGCTCCACAACGAACGCCGAAGGGTTGCCGCCAATCGCGCTTTGTACTGCATTGATTGCCGGAAAATCCACTGCGGTCGTGTAGCCCGCAATATAAGTGGAGCAGCCCGAAGCGCACCCCGCGGGGATGACAATTTGCTGCGGAGTTACACTGACGCCGGCCGGGCTGAACGCGCCGCTCGGGCCGCTCAGGAAGGTGGAATAAACGAGCGACGATCCACCCGCGTTAAGCTCTGTCACGAACCCTCCGGGATAGGAGGTCTGGTAAGCACCGGCGGAGGTAGGAAAGTCCTCGGCCAGCACGGTTCCCGTGACATAGGCGTTGCCGTTCCCATCCACGGCAACCGCATTAGCGGTGCCCGGCCCGAGATAAGCCGAATAAAGGAGCGCACTCGCCGTCGGGTTGACTTTGGTCACAAACGCGCCTTCGGTGTTGGCGTCGGAAACCAGCCCCGCATAGTTGTATGCGCCGCTCGTCAGCGGATAGCCCTGATTGGCCAGCACGGCGATATATGCGTCCCCCGATCCATCTACCGCGACACTCGAGCCATAGCTCTGCACATTGACTGCATCGACAATCGTTGAGTAAACCAGCGATGCGGCTCCCGAAGCCGCTGGATTGAACTTGGCGATAAATGCTGCATAATACCCAGGGTTCGGATTCGTTCCCAGGTACACGCCAGGGGTAGTCGGGAAGTCCGCGGAGGATTCGTAACCAGTTATATAAACACTGTTCGACTTATCCAGAGCGATGCCACTGCTGTAGTCGTATCCCGATCCTCCTATGTAGGACAGATAGTCCACGGTTGTACCATTGGAGGCAAGCTTGGCGACAAACGCAACGTTGTGCTTGCCGGTGTAATTCAAATAAGCTCCCGCTGTCGCAGGCAAACCCGTCGCTGCATATCCTGTAACGTAAGAGTTCCCATTTGTATCCACCGCAATCCCTGTCGGGTATGCGTTTGGGCCTCCGGAGCCAATCACTGTGCTAAACACCGACACTCCAGACGAATTGAACTTCTCGATATAGAAGCCTCTGGTCTGGCTCTGGCCAGCGATATACACATCTCCGGCCGCGTCTGCGGCAATCGCGCCTATGTTGGAGGTGACGCTTGGCAACTGTTCGCCATAACTTAGGACCGGATCGATGATGAGATCTCGCGAAGCGTCGTGCGCGCCCACGGCGAACGATAGCTGCCATTCGGAGCCCTTCTTCGCCAGTCTGTAGTCCACAGGCACAGCAGCGCGCCTGCCATCCTTGCCGATCTGGTAGGCAACGGGCTTGAGGAATTCTATCGCTCCATGGTCGAGAGCCAGTTCCAGATCGCCGGTCTTGCCGATTTGAGCAGACCGCGTCCCGGCAATTCTTATCTGGATTCTTTCGCTCTCGGCGCCGGCCTTTACACGAAAGTCATATTCCAAAGCCCGATCGTGCCCATAGAAAGAAAGGTCGATAGCCGGATAGATATCGCTGTAAGTCACTCGCCCATAGTGGGGGACATTGAGCCGCCATGTAGCCCGGTCAGCCGTCGGAATGTAATTTGAAACACCCTGCTCGAGTCCGGCGGGCGAAACCTGCACATTGCCGTTGGCATCCAAGATCGAAAGCTCAAGTTCTAGGCCGGCAGTCTCCGTGCCATCGGAGAGTGCCGAAAATGCAAACCTGGCTCGGTCTCGTTCGAGCGACAGTTGAAACCCATGTCCCGATGCGGAATAAAGCGCACGTTGAGGCCACTGGCCCTGATTCGGCTCAAACGCCAGCGAACTGCCGGGAAACGCAGCCAGGCTGGGCGCCGCCACGGGAGCGGCCGGATGCGGATTTGCGGCCTGCGCAAATTCTGAGAGCGGCCACGAAACCAATGTCGAGAGAATAGCGAGTTCAAAGAGAATGACGAACTTGCAGCGAAGATGGGGGTTCTTCATGGTAGATTCCTTTGAGCCAAGGTAGGTGGGGCAGGGATTCAGGAGACGGAACGATCCGTCGCGCCGAGCGCAGCAGATTCGATGGGACGTATGAGAGTGGTGACCTGGAGACGAACGTGACAGTATCGCAGCGCAATGTGTTCTGTCAATTGGAATTGGGATCGGCAGACCGGCAGGAATTTGAACCCGATCCCTCTTTGGCCACATCCTTCGCTTGTTTCAGCGTGTTATAATTGTGCCGCTCAAGGAGCGGAAGCCATGCATACGCCATGTCAGAAATGCGGACTGCAACTTGTGTCGCCCTGGAGGTTCTGCCCGCACTGCGGGACCGAAGCCGCCCATGAACACCTCACCGAACCCGCCTCGCCGGCCGAAAAGGCGCCGGTGCGGGGGTCGTTCTCCGGCCTGCTGTTCGGCATCATTGTCGCCCCCATTCTGTTGATCGTTGGCACCATGTTGTGCCTCACGGGCCTGGGTGCGCTGGGTGGGCGTGCCCATGATCATTGCCGGCGTCTTTGCGCCGCTGATGGGTCCGGTCATCGGGCTGGGCGCGCTCAAGGGCAAATGCCCGTGGTGCGGGGCGCGGATCAGCAGCCTGCGCAGCCACCAGAGCTTTGACTGCGCCGCCTGCCACCAGCGCATCGGCGTGCACGACTTGAAGTTTGTCCGTGTGGCCTGATTGGCGGAGCCATTCTTCGGCGGCCAGCCTTGGGCGGAGTATGCTCCGATCCAATGCTCATCGCAGCTCTGGCATGGCTCTGCTGGCTTATCCTCCTGCTCTGGAAGCTTGGCCGCGCAGGCTGGCGGCTGGCATTTCGGCGCACCGCGCGCCCCGCCTGAATCACCCGCTCCAGCCCCGCCCCGCTTCCCACACCGCCGCCCGTTCCTCTATGCTGAGTGCGTTCGCCTGACAGGTCCACCTCCAGGCCCGGCCCCGGATTCAGCCGCTCAAAAACCGGTGAATCCGCCCGGTCAACGGCTTCAGGTCAGCCTCGTCTAACCGATTGGAAGTGGTCCCCCCTTGAAACCGATGCCGATGCCAATGCGAAATCGAATCCTTGTCACCCTCGCCATCTCGCTGCTCGCTCCATGCCTTCACGCGCCCGCGCAGGACTCTGCCCAGTCCGCCGCCACCATCAAGATTAAAGTCAACGAAGTGGTGCTGCCCGTGATTGTGCGCGACAAACACGGTGCGCTGGTCACCTCGCTCAAGGCAAGCGACTTCACGCTCACCGAAGACACCCGCCCGCAGGTCATCAAGAGCTTCACGCGCGAGAGCAACCTGCCTTACAAGATGGGCCTGCTGGTCGACACCAGCCGCAGCCTGTCTGAGGCTCTGGAGAGCGAGCGCAAGGCCGCCGGCAACTTCGTCGACAAGATGCTGCCCGCAACGCCCAATGCCGTCCCCGACCAGATGTTCCTCATACACTTTGACCGCGAGGTCGAGCTGCTTGAGGACTTCACCACTGCGCGCGAAAAGCTGCACCATGAGCTCGAAGAGATGGGCCCCACCCGCCAGGGGCAAAACGACAGCCAGGGTCCCGAGACCAGCCGCGACGACCGGGATCACTCGCGCGGCGGCAAGGGCGGTACACAGCTCTACGACGCCATCTACCTCGCCTCAGACGAGCTGATGCGGTCGCAGACCGGCCGCAAGGCGCTGGTGGTCTTCTCCGACGGAGTGGACCGCGGCAGTAAAGACACGCTCAACGACGCCGTGGACGCGGCAGACCGCGCCAATGTTGTGGTCTATACCATCTATTTCAAAGGCGAGCAGGAGCACGGCGGCGGCATGCCCGGCATGGGCGGCGGCCATCATGGAGGCGGCGGCTATCCCGGCGGCGGGGGCGGCTATCCCGGCGGCAGTGGTGGCGGCGGCGGCCGCGACGAAAAAAAGGAAGCCGCCGACGGCAAGAAGACCATGACCGAGATTGCCACCCGCACGGGCGGCCGTTTCTTCGAGGCCAAGAACAAGGGCAACCTCGACGAAATCTACGCGCAGATAGCCGAAGAGCTGCGCGGCCAGTACCTGCTCACCTACACGCCTGACAAGCCGGACACCGAAGGCGGCTATCACAAGATCGCGCTCAAGGCCAACAACGACAGCATGGTCGTGGTCACGCGCGAGGGCTACTACGGCTCACTCGACAAATAGCCAGCCGGCTGCCATCTCCTTGGAGCGATCCATGCAATTACCGGCGCTCAGCTGGTCGTGAATGGCGGCCCGGCCTTCAAGTTTTCCTGACCTGGATATTTGCTGCCGGCGCATAAAGTTCCTTCGTAGCAGTAGTCTCCTCTTCCGTCACCACAAAGAAATAGCGCAGGTCTGCCTGCCCAAAGGACGTCGTAATCGCCACGTCCGACGCGTCGCGGCCCGTAGCCATCAGCACTCGGCCGATGCGCGGCACATTGTTGCGCGCGTCAAAGGCCCACCAGCGGTCATCGAGCCACACCTCAAACCAGGCGCTGAAATCCATCGGCAACCGCACCGGCACGCCGATATCGCCCAGGTAGCCGGTGGCATAGCGCGCCGGAATGTTGAGCGCACGGCAAAATGTAATAGCGAGATGTTGAAAGTCGCGGCACACGCCCACCCGCTCGGTAAACACGTCGAGCGCCGTCTTGGTGGGACGCGCCTGCTGGTAGTTGAACTGCACTTTGGTTTGCACCCAGTCGCAGATGGCCTGTACGCGGCCCCAACCCGGCGCGATGCCCCCAAACAGCTCAATGGCGATGTTGGAGAACCGGTCCACCTCGCAGTAGCGGCTGTTGAGCAGGTAGCTGAGCACCTCGTTGGGCAGGTCGGAGATTGGATTCTCGCGTGCGCCCCAGTTCACCGCGTCCGTGTCGCCAGAGTCGAGGATGAGGGTCGAACTGCTCAGCCGCAGGCGTCCCGCGGGCGCCACAAAACGCGAGCAGCGATTGCCAAAGCTGTCGGTGTAATGCGTCACATCGAGCCTCGGCTCGGTCTGCAGTTCATCCGGTTCCAGCAGGTCCTGCGTGCGCGAGAGATGCACGCTGAGCAGCGCGACCATCGCCACGGGAGCGGGAAGGTCAAATTGAATATCGTATGCCAGGCGGATCAGCATGGATTGCGTGTGTGCCTTTCATGAGCATTTTGGGGCAGGCGTCGAAGGGGGGGAAGTTTGCTGCGCGAGGCGCCTGCCGTTGGCTCATTATGCAACAACACCGCCTGGGCCGCAGTCCCGTTCTGACCAAATTAGATGCGCCAGGGGCTCATTTTGCCGCATTCCGGACCGCAATGACGTGGATTCCCCGTGTCCAGCGGGGTTATAGCTGCGGGTGCCCCGGGTCTCGATTTTGAGACCGGGGAGAGCACGAATTCACGCGGTCGCGGCACTCGTTGAGGTGCCAATTGGGCCGCGTCAAACACCTGCACGGTTCTTCGGGACATGCATCGGTCTTTGGACGCCGAATTTGGGGCAGACGGCCGCTACGCCGCGGCCCGCTGCGCAACCACCGTCGGCTCCAGTTGCAGCAGGTCCTCAAACAGCGCGCGATAGTGCACCATGGCCGCGCGCAGCTCCTCGGTGGTGGCTTCGTTCTTGCCTACGCGGGTTGCTGTTGAATTGGCCGTGCGATAGGGGGTCACCAGGTGCGCATGGTGAACGGAGATATCCGCAGCGCGCTGGTCAAAAGCGGCGGCCGGGTAACCCCGCGCCTGCAGCACTCCGTTGACCAGCTCATCGGCCTCAATGACCGTGCCGCGCGGATGATCGATGAAGCGCGCCTGCAAGGCCTCCCATTGCTCGGCGAAGCGATCGCGCTCAGCCGGCGTGAGGTCGCGAATCTTGTATCCTTCCACGCGCTTGACGCGGTCCAGCAGCCGCGCCTCGGCTGTGCGCGGGTTGCCATGCTCGCGCAGCGCGTTGTCGTACTCGGGACCAAACCGCTCGCGCAGATTCACCTTCGATGACCGCTTGCCCTTCTGCACAGTCAGAACGATGGAGATAACGAGGAGCAGCCCCACGGCTGCGGCGATGAGGAGCACGGTGGGACTGTGAAGGTCGATCGGCATGGCGGTTCTCTCCAGTTCATTCACGACGCCGCCTGTTGCGCAAAGCGTCATCAAGTGGGATGAGAATCGCAAGGCCTGCTGTTGCTTTCAGCGCCACAACCGGTGCGGCGCGATCAACATCGGCTGCACGCAGCAAGGGCGCCCGCATCGCGGACGCCCTTGCCGTTTCGCCGGTGGAAGCCGGTTAGCTGGTGGTATGCAGGTCTGGCCCCGTCTGCAGTTCCTGGAGTGCCGCCTGCGCCGCCGCCAGCCGCGCCGTCAACAACCGGAAGGGCGAGCAGCTTACGTAGTTGAGCCCGATCTTGTGGCAGAACTTG
>Ga0302326_10017352_pt1 | contig 15022 bp, 18 predicted proteins | sample Palsa_T0_3_FD_202264 | JGI IMG/M metagenome (GOLD analysis project Ga0302326, IMG submission 202264) | Peat permafrost microbial communities from Stordalen Mire near Abisko, Sweden - Palsa_T0_3 | ecosystem: Environmental > Terrestrial > Soil > Palsa > Peat permafrost | place: Sweden: Abisko... | reverse complement strand
CCATCGGTCGTGCGCGCGTAGTGTCCTGTCGCGACGAGCTCGGCGCCGAGCTTGTCGGCGATGTCGAAGAGCTCTCTGAGCTTCACCGTGCGATTGCATGTCGTGCACGGGCTCGGCGTCTCGCCCGCGATGTACGCATCGACGAACGGCTCGACGACGTTCTTCGCGAAGAGCGCGCGCCGGTCGAACGTGAAGTGTGGAAAGCCGAGCATGTCGGCCACACGCCTCGCGTCGTACTGGTCCTCCGGGGCGCAGCAGCGGGCGTGGGACCCAGGCCCAGACTCGGGATAGTCCCAAAGATGCAGCGTGCAGCCGACGACGTCGAACCCCTCGTCACATAGACGGGCGGCCGCCACCGAGGAGTCCACCCCTCCACTCATCGCCACGAGAACGCGCTTCACCATCGAAAACGTAACATGCCACGCAACTTCCCGCCGCCGCAGGCCGATAGGCCCTCGACAGAGGTTCCCCATGTCGATCCAATCCATCGGAGGCGAGGCCACGCAAAGCCTCCCCATCACCGCAGCGCCCGTGCAGGCGGCCCGCACGCCAGCTTCAAAGGTCGAAAGCGGAGCGTTTCAACGCGTCCTCGAAGGTCTCGGCAAGGAGCTCAACACGGGCGAACGCACCGTCCACCGCGCAATGACCGCAGGCCGCACGGGCGCGGACGTCTCCCCCACCGAGCTCCTCGCCCTCCAAGCCGGCGTCTACCGCTACAGCGAAACCATCGACCTAGCGTCCAAGCTCATCGACCGCACGGCCACAGGCGTAAAAACCATCATCAACGGCGGCGGCCAATAATCCGTAGACGAGGAGGAGCCGCCACGCCGCAACGCCGCCAAGGAGAAGAAAGGGGGGAATTTAGTGGCTTGGCGGCTTGGCGGCTTTTTTTCTCAGGGCGCCACGCGCTTGCGTTTGAGCTCGCGGGTGACCCCCTCGATCGCACGAGCGTGAAGGCGGCTTGCCCAACTCTTGCTGAGGCCGAGCTCCTTGGCGGCGTCGTCGAACTTCATCCCGTCGAAGTAGTGGCGTGTGAGCAGGTGCCGCTCGGCCTCCGGTTGCGATGCGACAGCCTCTCGCACCTGGGCCATTATCTGCGCGTGTGCGAGAGCGTCATCGGGGCGCTCCTCTGTGCCGAGAGCGTCGTCCCCGTCTGGGCCGCGGACGGGCTGAGCGAGAAGCCCGAGCGCCATCGCCGTCGCTATGCCCGCGAGATACGAGCTCAAACGTGCATCGGCGTCGGCCTCGGCGAGCGTTGTGGTCCGGGGCTCCTCCTCTATGGCGGCCTCGCTCATGTGATCGGCGGCTTCGATGGCGCGGAGGCGGAGGTAGATGCGCCTCGGGACTCCACCTTGCGTGCGGATCGCGTCGAGCATCGCGCCACGCACGCGAAGGTTCACCCACCGACGAAACGGAACACCGACCGACGGATCAAAGCTTCGCGCCGCTTGAAGAAGCGCCTCGTGCCCAGCCGACCGAAGATCGTCGATCTCGACCGTGCCAAGCTCCCGCCTGAGCTGCCGTGCGATGATGTCGACCACCGGCATCCCCTCGTGGACGCGCGCGACCGTCTCCGGTGCATCGGCAGGCGCAAGAGACATCCTCTGTGCGATCTACGCGAAAGCGGCAGCGTCGAAAACCATTTCGGTATAAGTTGCGCGCGATACATGGGAGCTGGGGACGAGGTCACGAGTCTACCGCCGGGACGAGCCCACGGTGCATGGCAAGCCTGGCTCCAGGTGCTCGGCGACGACGCGGAGGCTGCGCTCGCTGCGGCGCTCACGTACGAAGCGCTGGGTCCAGCCGAGCGCGTCGCGTGGCTCGATGCGCTCGACGAGGACGCGCCCCAAGTGCTCGCTCCGCGGGAATCCCTCTACGCGCCGCTCTTGCTCGTCGAAGAGGACGAGGCTCGCCGCGCCCGCATCGCGTCGAGGTGCGGGGACGCGCAGCTTCGGGGGACGCCGAGGGCTTGGTGGGGGATGCGCGAGGACGGGGTGCGCGTGTGCGTGGTCGTCTCCCCGCTCTGGCTGCGTTTCGTCGAGACGCTCCGCTGCGGCTATTCGACCGAGCAGGGTTTCGTTTTCGCCGAGCACGATCCTTTGCGCGCCGGTGACGACGTGGAGCACGCGGAGCATCGCGGGGCCGAGCTCGAGCGCGCGGACCTGTCGCTCGTCGTCGAGGACATCGCTCACGCGGTCTTGTCGGCTCAGCGCAACGGCAAAGAGCTCCCAGCGGCGCTGAGCGCGTGCGCGCACTTGTTCACGCCGGAGCGCGAGGCCGTCTCCTCCGCGCGCCTGTGACCGCCAACCTCGAAGGCCGATGCGGGACGTGTGCACGCTTCGTCCGCGTCATCGAGCGCATCGACCAAAACGGGGAAGTCACACGCGCAGGTGAGTGTTTGCTTGGCGTATGGCCCGCGCCACTCTACGAAACGAACACGTGCGTCGAGTACACGAAGAAGGGGACGCTAGGGGAGCACGTTCGCAAACCCGAGCGCCTTGCCCACGTTCGCGGAGCGCCGCGGGCCCCCGCGCGAGCGCAGACAATCGACGAGACTCCGATTCACATACCCGAGGAGCTTTTGGACATGGATGCTGACGAGTTTCGCGACGTGCTGAAGCGAGTGATTCGAGAGGAGCTCGGAACAACCGCGATCGACCTCGGGGGGCGGTGGCAGGGCGGCGAGGTCATCCTCAAACCCGGCAAGGAGGGGACGCAGGAGAAGCGCGTGCCCATCGAGGCGTTCTTCCACAAAATCGTGATGGTGCGCGACAAGCTCCGCGTGCTCGAGCAGCGGATCAACGCGCACCCGAAGCTCGATGACGAGGAGAAGGTGCAGATGCAGCAGTACGTCACGCACTGCTACGGATCGCTGACGACGTTCAACGTGCTCTTCGGTGACAAGGACGATGGGTTCGTGGGCCAAAAGGAGTAGCGCCGCAGTCTTGGTGATTGCCTGCGGTGGCAGCGCCCAGACCGCCGTGACGCCCGCTGGGATGTCGAACGCCGACACGACGGAGGGTCTCGCCTCCTTCGCGTTCGATTCGCTCGATACGAGGCCCGTGACGTCAAACGCGTTTCGCGGGAAGCCCGCGGTGCTCGCGTTCGTGACGACCTTCGACCCGATGTCGCAGGTGCAGGTGAACGTGCTCGTCGCGCTCGGCGAGGAGGTGCCGAACCTCCAGCTCGCGCTCGTCGCGCTGCAGGACGCGTCTGCGCGCGAGCTCGTCGAGATCTATCGAGACGCGATGAAGGTGAAGTTCCCGGTTGCGCTCGGGGACGCAGCGACGATTGCTGGTGGTGGCTCGCTCGGGGACGTCCACCGCGTGCCGACGACGCTCCTCATCGACGGCGAGGGCCGCGTCGTGTGGCGGCATGCCGGGGCCGTGCGCGGAGATGAGCTACGCAAACAGGTCAAGAAGCTCGGATTGTGACCTTGTTCATGCGCACGGGCGTGCGCGGGCGGTCGTCCGAATCGGTCGGTGTCTTCTCGATTTTGCGGACGACGTCCATCCCGCTCGTCACCTTGCCGAAGACGGGGTGCTTCGAGGCGCCCGGCGTGAACCAGTCGAGGTAGCTATTGTGGACGGTGTTGACGAAGAACTGACACGAGCCGCTGTTCGGCGCGCCGGTGTTCGCCATCGACAGTGTGCCGGGCTCGTTCGAGAGCTTCGCGGTGTGCTCGTCCTTGATCGTCCCGTCGGGGCCGTCGCCCGTGCCTGCCGTCGGGCTCTTCGGGTCCCGCGAGTTCGGGCAGCCGAACTGGAGCATGAAGCCGTCGATGACGCGGTGGAAGTGGAGGCCGTCGTAGAAGCCGCTCTCGGCGAGCTTGATGAAGTTTTTCGCCGTGAGGGGCATTTGGTCGAGGAAGATCTCGACCTCGATGTTGCCGAGTGACGTTTCGAGGAGCGCAATCGGGTTGGGCATGCCCCGCACTTAATCACGCAAGCGCGCCCGTGACCATTGCCTTACGCCGCCTTGCGACGACGGCGAGCGCAGCCGCGATGAGCCACATGTTTCCGGCGCCCGAGGTGGTGTTGCAGCCGCCCGACGGGAGAAACCCGGGATCGGCCTGATTGATGATGGGGTCGATGAACGAAGGCCCATACACGTCGACGCGCGTGTCGTCGCCCGTGCCGACGCAATCGTCGCTCGACGTGAACGAGTGGACCCCTGCGATGACCGTCGCGCCGTTCTTCATGAGGAGCGTCGGACCGCCCGAGTCGCCTTCGCAGATGACGTCGTCGAGAATGATGTGCTCGTCGTCGACCCCGAAGATCGTCGTGTCGATCGAGCGGCGTGGCCCGGCGGACATCGTGTTCGTGCCGTCCGATTGGCCAAACCCGACGGCGACCACCGCCGAGCCGATGTCGCTGCTGCCGAGCGACGAGCGATTCATCGGCATCGGCGTGAGAGAGAGCGGATCCGTCGCGACGACCGCGCCGATGTCGTGCCCGCCCGTCGTGCTCCCGGGCATGAACTGGGGATCGAACGAGTACGACGAGACCGTCACGAGGTTGGCGGGGTTGCTCTGCTGCGTTGGGTCACTGAAGTCGTCTCCGAGGAAGATCGACACGTGATCGATGGCGGACCCAATGACTGCGGGATCGAGGCAGTGCGCTGCCGTGAGGATGACGTGCGGCGAGACCACCGAGCCCGAGCACGCGGCGTATTCCTGCGTGTCTCCGACCGGGAAGATGATGAGCGCCACGACCGACGTGTCGGTCGTATCGGTCGTGCCACTCAGAATGGGCGACTGGCTCGTGCCCACGTCGTTTTGCGGCCCACACGCGACGAGCGCCCCCATCACGCCGATCATGAGCGCCCTCATGAAAGCGGCTTCCCGGAGACGAGCGCGACGAGCGCGGGCTTCTGTACCTTGCCCATGGCGTTGCGCGGCAGATCTTCGAGCATGATGACGTCCTTGGGACATTTGTACGAGGCGAGCCGCTCTTTCGCAAATGCCCGTAGGGTCGCCGGGTCGAGGGCCTTGCCTTGGCGCACGACCACACACGCGACGACACGGTCTCCCCAGGTCTCGTCGGGTACACCGATGACGGCCACATCCGAGACGGCCTCGTGATCGCGCAGGGCTTCTTCGATCTCGAGGGCGCTGAGCTTGTATCCGCCGCTCTTGAGGATATCGACACTCGTTCGCCCGAGGATGCGGAAGTACCCGCGCTCGTCGCGCGCAACCGTGTCGCCGGTCAAGAACCAGGAATCGTCCCCGTGCCGAACGAACGCGTGCGCCGTGGCTTCGTCTCGCCGGAAGTATTCGCGAAACACGCTCGGACCTCGGACGAGGAGCTCGCCCGAGCCTTCGTTGACGCGTGTCTCCACGGTGCGGAGGGGCATGCCCACGGTTCCCGTGCGGCGTTCACCGTCGAGCGGGTTCGAGAGGCCCACCCCGATCTCGGTCATACCGAAGCGCTCGAGCGGGACCTTGCCGGTGACCGCGCGCCACCGCTCGGCGAGCGTCGCGGGTAGCGCCGCGCTTCCGCTCGTCGCGAGCCTGAGGGAGGTTGCGTTGCGCTCCCAGCGCGCGCGCACGTCGGGCTCTGCGGCATCGAGGGCAAGGGCGAGCTTCCTGTACATCGTCGGTACCGCCATGAAGACTGTGCCCCGGCCCATCTCGTCCCAGACGCGCGCGGCGTCGAAAGTCGGCAGCATGCGGACACTGGCGCCTGCACCGAGACACGAAAGGAGAGCGATGCAGAGCCCGTGCATGTGATGGAGCGGAAGGGCGTGAACGAGCACGTCATGCTCGTGCAGCCCCCAACTTTCGCGAAGGAGCTCTTGCTGCACCGATAGGTTGCCGTGCGTGAGGACAGCTCCCTTCGGCTTCCCCGTCGTCCCGCTCGTGTAGAGCATCAGCGCGGGTTGGTCGGTCGCTGCGATCTCGCGTGGCGCGCCGACGACCGCGAGGTCCTCGAGCTTGATGATGGGACGCGAGCCTACGAAGGCTCTCGCGCGCTCGAGTTGGTCCGCGGTCACGAAGACGAGATCGACATCCGCATCGTCGCAAAAGAACGCGCTCTCCGCCGCAGGATGAAGCGGCGACAGTACGACCGCGCACGCCCCACTCGAGACGACGCCAAAGAACGCCGACGCGAAGTGCGCGCCGGGCGACGCGAGGATCCCAACCCGACGCCCGCGGCCATCCCCAACGCGAGCCGCAACACGCGCAGCACGCTCACGAAGCTCGTCGTATCCGTGCTCCCCGTGAGCGTCGATCACCGCGGTGCCACACGCCCGCGCGAATCGATCGAGAAGCCCGCTCACGTGGACGGTCTAGCATCCCCGAGAAAATTCGCCGCCAAGACGCCAAGACGCCAGAAGATCAGAGGGGGGCAGCGCCTACTTCTCCCTGGCGTCTTGGCGTCTTGGCGGCTTTCTCTCTTCAATCTAGTGGAGGTCGCCGATGAGGAAGGCGTGGGCTGAGACGATGACCTCTTCGGGGCTTGCGCCGCCGTGCTTTGCCGAGCCCTGGTCGAAGCGGAAGCCGTGGTCGCCGAAGACGAAGAGGAGCGTGCGGGAGCTCTGGACTCGGGCGTGTTTTGCGATGGCGCGCGCGGTGTGCTCGGTGAGATCGTCCATCGCGTCGAGCGCGCCGTCGCCGGCTGACGCTAGCGTCGTCTCGACGAGGTCGAGCTTGTAGAGATCGCGCGAGCCGACGCGAACGCGACGCACCGTGTCGGCTGTTCGACCGCGTACGGGCTCGGCCTCACGGTCTGTGTCGCGGGGATCGTGTGGGGCGCGCAGGGCTTCGAGGCCGCGCGCGAGCGTTTCGGCCTGACGGGGCGTGGTCGATGGAAGGGCGGAGAAGAGCGTGACGCGATCGGCGAGGGCTGCGCGTCCTTCGAGCAGCTCCGCGACGCGCGCGGACACCCGCGCGGCGAGATCGAAGCGCATGCCGTCGACGAGGAGCACGTGTGCTCCACGTGCGCCGTGTGAGCGAACCATCTTGGCGGCGAGATCGAACGCGTCGAGCACCATCCGCGGGCGCTTGCCCGTGAGCGCGAAGGCGGGGAGCGCCTCGGTGTACGCGCGTGCAAACGTGCGGCGAAACTCCTCCCGAGCTTCGGTCGCCCGCCATTGCTCGAGTCCCTGATCGATGGCCGTCGCGAGCGGCAGATAGCTCTGAACGAAGAGCCGCTCGAATGCTGCGAGGGTTTGCGGGCCTCGGGCTGTCTCGAGCGCGTCGACGTAGCTGTGCCATTGGCCGTTCGTGGGGTCGAAGGGCTCGACATGGGCGGGAGCGGGGGACTCCATCGCGACGACTTTGGCGAGCGAGATCGACGCGGGCTCCGACGCCGACTCCGACTCCGGCTCCGGCTCCGACTCCGACGCCGACTCCGGCTCCGACGCCGACTCCGGCTCCGGCTCCGGCTCCGGGTCCGTGACCGGGGGTCGGTCGAGGATCTCGGCGAGGGGTTTCGCGATCACGAATGCGGGCAAGGAGCGGTCGGCTTCGTCCATCACGAGCGCGACGGGGCGGTCCGTCATCGCGCGGGTGTAGAACGCAATCGCGTGCGCGTCTGCGGCGTCGATGCCGCCGACGGGTGAGCAGAGCGCGCGGAGGGCCGTGAGATGAATCGCGATGCCGGGGAACCCTGCGCGTCGCGCACGAAAGAGCTGGTCCGAAAGGCGCGCGTCGGGATCGACGTCGAACGCGATGCCTGGCGCTCCCGCGCTCTCGCTCCGCAGCGCGCACTCGATGGCTTCCTCGATGTGCTCGGCGAGCCCACCGCGCTGCGTCGCGTACGCTCGCACGACGACGTGGACAACCGGACGAAGATCCGTTCCGACATTCGGAGAGGCGTCAAGAGCGGGAGAGACTTGCTGCATGCCACGAGCTAGGCACGATTCTTCTCGTTTGGCCTAGTTTTTGATGCGTCGACGGATCCGCCGAAGGCGGGACGTCGCGAGCACCGTTGACAGCGAAGGCGTGGCCCTTAGGATGAGATCGTTCCCTCTGCCAGGTTCGTGAAGATTGGAGCGTATGGATCCCTGACGTCGATGAACCAAGGGTTGCAATGGCCGTCCAGTGTGCACGCCGGGCTGTCGCGCAAGCGCCAGATAACTCGGAAGCCTAAAGCGCGGTCAGCGCATCCCACCTAGCAATCGCTAGGGGTTCATATCTCTCCACTCACGGCCAACGGTGGTCGGGAACTTCTGACGGGCTCACGCAACCGCGTGGGCCCGTCGCCTTTTAACCGCTAAGCTCGCGTCGAATGGAGGACGATCGGGAGGCCATCGAAGCCCATCGACGAAGGCTCGAACGCCGACCCCGGCCGATTCCCCCACACCTCGCGAAAGGTCAGGCGAGGATGTTCGTTGTGGCGGGTGCTCTCGCGATCTGCGCCGTCGCGATGGTCGTCGCGGGTGCCCTTCACACACACGGATTCACGCTGTCGAAGGTGTCCGCTGGAGTGGCGGTGGCGGGCGTGTTCGTCGTGCTCATCCTTTACTTGGGCATGAACGAGCGGAGGCTCATTCAGCGTGGCGAAATCGCCGAAGCGCTCGTTACGGGCTCGTCGACCCATGGCAAGAACCACATCAGGCACGCCGAGCTCAAGTTCGAGCACGACGGCACGACGTGGGAGACGCACGCAGTCGATCCGCTCGCCGAGCAGTTCTTGCTTCGCAGTCTCGGAAAAGACTCCCGCGTTTGGGTGTGTTTCGAGGCCAAAGAGCCAAAAGCCGCCGTCATCTACGAGATCATCTTCGAGGCGAAGTGAGCGCTGCCGCCTCGCGACGCCTGCCGCTCCAGACCGGTACGACGGCCCTTTGGAGCATCGCACGCGGGGCAGTCGGGCTGCTCGTGGGCCCCGCCCTCGTCGCCGGCCTTGCGACAACATCGCGTGACGACCTCGCGCTGTGGATGTACCTGGCTGCGGTCATTGGAGTTGCGGCCTTCTCGTACGGTGCCTGGTCCATCGTGTTGGCGATCGCTGCGCGACCGAGCGACATCACCATCGCCGCGGACGGGCTACGGATCGACGGCGGCCCGCTCGATGGGTCGTTCTTCGAATGGGTCGAGGTGGATGCGCAAGCATCGAAGCTGACGCCGGTGCACGTTTACTTCTCGCGCGTCGAAGTGCGCGACGTCGCGCCGGCCAGAGCGACGCAATGGGAGCTCGAGCTCGGCCTGCGCTCGGGTGGCACCGCGTTGCTCGCGACGGAGAAATCGAAAGCCGAGCACGCCTCGTTGCAGCTCTTGCTCGAAGCGCTCGTCGCCGCGTCGCGTCCGCACGATGACGAGGCTCCACGCCCCGTCGGGATCATCGAGGTCCTGCGATGTGCGTCGTGCGGAGGCCTGGCGAAGCCATCCGCGGAGCCCACGGTGCCATGCCAATACTGCGGGGCGACCATCGCGGTGCCGAGCGAGCTCGCCGCGCGGGTGCTCGCGACGCGGGAAGCGCGTGGGGCGAAGCGAAAAACGGAGCAGCTGGTCCAGACCCTCCTCGAGAGAGGCGAGGTCTCTCGTGCGCGCGTCGCCCTCGCCGTCGTCGGGATCGCGAGCGTCGTGGCGGTGGCGCTCGCGTTCGTCGTGGCTCTCTACATGGGCGCGACCGGGAGGCTCACGCCACGAGCGATGGCGCTGCTCGCCTGCTCCGCCTGCACGTTCGTCGCGGGGGTCGCTGCGGGTGCCCGTGTAGCGTTCACGGACCGAATGGCGATGCGACTCATCGCCCTCGACTTCGGCGCTCACGCACCCAAATCAGAAGGCGAGCCCTACCGTTGCAGGGTGTGCACTGCGCCGCTGGACGAAACCGACGGTGCCTTGTCCGTTTGTGTGTACTGCAGCGCCGAAAACGTGCTCGGCGTGGACTGTCGGCGCAACGCGCACGATCTTGCGACCGCGGCCAACGCGCTTGCGGACGTCCTCGCCGCACGAAACACGGAGCGTCGTCGCTGGCGTGTCCTCAGCGGAGTCGGGGGTATCGTAGGAACGAGTATGACGATTGCGCTCGCCCTCGCGCTGGCAGCACCCCGATGAAAACATCGGGCTGGTCCTGCCAAGCGCTCAGCGCGCGAGGACGACCACCGAGTACCCAACCGCTTGCGCCCCGCCCGGGTTCTCGTACGAGTGCCGCTGGTCCCCGCGGAACGCGACGATGTCGCCCTCCTCCACGGTGACGCGCTCGCCGGATGCGACGAGCACGATCGTTCCGCGCTCGCAGGTGAGGTACTCGCGCGTCCCGGGCGTGTGAGGGACGCCGACCATCTTGGCCCGCGCGGGTAGCGCGAAGCGGTCGATCTCCATGCCGGGGATCGGGTCGGGCAGGAGCTTGCGCACCTCGACGTTGCCCCTCATGCGCACGGGGACGCGGCGCTTCGGAAAGAGCTCGAGCACGGCCCGTGGTGCTGCGACGAGCTCCTCGAGCGAAACTTGGAATGCGTCCGCGACCGCGCTCAAGACTGCGAGCGTCGGGTTGCCACCGCCCGACTCGAGGTGCGCGAGCGTCGCCCGCGGAATGCCCGCGAGCTTCGCGATCTGCTGCTGCGTGACGCCGCGTGCCTCCCGGAGGAGCCGCACGTTGCGCCCGAGCCGGGAGGAAAGGTCAGTGCTCATGGGTTGGAATGATGACAACCAATCGTCAAAGATGACAACCCATGAACGACGAAGGCTCAAGCTATGGGTATGAATCTTCGAGGCAAGGCAGCACTGGTGACGGGAGGAAGTCGCGGCTTGGGGGAGGCGCTGGGTGAGGCGCTTGCAACGCGGGGAGCGAAGGTCGTCCTCGTCGCGCGGGATGCGGGGCCGCTCGCGGAGGTCGCGGTGCGGATCCGCGAGCGCGGTGGGGAAGCTCATGCCCTCGCGTTCGATGTCGGCGACAAGGAGTCGGCGCACCGCATCACGGGGGCTGCGGCGGAGCTCGTCGGGCCCATCGACGTCCTCGTGCACAACGCGAGCACGCTCGGGCCGCTGCCGATGCCGTTCTTGCTCGACACGCCATGCGAAGATCTCGAGGCCGTGCTCGAGACGAACCTCGTCGGGCCGTTCCGCATCGACAAGATCGTCGGCGGGTCGATGGCGCTCCGAAAGACCGGCGTCATCGTGCACGTGAGCTCCGACGCGGCCGTCTCCGGCTACCCGCGATGGGGCGCGTACAGCGTCTCGAAGGCGGCCCTCGATCACCTCGGGCGCGTGCTCGGCGCGGAGCTCGGTGAGCATGGTGTGCGCGTGCTCGCGGTCGACCCAGGCGAGATGGACACGAAGATGCACGCCGATGCGATGCCAGACCTCAGTGACACAGAGCGCGCGGCACTCGCGGCGCCGGCGGCGGTTGCAGAGCGCATCGCGCTCATGATCGAGCATGTGGAGACGATTGATCCTGGCGCCCGCGTCGTCGTGTCGAATTGGAGCGCGCCCGTATGAACGCGCTGGCCGTCCCGAGCAACACCTTCCCGCCCGCGACGTACGCGCGGCCGCTCGACGCGACGCGACTCTTGGTGGTCCATGTGGCGCGAGGCGAGGTCCGGGAGGCATCGTTTGTCGAGCTCCCACGGTTGCTCGCCCGAGGTGACGTCGTCGTCGTCAACGACGCCGCGACGCTCCCAGCGTCGGTGTTCGGAGAGACGGCACGCGGGGAGCCCATCGAGCTACGCCTTCTCGCGCTCCCAGGCGAGGACGGCGAATGCGATGCCGTCACGTTCGGCGCGGGTGATTGGCGCACTCCAACCGAGCACCGCCCACCTCCGCCGACGCTTGCTGTGGGCGACAAGGTCTACGTCGGTCTCTCGAGCAAGCATCGGCTCGAGGCGACGATCGTGCGTGCGGGGGACCGCCGCGTCGGTTTGCGCTTCGAGCGTTCTCGCGACGAAGCCGTGGCGACCCTCTACGCCGAAGGTCGGCCCGTGCAATATGCACACATCCCCGCGCCCTTGCGATTGTGGGACGTCCAGAACACCTACGCAGCCGAGCCTTGGGCCGCCGAGATGCCGTCGGCAGGGCGTCCCGTCGACTTCGCGACGCTCGATGCCCTCCGCAAACACGGCGTCGCGGTCGTGCGCCTGACGCACGGTGCAGGGCTCTCGTCGACCGGAGACGGCGCGCTCGACGCAGCCCTTCCATGGGTGGAGAGGTATCGCATTCCGCCAGAAACCACCGAGGTCGTCGCAGAGGCCAAACGTCAGGGTCGCCGCGTCATTGCCGTTGGAACGTCCGTCGTCCGCGCCCTCGAGTCGCGATCCTCGATCGAGACGACATCCCTACGGATCGACGCTCGCCACCATCTGCGCGTGGTCTCGGGTCTCCTCACCGGCATGCATGACGGCACGACCTCGCACGCCGACTTGGTGGCAGCGTTCCTCCCAGCGGACCTTCTCGCGCGCGCCAACCGTTTCGCGAGCGAACGTGGCTTTCTCGGTCACGAGCTCGGCGATAGCTGCTTGATACTCGGTGCCTGATGCGTTACCCACATGACCATGGCGAAAGCAGAGATCCCGCCCGCTGACGTGCCGCTCGATGCCGCGGAGCTCAAGCACGCGCAAGAGGTCGATGCGGCGTGGGCACCGAGCAAGCTCACGGCGCTCGGGTTTCTCACGTTCGGCATCGCCATCACCATCATCATCTTCATGGCCACCCGCCTGACGACGTGCATGTACCTCGACGGCTCACGCCCCTGAATCTGCGTTAGCAGCGCTGAAAACGTGACCCGACACGTGCAATTTGTCACGCTTCGTGGATGGTAGCCTCGATCAATCGGCCGCTCGCCCAGCGGCTCCTTGCGGTGATGGACCAGAAGGATCACTGGGCCTACGCCTCCCTTACGCGGCCTGGCTTATCGCGCGCGCAGCTGCTCGTTCACTTCCAGCACGAGTACCTCGTCTACGTGCGTGACTTCCCCGCGCTGCTGGCGCGCGTCCTCGGGCAAACGCCGCCGCTCGCTGACGTGCGGGCAGCGCTCGCGGAGAACATCTACGAGGAGCAGACGGGCGGGCTCTCTCGGAGTGGGCCTCACCCGGACCTCTTTCTCTGCATGATGGAAGGGCTCGGGTTCGAACGACGGCTCTTCGAAGAACGAGCGTGTGCGCTTCACCCAGCGGCGGAGCACTATCGCGGGCTCCTCTGCGATGCTGCGGGTGGAGCTCCGTGGCAGGCGGCGTGCGCAGCGCTCACCATCTTCGTCGAAGGGAGCCGCAACGAACGCGCGGAGCTCTCGGGCACGTTCGTTCGGCCGCAAGGCGACGACGCGGTCACGCGTCACCCGCTCGTCGTGCACTACGGCTGCAGGCCCGAAGCGATGAAGCTGACGCGGGCCCACGGTGCAATCGAAGGCGCACATCGCAACGACGCTTGGCGCATCGTGCTCGACAACGTTCGCGACGACGACGCCGCGCTCGTCCACGCCGTGACCCACACGTGCGAGCGTCTCTTGTGGGCCTGGCATCGCTACCGCGACGGCGTCGCGGAGCTGATGGGCCTCCGCATCGCCGATTCTGCGGCTGCCAGTGTGGAGGCCGGCGGCCCCAGGCTCGTCTTGCCCGGGGCCGCCACCCTCTCCGTCACGCCACGACGTGCGGGACTGGCAGAGACCAGTCGCTCACGCCGCTCTTCGTGACGGCCCGCTGACGAAACTGCACCGATGTTCCCGGTGGCAGGTTCGTGACCGTGGTGGTCGCCTTCGTCGTGGACGGAAGGTCGAGCCAGGTCTTGCCCCCGTCCGTCGAGTACTGCCACTCGTTCGCCTTCGCGCCTGCGGCGTGTAGGGCGATGAGTTGCACCACTCCGGACGTGGTCCCCGCTTTAGCGGCCAGCGGGGCCTTCGTACGAGCGCGCGGCTTGTGCAATGACATGCCGGCGGCGTCGGCGATCTTCGCGGCGTTCGCGGGATCCGCGTTCGCCACGAGCTCGACATACGCGCACTCGTTGTTGAGGTCGATCCTCAAGACCTTCAGCGCCGCGTCGCGGTCGATGACCGCACCGGGTGCCTTGCCCTTGACGAGCGACTCCTTGCTCGCCAGCGCGTCGATGTCCGTTTGGAGCAGCGGCAGCGCGGGCGACGGGGTTGGCAGGAGCACCGTGCTCGCTGCCATCTTGTCGTGGACGTTCTGTGCGAAGACGAGAACGTCCGCGACCTTCAGGGGCGCGTTGAGCGCGACCCCGATCTTACTGGTACTTACTTGTTTAGCCATGTGGCTATCCTTCTTTCTGCAGAGGCGTTGAGAACCATTCCCAACGCCGTGCTCTTTTGGGCGCGTGATTCGCGCCGGCAATCTTTGGTGATCGTCCGAGATGACTCGGACGTCGTACGAGATGACTCGGACGTCGTACGAGATGACTGGGACGACGTACGAGATGACTCGCACGACGTACGAGTTGACTCACACGACGTACGAGATGACTCACACGACGTACGAGATGACTCACACGACGTACGAGATGACTCGCACGACGTACGAGATGACTCGCACGACGTACGAGTTGACTCGCACGACATACGAGTTGACTCGCACGACGTACGAAGCCGTCGATCTCTGTCCCCTATTTGGGGATGGGGTGCGAACTCGACGAGATTAGGAAAAAAAGCGACATCGCCCGGACGATTTCCGAAAAGCTCAACGATGACGAGCGGTTCGGGCTAGGGAAAAAACAGCACCGCAGGCTCCGTGAGAGCCGCAATCTTCGCATCGATGATGGCGAGGATGTCCTTGCGGCGTTGATCGGCCGCGGCGATCCCGTGCGCCGAGAGGAGCGGGACCCCGGGCTCCTCTTCGCCGATGGCGTCAGCCATCGACAGGGCATCGAGCGCGCGCAAACGCGAGACGAGCGCCCGGGAGAAGCGGTCAACCCCGCGCAAGAGCGTGAGCTGCGCGGCGAAGAGCGGCGGGATGGGGTCGAAGAAGGCCGCGTCGTTGTCGACGTAGAGCAGCGTCCCCGTCGCCTTGTCGATGCCGACATTGGCGCCGCTCCACCTATCCCAATTGCCGGTCAGGGCGTCGAATACGACGAGCGTCGAGATCTGCGAGGCGAGCCTGCGCCGGTCTTCGGTGAGGTCGCCCGCGCTCGTCA
>Ga0302326_10017351_pt1 | contig 15022 bp, 9 predicted proteins | sample Palsa_T0_3_FD_202264 | JGI IMG/M metagenome (GOLD analysis project Ga0302326, IMG submission 202264) | Peat permafrost microbial communities from Stordalen Mire near Abisko, Sweden - Palsa_T0_3 | ecosystem: Environmental > Terrestrial > Soil > Palsa > Peat permafrost | place: Sweden: Abisko... | reverse complement strand
ACGGAATTCGCGCAGCCGGCGCTGTTTGCCGTCGAGGTCGCGCTCTACCGCCTGCTGGAATCCTGGGGAGTGCGGGCCGACTTCGTGATGGGCCACTCGGTCGGAGAGTTGACCGCGGCGCACGTCGCCGGCGCTCTGTCGCTGGAGAACACCGCGCTGCTGGTGGTCGCGCGCGGTCGATTCATGCAGGCGCTGCCGGCCGGCGGCGCCATGTTCGCGGTGCAGGCCACCGAGGACGAAGTGCGTCCGCTGCTCACCGACAGCGCTGAGATCGCCGCGGTGAACGGCCCTTCATCAGTGGTGGTTTCCGGCGCCGAGGACGCGGTGACCGCCGTCGCTGACCAACTGCGCGCCCAAGGTCGGCGAGTCCACAAGCTAGCTGTCTCGCATGCTTTTCACTCGCCGTTGATGGAGCCCATGATCGGCGAGTTCAAATCCGCGGCAAGAGAACTCACGGTCAACCCGCTCATCATCCCGGTGATCTCCAACGTGACCGGGGAGCTGGCGGGCGATGCATTCGCGTCCGCTGACTATTGGACACAACACATCCGGGCGGCCGTCCGGTTCGCGGACAGTGTCCGCTTCGCGAATTCGACTGGCGCCGACCGATTCCTCGAGGTGGGACCCGGCGGCGGCCTGACCTCGTCCATCGAGGAATCACTCGCCGAGGCCGACATCGTGTCGGTGCCGATGCTGCGCAAAGACCGTCCCGAGCCGAACAGCCTGATGGCCGGCGTGGCTCAGGCCTTCGTCGCTGGTGTCGGGCTGGATTGGCGTGCGGCCCTGCCAGGTGCCAAGTTCGTCGAGTTGCCGACGTATGCCTTTGAGCGACGCCGGTTTTGGCTTTCCAACGATAATGCCGCGGTTGACGCTGCCGGTCTTGGACTGGAAGCCGGCGAGCACGCGCTGTTGGGTGCGGTGGTGGAGCTGCCGAGCACCGGCGGGGTGGTGTTGACGGGCCGGCTTTCGGCGGGATCGCAGGGATGGCTTGCCGATCACGCCGTTGGCGGTGTGGTGGTGTTCCCGGGCGCGGGCTTTGTCGAGCTGGCCATCCGCGCCGGGGACGAGGTGGGCTGCTCGATCGTCGATGAACTGATGCTGGCGTCGCCGTTGGTGATCCCCGCAACCGGCGCGGTGTCAGTGCAGGTGGTCGTCGCCGGCGCCGACGAATCGGGTAGCCGTGCGGTATCGGTCTTCTCCCGTCGCGACGCACACTCGGGCTGGACTCTGCACGCCGAAGGTGTTGTCCGACCAGGCGCCGTCGAGCCGGGCGCCGATATGTCGACCTGGCCGCCGGTGGGTGCGACGCCGGTCGACATCGACGGGCTCTATGACCGGTTGGCTGCGCGCGGCTACGGATATGGACCGGCGTTCCAAGGTCTGACCGCGATGTGGCGCCGCGGCGACGAGGTGTTCGCCGACGTGTCCCTGCCCGTCGATGCCGGGGTGTCACCGGCCGGATTCGGTGTGCATCCCGCGGTGTTGGACGCTGCCCTGCACGCGGTGATCGTGGCGACCGAAGCCGATCACGACGACAACAACGGCGTGCTGGTGCCGTTCTCCTGGCAGGGGGTGTCGCTGCATGCCGCGGGGGCGTCCTCGGTGCGGGCGCGGATTGCGCCGTCGGGCCCGTCGGCGGTATCGGTGGAGTTGGCTGACGCGCTGGGACTGCCCGTGCTGTCGGTGGCGTCGATGGTGGCGCGTCCGGTGTCGCAGCAGCAGTTGATGGCAGCCGTGTCGGGGTCGGGCCCGGATCGGATCTTCGAGGTGAACTGGTCACCCGCGGCGTCCGAATCGCACGCCGAGACAACGGCATACGACGTGTTCGAATCTCAGGCCGCCGACGACGATCCGTTGGCCGCGACGTATCGACGCACGCACGAAGCGCTGGCAGCGCTGCAATCCTGGCTCTCCGAGCACGACTCCGGCGTTCTGGTGGTGTCGACGCGCGGCGCGCTGGGGTTGCCGGGGGAGGATGTCACCGATCTGGCTGGTGCTGCGGTGTGGGGGTTGGTGCGGTCGGCGCAGACTGAGCATCCCGGCCGAATCGTCCTGGTGGATTCCGATGCGCCGCTGACTGATACGACGATCGCGGCGGTTCTGGCAGCCGGCGAGCCGCAGGTCGTGGTGCGCGGTGAAACGGTGTACGCGGGTCGGGTGCACGGAAGCCGGGCGGTCGACGCCCTGTTGGTGCCGCCCGCCGACGGGCCGTGGCGGCTGGGCATGTCCAGCAGAGGCACATTCGAGAATCTGGTCATCGAGCCCATCCCGGACGCCGATGCGCCGTTGGAGCACGGGCAGGTCCGGGTCGCGGTTCGCACCATGGCGGCCAACTTCCGGGACGTGATGATCGCTCTGGGTCTGTACCCCGACGAGGGCGCTGTCATGGGTGTGGAAGCTTCCGGCGTCGTGATCGAAACTGCCTCGGAAAACGGTCGTTTCGCTGTTGGTGACCGGGTGACCGGGCTGTTCCCGGAAGGCACCGGCAGCATGGCGATCACCGACGCGCGCTTGCTGATGGACATCCCGACGGGATGGTCGTATGCCGATGCCGCGACGGCGCCGGTGGTATTCGCGACGGCCTACTACGCGTTGACGACGTTGGCTGATGTCAAGCCGGGTCAGCGGGTGTTGGTGCATGCCGGCGCCGGCGGGGTCGGCATGGCGGCGGTGCAGTTGGCGCGGCACTTCGGGTTGGAGGTGTTCGCGACCGCGAGCCGGGGCAAGTGGGACACGTTGCGGGCGATGGGTTTTGACTCCGATCACATCGGTGATTCCCGCACGCTGGAGTTCGAGGACAAGTTCCGTGCGGTGACGGGTGGTCGCGGCATGGATGTGGTGCTGGACTCGCTGGCCGGTGACTTCGTCGACGCCTCGTTGCGATTGGTGGCTCCCGGCGGGGTGTTCCTGGAGATGGGTAAGACCGACATCCGCAACCCGGGTGTCGTCGCCGACGAACACCCCGGAGTGCGCTACCGCGCTTTCGATCTTTTCGAGGCGGGGGCGGATCAGATCGAGCGGATGCTGACCGACCTGTCCACGATGTTCGATGACGCAACATTGCGACCGTTGCCGTTGACCGCTTTCGATGTCCGGCGCGCCGGTGCGGCGTTGCGCTATCTGAGTCAAGCGCGTCATACCGGCAAGGTCGTGTTGACACTGCCGTTCGGGCCAGGTGGCCCGCTGGGTACGGGCACGGTGATGATCACCGGCGGCACCGGGATGGCCGGTTCGGCGTTGGCTCGTCACGTGGTCAACCAGCACGGCGTGCGTCAGCTGATGCTGGTCAGTCGGCGGGGTCCCGATGCGCCGGGCGCGGCGGAGTTGATCGCCGAGTTGAGCGCCGCAGGTGCGCAGGTGCAGGCGGTGGCCTGCGATGCCGCGGACCGGGAGGCACTCGCCAAGGTGATCGCCGATATCTCGGTGCAGCATCCGCTTTCGGCGGTTATTCACACGGCCGGGGTTCTCGACGACGCGGTGGTTACGTCGCTGACGCCGGAGCGGGTCGATGCGGTGTTGCGGGCCAAGGCCGATACCGCGTGGAATCTTCATGAGCTGACCCGCGAGTTGTCGATCTCGGCGTTCGTGATGTTCTCGTCGATGGCCGGACTGGTGGGCTCGTCGGGCCAGGCCAACTATGCTGCCGCCAACTCATTCCTCGACGCCTTGGCGGTGCATCGACGGGCTCAAGGTCTGCCGGCGATGTCACTGGCCTGGGGGCTATGGGACCAGGCCAGCAACATGACCGGTGGACTGGACGCCGTCGACTTCGCGCGCTTCGCCCGCGACGGGATCGTCGCCATGTCTTCTACCGAGGCGATGCAACTGCTCGACACCGCGATGGTGATCGATGAGCCGTTCCTGCTGCCCGCCCACATCGACACCGTCGCTCTCCGGGCGAAGTTCGACGGCGGCACCTTGCCGCCGATGTTCGTCGATCTGATCAACGCGCCGGCACGGCGTCAGGTCGACGACTCGTTGGCCGCCGCCAAGTCGAAGTCCGCACTGCTGCAACGTCTCGAGGGCCTGCCCGAGGACGAGCAGCACGTGGTGCTGCTGGATCTGGTGCGGTCGCATATCGCCACCGTGCTGGGCAACACGAGTCCGGAGGCCATCGACCCGGACAAGGCGTTCCAGGAGCTGGGTTTTGACTCGCTGACCGCCGTCGAGATGCGCAACCGGCTCAAAGCCGCCACCGGGCTGGCACTTTCGCCCACGCTCATCTTCGACTACCCGAACTCCACGGCGCTGGCCGGTTACTTCCGCCGTGAGCTTGTCGGCGCATCGACCGAGTCGGCGCCCCTGGCAGTGCCGGGCGAGGCGGAAATCCAGCGCGTCGTGGCGTCTATTCCGGTCAAACGTCTTCGGCAGGCCGGAGTGTTGGACCTGCTGCTCAGCCTGGCGAACGAGGCCGACGGCGTCAACGGGGCACAGGCCAGAGAAAAAGACATCGCGACAATGGATCTCGACGACTTGGTCAACGCTGCGTTCCTCGACGACGACGACTAGCCCGATGAGGTCCGAGGTTCGACCGTGAAGATCGCCGTCACCGGGGCCAGCGGAGTGATCGGTCGCGGCGTGGTTCTGCGACTACTCAGCCTGGGCCACGACGTCGTCGGACTGGCCCGCCACCGACCCGAAAACTGGCCGAGTGGTGCAAGCTTCGTGCAGAGCGATATTCGCGATGCTGCTGGAGTGCAGCGAGCAGTCGCGGGCGCCGAGGTCGTTGTGCACTGCGCGTGGGCGGTCAACCCCTGTGCCGATCACCCGGACGACCGCGAGATCAATATCGGCGGAACCGGCAACGTCCTTGACGCGATGGCCCTCAGCGGTACCCGCCGCATCGTGTTCGCCTCGTCGGCACACGTCTACGGCCCAGATCGAGGTGCCGCCGCACCGTTTTCGGAAGCCAATCAGCTGCAACCCATTTCGGCTTACGGTCTGGACAAGGCCCGCGTCGAGGAGATGGTCGCCGCGTGTGGTGTGGAGTGGGTGGCGATCCGGGCTGCGGTGATACTCGGCCGAAGCGTCGACAACTGGGTGCGGCGAGTGCTGGCTTCGGCGTGGTTCCCCGATGTCGACGGATCCGTCGGTCGCACCGTGCAGGTCGTGCACAGCGACGACGCCCATCGGGTTTTCGTCCGCGCAGTCGTTGATCCGGGCATCGACAGCGGGCCGGTGAACCTTGCTGCGCCCGGAGAGCCGACGTTCGGTGAGATAGCCAATGCGCTCGGGCGGCCGGTGGTGCGGGTGGGCGGGCCCTTTCGACGACTGAGTTCGGCCACTGGCCTGGACCTGCTATTGGTTGCGCCATCGCTGGATACCGCACTGCTGCAAGACAAATGGAATGTGACACCGGCCTGGACCGGACAGGAATGCGTCCGCGACGTCGCATTGGCGGTGCGCGGCCGGGTCAGCGTCGGCAACTGGTCGACGTCGCTGCCGTGGCGGCTCACCCATGTCCAGGACATCCCGGCGGTCGACGCGCCGGCCGCCGACGGCGTTGCACCGGTATTCGCCGGCCCTCCCGGCGGCAACGGCGAGTTCGACACACCGATCGACCCCCGCTTCCCGACGTATCTGGCCACCAATTTGTCTGAGGCCCTGCCGGGACCGTTTTCGCCGTCGTCAGCGTCGGTGACCGTCAAGGGGCTGCGTGCATTCGGCGCGATCACCGCCAGGAGATTGCGGCCCGGTGGACTGATCCAGCGCGAGATGGCCATGCGCACTGTCGGCGTGTTCGCCCACCGGTTGTACGGGGCCATTACCACCGCGCACTTCATGGCCGAAACGGTGCCGTTCGTCAAGCCCGAGACGGTGATTCGGCAGAGCCAGTTCTTCGGACCGAGTGTGGCATCCGCGCCGATTTACAGCGAGCAGCAACTGCCGCATCAGTCCGGCGGAGCCTTGGGTCTCCTTCGTACCGTCCGCAACCTGGGCGTGTTCGGAGCCAACTTGGCGGGCCTGACCACCGGCGCGGCTCGCGACACCCGCGACTACATCGACGATATCGATTACCTGGAAGAGCTTGCCGCGGGCGATCTTTCGCAACTTGCTGACGAGCGATTGCAGAGTTTGATCTTGTTGGCGCGTGACAGCGTCATCGACGGCTGGGTGCTGGCGTCCGGATCATTCATGGCGTTTGCCGCGCTCAGCGTGATACTACGCGGCCTGAACGGGCGTGACATGGTGCTGCCGGTCGGTCAGGAGTTGGCCAGCGCGCAGCCACTGAGCGCCGTCTACCGGCTGGCGGACGCCGCGCAACGGGACCCCGACGTGGCCCGGATTCTGGCCAGCCGCGGAGACCATCTCGACGAGCTGTCCGCTAAGGCCCCGGAGTTCCATGCGGCCGTCCTCGCCGAGCTGAAACTGATTGGACACCGCGGTCCGGCGGAGGTCGAGATGCGGTCGACCAGCTACGCCGACGACCCGGAGCTACTGGTCCGCATGGTGGCCAAATCGCTTCACACGCCGAGACGCCGCGAGACAGACCAGCCGGCGATCCCGCTGCGCGCGCGGCCGGTCGCAGTCCTCGCGGCCCACCAACTGCGCGATCGGGAAGTGCGTCGCGACCGGATGGTGCGCGCGATCTGGCTGTTGCGCAACCTACTTCGTGAGCTCGGACGCAGGTTGGTGAATTCGGGTGTGTTCGAGGCCGCCGACGACGTGTTCTATCTACTGGTCGACGAACTCGATGCACGCCCAGCCGATGTGGCCGGGCTGGTCGCGCGCCGTCGTGCCGAACAGCGCAGGCTGGTGGGCATCGTGCCGCCCCCTGTCTTCAGCGGCGATTGGCGTGCGTCCGGTCTCGCGACGGGTGTGCTGGCCCCCGGGCAGGCTCTGACGGGCGTGGGCGTGTGCGGTGGACGAATCCGCGGACGGGTCCGGATCGTCAAGCCGGAAACCATCGACGATCTGGAAGCCGGGGAGATCCTCGTCGCCGAGGTCACCGACGTCGGCTATACCGCCGCGTTCTCCTACGCGGGCGCCGTGGTGACGGAGCTTGGTGGACCGATGTCGCACGCCGCCGTGGTAGCACGCGAATTCGGCATCCCGTGTGTGGTGGATGTGCAGGACGCCACGCGGCGTCTGCCGCCCGGGGCGCTCGTCGAGGTCGACGGCACCCGCGGGACAATCGAGGTCCTCGAACTCGACCTGCCGCGCGCCACCCCCTGATGTTCGCTACCGTCAGGTGATGCACGAACACACCGTCCGCGTGACGACCGTCGCCGGCACCGTCGAAGGCTTCACCCGCGACGGCGTGCATCGTTGGCGGTCCATCCCGTACGCGCGGCCGCCGGTCGGTGCACTGCGGTTTCGGGCGCCGCAGCCGGTCCAGCCCTGGCCGGGTGTGCGGTATTGCCACGGGTTCACCAAGTGCGCGCCTCAAGAGCGTCGCTACGCGATGATCGGCGTCGGCAAATACCAGCCGATGGGCGAGGACTGCCTCACCCTCAATGTCGTCGCCCCGGAAGCCCCCGAAACCGAACCGCTGCCCGTCATGGTCTTCGTGCACGGCGGGGGATACATCATGGGCAGTTCAGCCACTCCGATCTACGACGGGGCGTCCCTGGCTCGTCGCGGCTGCGTCTATGTATCGGTCAACTACCGTCTCGGCGCGCTGGGCTGTCTGGATTTGTCGTCGCTGTCGACGGCGGATGTCACCTTCGACAGCAACCTGTTTCTGCGTGATCTGGTGCTAGCGCTGCGCTGGGTCAAGGACAACATCGCGGCCTTCGGCGGCGATCCGGACAACGTGACGGTGTTCGGCGAAAGCGCCGGCGCGCATGCCGTTGTCTCGTTGCTGGCGGCGCCGGAGGCGGAAGGCCTTTTCGCCCAGGCGATTTCGGAGAGTCCAGCCAGCGGAATGACGCGTTCGAGCGATGTCGCAGCGGAGTTCGCCACGCGATTCGCAACGTTACTGGGCGCCCGCGAGCAGGATGCCGCGCACGCGCTCAGGGCGGCGTCCCCCGCGGAGTTGGTGGATGCGCAGAATCGGCTGATCGAGGACGGCGTGCGGGACATGCTGGGCGCGTTCCCCATCGGCCCCGTCTTTGGTGACGACTCCCTGCCGCTGGATCCCTTCGACGCGATGCGGCAGGGCAAAGCGCACCGGGTCCCGCTCATCGTGGGTACCAACGCCGACGAGGGTCGCCTGTTCACTCGCTTCCTGCAGCTGTTGCCGACGACCGAGCCGATGATCGAAGCTCTGCTGGCCGAGGTGGACCCGGCTGCGCGGGAACGGATTACCGGCGCTTACCCCGACTATCCCGGGCGATCCGCGTGCATACAACTCGGCGGGGATTTCGCCTTCAGCTCCGCTGCCTGGGACATCGCCGAAGCCCACGGCAGGCACGCGCCGGCCTATCTATATCGATACGACTACGCACCGCATGTGTTGCGCTGGTCAGGGTTGGGCGCCACGCACGCCACCGAACTGCTCGCGGTATTCGGCGTCTACCGCAGCAAGTTCGGGGCGTTGCTGACCACCCCCGTAGATCGACGATCTGCTTCGCGGGTCACCAGCGAAGTGCAAAGGCGCTGGTTGTCATTCAGCCGCACGGGTACGCCGGGCGACGATTGGCCCACCTATACCGACACCGACCGCGTTGTGCGGGTGTTCGACCGCAGGTCACATCTCGAGTTCGATCCGCACCCCGAGCGGCGGACAGCGTGGCAGGGCTTCTCCCTGGCGCGATGACGGCGGATGTGATTTCGTGGACGAGCCATGACATCGCATACCGACAACGTCGTCGAACGGCCGGCTGACCTCAGCGCCGCTTGGCTGACGTCCGTCATTGGCGCCGGAACAGTCGCCGATTTCGCCGTCGAGCGCGTCGGCACGGGTCAGATGAGCGAGTGCTATCGGGTGCAGCTGTCTTACGCTGAGGGCGCGCCGGGCAGCGGCAATCCGGAGTCGGTGGTGCTGAAGGTCGCGGCCACCGATCCGATGAGTCGTCAGACCGGGATGACGCTGGGCCTGTACGAGCGTGAGGTGTGCTTCTATCGCGACATCGCCCCGCGGCTGCGCGGACCGGTCGCGCCGTGTTATCACGCCGCATTCGACGCTGCATCAGGCACTTTCGACGTCCTACTCGGCGACGCGAATCCAGCCGTTGTCGGCGACGAAATCCGCGGCGCCACAACGGCTCAGGCCCGGCTGGCGGTCACCGAGTTGGCCCGTCTGCAGGGCCCGTTGCTCGGTGACACCGCGCTCGCCGACGCGCAGTGGCTGAACCGCGACGCACCGATCAACCAGGCGCTGATCACCGCGCTGCATGCCGGTTTCGTCGACCGCTACGGTGACCAGATCGCACCTCAGCACCGCATGGTGTGCGAACGACTGGTCGGCGGATTTGACGAATACCTGTCCGAGGAGGGCCGCAACGGGACCTTCCAAGGTTTGGTGCACGGCGACTATCGGTTGGACAACATGCTGTTTGGCGCCCCCGGCGCCGACCGCCCGCTGACGGTGGTCGATTGGCAGACGGTCACCTGGGGCCCGGCGATGACTGATCTGGCCTACTTCTTGGGTTGCGCGCTGCCAGTGGCGGACCGGCGCCAGCACTACGACGCCCTGCTGGAGGCCTACCACGGGGCGCTCGGGCCGGACGCGCCGATCAGCCTCGCTGATGTCCGCGAAGGAGTGCGCAGGCAGAGCTTTTTCGGAGTGATGATGGCCGTGGTGTCCTCGATGCTGGTGGAGCGCACCGAACGCGGCGACGCGATGTTCATGACGATGCTGCAGCGGCATTGCGAGCATGTGCTCGACGCCGACGCACTGGCAATCCTGCCAGCGCCGGCGGTCATCCAGCCGCTTTGTCCGTCGCGCGACGACGAGTCGGCGCACACCGCGACCGACGAGCCGCTGTGGAGCGAGAGCTGGTATGCCGACTTCGCCGATGCCGCAAACGGATTCGGCGGATGGGTGCGCCTCGGACTGATCCCGAACCAGCGGACAGCGTGGCTGCATGCCCTGCTGTGCGGGCCGGACCTGCCCACGGTGGCAGTCGTCGATTTCGAGGTCCCGCTGCCCACCGACCCGTGGACGCTGCAAACGGGTGCCATCGATTTCACACACTCCGCCGACGACCCATTGCGCACCTACCGCATCGCCCTGCGTGGGCACGGCCAGTCCTACCCCGATCCGGCCGCGCTGTTGCGAGCCGAACAGGGTGCGTCGGCCGAGGTCGCGATCGATCTGGAGTGGACCACCGACGGCACGCCCTATCAGTATCGGATTGCCACCCGCTACGAGATCCCTTGCACCGTATCAGGAACCGTCACCATCGATGGCCGGCGCTACACAGTCGACTCGGTACCCGGCCAGCGGGACCACTCGTGGGGCGTGCGCGATTGGTGGAGCATGGACTGGCTCTGGAGCGCGCTGCACCTCGACGACGGCACACATCTGCACGCGGTTGACATCCGGATACCGGGCGTCCCGCCGGTCGGTATCGGCTACGTCCAAGACCGTGGCGGCACGGTCACCGAGTTGCAAACCGTCTCTCCCCGGCAGACATTCGATGCCGACGGATTGCCGATCGGCGCGACGCTGGCGGTCGATCCCGGTGGCATCACGGCGACCGTCGACGTGCGCGGACACGCGCCGTTACGCCTGGTCGCCCCAGACGGGCGGATCAGCCAATTCCCGCGGGTGTGGGCCACCGTGAGCACCGCCGACGGGCGAACAGGTGTGGGCTGGCTGGAGTGGAACCGAAATCTGCCGACGGCGTAACGGGAACGCGTGTGCACTGAAAAACACTGTGCATCAGGCATACCGGTGGTGGTGATGGGTGTCTCCGGGTCTGGCAAATCGACGGTGGGCGCGGCGCTGGCGCGCCGCCTCGGAGTACCGTTCGCCGACGCCGACACCTTTCACCCGCCGGCCAATGTCGCGAAGATGGCCGCGGGTGAGCCGCTCGACGACGATGACCGCCATCCGTGGCTGGACGAGGTGGGGCAGTGGCTGGAAAGCCATGACAACGGCGTGATGAGTTGCTCGGCGCTCAAACGCAAATACCGTGACCAGTTGCGCTCGTGTTGCCCGCGTATCGAATTCCTGCATCTGACCGGTTCGCCGGAATTGATTGCTCGCCGCCAAACCGGCCGACCGGCCCACTTCATGCCGTCGTCGTTGCTGGAGTCGCAATTCGCGACGTTGGAACCGCTCGGGCCGAACGAATCTGGGATGTCCCTCGACGTCGGGCAGAGCGTCGAGGTCGTCGTCGAGACGTTTGCCCGGTATCTAACCGAGCACTCTGGACCACTCAGCCCTTGATCACCTGAGTGCCGCCAGCCAACTCGTCATGCTTGCCCTGCTTGGATGGGCTGGCGTTGATCGTCACGGCGATGACTACGTAGGCGATGAACGCCAGCAGGCTGCCGATGTAGTAGGGAATTACCGCCAGCAAGGTGAACGAGTTGCGGATGGCCGACTGTTTGAGATCCGGCTTTGTTGCCCCGTTCGGGCCGTGCACAGCCAAGCCGAGCAGCTTCTTGCCTGGGGTGGCACCGTAAGTCACTTCGAAGAGCACGAAGTAGCCGAACGTCAGAACGCCCGAGAAGAGGCCGGTTACTAAGACCTGGTATTCCGGGTCGAAGATGAACATCGATAGAAAAAACGCCACGATGCTGACCAGGATGCCGTCGATCAGCCGGGCAAAAAATCGCGTGCCCAGGTCGCCGGGTTGGGTATGCGCCGACTGCGCCGAATGGGGGTCGAAGTCAGGTGATGTCATCAGATTCGCTCCTCGCTGCGTTTGCTGTTGTGCCAATCTACCGTGCCGGGCGGCTAGCATGGTGATCTTGGAAGAACCACATTTCACCTGGCTGGCGCGTGTCTGGACTAGTTATGAGCGAACCAAAGCGCGCTGCGGTCGCATCATGTGACGGCAGCTAGCGGTGTATCACGTAGTGGTCGTCGTTACGGTCGTCCTGCACTTCGCTTTTCTTTGCTACCTGATGGTCGGCGGGTTCGTCGCGTTACGGTGGCGCCGCACGATCTGGCTACACGTGCCGGCAGCGTTGTGGGGGATCGCGATCACCACGCAACATCTCGACTGCCCGTTGACTTGGCTGGAGCGCAGGGCGCGCGCGGAAGCCGGCATGCCACCGTTGCCCCCGCAGGGCTTCATCGCCCACTACATCACCGGCGTGCTGTACCCGGCCAGCTGCGCCTACGCGGTCCCAGTCGTGGTATTTGCGCTAGTGGCGGCCTCGTGGGCAGTTTATGTGTGGCAGGGTAGGCATCGCAGCGAAGCGACGCCTTCCGCTGATCGGCTGATCAGCGCCAACGACGAGCTTTGACCCGGCCGCGGTGGGCCAGTTCGCTGCCGCGGTCGTGTGCGGTTTCGGCGAGCTCGCTGCCATGTTCGCGGGCTGTGTCGGCCAACTCCGCTCCGCGCTCGCGGACCGTCTCGGCCAACTGGGCACCGCGTTTGCGGGCTCGCTCGCGTGCGGCTTCGACCACGGGCGCGCTTCGTTCGGCGGCGGTGCTGGCCAGTTCGCGGCCGCGCTCGGCGCCGAGGTGAAGGCCGTGGGCGATCCGTTCGGCGAGCTCGGAATCGAGCACCGAGTCGTCAGACCCATCCAGCGGTAGGGCCGCGGACACCCTCTCCGAGATTCGGCTGGCCGCCCGTCGTCCGCGCCATCCGAGTGACGGCTTGCCCGCCGTGTCGGCCGACGCGATGATCAACCCGCCCAACAGGCTCAGGTCGGTGAGCAGGTCGCGGCGCTTCTGCACTTTAAGTTCCGGGTCGGGTTCATTCCAGAACAGATGTCCGCCAAGGCTGCCCGGTATGACGGTAAACGCCAGCGCCGCTGAGGCGATCCGGGGGAGTTTGCCGGTAGCGAGCAACAGGCCACCGCCGACCTGGACGACCGCGTTTATCCGTGCGACCGTCTCGGGATCCGATGGGATCTTGTTCCCGACCGGATCCGGCAACGTCTTTAACGTCGTCACAGCGGTCTGCGCGGCATCGAGGCTGACTTTGGGGTTACGCAACGTCTCGACACCCTGGCCAATGAAGACTGCGGACAGCAGGGGACGCGCGATTCTGCGAAGCAACATGTCAGGTGTGTTCCCGGGTTGTCCACTGCGCAAACCGCTGTCCTCATTGGGTCGGTGGGGGTGCTTCATGTCGCACCCGCAGCGGCAACAGCACCCAAAAACCGAGCAGAGCCGTCAGCGCGCAAACCCCGGCAATGGCGCCCGCTGCCGAGCCGGCCACCGCGCCGAAAATGATCACGGTTACGCCGGTAAGAGCAGAACCCATCAGTAACAGCCCGGCATATGCGAAACGATGCGCTGTGGCGACCACGGTCTCGATTCGATGCCGACGAAACAACAAGCGGTGCATCGCGACCGGCGCCTCCAACAGCACCGTGGCGCCGACCGAGCAGCCCACAGTTGCCAGATAAATCACCCGCATGGTTGCGTTCAGGCCGTCGAAGCGGGGTTGGAACGGCAATGTCAACAGAAAGCCGGTGAGCAGTTGCACGCCGGTCTGAACAACCCGCAACTCTTGCAGCAGGCTGAGCCAATTGCGGTCTAACCGTTGCGCCTCGGTCTCAGATCGCGCCGTGGTATCCCATGCCTGGTCGCGTTCGGGGTGATCGACGACGTCCATGGCCGTTGATCATGCCAGTCGGCAGCAATTGGCGACCCAGTGACGGCTGGTTGTGGTGGCCAGCGGCGCTAACGGCTTGATGGTGTCCCAGCCAATAGGAGGCGCGCCGATGTCTCCAGCCGTTCGGCGATCTGGGTGTAAGACGCATATCCCATACCGGCGCGCACCAGTGCTCCTGCGTACAGCAGCTCAAGTGATTCGGTCAGGTCGGAGGTGTGATCGGGGCCCAAGGCGGTGACCAGGCGTTGATGAATTTCGCGGCCGATGCGCAGCCGCAGATGCTCGACCTCGGGATCCTTGCCCAGCAACGCGTTGGTCACCGCACCGGCGAGTTCGGGTTCTTCGGCAACGAGCAGCGCGATCTGACGCAGCACGGCGACGACCCGCACGGTCGGATCCGCCGAGTCGGTCGGCGGAACCGGGCTGGAAGCCAACCGCCGCCAGAAAATTTCCGCGACGAGGTGGGCTTTGGATGAGAAATACGTGTATGCGGTGGCCGCGCCCACTCCGGCTTCGGCGGCGACCATGCGAATCGTCAATCCGGAGAAGCCTTCTCGGCTCAGTACGCCGATCGCGGCATGGCCCAGCCGGTCAACGGTGTCGGCTTGCTTGGCGGTCAGTCGCCGTCTTGTCGATTCCCGAACTAGCGGGTTGGACACGTGTCCGGACACTACTACAACGTCGCAGGTGCGGCAACCATGTGCCCCACCCTGTGCGTTAACGTTCAGCTGATGACGTTCTCCTCAGATCGCACTGCTCACGATGCGCGCACGGGTCGATTGTTCGACTTGGCCGAGCGAGTGACCGGCTTCATGCCCGCAGACGAGGGCCGAGCCCTGCACGACGCGGCGCTGAGCTACTTCGATCATGGTGTGGGGGTGGAGATCGGGACGTACTGCGGCAAGTCAACGGTGCTGTTGGGCGCGGCGGCGCAGGCCCGTGAAAGCGTTGTCTACACCGTCGACCACCACAACGGCTCCGAAGAGCATCAGCCCGGGTGGGAGTTCCACGACACGTCGCTGGTCAACGAAGCCACCGGACGTTTCGACACCTTGCCGACGTTGCGCCGCACGCTCGACGAGGCCGGGCTGGATGACAACGTGGTGGCGGTGGTGGGTAAGTCGACCGTGGTGGCCGGCGGGTGGCGCACGCCGCTGCAACTATTGTTCATCGACGGCGGCCATAGCGAGGACGCCGCCCGCCAAGACTTCGACGGCTGGGCGAAGTGGGTAAGCGCCGGAGGCGCCCTGATCATCCACGACGTCTTCCCGGACCCGCGCGACGGCGGTCAGGCGCCCTACCAGATCTATTGCCGCGCTGTGCAAAGCGGCACGTTCGTGGAGAGATCCGTCACCGGGTCGATGCGGGTGTTGGAGCGGACAGCGGGCGAC
>Ga0302326_10017350_pt1 | contig 15023 bp, 16 predicted proteins | sample Palsa_T0_3_FD_202264 | JGI IMG/M metagenome (GOLD analysis project Ga0302326, IMG submission 202264) | Peat permafrost microbial communities from Stordalen Mire near Abisko, Sweden - Palsa_T0_3 | ecosystem: Environmental > Terrestrial > Soil > Palsa > Peat permafrost | place: Sweden: Abisko... | reverse complement strand
CGTTTCACAGCCAGAACATGGAGGCGCTCTACGCCCACTATCCCGGGCTTATCGTGATGACGCCGGCCACCGTGGAAGATGCTTACAGCATGCTCCTGGAGGCGGTGGCGATCGACGATCCGGTGATCTTTTGCGAGCACAAGTATCTCTACTACCACTTGAAGGCCGAAGGGTTGCCGCTCGAAGCCGAACCCGTGGGGAAGGCATGCATCGCGCGCCCGGGCCGGGATGTGACGGTGGTGGCTTACAGCGCCATGGTGCACGAAGCGCTCGAAATGGCCCGGGAACTCGCCACCGAAGGCACCGAAGTCGAAGTGGTGGATCTCCGTTCGGTAAAACCGCTGGATACGGATACGGTGCTTGCTTCCGTGGCTCGCACGGGGCGGCTGCTGGCCGTGGGTGAAGCATTCCCGTGGGGCGGAGTGACCGCGGAGGTCGTCGCGCGCGTGGCGACCGCGGGCTTCGGGCTGCTCGATGTCCCGCCGCAACGCCTCAACGCCAGGGACACCCCGGTCCCCTTCCACCCCAATCTGTGGGGGACTCACCGTCCCACCGCGCGCGCGATGGCCATCGCGGTGCGGGAACTTTTGCGCCTTTGATTTTTATGCCGCGAATTCCAATCATCATGCCTCAACTCGGCGAATCGATCGCCGAAGCGACCATCGTCAGCATCGGTATCAAGGTCGGGGAACAGGTCCACGGAGACCAGGAGGTGATCGAGGTCGAGACGAACAAGGCGGTCATGAGCGTCACCACTCCATGCCCCGGCCGCGTCGAGGAATTGCTGATCGAGATCCGGCAAAGTTATCCCGTCGGAGCCGTCCTGGGCTACCTCGAGGCCAGCGAGGAAGAGGCCGCCAAGCTGGGGCTGGATGCCGTGCCGTTTCCTCCCGCATCCCAGCCGGGAGAGGGAGAGCAGGCCCCTTCGGGCAGGCCGGCGGCCGCGGGAGGAGTGGCGCCGACCGTGCGCGGCCTGCCCGTGCCGGCGCACGCCGCGGGCGCCAGCTATATGTCGCCCCGCATGAAGGCGAGGATGAATGAACTCGGTCTGCACGCCGCCGACGTGGCGGGCGTCGCGGGAAGCGGCGCCGCCGGCCGGGTGACCATCGAGGATTTGGAGAAATTTCTCAGCAGTCTCGAGAAGAACGAGATGACCCCGGCTTCGAGCATGCGCGTCGCCGTGGCGGATGCCATGCGCCGCAGTTGGACGCGGCCGCTGGCTACCGTCGCTCTGCCGGTGATTCTGGATCCGGTGTTGAAACACCGGCGCGAATCCAACCCAAAACCGGGCCCCGCCCTCTACGCCCTGCGGGCGCTGGGGATCGCGCTTTCCGAAAATCGGGCTCCGGCGGGCCGGTTGATCGGGGACCGGGTCGTCCATCCGGCGGCAATCGACATCGGGTTCGCGGTCGAGGCGGAAGATGGCGTGCTCGTTCCGGTGCTCCGGGATGTGGACCGGAAAACGCTCAGGGATTTGGCGCCTCGTTACAACGATCTCGTGGAATTGGCCCGGCAGCGCCGCCTTCCAGCCAGCGCGACCGGCGGTTCGGTCGCGACGGTCACGAACTTCGGGACGTTCGGCCTGACTTGGGCGACTCCGATCCCGCTTCCGGAGCAGACCCTGGTCCTGGGCATGGGGGCGGGCCGGGTGGCGCCCCATTGGGATCCGGAGAAAAAACAATTCCTGCCGGTAACCGAAATCAATCTTACCCTGAGCTTCGATCACCGCGTCCTGGACGGCGGCGCGGCCGGCAGGCTTCTGGCAAGAGTGGCTGCGTTGCTCGCCGAGCCGCAGGGACTCTAGTCCAAGTTCCGCGGTTTGCTTCAGAGCATTTTGTAACAAGACCGGGAAGGATCGGAGCAAGCGGGAACACTGACAAGATCATCATCCACGCCGATTTCCGTCATTGTCACGTTGCACCAGCATTGCGCGAATGACCCTGGCTCGGGCGTTTCGACGAGCGCATTCGCGGCTTGCTCTGGAATATACATTTTTTTGTTCCGCAGATGCCTGCATGGAAGGGTTCGCGCCGGCGTGGTTTTCATTCAGCCTCTTAGCCGATCAGTTTTAGAAGTGTCCGCCGAATCAGCGCGGTCGCCATAGGCGCCTTGTACGCGTTGTGATCGAGCAGCGTGGCGCCCTTGAGCACGAGGGCGGCTGCCTGCGCCGCGACGGAATCATCGAGCTTTTTGCCTTCAAGAAACGCGTTTGCGGCCTTCACTTCGTGCGGAACGGGAGAGATGGCGCCAAGCACGACACGCGCGCCGCTAAGCCTTTCCCCATCGACCGTGGCGGCGGCCGCGCAACTCACAAGCGCCCAGTCGAAGTCACTTTTCTCGCTTACCTGGGTGTAGGCGCTTTTTAGCCGGGCGCTTGCGGGAAGTTCCACTCGTAAAATCAAGTCACCCGGGTTCAATGAGTTGTGAGCGAGGGGATTCACCCACGCGGCGCTGTAGAGTTCCGCGATTGGGAGCCGGGTGATCTTTTTGTCGCGGAGCAGGATGACCGTTGCGTCGAGCGCCGACATCGCAATGGCCAGGTTGGAAACGACGGGGCTGATGCAGGGGTTGCCGGAGAAGATTGCGTGATACTTATTCTCCCCCTCCCGCGCATAGCATGTCGCGCCCCCTTTTTTCAAGCAATGAACGTCGCGGTGCCTGTAATACCAGCAGCGCGAATGTTGCGAAAGATTTCCTCCGACTGTGGCCACGTTGCGAATCTGCGGCGAACCGACTTCCAGCGCGGCCTGGGCGAGTCCGGGAAACGTTTTTCGGATGCCTTCATCGGCGGCGATTTGCGCGACGGTGACGTTGGCTCCGATTGCCCACGATTGCCCGCCGGGCTTGATCTCGTGGGTATCGGGAAGCGACTTGATATTGATGAGCGTTTTCGGCTGCGCCAGGTATTCCTTTAACTCGCCCAGAATATCGATGCCGCCCGCGAGATAGACGCCGCCCCCGCTCGCCAGATCCGCCGCGGATTCGGGAGTTTGCGCGGTGACGTATTGAAATGAATTCATGCCGGCACCTCGTCTCGATATTCCATCTCTATTCCCGGAGCGCGTTCAACCGCCGCGAATGCGGCTTCCACCGAGTTTCCGGCGGTGGATGTCGCGGGCACTTTGCCGAGCGCGGCCAGGACTTTGTCCGGCGTCATGGGAAGACTCGTGACGCGCACTCCGATCGCGTTGGCGACGGCGTTCGCGATGGAGCCCGCCGACGGAATGACGGACGGTTCCCCGATGCCGATGACGCCGCGCTCCGGCATGTCGAGCAGGATGATGTCTATTTGCGGAATGTCCGCCACGTTCGGCAATTTATACGTTTCGAAATTCGGATTCAAAACGACCCCGGTCTGCCGGTCCATGACCCGTTGTTCGTAAAGCGCATAACCCAGGCCCATGATGACGCCGCCGTTGATCTGGCTTTCGCAAGTCAGTTTGTTGACGACTAATCCGCAGTCGTGGACGCAGACCATCCGTTTGACTTTGATGAAGCCTGTTTCCGTATCGACATCGACTTCGGCGAAATGCACGCCTCCCGCGCCACTGGAGGAGAGGCCTTCCCGCCACTTGCCGGGCACAACGAGCGGGTTGATCCCCATTTTTTGGCAGGCGTAGTTCCAATTCGCCCCGCGAACGTCCTCCACGCCGCTGGCCTTTTGCAACTCGAGGAGCGCGTTGGAGCAGGCGTCAAAGACCGCCGGTGAAACCGAGGCCGAAGTGGAGCTGCCGCCGCTGCCGCCGGAGGGAGGAAAACGCGTGTCGCCGACGCGCGCGGTGATGCGACTGGGATCGAGCCCGAGGATTTCCGCCGCGATGACGGCGATCAACGTTCGCGAGCCGGTGCCGAGATCCTGCGTGCCGCAGCGGACTTCGACTGTGCCGTCGGGATTGATCTGGACTTCCGCTTGAGTGCCCCTGCCGCCGCCGCCCCACGAGCCGCCCGCGCAGCCAATGCCTGTTTTCACGATGCCGGCGCTCGAACCCGGCTTCTGATATTTCTCCTTCCAGCCGAATTTCTCGCACCCGACCTCATATTCCTTTCTGCGGATGTCAAAGGGATCATTCCTGAGGCGGAGTTCGACCGGATCCATGCCGATCTTTGCGGCAAGCTCATCCATGATCGACTCCATGCCGAAAGACGCCTGCGGATGTCCCGGCGCCCGCATCGCCCGCGCAGAGCCGGCATTGATTGCGACTCCCGCCTGTTTAACGCGTGTGTTGGGAACCTTGTAAATGTAGGGCGCGGGAAATCCGGCGCCCCCGCCGCCCCCGGCGGACGATCCACCGCTGGCGAAGCCGGCGGTGCCAAAGGCGTCGAGTTCGTAAGCGAGCAGCTTCCCGTCGGCATCCGCGGCCAGCTTGATTTTCTGGTGCGAGGATGGGCGGTTCCCCACCGCGAGCGCCTCGTCGAAGCGCGTGAGCATCAGCTTGACCGGAGCGCCGGCGGCCTGCGAAAGCTTTGCCGCGAGCATCCCTTCGACGCCGGGGCCAAACTTCGCTCCGAAACCGCCGCCCATGAAATCGCAGACGACACGCACCATGTTTTGAGGCACACCGAGGTTGCCGGCGAGGCCGTCGCGCACGCTGAAGATGCCCTGGGTTGAAGCCCAGACAGTGACCTCGTCCGGCGTAAAGGAGACGGTGGTTCCGTGTGTTTCCAGCGCGTTGTGAAGCTGAACCTGCGTTGAAAAAGCTCCCTCGACGACGTACGCCGCGCTGGCAAAGGCGGCGTCCACGTTCCCCTGCTCCTTCACCCGCGCTTCGCCAAGATTAGGCCCGTTTTCGAAGACGCGGGGAGAGTCGGGCTTTGCGGACTCGACTTCGTCCACAATGAAAGGCAGCGGGGCCGCCGTCACCTCGATGGCGCGCAGCGCGTCAAGACAGGCCTGTTTGCTTGTTCCGGCCACCGCGGCCAGTTCTTCGCCGTAGTAACGCACCTGCCGCTGACCTTCGCGCACGAGGATCGCGGCCTTGATTCCGGGAACCGCTTCAGCCTTTTCCAGATTGATCGCCGTGATGTTCGCGGCGGGCCATTTCGAGCGCAAAATCATCCCGTAAAGCCAGCCCGCCGGCTGGACGTCGGAAGTATATTTCGCGGCGCCCGTGACCTTCGCCGGACCGTCCACTCGCGGCGTGGCGTGGCCGAGGTATTTTGTTTCCTTAGGCCAGTCTGACATCGGTGAGAATTTCCGCCCTCGGGGTTTGCTTTACGCCGGACGCTTCGAGCGCCGCGGCAATGACGCGAGGGTAACTTCCGCAGCGGCAGAGGTTGCCGGAAACGGCTTTGCGCACTTCCTCCTCGGTCGGCGTCGGGTTGTGCCTCAGCAACGCCGTCACGCTCAACACGAAACCCGGCGTGCAAAAACCGCATTGCAATCCATCGCAATCCACGAAGGCCTTTTGCACCGCGGTCATCTGGCCCGGTTTCGCGAGCCCTTCGACAGTCGTTATCTGGTGTCCCTGCGCTTCAATGGCCAGTTTCATGCAAGAGTAAACCGGCGTGCCGTCGAAGAGCACCGTGCATGCGCCACAGGTCGCGCGGTCGCAAACTTCCTTCGTGCCCGTGAGACTCGTCTGGTTGCGCAGCACGTCGAGCAAAGTGACTCGCGGCTCGACCTCAAAATGTTTCACCTCGCCGTTGATCTCCAGGGTAATCGACGCCGGGCCCGGGCCATGGATTTTTTCCGCGTTGAATTTGCGCAGATCCTCGGCCACCCCCTTTACCTGCGTCGCGGCGCTTGCGACGGCGGTGCTGCCGAGAGCCTTTAGAAAATTGCGGCGGGAGACAGAGCCAGGCGGTGGCGAGTCGGAGGTTTTCAATGAATCACTCGATGGTTTCACGCGTGAATTGGAGCGGGGCGTCCGAACCTTAACTTTGCTTGGGAACTGAATAAATCAAGGCGCGATTCTCGTCGCGGCCGGGGGGCGGAGCTTGCGCGGTGCGCCTGGAGAATGCATAATGAGGCTGGAGAGCAGCACTTATGAACGCCCCTGTTGACGCGGCTTCGCGGGCCATTGACTATCTGCGGATTTCAATCACCGACCGGTGCAACGAGCGTTGCCTCTATTGCCTGCCGGAGGGTTTCACCGCGTGGAAGAAGCGCGAGGAGATTCTCCGTTACGAAGAATTCATGCACGCCGCCCGTGCCGCCGTCGGGCTCGGGTTCCGAAAGTTCCGCGTCACCGGCGGGGAACCGCTCGTGCGCCGGGATGCGGACGGTTTCATCCGCGAATTGATCGCGGAGCCCGGGGTCAAAGAGGTCGGGCTTTCAACGAACGGCATCCGGTTGTCCGCGTTCGCGCCTTCCCTGGGAAAGGCGGGATTGCGACACGCCAACATCAGCCTGGACGCGCTCGATCCGCAAACCTACCGGCGCGTCACCGGCGGAAATGTCCGCGATGTGATCGCCGGCATCGAGGCTGCGCAGGCCGCGGGCATCTCGAACATCAAATTGAACGCCGTGCTCATGCGGGGGGTGAACGAGAGCCAGATCTGGCCGCTCGTCGAGTTCGCCGCGGCTCGCGGACTCATCCTGCGGTTCATCGAATTGATGCCCGTGAGCCTTGCCAGCGTGCTGAACGAGCAAAACTTTTTCCCGATTGCCGAGGCGAAGAAGATCATCGCGGCCCGCACGGCGCTGCTTCCGGACCTCGCGCGCCACGGCAACGGTCCCGCGGTCTATTATCGCTTGCCGGAGCTTGCCGCGACGGTCGGCTTTATCGGCGCGCTCACCGATTTTCATTTCTGTGAAGCTTGCAACAAGATGCGCCTTACGGCCGACGGAAAGATCCGGCCATGCCTTGGCAATCATGGCGAGATCGACCTCAAACCGGCATTGCGGCCGGCGGTTCATCCGGGCGGGTTGCGCGAACTTTTTTTGCAGGCGTTGCGTGAAAAACCGCTTGAACACAGCTTCCGAGACAATTACCGGCCGGGCCGTGTGATGACGGCCATCGGCGGTTGACGCGGCTCTCTTTGTGAAAATCCTATTCTTCGCGCAGTTGCAATCCGTCACCGGAACCACGGAGTGCGACCTGGCCGTTCGCCGTCCCTTGCGGGCGCGGGAACTGTGGGAGCTGCTCGAAGCCGCGTTCCCAGGCGTCTCGCGATGGCAGGCGAGCACACGGATCGCCTGCAATATGGCTTACGCGGGCGAAGGAACAGTATTCCACGACGCGGATGAAATCGCGTTGATCCCTCCGGTTTCCGGCGGCTGAAAAGAAAGATTTCACGTAAATGATCACACTCGACAAGCTTCTCTGATGCGCGAGATCGGCGACATCGTGCGCGCCTTTGAGCGCGGGCGCGGCGAGCCGTTCGCGCTGGCGACGCTCGTGCGAAGCCGCGGTTCGAGCTATCGGCGTTCCGGAGCGCGGATGTTGATCTCGCGGGACGGGCGGACCGCCGGGTCGCTGAGCGGGGGGTGCCTGGAGGAGGAGATCATCGAACGGGCGCGGGAGGTTTTGCGCGCCGGAGCGCCGGCGCTGATGGAGTTTGACACGCAACGCCGCTTCGGCTGCAACGGCGCAATCGAGGTCTTGGTCGAGTGTGTCAGCGACAGCTTTCTTGCCGGGCTGGCCGGTTATTTTCGCGCGCGGCGGATCTGCCTCATCGCGACAATTTTTGAAGGCCCGTCCGCGGCTCCCGGCAGCCATTTCGTGGAGGAGGCGGACGCCGCGCCTGAAAATGCGCTTCTCCAGCGCATCGAACCGCCGCCGCGGATCATCATCATCGGCAACGGGCCGGAAAACGCGGCGTTGCGCGTGTTTGCGGAGACTCTCGGCTGGCCGGCGCTCCCCATGGAGAGCGCGGCGGAATTGCAGGGCGCTTACGACAAGTGGACGGCGGCGGTGGTGAAGACGCACAACTACGGGCGCGACTTTGCCGCCCTCCGGGCGCTCCTTCCGCTCGGGCTGCGCTACATCGGCCTCATCGGGCCGCGCAAGCGCCGGGATCAACTGCTCGGCGATCTCCACGACACGGGCCTCGATGCCGGAGAAAATCTCTTCGCTCCGGCGGGGCTCGATCTCGGAGGCGAGTCTCCGGAATGCATCGCCCTCGCCATTGTGTCGGAAATCCAGGCCGTGTTTGCCGGCGGCTCGGGTCAATCGCTGCGCGGCCGCAAGACGCCGATTCACGCCGCCGCCGGGCAATCAGCCGCCTTGATCCGCTGATATGGAAGCGATCGGAGCGATCATCCTTGCGGCGGGAGGGTCTTCACGCCTTGGCGAGCCGAAGCAATTCCTGATGTATCGCGGAGAGACACTTGTACGCAGGGCGGTTCACGCGGCTGGCGGGGGCGGCTGCGCGCCAGTCGTGGTCGTCGCGGGCGCCGAATGCGGGCGCATCGCGCTCGAACTCGCGGAGTTCGACGTGTGTGTGGCGCATCACGAGCAATGGCGGCAGGGGATTGGCAGTTCGATTCGGTTCGGCGTCGAGCGGGCGCTGAGCGCGGCCCCGGCGCTCGATGCGCTTCTTATGATGGTGTGCGATCAACCATTGGCCACCGCCGGCCTCGTCAAGACACTCGTCGCCGCGCGCGCGGAAACGGGAAAGCCCATCGTTGCGTGCGCCTACTCCGGCGCCCTGGGCGTGCCGGTGTTGTTTGACCGCGCGCTTTTTCCGCGGCTGGCTTCGCTGCCGGATGCGCGCGGAGCAAAACAACTTATCTCCGAGTCGCCGGGCCGGGTCGCCGGGGTCGCGTTTCGGGAGGGGGCCATCGACATCGACACGCCCTCCGACTGCATGGCGCTCCGCTGAAACGATGATCCCGCGTGTGACAATCGTGATGAGCGAGAAGTCGCTCGACTCCCTTAAACCGCCGCCGGTTCCTTCCGATGGCTGCGGAGCGGTCGTCGATTTTTGCGGCATGGTGCGCGGTGACGAAGACGGGGAGGCAATCGCCGCGCTCGAGTACCAGGCTTACCGGCCTATGGCGGAACGCGAGATGGAGCGAATCGCCCGCGGATTGCTCGGGGAGTTTCCTTGCCTTGAGATTTATATCGCGCACCGGTTCGGCATTGTGCCGGCGGGCGAGGCCGCGATCATTATCCGCGCCTCGGCGCGGCATCGTGGAGAGGCTTTTTCCTTTGTCACAAGCTTCATGGACCGGCTAAAAACGGATGTGCCGATTTGGAAAGTTCGCGCCATTCCCGCAAGAGCGGTCTTCCCGACATGATTTCCGTTGCGGAAACCGCGACGCTCATTCTGTCGAAAGCTCCGGCGCTGGATCTGGAACGCGTGCCGCTCGCCTCGGCGCTTCACCGCGTTTTGCGCGAAGACATCGCCGCGGATGCGGATTCGCCGCGCTTCGACTGCTCGGCAATGGACGGTTACGCGCTCCGAAGCGCCGATGACGGCGGGCGTTTGAGAATTACCGGCGAGATTCCGGCGGGTCACGACAGCGGTTTGGAGATCGGCGCGGGCGAATGCGCGCGCATCTTCACCGGCGGCCGGGTTCCATCCGGCGCGGATCGCGTGGTCATGCAGGAGGATGTCGAGGTCGAAGAGGGGTTCATCCGGATCGAGGGCGGGAGCAGCGGTTCGCACGTCCGCCGGCAGGGCGAGAATTACAGGCGGGGCGACGTGCTGGCGCGCGCCGGCCGGCGGTTGCGCGCGACGGAACTTGCGACGCTGGCAAATTGCGGTGTTTCTCTTCCGCTCGTGACGCGGCAGGCGCGCGTCGTCCACTTCGCCACCGGGGACGAATTGATCGCGCCGGAGCAGACGCCAACAGGCGCGCAGGTGCGCGACTGCAATTCGATCCTGATCTCCTCGTTGCTGGTTGAACGGGACGCCCGGCTCGTCCTTCAGCAGCGCCTCGGCGATTCCCTCGAGGCGCAGCAGGCCGCGCTGGCCGGGCTGGATTTCGATGTGGCGCTCATCTCCGGCGGGGCCAGCGTGGGAGACTACGATTTTACGCGTCCCGTGCTGAAGGCAGCCGGTTTCTCAATCCATGTGGAGAAGGTGAACCTGCGTCCCGGCAAACCTCTTGTCTTCGCCACGCGCGGCACGCAACTGGCATTTGGCCTGCCGGGAAATCCCGTTTCGCACTGGGTGATCTTCCAACTTTTTCTCGCGCCGCTTTTCGAGAAATTGAGCGGGTGCGACGCGGGAAGCGCCTGGCGGCGGGGCCGGTTTCGAAAAGACTTCGCGGCTGCTCCGAATGCGCGCGAAACGTATTGGCCGGCCTTCGCGGAATTCGAGGAGGGAGAATACAGGCTGCAACCGTTGCGGTTTGTAAGCTCGGGGGACATCGCCGGGCTTGCCGGGGCGAATGCGCTCGTTAAAATCACGCCGAATCGCGAGCGTATCGGCGAAGCGGAAACGGTTGACTTTTTATCGTGCGAACCATGAAGACATCCGGTGGAAAGACGGCTGGGTTCTCCCATCTCACGGCTTCGGGCGAGGCGCGGATGGTGAACGTCGCGCAGAAGCCGGACCAGCTTCGCCGCGCGGTGGCGACCGGGTTTGTCCGCTGCGGGCGCGCGACGATTTCGCTGTTAAAGAAACGCGCGCTGCCGAAAGGCGACGTCTTGACCGTCGCGAAGATCGCCGGCATCCAGGCGGCGAAAAGCACGAGCGCGTTGATCCCGCTCTGCCACCCGCTGCCGCTGCACGGGGTCGAAGTGGTTTTTGAAATCGAAACGGACGGCGTTCGGATCGAGGCGAGCGCGGAAACCACGGGTAAGACAGGGGTCGAAATGGAGGCCCTGACGGCGGTCAGCGTGGCGGCGCTGGCGATCTATGACATGTGCAAAGCGGTGGACAAGTCGATGGTGATCGAAGCCGTGCGGCTCGCCAGCAAGACCAAATCGTGAAAATCGCGCGCGTCACCTTGAGCGATCGCGCCTCGGAAGGCGTCTATGAAGACGCGAGCGGGCCTGAGATCGAGCGCGTCGTGCAGCAGCTTTTCGCGGACGAAATCGAGTGGCACCGGGCGCTGCTGCCCGACGAGCGCAGGGAGATCGAACAGGCGCTTTGCCGCTTCGCGGATGAAGCGCGGTGCCCGCTCATCGTGACGACGGGCGGGACCGGACCGTCGCCGCGCGATGTCACGCCCGAGGCTACCCGCGCGGTGCTGGAAAAGGAGCTGCCCGGGTTCGGGGAACTGATGCGAACGCAAAGCTATGCCAAAGTGAAGACGGCGATTCTCTCACGCGCGACGGCTGGCATTCGCGGCGCCAGCCTGATAATCAATCTTCCAGGACGTCCCAACGCCATCGCGGAATGTCTGCCGCTCCTTGCGCCCGCCATTTGCGAAGCGGTGGAGCATTTGACCGGGGTGCGGCCGATTTTGAGATGAAACGCTGCGGAGTAAGTTTGATTTTTATGTGCCTTTTCGCCGTTCCCCTCACGAATGCCGCGGAGTTGACTGTCTTTGCGGCGGCAAGTTTGATGGACGCGCTAAAGGAAATCGGCGCGCGGTGGGAGCAGGCCGGCGGCGAGAGTGTCGTGTTCAACTTCGCGAGTTCCAGCACGCTCGAGCAGCAGATAAGCGCGGGCGCGCCGGCGGATCTCTTCCTGTCCGCGGACGAGGCGAAAATGGATCAGCTCGCGAAGCAGGATTTGATATTGCCCGGCACGCGCGAAAGCATTTTGTCCAACACGCTGGTGATCGTCGTGCGCAAGGAGAGCCGGCTTTCGCTCACGAAGGCCGCCGATATTGCCAACGTGGCGGCGCTGGCTCTCGCTGAGCCGCAGACGGTGCCGGCGGGCATCTACGCGCGGGAATATCTCGAAAAAATCGGCGCGTGGAACGCGGTGAAAAGCAAGGTCATCCCCACCGAGAATGTGCGGGCCGCGCTCGCGGCAGTCGAGGCGGGGAATGCGGACGCCGGGATCGTTTACAAGACGGACGCAGCCATTTCCAAAGAGTTGAAGATCGCCTGGGAGGTGCCCGCGAGCGAAGGGCCGAAAATCTCCTACGCCGCGGCGATCCTGCGCGCGACCGGGCAGCCCGAGCTTGCAAGAAAATTTCTCGCGTGGCTGACTTCACCCGAGGCGAAGCAATCCTTTCACAAGTACGGATTCCTTCCGCCGGCCCCGCATGATTAGGCCCGAGGAATGGCAGGTCCTCCGCCTCACAGTGGTGCTGGCGGCGTTGAGCAACCTCTCTATTCTCGCGCCCGGACTGGCGCTCGCATGGGTGCTGGCGCGAGGGGATTGGCCCGCGAAATCATTGGTCGAAACGATCGTGACGCTCCCGCTTGCCATGCCGCCGGTTGCCACGGGATTGATATTGCTGAAGCTGCTGGGGCGGCGGGGAGTGATCGGCAAATATCTGCACGAAAGCCTTCATTTCGACATCGCGTTTACCTGGCGCGCAGTGGTGATCGCGATGGCCGTGATGTCCTTTCCCCTGCTCGTTCGCACATGCCGCACCGCCTTTGCGCAAGTAGATCCGCGCCTGGAGCAGATCGCGCGCACGCTTGGAGCGAGTGATCCGCGCGTTTTTTTCACGATCACGCTGCCGCTCGCCAGGCGTGGAGTCGTGGCGGGGAGTCTGCTGGCCTTCGCTCGCGCGCTCGGAGAATTCGGCGCGACCATCATGGTGGCCGGCAACATTCCCGGGCGCACTTCCACGCTGCCGCTTGCGATCTATCACCTCGTGCAGTTGGGGCAGGACGCGCAGGCTTACCGCATGATGCTGATTTCGATTCTGATCACTTTCGCCGCCGTATGGTTGGGCGAAAGACTTGTGCCGCGCGGGAAGGAAGGCGGGCCATGAGCCTGGTCGTGAAGATCGACGCGGCGTGGCCGGGATTCCGTCTGCGGATCGATTTCGCGGCGGAGCACGGGATGACCGGAGTTTTCGGACGCTCGGGCGCCGGCAAGACTTCGCTGCTGGATGTGGTCGCGGGCGTCCGCAAGGCCTCGCGGGCATTCGTAAAGCTGAACGGGGATGTGCTTGCCGATACGGCCGGGGGAATTTTTGTTCCGGTGCGGCGAAGGCGGATCGGTTACGTGCCGCAGAATCTCTCGCTGTTCCCGCACTTGTCCGTGCGGCGGAACCTGCTCTACGGCTCTTCGGACGGAGATGGCGGGGAGCCGTTCTCGCTGGCACACGTCACGGAACTGCTCGAAATCGCGCCGCTCATCGAGCGTGAGATCACTCATCTCTCCGGCGGTGAATTGCAGCGCGTGGCGCTGGCGCGAGCGCTCTTGAGCCGGCCGCGTTTGCTCCTGCTCGATGAGCCGCTCGCCAGCCTCGACGCGGATCTAAAGGCGAGGATCATTCCTTTTTTGCGCAGGATCCGGGACGAGTTCGGGATCCCGACGCTCTACGTTTCTCATGATCCGATGGAGATGGTGGCGCTCTGCCAGGACGTGCTGGTGATCGAGCTCGGCGAAGGGAGGCAACTTCACGCGCCCGGCGAAATATTCGAACAGCGCGTGGAGACGGTCTACCGTTTCCGTGCGTCCGTGGGGCAGTGCGATTAAGAATTGAGCCTTTGACAGAATTAGTTTCAAATAATTAATTCGCTGTCGCCTGACATTTTATTTGCTGCTTTGTTGTTCGCCGGCTGTCGTGGCTGGGCCGCCGTTTGTGACGGATGATCCGGAGCCTGTTGACTACCAGCATTGGGAGTTTTACATCGCGTCGCAGCACATCGAAACCGCCGCCGGCTGGTCGGGCACCGCGCCGCATATCGAGTTGAATTACGGTGTTGTTCCCAACGTGCAGCTTCATCTCATCGCGCCGCTCGCCTACGACGCGCCCGCTGGCGGCAGCGCGCATTACGGTTACGGCGACACGGAACTTGGTGTGAAATTCCGTTTCATTCAGGAGACGGGAGATCTGCCACAAGTTGGAATTTTCCCGTTGCTGGAAGTTCCCACCGGCAGCGAATCGAACGGGCTTGGCAGCGGTCATGTGCAGGCGTTCCTGCCATTGTGGCTGCAAAAAGGTTTCGGCGACTGGACGGTTTACGGCGGTGGCGGCTACGGCATCAATTTCGGCCCGGGCAATGAGAATTGGGGTTTCGGCGGCCTGGTCGTGCAACGGCAGGTCACAAAAAATGTCTTGCTCGGCGCGGAACTCTATCATTCCACCGCGAATCTCGCCACGATGGAAGCCAGCGGGCCCGCTGACACGGCTTTCAATATCGGAACGGTCATTGATTTCAACGAACATCAGCATCTGCTTTTTTCCGTCGGGCGTTCCGTTGACGGCCCGACAGACTTTCAAATGTACGTCGCCTATCAATTCACCTTCGGCCCGGAATTTTTCCATTCGGTCTGCAACTGGCTGGGGCGCCGATAAGTCTTAAATCGGCCCGCGGAAGATCGCCCGGCAGGCGAACCCTCGAACTCTTCAACTCGGAAGGCGCGCCCCCGCGTCGCGGGAAAAGTTAGCTAGACCTAGACCTAATAGTCATGCTGGAACAGGATGGCAATGCCCTGAGAGCCGCGCGCGATGCCGAGCACGCCGCCAAGGTTACCCTCGATTTAACCTCCCACCAGTTACAGACCGGCTATACGAATTCCCTGGCGCTCCTCAACGCCGGGCAAACTTATCAGCAAGCCGTGATCAACCTCGTCCAGGCCCAGGTCAATCGCTTTGCCGATACGGCCGCGCTCTTTCAGGCGCTTGGCGGCGGCTGGTGAAACAGGCGGGAGGCAACCAAAAAGGGGAATTAGAACTGAAACAGCCGCCCCATTCCGCTCTACACGTTGAATCGGAACTCGAGCACGTCGCCGTCCTGGACGACGTAGTCCTTTCCTTCGATCCTTAGTTTGCCCGCCTCGCGCGCCCTGGCGGTCGTGCCGAACCGCACGAGATCGTCGAAATGGATCGTCTCGGCGGCGATGAACCCGCGCTCGAAATCCGAATGGATGACGCCCGCCGCCGCGGGGGCCTTGTCTCCGGCGTGGATCGTCCAGGCGCGCGATTCGGTCTCGCCCGTGGTAAGATACGTCCGCAAGCCGAGCAGATGATAGACCGCCCGGATGAGCGAATCGACGCCGCTGCCCACGACTCCGAGTCCCTTGAGATACTCGGCGGCTTCCTCCGG
>Ga0302326_10017347_pt1 | contig 15023 bp, 16 predicted proteins | sample Palsa_T0_3_FD_202264 | JGI IMG/M metagenome (GOLD analysis project Ga0302326, IMG submission 202264) | Peat permafrost microbial communities from Stordalen Mire near Abisko, Sweden - Palsa_T0_3 | ecosystem: Environmental > Terrestrial > Soil > Palsa > Peat permafrost | place: Sweden: Abisko... | reverse complement strand
GCGGATCGTACAAGCTCGTGTGAGATCGGCGCAGTGCGGCTGACCGAAATGCTTCCGCTCCTAGCCGGCAATGATGGTGTGGTCGATCTTGACACGATCGAGCAAGCGCGCGAGATCGCGCGCAAGTCCCTTGCACCGGTCGCTGATTTTCCGAAGGTGGGTCACGTGGCGTTCGTGGGAGGTTCAGCCACGACCGTGGCCGCGCTGCTTCGAGGCAAGCGCACAAAAATCGACCAGTACGAACTTTCGCGCAGCGATCTGCAGCGCGCGCTCGTTCGGCTCTGTGCACTTCCGCTCAAGGAACGCAAGACACTGGCCGGCATGAAGCCGCAGCGCGCAGATATTCTACCGGCCGGCATCATCGTGCTCGAGACGGTCCTCGATCTCATCGGCGAGGACCGCGCGACCGTGACGAGCGCAGATTTGCTGCTTGGACATCTCCTCCAACAGGTGGATCGGGCAGGACGACCCCGGCCCGGCCCAGGATGGACCCCACATGGAAGATCAGGCCATACATCAGCACATTGAGGACTTGGTTACCGAGGAGCACCGGCTTCTCGAGCACGGGGATAGCGGGAAGCTAACGCCGCAGGACCGTTTGCGTTTGGAGGAAGTCCAAGTGCAGCTCGACCGTTACTTCGATCTCTTACGTCAGCGTCGCGCGCGCCGCGACGCGGGACAAGATCCCGAGGTCGCGCACATGCGTACGGCCGACACCGTCGAACACTATCAGCAATAGACTCATCTGGGATGATGGTGGAACTGGCAGACACAGCAGACTTGGGATAAAACCCCTGAGCCGCAGGGTCGGAAACGCCCTGTGGGATGCGCTCAAAGTCGGCGAACTCTTCACTGACAACGCCGAGCCAAGCCTGTTCAATTGCGAATGGGAAGGTGTAGAGACTGGACGGGCGCGGCCTAAACATCTCGAGCTTGCGCTCGAAGTGCACGGTCAAGGCACAGTCCGGACCACAAACGTGAACGCGGTAGCGAAAGCTATAGTGGTGCGAAAATCTGCAGCTGGAAACAGCGTCCGGGTTCGAGTCCCGGTCATCCCATAAATTCTCGTCATTCTGTGACCGGAGCCATCCATGTCGAAGCTCGGGGCCATTACTCTGATCGCGATCGGCGCGCTCGCTATGGTGATTGGCGCTCCGGGCGTGTATCTCGCGCTCTACGCGTACGCCAACGTGAGCGTCCTGAGCGCGGGTAGCTTTTTAGTTACGGTTGGCGGCATTGCGATTGCTGCGGCCGTCGGCATCATTGCCGCCTACAGCGCTGACCCCAGCCGGAGTCGATTTCCGGCGTGGGGCTTGAGTCTGGTGATCCTGGCCGGAAGCGTCTTGGCTGTTGGCTACGACACGGTGAATCGTATGCAATTGGAACGCAGCATAACCGATGCGCAAAAGGCGCAAGACGTGCTCCGTCGGGACAACGACACGCTGATTGCGGAGAACGCGCGTGTCAAGAAGGCGGCGCGAGCAACCTATACCGAGGCGCGCGCGCTCGATCGCGGCAGCTCTGCGGCACTCGCGGCGATCCAACGAGTTGCAGCCTCCGCCGGGCTCATCAATCAAAAAACTGTGGATTTGTCCACGCAGGCCGGCGCCTTGCAATTATCGGCTGCCGCAGCGCTGCGCGACCTGATGCAAACGGCGAAATCGAATCGCGAACTCCGATGCGGTGCGCACGGTCGGTCTCCCAACGGATAATTCATAGCCTAAGGCTAGTTTTGGAATTCGACTGGAGGAAGTCGATAGTGCCGCGAAGAGCGGCGACGCTCCGTGCCACACAGATGCCTCTGCATATTGTCACAATCTACAAAATGGCTGCGAGACTAAAGCGCCGTTCGCGAGACGAATACGAGCGTGCAGTTGCCGAGACAGTATCAGCTGCGGGCGCACTGCGCCTCCTTGGACTTCGGCCAGCCGGTGGGAACTATGCGGTTTTGCGCGCGCGTATACGAGAACATGGAATATCCACGGCGCACTGGTTGGGGCAAGGGCATCTCAAGGGCAAGAGTAATGCGCACGCCCCGTCAGTTCCCCTGGAACAAGTGCTCGTGAGACAGAGCCGATATCGCGGCTCAACTAGTCTACTCAAATCGCGGCTCGTGCGCAGCGGGGCATTGGCGTACAACTGTACTCGTTGCGGCATGTTCGAGTGGATGGGAAGGGCGCTGGCGCTGCATCTAGACCACGTGAACGGCGATAGAACAGACAATCGTTTGGAAAATCTCCGATTGTTGTGTCCGAACTGCCACAGTCAAACCCCGACGTACTGCGGTCGCAATAAGGGCCGTGCGTCCCTCGACTCCACTTCGCTACGCTCGGGATGACAAGATCTACTTCCGCTTCGACATGGCCGACCACGCTGACTCCAGCGCGTCGCGCAGCGTTGCTTTTTTCACCTTCGCGAGTTTGATTAACGTGCTGCCGCCTTTGCCCCAGGCACCTGCGGCGGGTTGGAACGCTTCCGGCTCGATCTTCATGTAGGCGTACTGCTCATCCGGGGTGAGTTTGACCATACCCCATTCCGTGTCGGGATAGCCCAACGTCGCGAAGACTTTGCCCTTCACGCGAAAGTCCGGGTGGTGCTGATGGTCCCGCTCTTCTGCATCCGCGAAGCTCAGCGCGATCTGCCGGAACGTTTGAGGTGTCACAGGCATTAGGGCTCCTCCGTTTTTGCTCCACAAGATGGAACGCACATTCATTTCGACCGGTGAACGGATACGCAACTACTTGGGCGTGGGTTTGTTGCTCTCGCTCCTGCTCAATGCGTTCGTCACTCCGCTCTACCCCGATCTAACAACGTCTAACACCTACGTGAGGCCGGACGTTTTCTCCGTTAGCCACACGACACGCGTAAGCACGCCACTGCCGAAGCCGACTCCGCCGCCTACGCACAGGATGACGCCGCGCGCGCAAGCTGCGGCGAAACCGTTTGCGGCAACCCCGCCGAAGACACACGGCACATCGGGACCGGCCGAACCCGCGTACGTACCCCCGGCGAATGCCGTTCCTGGCGGCATCCCCGGCTCGGACGGAACAGCGCCGACGTCCGATGCGACAACCGGCACGGCGACGACGGGGCCCTCGTGTTCGGTGTCCGTGCTCGTGCAGGTTACGATCAATGCGCAAGGCCGGCTTCTCGATGCAAAGATTTACCAGTCATCCAACAACGCAGCGATCGATCAGTCAGCGCTACGTGCAGCGCGCCAAACAACCTACGCTCCGAGAATCGCGAACTGTGCGCCTGTGGAACCTATATATTCCACGCGGACTTCTCGCCGAACTGACGTCATTCGTCGCGTGCGGCAAGATCGACGCGCATGTAGGCCGCAATCGCCTGTGCGTCGGGATCGCCGAGTTTCTCCAACCCGGCGATGACGCCGGCGACATTCTCCGCCGGGTGATGCCGGTTCAGCTTGAACAGACCGGTCAACGCGTCAACGCGCACCTCCAGACCCACGATCGCTTTGAGCTGTGATTCCATATAGTCTTCCGGCGCTTCGTCGATCGTCCAGCCCGAGCCGACGCGCGCTTCTTGTGAAATCGTCAGGCGCGCGACGAACTTTCGCAGCCACTCGGTGTCCTCAATAAAATGCACCGCACCGCGCGCTTCGACCGTGACGTAGTCAAACGTCGGGACCACGCGTCCGTTGATACGTTTCGTTGCATACCAAGTGGGCGAGATGTAGTGTTCGGCAACGCGGAAAAGCGCAACGGCCCTGCCGTCGCCGCCGCGCCACTGATTGTTGGCGCGCGCGATGTGCCCCTCGAGGATGACCGCGCCGTCCTCCTCGCGCGCGAGCAAGGGGACGTAGGTGACCACCGGCTCGCCCTCCGCAACGGTGATAAACGTCGCCAGCGGGTGGGCGGCGATCAGCGCGAGCAACGGCGCGCGCTCGTCGGCGCGGACATGCGGGGGGCGATAGGTCATTCGGGCGCAACCTCAGCGGGAGCAAGTGGGTACGATAGTTTCGTGAGCAAGCTGTTCTCTCCCATGACCTTGCGCGGCGCGACCTTTGAGAATCGGATCGTCGTCTCGCCGATGTGCCAGTATTCATCGACCGACGGCAACGCTAACGATTGGCACGTGGTGAACCTCGGTCAATTCGCGCTGTCCGGTCCGGGCCTGGTCTTCTTTGAAGCCACGCACGTAAGTCCTGAGGGTCGCATCACCGACCAGGACCTCGGCCTCTATTCCGACGAGAACGAAGCCGCTATGGCGCGCGTCGTGGCGTTTATTCGAACGTGGGCGCACAGCAAGATCGGCGTGCAACTTGCGCACGCGGGACGCAAAGGCTCGACCACACCTCCATGGAACGGCGGCGGACCGGCAAGCGGCGAGCACGCCTATCAAACCGTCGCGCCGTCGGCAGTGCCGTACTCGGATTGGCAAACGCCCGTCGCGCTCGATCGCGAAGGACTGCAGAAGATCCGTAACGATTTTGTCGCCGCCGCGGAGCGCGCTGCACGACTCGGCATCGACGTGATCGAGCTGCATTTCGCGCACGGCTATCTCGCGCACGAGTTTCTTTCACCGCTCTCGAATCAGCGCACCGATCAGTATGGCGGGCCGCTCGAAAACCGGCTGCGCTTCCCGCTCGAACTGTTTGAGGCGGTGCGCGCGGCGTGGCCGCACGACAAACCGCTGGGCGTGCGGATCTCCGCGAGCGATTGGGTGCCTGGCGGATGGGACGTCGAGCAATCCATCGAGTTCGTACGAGCATTGCAAACGCGCGGCTGTGATTTCGTCGACGTCTCCAGTGGTGGACTCTCGCCCGATCAACAGATCGAACTTGGCCCCGGCTATCAAGTGCCGTTCTCCGAGGCAATCAAGAAGGCGACGGGCATGACGACGTTCTCGGTCGGCATGATCACGCAGGCCGCGCAAGCCGAAGAGATCGTCTCGACCGGGCAGGCGGACTTCGTTGCGCTCGCGCGCGGCTTCATCCGCAATCCGCGCTGGGTGTGGGATGCCGCGGACGAACTCGGCGCGGAGTCGTTTGTGCCGCCTGAGTATCAGCGCGGCCGCAAGACGAAAGCGTAATATTAGCATCGCGTAATATTACCGTTAGGTCCGGCGAATTTTCCGCGAAACGACCGATTTGAGATGTAGGGTGCATCTCCGCGGAGGTCATTGCCATGAAGGTATTGTTCGCGATCTTTTTCCGGGCGGCAGAGCGGCCGCACGACGATAGGCTCAGAGCAAACGAGTTCGACGGCGCGACGCGCTTCAGCCCGTGGCTCGCGATGCTGCCTCACCTTTAAATCGTCCTTAACGCGAAGGCTCCCGCGTAGCGCAGACCTAAATCCATGCGCTACACGTGCAGAAGCTCGCGCTTTGGTTTGCGGCGATGGTCGTCGCGTGTGGAATACCTGTCGCCGTGGCTGCGCAAGCCGCGTCGCCCGGACCCTCCACCTCACCGTCCCCTTCCCCATCGCCCTCGCCGACGCCGGGCTTTTCGTTGCACGTGCAGGGTGCGAACGTCTTCATCTCCCAAGGCGCGAGCGGCCCCGGACTGAGCCCGCCTGAAGCAACGGCCTTCGAAAACGGGCTCCCGCTCTCACCAATGTCGCCCTATGATTGGTTCACCAGCGCGGCCGAGACGCCGGGCAATGCCGGGATGCTGCAGTACCTTGTCGACGGTAACGATCGCATGCGCACCGTCACGCTCGACGCACAAGTGCTCGTCGGCGCGTACGGCGGCGATTTGAACAACCTCATGTACTGGAGCGAGCCCTGGCAGGGTCCGCTCGATCCGCATGAGGGTCACTCTCCGATAAACTATGCGATCAACTTCCCGCAGAGCGGAGGCGACGGGATCGAAGGCGGATCGGCGCAGTTCGTCGCGCCTTACGCAGCGTCGCTTGCAAGCAACGGCGGTGCATGGAAAATCAGCGGCGGGTACGTCAATCTCACGCAGACCGATCGCTTCGTTTTCGCACCGCCGGCAGTGACCAACGTGGATCCGTCGATCGGGGTGCCAACCGCCGAAACGCTCGGGCCCGGTTCGCCGAACGTCGACGCGTGGAGCGCCTCTCCGTCATCGCTGCCCTTGCTCGGCGCCGATCTCGTCTCGACGCACGGGCAATCGACGGTCGAATTGACCGATGCCTTGCTGCCGGTGTTGCAAGGCACACAGGCGCGCTTGGCGATGGCGTCCTATGTACTCGATCGCGGCGATAACGGCCGCTTCTCCGCGCAAGTTGCAAACATCACGACCTCCGGCGATTCTATCAACACGACGACGTTCTTCGGCACCGATCAAACGCTCTATCCGGGGCCGCAAGGGCGGCTCTTCTCAAGCGTCCTTGCCGATCAAGTACAGACGATCGCTGGGATCCGCGCGCTCTTCCATCCGCTTCACGGTAACGATGTACTGATCGAACTAGGCGCAGCGTGGTATCACGACGGCCTTACCGCCGAACCCGGTACCCAATCGCCCGGGACGTACGAGCACTTTAAGTTCAGCCATCATTTCGAGACGGGCGCTGATGCCGGGATCGAATATTATCGTTTCGATGCGCGTTATGCCGACGTCATCTTGCCCTATGGCGTACCGGAGAACGTTTGGAGCGTCGCGTGGTCGTGGCCGGGGCAGTGGCTCAAGTCCACCTATCAAGCCGTGGACAACACGCTCATTGGTATCAATCGCGAAGGCTATCGCACCTATGCCAACTATTCGCACGGGCGGCTGCAACTGCACGCCGACGCGTACGTCTGGCGACAGATAGAGCCAAATACACTTAGCAACGCATCGCAAGAAGGCTGGATAGACGGCTACTTCTTGCCGCAATTCGACGCCAATGCGACGCTCGGCTGGCAGCGGCAAGCGGCGCTCTACGCGATCTGGCATTGGCCGAACGACGACCTCGTTTTCGACTCGGTGTGGGACCGCTCGTATCGCTCCGCGACCGATCCGGTCGATTTTGTGAGCATAAACTATCCGCAGGCCATCGGGACGTTCCAGCATCATTGGAGCAAGAAGATGGTGGCGGCGATCGGCTACGGACGCTACAGCGCAAATGGCACCTGGTCGACCACGCCGGTCCTCGGGATCTACGGCGAAGCCTTCGTTGGCGGCGAGTGGGACTTCACCAACGGCCAGCAGCTGCTCATCCAGCTCCGCCGTTACGGCCTAACCGGCTTACCCTCCGAGCCAGGCGGCCCTCCCCCGACGATGCGCGGCACCTCCTTAGTCGTGGATCAGAGGATTCAGCTCTAATCAACCCTAATGGCGCCGGGTTCTCCCCCACGTACCTGAGGAGGTCGAGTTCTCCACGTGAAGATCGTGGTCACGGTCAAGCTTGTGCCGGATCCGAATGCTGAAAAGCGGATCGACGATAGCACGAAGCGTTTAGTGCGCACCGGCGTTGAGACGGTGCTCAACCCTTACGACGAATACGCACTCGAAGCGGCGTTACAGCTCAAAGAGAAGGCCGGCGGCGATACGACCGTCACGGTCTTTAGCATGGCGCCCGAGGCACTCAAGGAAACGCTGCGCAAGGCTCTCGCGATGGGCGCCGACGACGCGGTGTTGCTTAGCGATGCCGGGCTAGAGGGGAGCGACGTGTGGGCGAGTTCCTATGCGATTGCCCACGCGCTCAAGAAGATTGGCTTTGATTTGCTGATCGTCGGCGGACTCTCTGACGATGGTTCCACCGGCGCAACGCCGGGCGCGCTCGCCGAATATCTGCAAACGCCGCTCGTGACCAATGCGCGCAAGGCCGAAGTCGCCGATGGCAAGCTGAAGATCGAACGCGAGACGGACACGGGATATCAAGATGTGACTGCGCCGCTGCCGTGCGTCATAACGACCGCGCTCACGTTTGGTGAACCGCGGTACGCATCGCTCAAAGGGATCATGGGTGCCAAGAAAAAGACGATCGCCGCGCTGACCGTTGCCGACTTGGGTCTGGAGCAGCCGGTCGGCCAAGGCGGTTCGAAGACGCAGCTGCTTTCGTTCGCTCCGCCGCCGGTGCGCGGCAAGGGTCAAGTCGTCGAAGCGGCCGACGGCCCCTCGGGCGCGCAGGCCATCTTCGCGTTCCTCAAAGAGAAGAAGCTCGTCTAATATGAACAACGTTCTGGTTTACGTTCAACACAAGAACGCGCAAACGCCGAAGGTGACCTTCGAAATGGCGACGCAAGCGCGTAAGCTTGCCGACCAGCTCGGCGGCAAGGCGTACGCGCTCGTCGTCGGTGCCGGCTCCTCGACGTTAGCGCAGACGCTCAAGAGCTATCCGCTCGATGCGATCTACGTCAACGACGACGGCGATGTCGACACGTATCTGCTCGATCCGGTTATCGATTATCTCGAGGCCGCCGCCAAGACGATCGGTTCGGCGCTTGTGCTCGTCGCCAACACCCTGACCGGCAAGGATGTCGCGGGCCGATTGGTCGCACGTTTGAACGCCGGTGTGTGCGCCGACGCAACCGATTTCAAGATCGAAGGCGGCAAGATCGTCGCGGTTATGCCCAAGATGGGTGGTGCCGCGATCACCAATTGCGAGTTGCGCGCCGGCGATTACGGCATCGTCACCATTCGCCCGAACGCCTTTGCCGCGCACGCGGGCGGCGGCGGTGCGACCGTGCAAGCAATCGAAAAGCCGGCCGGCAAGACCTACAGCGTCGTCGTCGAGAAAGACGTCGAGGAGAGTTCGGGAGAACTCGCGCTGGAGGAAGCACCCGTTGTTGTAGCAGGCGGCCGGGGCCTGGGAGGGCCTGAACCGTTCGAAACGTTGCTCAAACCGCTCGCTTCGGCGCTTGGGGGCGCCGTGGGCGCATCGCGCGCGGCTGCTGACGCTGGTTGGGTACCGTACAGCCTGCAAATCGGTCAGACGGGCAAGACGGTCAGCCCCCCGCTCTACATCGCGGTCGGGATCTCAGGCGCGATACAACACAAGGTCGGCATGCGTTCCTCAGGTACGATCATCGCGATCAACAAAGACGGACAATCGCCGATCGCCGAGTTCTCGGATCTCCTCGTCGTTGGCGATGCGTTCGCCATCGTTCCGGAGCTCACGAAGCTCGTCCAAGCCGCTAAATCATAGATTAAGGATCTCGAACACGTTGAAACGCTTCACACTCGTCCTCACTTTGATCGTCGCAATCGCCGCGGCGTTCGCCGTCACGCAACCGGCACAGGCCGGACTGTTCGGCAGCGGCAAGAGCACGGCGTCGCCGTCGCCCTCGCCCAGCACGTCGGCGTTGCCGACCGCCTCGCCCGAACCGCCGTCGGTGGCGATTCCCAAACTTCAGGCCAAGCTCAAGGCGAATCCGAACGATCAAGATGCGATGACGCAGCTTGCCGGTCAGTTCCTCGGGATCAACCGCCCGGATCTTGCGGCCCAACTCACGCAGCATCTGTTGCAAATGGGTGATAAAACGGCGCAGGTCTACTATCTCGACGGATTTGCGATGGATCAGCTCAATCACGACGATGTCGCAATCAGCGATCTCGAGCAAGCCGAAAACCTCGATCCGAGTAACCTCGGCGTGCTCCAACAACTCACCGAGCTCTATCTCAAGGCAAATCGTTTCACCGATGCCGAGCGCATCGCCAATCGTAGCCTGGTGTTGAACAAGGGTGATGCGGCGTCGTACTCGATGCTTGGCTCGGTCTACGCGTCCGAGCAGAAATACGATGACGCCCGCGCGCAGTTCCAGATTGCTTCAAGCAAGGATCCGAAAAACCCGGATCCGATTTTCCAAATCGCGCAGACGTACGCGTCGCAAGATAACCTTCCGATGGCGTTGCAGACGATTGCCAAAGTACTCGCCATCGATCCCAAGAACGTGCAGGCGCTGGTCTTCAAGGCCGATCTGTACGCGCGTCAGCACGTTGACGATCAGGCTTCCGCAGCCTACGACGACGCGATCGTCGCCGCGCCGGACGACAGCGCCAAGGTTCAGATCCTCGTCCGCAAGGCCGCATATTTTGTCGGTGAAAAAAAATACACTGTGGCCGAAGGCATCTTCCTCCAGGGCATCGCGCAGTACCCGAAGGTCCCGCAAATCTACGTTGCTTACGGCGATTACTTCGCTGGACAGAAGCAGTTCGACAAGGCGAAGACGGAGTGGCTGGCGGCGCTAGCGATCGACAACAACAACGTCGACGCGCTCAGCCATCTGGCGGCGCTCTCTATGGGGGAACAGAAATTTTCAGATGCCGTCGGATATCTGAAGCGCGTGACCACGATCCAACCTGATCCGGCCGCGTTTCAAACGCTCGGAGAGGCATATTCATATCTTCACGATTACGCGGATTCGAAGGACGCCTGCAGTAAGGCCTTCCAACTGCAGCGCACGCCGCAGTTGCTGGGGTGTATCGCGGGAGCCGACTTCGAACTGAAAAACTACAAAGAAGCTGCGCAGATCTTCGACGTCCTCGACAACAACGCCAAAGGCTTCCTAAGTCAAAATCCGCAGTTGCTCTACGTTGCCGCGAAGTGCTACGAGCAGACCAACCAGCGCGCAAAGGCGATCGAGGCATACAAGCGGCTGTTGCCGATGATCAAGAAGAGCTCGAAGGATTATGCGCAGATCCAGGGCTGGATCGCGGATCTGAGTAAACCTACACCCGCAGCCACACCCAAGAAAAAGCCCTAGTTTTGTAGGGTGAAACTCGTCTACGACGCGCTCTACGGCGACCATCTCCGCGATCTCGGGCACCCCGAATCCCCCGACCGCGTGGAGGTGGTCGCTGCGCGTTTAGCGCAGCGCGGCCTTGCCGGCGACATGCTGCGTCCGAGTGACGCGGGCGATGACGAGATCGAACGCGTGCATGCGCAACGGTATATCGAACTGGTGAAGCGGGAGATCGGGGATCTCTCCGGCCCGCGCTACCTCTCGACCGGCGACGTCGTGGTCGACGCGCGCACCCTCGACGTCGCGCGCCGCGCCGCGGGCGGTGCGATTGCCGCAGCCCAAGCAGCGGTTGAAAGCAATGCGCCGGTCTTCGCGCTGGTGCGTCCCCCCGGACACCACGCGGAGTCGGAGCGCGGCATGGGTTTTTGTGTCTTCAATAATGCCGCAATCGCGGCGCGTGCTTACCAGGCGCGATCCGGCGGCCGCGTACTGCTCGTCGATTTCGATTATCATCATGGCAATGGTACGCAAGACGTCGTCGGTAACGGCCTCAGTTACGTCTCCACCCATGCCTCGCCCGCCTATCCAGGCACGGGCCACGAGATCGCGGCGCTTGATGGCGATGCGCTGATCAACATTCCGCTCCCCGCCTCGGGAATCGCGACCGAAGCCTTCGTCGCGATTTGGGAGGAGCTGCTGGAACGAGCCGCTGCCTATGTGCGCCCCGACTTGATCGTGGCAAGCGCCGGATTCGACTACGTTGCCGGCGATCCAGTGGGCGACCTCGGCGTGGACGTTAGCGCCGCGTCAGCCCTTGCGGCGGCAATCAATCGCACGGCACAGGAATACTGCAACGGGCGAGTCGCCTACGTGCTCGAGGGCGGCTACGACATCGACGCGCTCACCGAGTCGATCGCCCAAGTGATCGACGTCAGCGATCGCGCTACGACCGAGCGCAGTGCGGCGCAGCCGCAGTCGGTTCCGGCCCGGCAGCGCGAGATGCTCAGAGTACTCGACGAGCGCTTTGCGCGCTGAGCTCTTCCAAAACGCGCAGCGCCTCTTCGGCGCGATCCAGCGGCACGAAGAGATGATCGTGATAGAATCCGCTCACGACGTTGGCTGCAATCGTGTGTTTGGCGAGCGCCGTCGTTACTGCCGCCGTAAAACCGACCGAAGCTAAATCCGACTCGACGCGTAGCGTAATACGCCGCGCGAGAAAAGTGTATTCGAGGTCATGTTCTTCGGCGACATGCCGTTCGATAACGATCGTAATGCCCTCGGATTCGCGAAACATCAGCAGCGCGCGAGCTTCGTCGATGGGGAACGAGCGGTCGACACAGCAAAAAACCCACTCGCGTGGGTCCAAAGAGGGTTTCATTGTGATGAGCAGTGTTGCTAAGTCGCGTTCCGGCACCCGTTTAGGGTAACACACTCGCCCCGATCTTTTCCAGCTCGGTAAGGGTGAGATCACCGACGAGCGCAAAGTGACGATTGCCGTCTGCCCACGCCAGGAGCGTTGTCGGCCCCTCTTCGACGTAATGCGCCGGATGATTTGCGACCTTGGTTGCAATTGCACGGTAGTGAGAAAGGTCGACTGCAGCATCTTTTTCGTTTTGAAAAAGCGACACGGTGCGAATGCCGTCGGAATAGATCAAGTGCAGCGTTGGAACGCCGTTGATCGACGCGACGTCACCGGCGGTCGAGCTGAAGCCTTCGGGCAGATATCTGGGCACGAGCGCCAAAAAGCCGGCAGTCGAAATGACGTGAGCTACGTCGGTCGATTCGGCTCCGCGTTGCGCACCGTCGACCTGGCGAAGCCCGTGCGGAATTGCAAAAACCTCCGCTGGAATCGAGCCGGTATAGCGGATCTGCTCGATGTGCATCTGGGTGATCGGTGAGCCGTTGCTTCCATACTGCTGACGTTCGAGGACCAAATGTGTCGCGCTGTCGATGTGCAGTCGCATGGTGGTCTGTCCCGTGTACTTGTTGTTGAGAAGCACAACGTGAACCGGGCGGCCGTCGAGGTTCTCATCGGGCGCGTAAACGACATTGTAATTTGCCATCATGATACCGAAATTGCCGCGCTCGGCGATCTCCTGGTCCGCATCCTCGTCATGAGAGACGACGACCTGCTCACGCTTGACGTCGATGGAATAGGTCGTGGAGCCGCGCTTGATCACCGAATCACCGTACAGATCCTGCGGCGCGAGGTACCAACGCCGCGTCATGTCCGGTGCGCGGTGTTCGACGCGGTAAATCGCCGCATACGATCGCTGGGGGCCAATGCGCAGCACCTGCACTTCACCGACGTACGAGACACGTTGGTCCGCGGCCATGGCATCGCGTAAGAGATCGGCGGCAGGGGGCGCCGGCGCGGCGGTCGCGCCCGTCAGTAGCGCTGCGAGAAGCGAAGCGGCGCTACTGCGTGCCATCCGCGTTCTCGGTTGAAAAGAGCGCGGTCGGAACGATGGTACCTTCGTTGAAGGGCACCGCGCTGGTGAGCGCGGCGTGATCGTCGAGGTAATAGGCGGCGTCGATCGTGGGTCCGCCGCGGTGGAGGTTGGATTCGTACCCGGCAAGCGCCGCTACGACGAAGGTGGCAGCGACCGGAATAGCTACCACGGGACGTAGCCAGTTGCGTAGCCTGACCGGCCACGTGGGCGTGCGCTCGGATGACTCGACAACGCTCCAAATGCTCGCCCGTACACCTGCCGGAAGCTCACGCTCGCTCGCGCGCGCGAAGCTGCGCAGCGATTCGGAGAGGCTCGCTTCGTCTTGGTAGCGCTGGTTGCACGATGCGCAGCCTTCGAGGTGCAGCAAAAGCGCCGCGTCCTCGTCGGGTGCGAGTTCGCGGTGGAGGTAGTCGATGAGTTGTTCTTGGCTTGGATGTGATTTCATGATGATGTTGTTTGTGACTCGATCTGGCGGCGTAGCTGGTGCCGAGCGCGATGCAGCCGCGAGCGAACCGTCCCGATTGAGCAGCCGACGATGTCGGCGATCTCTTGGTAGCTGTATTCCTCAACATCCGCGAGGATCAAGACTTGCCGTTGCTCGAGAGAGAGGCTTGCGAGCGCTTTAGACATACGTTCGCTCAGCTGCCGCTCGACCAGTTCCTCGATTGGTTCGGTGGCCATCGGCCTGGTTTGTCCGAACCGTTGTGGGGCGTTGTCCTCGGGGATCTCTTCCTGATAACGTCCTTTCCGCCGCCGAAGTTCATCCCGATAGAGATTCGTAACGATGCGGTAGATCCAGGAGAGGAAGGAGGTGCCGGGTTGGAAGCTTCGCCAGGCCCGGTAGACCCGGATGAAGGCCTCTTGGGTCAGGTCGCGAGCGTCGGCCTCATTGTGCGTGAGGCGCAAGGCGTAGTTGTAGGTGGGGCGGCCGTACTCGTTGATCGCGCGTTCAAGGAACGCCGTCTGCTCCGGGCTCGGGGGATCGAACGGCTTGCGCGGCGCGGCCATGAATCGGCCTTTTACGGTCGGCTGACGCCCAGACCTTGCCGATCTCCCCGGCGCGCCATTGCGCGGTCCAGTTCATCGAGATTTGAATGTGCAAGCTCGTCGTCGAGATGTTGAAGGTAGCGCTCTACTGCCTCGGCACGCTCTTTGTTGCCCGACGAAACCGCGAGATCTTTGAGCGCCGCCCGCAGACGACGTTGTACTTGCAGCGATGCGTTGCCGAACATGCGAATTTCGTCGAAGGCCAAGGACAAATAGTCCTCCCATGTCGGCATTGGAAAGACCAGGCGCAGGTTTCCGCTCGCATCCTTCACGTAGCCGGCGTCGAGGCGGCAACACGCGAGCCGATGGAGGAGGTCTTCGATTTGATCCAGTGACTGCACGGCCGTCGTCGGGTCGTTGACTGCGGGCGAGAGCGCCATGATCGCGGTATCGACCAGCAATCGCAGCGGGTACTTCGGATCCTGTTTGAAGGTGCGGTCCCAAGCAAGATGCAGCGCCTTCATCAGCGCGTCATCGGCAATGCGCGTTCCGTTTCCAAAGACGCGCACGAGTAAGGCGCCGTCGGGCACCGTGTCGCCCACCGCGCACTGCAGCACGATGACGGCCTGTGCGTCTTGCGCAAGTCGCACGAACCTTTCGATCTCGAAATATTCAACGGCGCGTGGCGGGCCCGAATATCGCAGCGTCTGCAGCGGTGCAGAGGCGCAAATCTGTGCGACCTGCTGATGCGTCGCCTCGCCGTCAGTCGCGGCGGCCTCAGCGAGCGTGTACGTCTCGCGGATAACGCGTCTGCCTTCGTTGCCGACGATGCGAAGCACGCTCGTGATCTGCAGCTGACTCATCCGCTGCACGAGCAAGGCCAAGAGAACGATACTCGAGGCCAGTAAGGCCCCGACGAAGAGAGTTGAAAAGAATGGGACTTTGCCGTCTCCGTTGCGGTCGACATACACGAGTTCGGCGAGCGCG
>Ga0302326_10017344_pt1 | contig 15024 bp, 11 predicted proteins | sample Palsa_T0_3_FD_202264 | JGI IMG/M metagenome (GOLD analysis project Ga0302326, IMG submission 202264) | Peat permafrost microbial communities from Stordalen Mire near Abisko, Sweden - Palsa_T0_3 | ecosystem: Environmental > Terrestrial > Soil > Palsa > Peat permafrost | place: Sweden: Abisko... | reverse complement strand
AGGATTTGACGATCCTCGAAAAAGTTGGCGATTGCCTGCACGGCAGCGGCGGGGTTGGTCACGCCGGATGGGGTTGCCGTGGAGACCCTCGACGCCCCACCGCCGGCGATCACCGAAAGCCGTGAAAGCGATCGTATCAGCGCGTGCAAACGCTCCCGTTCTTCGTCCGCCATGGTGGTGAAGAAGATTCCCATGCCGAGGTTGGGGTAGGTCACGCGTACTTCTCCCCTGGTCTCGACCCGGACGCCATTCACCTCCATGGTCAGCGCCAGCATAGAGCCGACGGGATAAGTGGCCGGTGCCTCCACGTAGCAGCCGTGCTGGCTGATGTCAGTAAACCTGGCCCATGTGGTAGGGCCGCCGTTGATCTCGCGCAGCTGGGCGCTGCCCTGGCATTGGTATCGAATACTCCTGCGTCTCTCCGCGCCGCTTCGATCGCCGGGAGAAGACCCACGCACCGGTGCCGCGCCGGTCGCCGGGTGCTTCAGAGACGAAAGATAGGTCGCGCCTTCGCTGGTTTCATCAAACAACATAGTGTTCGATTCGGCTTTTGGCTCCTTCTCACCTTGAACTGCGGCTCTGCCTTGACTTTACGCATCTTCCGGGAGGAAAACTGAGCAGAAGTGAACGCTGCTTCTGACAGGGCTGCCGGCGTTCCCGTAACGGGAGAAGTTCAGGAGTGGAACGAAGCTCCAGGGAACTCGCTCACGGATTTCCGGATATTGTTCCACACTTCGTCCCGCCCAGCGCGGGTTTTCGCCGAGAAGGGAATCACGGGCGCGGTCGGATACGCCTCGCTCAGGCTTTTCAGAGCATTGCGCAATTGATTGTTGGAAAGCCGGTCGCTTTTGGTCGCGATTACGAGAAAGCGGTGGCCCGAGGCATTAAGAAAATCCAGGAGTTGGCGGTCGCTGTCCTGCGGAGGAACGTTCGCATCCACTAGCGCGAGACATAGCGCCAGCGTAGGCCGGTCGTTGAGGTAGGGCTCGATGAACTTCGGCCACTCGGCTGAAATCTCGCGCGACAGTTTGGCATAGCCGTAGCCAGGCAGGTCGGCGAAGATGACCTCCGGCCGCGGCTTGCCGGGCCAGCGCACTTCAAAGAAATTGATGCTGCGCGTGCGTCCGGGCGTGGAGCTGGTGCGAGCCAGCTTGGTCTCCACCAGGGTATTGATCACGCTGGATTTGCCCACGTTCGAGCGGCCAAGAAAGGCGACCTCGGGCAAGCTGGGAGCAGGGAAGTGCGCGGCGTCCGTGGCCGCGGCCAGAAATCGCGCGATGACCCTCATGCGCTAGTGTGCAATGGAAATGGTGGGATTGACAAGGAGGATGTCTTCGAGATATTCATGCGCGGTCGGATCTTCCAGTGGCTCCGGTCGCAGGATCGGGCTCGGTCAACTGAGAAGTTCCGGCTAGAGACAAACTCGTGGTCCGCGGGGTTGAGAGTAGGTTTGAGCCGTAGGAATAATGGAGGCCGTTTGAATTGCGGTTCCTCCCTGTGGCACGTTAGCCCTGAATACTTTGCTTAATTTGCCAACGATATGCGCCTTGATGGTTCCCTCAAGAAAATTATTTCATGGGCACCCACGCGGGGACGTAACAGACCTTGGGAGATACGAGCCGCTTCGGAGTCGATATGAGAAACGTCAGGTTTATGAACTTCATGAGTATCGGATTGCTTTGCGTTATGACACCAGTTTTGGCATCCGCGCAGAGTTTAACGACGCTGTTTACGTTCAACCAAATCGATGGCAACGATCCTGGAACGCTCCTGCTCGGGGCGAACGGGAATCTTTACGGGACGATGCGGCAGGATGGCGCAGAGTTAGGCGGATCGATCTTCGAAATGACGACTACAGGTCAGGTGGTGCAAGGGTACTACTTTAATGGCTTTGATCCGGCCGGCGGCGAATTCCCGAACGGAGGGCTGGTGCAGGCCCCCTATGGTGACTTCTACGGCACAACGGCGGGCGGCGGAACAGGGGGCAACGGAGGCGGTACCGTCTTCAAAATTGCGGAGCGTCAGGTGATCACGCTATATAACTTCTGCTCAAAAAGCGGCTGCGCGGACGGCGCGTACCCCTATGTGGGGCTAACGGCGGCTGGAAATGGAAATTTCTATGGCACAACCAATCAAGGTGGAAGAAGCTGCAAATTTACGGACAATGGCTGTGGCACGATTTTCGAAATTACTCCGGCTGGCGCTCTGACTACGCTCTACAGGTTCTGTTCCCGGGAGGATTGCTCCGATGGCTATTTTCCATCCGGTCCCCTCGTAGAGGGACGCGACGGCAACTTCTATGGGACGACGATTTTTGGCGGGCACGGGTGCGAAGGCTCGGGCTGCGGAACGGTGTTCAAAATTACCCCTGCCGGAGAATTGACAACGCTCTACCAGTTTTGCAGCGAGGCGAAATGCGCCGACGGTCAATTCCCCTATGCGGGGTTGGTGCGGGCAAGCGACGGAAATTTTCTGGGTGGGGCAGATCAGGGTGGAATCGTAGAGGGTTGCCCGGTTAACAGTTTCGGTTGTGGCACGATCTTCAGAATTACGCCGTCCGGCAAGTTCACAACGCTCCATACGTTTTGCGCCCTGAAAAATTGCGCGGATGGCGGGGCGCCGTCCGCGCCGCTGTTGCAGGGGACGAACGGAAAGATTTACGGCACAGCCTCGTTCGGCGGAGCGAACGGCTACGGCGACGTCTTCGAAATTACGACGGAAGGCCAATTCACCGTGCTCTACAGTTTTTGTTCGCAAGAAAATTGCGCTGATGGGGTAACTCCAGCATCCGGGCTGCTCGAATCGAAAGGGCTTCTTTACGGAACGACCTCTGGCTATGGGAACCAGACACCGGGAACAGTGTTCAGCCTGAGCCTTGAATAAAGTGGAGGATCAAAAGCGTCCGCCTCAGCGGTCGATCAGAGAAATCTAGCGTGTATTTTCGCGACGGAACTGCTTGCTGAGGGTCAGCGCCTGGTGCTGATACGACGATCCTATGTTCGTGCCGTAGATCTTGTCCGGCCGGCGCAACAGAGGCATATAGTTCAGCCGTCCCACGAGTTGCCCGTGTTCCATCAGGAACGGAACTTCATGGGCGCGAACCTCAAGCACGGCGCGGGTTCCCTTGATGTCGCTCGAACCGTATCCGAAGCCGGGATCGAAGAATCCGGCGTAGTGAATGCGAAACTCGCCGTCGGAAGGATCGAAGGGAACCATCTCCGCCGCGTAGTCAGGGGGAACTCTGACTCTCTCGCGCGAGGCAAGAATGTAAAAGTCGCCGGGCTCGAGAATCAGATTCTTGCCCGCATTCTGATGGCGGACTTCCCAGAACTCCTCGGTCGCATAATGATTAATCTTGTCGAGTTCGATCGCGGGAGCGTAACGCTTCGCTCTATAGGCTATGATTTCGCCCGCCTCGGCCGCCTCCAGATTCACCGTAATTCTCAGGCCGCGCTGGGTGCGCGCTTTGCTCGGATTGTCTTCCTCGTCCATGTAAACCAGCGGCTCTTCCTGATCCAGCTCGCGGATGGTGCGGTCGCCGGCGACGGGATGGCCTTGCACAAAGCGCAACTGGCTGAGCCTCATGCCGGCGCGCAGCGAGACAGTGAAGGTGCGCGAGACAACTTCCGCGTAGAGTTTGCCTTTGTATCCCGCGGGCACGCGGTCGAACTCGGTGCCGTAATCGGTGATCAGACGCGTGAAAATATCGAGGCGGCCGGTGGTGCTCTTGGGATTGGCCTTGCCGGAAATATTTTCCGGCAGGTTCAGCTCCTCCACCAGAGGAATGATGTAAACGCAATCCTTTTCGAAAACCGGCGCACCGGTGAGATCGACGCGCGTCATGCGCAGTTCTTTAATTTTGGCTTCGACCGTGCTGTTGGGGCCTGGCAGAAAACTCGCGCGGACGCGATGCGCCATATCGCCTAAACGGAGATCGAGACTTGCGGGTTGGATATGGTCGGGATGGATTGCGGGCGCGGCGGCGATGTGCCCGCGAGCGATCAGGTTGGCGATCTCTTGCGAAGGGAGGATTCCAGTGGTCCGGGCTTGCACGTTTTCGTCGCGCGATGCCGGAGCATTTTCAAAAGCAATCTGGCTTTGGTTGGATGTGGACATCGTAGAGTCCCCTATTGTAACTCGTGGCGGGAAATAGGACGATTAGGCGTTCCCACCAACGGTTAAGGCTTGGCGCACCGGGGACAGCTGAGATTACAATGCAAGCTGCGGTATTCCTGCCCCCGGGGTGTCCGCGAGGAGGCTTTGTGAAGAAACTCAGCCGATTGGAAGCGATCTGCGCCGTAGTTGCCTTTTGCGCCGCAACCACAATCGCCTCGCCAGCACAGACGTTGAAGACCCTCGCGCGTTTCGAAGGAATCAGCACCTCGACTCCTGAAGGACCGCTTGTCCAGGCCGGCAATGGTAACTTTTACGGGACAGCGCCGCAAACCGGGACCAGTGGCCTAGGCAGCGTTTTTGAAATCACGCCGCGGGGCACGCTGATCACGCTCTACAGCTTTTGCCCTCAAGGTCGCAACTGCACGGACGGCGATTTCCCGGCTGCGGGGCTGGTGCAAGCCAGCAACGGGAATTTCTACGGGACGACGTCCTTTGGCGGGGCCAATGACGGAGGCACGATTTTCGAAATCACCCCGGCCGGCAGCTTGACCACGCTCTACAGTTTTTGCGCTGAAGCGCAGTGCGCTGACGGCGAATTTCCGTTCGCGGGGCTGGTGCAAGGCCACGAAGGGAATTTCTACGGGACGACGAGCTATGCCGGGACCCATAACGGGGGCACGGTTTTCGAAATCACCGCGGCGGGCAAGCTGAAAACACTTTACAGCTTTTGCGCTGAGGCGAATTGTGCTGACGGCTCCGGACCGTACGCGTCGCTGGTACAAGCCCGCAACGGGTACTTCTACGGCACAACGCAATCCGGGGGGGCTAGTGGAATCGAAGGTACGGTTTTCGAAATCACTCCGGGCGGCAAGCTGACCACGCTGTACAGGTTCTGCAGGCAAACGAACTGCGCCGACGGCGATTATCCCAATGGGCTGGTGCAGGCCCGCGACGGAAATTTCTATGGAACGACGTCGGGCAACGTCTCGGCTGGCCCTTGGGGCACGGTTTTCGAAATCACTCCAGGGGGCGAGCTGACCACGATCTATACCTTTTGCTCCCAGACGAACTGCACAGATGGCGCAAATCCCTTTGCGGGGCTGATTCAGGGTTCAGATGGCAACTTTTACGGGACGTCGTCCGAAGGCGGGGTTTACGGGTACGGCACCGCCTTCGAGATCACCGCGGCCGGCAAACTGACCACGCTCTACAGCTTTTGCGCGCAAGCAGGCTGCGGTGACGGAATGAATCCGTTCGCAGGGCTAATGCAGGCTACCAGCGGAAGGTTTTACGGCACAACATCCGGCTACGGCAACCCCAATTGCTTCTCCGGCTGCCCTAGCGTTGCCACGATTTTCGGCCTCTCGGAGGGGCTTGGGCCATTCGTGGAAACGCGGCCTGCGTCCGACAAAACGGGAGCGAGAGTGGTTATCCTGGGAAACAATTTGTCGCAGGCAAGCAGCGTGAGCTTTAACGGCTTGGAGGCGACGTTCGAAGTTGTCTCGGAGACGGAAATCGCAGCGATAGTGCCAGCCGGCGCGACCAGCGGTATGGTCAAGGTGACGACGCCCAGCGCTGAACTCAACAGCAACGTCGCCTTTCAAGTGGTGGAGTAGGAAAAGCAATCCCCTTCGGCTCGCTAGGTCAGTCGAGGGCGCGGTGACGCAACCGGGATTTTCTATTGGTGGGCGGTGGGAGCGTCGGTGGCGGTGGGAGGGATGGGCGCGATCGGCTGCGTGGTTTCGTCTTCGCGCAGGGAGGGGAGCGCGGATTCGAGGGCGATCTGCAGCACCTGATCCATGGTGTCGACAAAATGCAGCTTCATGGCGTTCCGCAGGTTTTCGGGAACCTCGGCCAAATCTTTTTCGTTGTCGCGCGGCAGGATGATCTCAAAGAGCCCAGCGCGATGCGCGGCCAGCAGTTTTTCCTTCAGCCCGCCAATAGGCAGCACTTTGCCGCGCAACGTGATTTCGCCCGTCATGGCCAGATCGCGACGCACGGGGATCTTGCTCAGCGCGCTTGCGATCGCGGTGGCGATGGTGATGCCGGCTGAGGGTCCGTCCTTCGGAATGGCACCTTCCGGCACGTGCACGTGCAGATCGAGGGTGCGGTAGAAATCGCGGGTAAGGCCAAGGCGGTGCGCCCGCGAGCGGATATACGACAATGCAGCCTGCGCCGATTCCTGCATCACGTCGCCCAGCTTGCCGGTCAAAGTTAATTTGCCCTTGCCATCAACCACCGTCGCTTCGGTGCTGAGGATCGAGCCGCCAACTTCGGTCCAGGCCAGGCCGGTGACCAATCCCACTTCGCTCTTTTCATGGGCCAGCGTGTCGCGGAACTTGATGACGCCCAGGAAGTCAGTGACGTTCTCTCCAGTCACATTGACGGTGTAGCCCTGGCCTTCCTTCACGACTTTGCGCGCGACCTTGCGGCAGACGTTGCCGATTTCCCGCTCCAGGTTGCGAACCCCGGCTTCGCGGGTGTAGGCGCGGATGAGGGTGGTGATGGCATCGTCGGCGAACTTGACGTTCTTCTCCGATAAACCCGCCTGCAGCATCTGCTTCTTCACCAGAAACTGCTTGGCGATCTCAACTTTTTCCTGCTCGGTATAACCATGCAGCCGCAGCACTTCCATGCGATCCTGCAATGCCGGAGGGATGGTATGCATCACGTTGGCGGTCGCCACGAAGAATACCTGCGACAAGTCGTACTCAACGTCAAGGTAATGGTCGACGAACATGAAGTTCTGCTCGGGATCGAGCACTTCGAGCAGGGCCGCCGACGGGTCGCCGCGGAAGTCCATCGACATCTTGTCGACTTCGTCGAGCATGAAAACCGGGTTCTTGGTGCCCGCCTTCTTCATCATCTGAATGATCTGGCCGGGCAAAGCGCCGATGTAGGTGCGCCGGTGGCCGCGAATTTCGGCTTCGTCGCGCACTCCGCCGAGCGACATGCGTACGAACTTGCGCCCGGTCGCCTTGGCGATGGACATGCCGAGAGAAGTCTTGCCCACGCCCGGAGGCCCAACGAAGCACAGAATCGAGCCCTTGGGATTTTTCACCAACTGCCGCACGGCAAGGAATTCGAGGATGCGCTCTTTGATCTTTTCCAGCCCGTAGTGATCTTCGTTGAGAACTTTTTCTGCGCGTGCGATGTTGCGGATTTCCTTCGACCGCTTCTTCCACGGGACGGCCAGCAGCCAGTCGAGGTAGTTCCGCGAAACCGTGGATTCCGCCGACATGGGGGGCATCGCTTCCAGCTTTTTCAGTTCCTGCAGCGCCTTGTCCTTCACTTCCTTCGGCATCCCCGCGGATTCGACCTTCTTCTTCAGTTCGTCGAACTCGCTCTTCTCGCCGCGGCCCAGTTCTTTCTGAATGGCCTTGATCTTCTCGTTGAGATAATACTCTTTCTGCGCCTTCTCCATCTGCCGCTTGACGCGTGACTGGATGGTGCGGTCGACGTTGAGTTTTTCGATCTCCACGTCGAGCACGTCGGCGATGCGGTTCAGGCGCTCCGACGGATCGAAGATTTCCAGCAGTTCCTGCTTTTCTTCAATGGAAAGCTGCAAGTTTGCGGCGATGATATCGGTGAGCTTGGCCGGATCTTCCATGCGGACCGCCGAGATCATGGTCTCGTAGTTCAGCGCCTGGCAGAGTTTTACGTATTGTTCAAACAGCGTGGTCACGCGCTGCATGCCGGCTTCGATCTGCGCATTCATCTCGACTGGGTAGCGCGCGACGCGCACGTTTGCCTGCATGTAACCATCGGCGTCGGTGGCCTGGAGCAAGCGGCCGCGCTCGATGCCTTCGACCAGAACCTTTATATTGCCATCGGGCAGCTTGAGGCTCTGCACGATATTGACGATCGTGCCGACCTGGTAAATCTCATTCGATTTCGGTTCGTCAATGGAGGCGTCATGCTGCGTGGCCAGGAAGATCTTCTTGTCCGCGGCCAGCGCCTCTTCGAGCGCGCGCACGCTGGACTCGCGGCCCACGACGAAGGGCGTCATCATGTAAGGAAAGATGACCACGTCGCGGATGGGCATCATGGGCAGCTTTTTGGTTTCGAATTTTTCCTTGGATGTGGTCACTCAATCTCCCGAATTTGTGCTGAATGACTCCTGCTGAACCACTCGTACCGAATGCCACTCGCAGTGCGTGTTTCCACGACCAACACGGCTACAGTCTACTCTCTTTTCGACTACCCAGCCTTCTCTAATGTAGCGACCGATGCGCTGCGCTTCTCCACCATCTCTCGCGTAACCTCAAACTCCTTTAGTTTCTTCTGGCTGGGCAAGTGGAACATGAGGTCGAGCATCAGCTCTTCCAGAATCATACGCAGCCCGCGGGCGCCCACTTTGCGCGCCATAGCCTGCCGGGCGATCGCGCGCAAAGCTTCGTCGGCGAACTTCAGGCGCACGTTTTCGAATTCAAACAGGCGCTGGTATTGCTTGACAATCGCATTCTTGGGGCGGGTGAGGATTTCGATGAGGGCAAATTCGTCCAGGTCTTCGAGCATGCCCACGACCGGCAGCCGTCCGACGAATTCAGGAATCAGGCCAAACTTGATCAAATCTTCCGGCTGAATTTCGCTCAGCAGTTCGAAGTTGCGCTTGCGCGAGACGGCCGCGTCTTCTTTTTCTGCCTCTTCGCCGCCGCGGAAGCCCAGCGACTTCTTCCCCACGCGCCTGCCGATAATCTTTTCCAGTCCGACAAACGCTCCGCCGCAGATAAAGAGGATATTCGTGGTGTCGACCGGAGTGAATTCCTGGTGCGGATGCTTGCGTCCACCCTGTGGCGGCACGTTGGCGATGGTTCCTTCCAGAATCTTCAGCAGCGCCTGCTGCACGCCTTCCCCGGAAACATCACGAGTAATCGATGGATTCTCGTCCTTGCGCCCGATCTTGTCGATCTCGTCGATATAGATGATGCCGGTCTGCGCGCGGCTCACATCGCCTTCGGCGGCCTGCAGCAGTTTAAGGATGATGTTCTCAACATCCTCGCCCACGTAACCGGCTTCGGTCAGCGTGGTGGCGTCGACGATGGCGAAAGGCACGTCGAGCATGCGCGCCAGAGTCTGTGCCAGCAGCGTCTTTCCGGTGCCCGTCGGCCCGATGAGCATGATGTTCGACTTGCTCAGTTCGATGCCGTCGTTGGTCTTCTGCCGGTTCATGAAGATGCGCTTGTAGTGGTTGTAGACGGCCACCGCCAGCTTTTTCTTGGTCTGCTCCTGCCCGATGACGTATTCGTCGAGGAAGGTCTTGACCTCCTGCGGCTTGGGCAGTTGATTCGGCGCAGCGGCCTGTGGAGTCGCCGTGCGGTCGTCTTCCAGGATCGAATTGCATACCGCCACGCACTCATCGCAAATATAGGCGCGCGGATAGTCGCTGGGCGACGAGATGAGTTTGGCTACGGCATCCTGCGACTTGTGGCAGAACGAACAGCGCAGGATTTCGTCGGAGCCCGACTTGTTTTTCACTCGGCTCTACTCCTTTTTCTCAGTACTGAGTACCAGGTTGCGAGTACGAATGATTTGCCCGGTACTCGGCACCCGGGACCCGGTACTGCTTTTCACGAAGGCCGATCATACAGCTTTTACGGTCTTATAGATGATATCGTCTATGATTCCGTATTCCTTCGCCTGCTGCGCGTTCATAATGAAATCGCGCTCCACGTCCTTCTCCACTTTATCCAGCTTTTGCCCGCTGTGCTTCGAGAGTAACTGGTTTGTAATCTCCCGCATACGGAGAATTTCGCGCGCATGGATGTCAATATCAGTCGCCTGCCCCGACAATCCTCCCATGGAGGGCTGATGAATCAGAATCCGCGAATTCGGCAGCGCCAGCCGTTTTTTCGGCTCCCCGGCTGCCAACAGCAGCGCCGCCATCGAAGCCGCCTGGCCCACGCACAGCGTCATCACGTCATTCTTCACATACTGCATGGTGTCATAGATCGCCATGCCCGCCGTGATCGAACCGCCCGGAGAGTTCACATAAAGCTGAATGTCTTTCTCCGGATCTTCCTGCGCCAGAAACAGCATCTGCGCGATCACCAGGTTGGCGATGTTGTCGTCAATCGGCGTGCCGATAAAAATAATGTTATCGCGGAGCAGCCGGGAGTAAATATCGTAGGCGCGTTCGCCTCGCCCGGTCTGCTCGATGACCATCGGTACCAGCATCATTTGCGGATCGTTTTGCTTCATAGCTTAACCTTAACTCGGACCTGTCACACTCCGCCCCGAAATCACACTTGCCATGCGCTTCTCGGGAGGGTCGAAAGTGGTCCGCGTCTTCATCTAACATATTACGCGGATTGATGATAAAGAAAATCGAGGGTCTTCTCGCTGCGGATTCTATTCCGGATTCTATCGAGGCCCCCATCCTCTGTCAAACGAGCCCGCACCGCTTCTGAGGTTTGTTTTGACTGCCGCGCCAGCGCTTCCAGCTCCCGGTTCACTTCCTCGTCGCTGACTTCGATTTTCTCCAGCTCCGCAACTCGCTCCAGCAGCAGGGAAGACTTCACATCCTGCACCGCCTGCTCCCGCTGCCCGGCCCGAAGCCGCGGCAAATCCATTTTCTTCAAGTCTTCCATCTTCATGCCCTGCGCCGCCAGCGCCCGCAAGCCGCGCTCCAGCCGCAAATCGATCTGGCGATCGACCAGAGACTCCGGCACCTCAAACTCGTTGCGCTTCACCAGTTCAGCCACCAGCTTGTCTTTCGCCTCGCGCTCGGCATGGTGCTGCCTTTCGGCCTGCATGTTCTCGCGGATCTGCTTCCGCACCTGGTCCAGGCTGGTGAACTCGCCCAACTCCTTGGCAAAGTCGTCACTGAGTTCGGGCAGGCTCTTTTGCTTGATGCAATTCACCTTCACCGTGTAGACAAAAGTCTTGCCCGCCAGCCGCTTGTCGGCAACATCTTCGGCATAGCTCACGTCGAAAGTGCGCTCGTCGCCGGCCGATGCGCCGGTCAGATGCTGGCTGAACTCCGGCACGGTATTCTTGCCCCCGATTTCGATCAGCACATCGTCCATGTGCACGGGATTGGCTTTGGCGTCCGCGACATCCTTGCCATCCTTCGGCTTTCCGTCCATCGAAGCCTGGGCAAAGTCGCCCTCGGCCAGCGCGCGGCCCTCCACAGTGGTGTAGGTCGCATGCTGCTCCCGCACGCTGCTGAGCGACTGCTCCACTTCCTCGTCGGTGACCGTGATCTCCGGTTTGTCCGCGCGGAGATCTTTATAGCCTTCCACCTGAATCTCCGGCAGCACTTCGAACGAAGCCTTGAAGGTGAGCGGCTCTCCATCATGAATGTGCAGATCGGTGACGCGCGGCTGCGAAATCGGAATCAGCCCTTGTTTTTCCGCTTCCCGGCGAAAGTATTTCGGGATCAAGGCCTCGGCCACATCGTTCTTAAGCCCATCGCCGAACCGTTGCTTGATGATCGAAGCCGGTACATGCCCGGAGCGAAAGCCCGGCAGCCGCGCACTCTTCTGATAGCGCTGAATCTGCAACTCAGTCTCACGCGCAACTTCAGCAGCGGGGATCTCAACTGAGATCTCGCGCTTGATGTCTTTCTTAGTGGTGTCCAGCTTATTGGTCTCCGGCTTAGCCGCGTCGGTAGTTTCTGTGGGGCTCACTTTTCGCCTTTCACCCGCCCGCTGAATCGGAGATTCCGTCGAGCAAACGGAACCCGCCCGAATTCATACGGCGTTAACTTGAGTGTAAAGACGGGAGGGGAGAAGCGTCAAACGGGGCAGCGGCACATCTCCACCTGCTCTTCCTTACTCCTCGATTTGCTCCATGCTCGCAGCGACCGAACCCTTGACGCGGGCAAGTGTATTACCAAACACTCAAACCCCAAAAACGCGACGTACTGTATGCTGGACCGACTGCTTGCCAAGGGGGACACCCGATGTGCGACACAGCGTTCTTGATCCCTTAGTTTGCCTTAGTCGTCTCCGTTGTTTCGTTGTGCTTCGCTGGCGCCGCATGGTGGACGAACCGGTGGTCGTACGCTAAAGACCGCCACGACTTTTTTCGGAAGCGTGGCCCACGGCTGGATAATAGAATTTGGTAGTGCATCCGCCACCACATCAAGACTCTCAACGCGATCAACAACTTAACGTAAATCTGTGAACAATAGCAATTCTCACTGGCTAATTATTCTCAATCGGGAAGTCGTCGCCTGCACCCGCTGCCCGCGCCTCGTCGCCTATCGCGAACAGGTGGCCCGCGAGAAGCGCCGCGCGTATCGTGACCACGAATACTGGGGCAAGCCGGTGCCGGGCTTCGGCGATCCCGAGGCGCGGGTGCTGATCATGGGACTGGCTCCCGGGGCCCACGGCTCGAACCGCACCGGACGCCCGTTCACGGGCGACGCCTCGGGCAAGTTCATGTTCCCGGTGCTTTATGAGACCGGATTCGCCAGCCAGCCTAATGCCACCGACCGCAACGATGGCCTCACGCTGAAAGACCTGTACATCACCGCCGCGGTGCGCTGCGCGCCGCCGGACAACAAGCCCACCCCGCAAGAACTGGCCAACTGCGCCCCGTTTCTCGATCGCGAAATTGCGGGATTAGAGAGGGTAAAGGTGGTGGTGGCGCTGGGAAAGATTGGCTTCGATGCCTACCTGAACTACGTGAAACGCCAAGGCTTGCTGCCCAGCCGGCGGGGTCCGTTCTTACAACGCTATCTCTTCAAACATGGCGCCAGTTACCGGTTACCCGATGGTAAGGTGTTGCTGGCCTCTTACCATCCCTCGAACCAGAACACACAAACGGGCAAGCTCACGCGGGATATGTTTGTGAATATATTTAAGCAGGCGGCCAGACTTGCCGATGAGTAGGGTAAGGCGCCGCCGGGCGGATCGTTGCACCTTGCCCCATGCAGGGGGTCTTAATCAATAAACCGGGGTCACGAACCGGGGCGGCGCCGTTTTAGAAAGTGGTTTGTCGATTGCGCGGCCGAGTCTGCTTGCGCCCCCGCTGAGATCCCAACGAATTGTTAGAAGTGTTCCGACTGGAACATAAGTGCGGTTTGCGCTGAATGTTCCGGTTGGAACATTTTGTACGGACAGCTGTGTAGGATGGCGGTGTATGTATAATGGCTCTCAAATGAAACCAGCCAAGGAAGTTAAGAAGAACCGGAAGACGCCCGGCAAAAAGAAGGCGATTAGCCTGAGCGCGGCCGCCGCGCGGACGAAGGGCCGCTATATCTCGGTGACCGATGTGCAGAAGTGGTACAGACCGCTCAAGGCGCCGGTCACGCTGCGCCTCGACGGCGACGTTTTGGCATGGTTCAAGAAGGCGGGGCGCGGCTACCAGACGCGCATCAACCGGGCGCTGCGCTGGGTGATGGAGGAAGAAAGGAAGTCGTCGGGAGAGTGAAGCATTACAACGCCGCATGAAGGGCGACGAAGTTCGCATCTAAGAACGCTGCCGGGTTCATGTGCGATGATGGCCTCGGTTTCTTGGGACGCAGTGGGTGGGCAAGAGTGCCCGCCCCACACGGCCTACTTCAGCTTCGTCACCGTCACTTCCAGTTGAAACTGTCGCTTGGAGTTGGGATCGTCCACGATGTCCATCACCATCGGCTTGGCCAGCGGCAGGAGCGTGCTGCCGCTGACCTTTAACTGGCGCAACGCTGGGTGGGGATCGGGTTTGTCCAGCCCCTGCTCCGGGATGGCGAAGTTGCTAACCTCGGCGCGAACAACCAGCATCGTCTGTCCGCGATTGTCGCGGAGTTGGGCCCAGATGCTCGTGCCGACGTCGATGTATTGAAACTCTTCCCCTTTGACTTCTACAGGAATCCGCGTCCCGATTTTAATGTCATTGGAGTCGTTGGTGTCCAGGTTCATGGCGTACTGGCGCGAATTGATTTTCTTGCCGTCTTCGAATTCATTGATAGCAAAATCCAGGTGATATGCCTCCGCGGGTCTTTGTTCCGCTGTTTTTTGTTTGGCATCTGACACAGGCTCTGCCGACCCGCTGCTCTTGGATGCAGCAGTTTCCTGGGCACGTCCTATTCTCGCTCCTGTTGACAGAATTAATCCCAAGATCACGACCGAGTGAAGCGCTGTATTTTTGGACATTTGTTCTCCTTAGAATCCCTTATCGATCTCCTGCTGACTCGTGCTCCTGCTGATTCATGGACTGATTTGGAGACTGGTGGTTTGGGGCCGCATTCTGTTCATCTGTTTCTTTGGCCAAGTCCTCCTTGAGTTCGGCCATTCTGGCGCGCGCGATCAACACCGCCTGCTGGCGGTGTTGAGCGACGTACGCTAGCAGTATCCGTTCCTGCTCGCTCAGCGGCTGCGGGGAGGGAAACACGTCTAGCTTTGGTGCTGAGGCATTTTCGTTTTCGCGATGATGAGCTGCACGCGGTCGTTTTCTGAATGTTGTTGCAGCGAGGGTAGCGCCGTCGAGGTTGCCGGCGCGGGAAGTGGTTTTGCCCGCCGTGGGTAACGTTACGGTTGGCACGTGATGAGCGGCCAGATTCGGTGCTGGCTGTGCAAATTTCGATGCCAGCAGTAGGGCGGCGACAATTACAGCTACAGAGATTGCGCTCAAAGCCGGCCAGCGCCACCATGGTCGGAGGGAAGCCTGTTTCTGCTCCGCGCGCAGATTTGCCAGAATGCGCTGCTCGATGCCTGATCTCGGTTCGATTGCGGCGAGCTTTCCCAGGGCGGCGTCGATTTCGCAGTCGAGCGGGTCGCGGTCCCGATCGTGCTGTTTGCTGTCGTCTTCCCAGGGATTGTTGTTCATCATTTTTTCAGCCCTGCTTCCAAAACTGTCTCGCTCCGAGCCGAATACGGCCTGCCTCAACGGCTAAGGCCGGCTTCTTTATCGGCCGCTGGACGGCGCGGCTGAAATCCGCGCCCGTTCAAATAATGATATCAACTCGATCTTTTATGC
>Ga0302326_10017343_pt1 | contig 15024 bp, 10 predicted proteins | sample Palsa_T0_3_FD_202264 | JGI IMG/M metagenome (GOLD analysis project Ga0302326, IMG submission 202264) | Peat permafrost microbial communities from Stordalen Mire near Abisko, Sweden - Palsa_T0_3 | ecosystem: Environmental > Terrestrial > Soil > Palsa > Peat permafrost | place: Sweden: Abisko... | reverse complement strand
GCTACCTTCGAAGCGTTTCTCAGTGGCTCTTGACGTTCCCACGACGCTGGCTCTGCAAACGCGTTGCGGCAAACATCACGCCAACCGACTGGCTGGCCGCGCAGCTTCAACTGCCGCGCATGACCACGATCTATCACGGCGTACCGGACGCTCCACGCGAAAGCGCAAAATCTTCGCAAGTCGATCAAGTAAAATTCGCATTTCTCGGGCGCCTCGTCTCAACAAAAAACGTGCCCGTTCTCCTTCACGCTATCGCAGATCTGCGCCGAACCGGCTGCCCATGCCAACTTCTAATCATCGGCGATGGTCCGGAGCGCAAAAACCTCGAAAAGCTCGCATCCGAACTGGCGATCGCCGGCACCGTGTCGTTTCTCAGTTACGTAATCGAAGCCGATCTCGAGCGCGCACTCGCGGGAGTTGTCGCAGTCGTGTCGCCCGGCGCAAGTGGCGAAGTCTTTGGGCTCGCGGCAGCGGAAAACATGCGTCGCGGCAGAATTCCTATCGTACCGTCCTCAAGCGCGCTCGCCGAAGTCGTAGGCGATGCCGGCATGACGTTTCCTGAAGGTGATTCGCCGAGCCTCGCTGCTGCGATGCAGCGCCTCATCGCCGAACCCGAACTACGAGAGCGGCTCTCCTCCGCGGCGCAGCAGCGATCCCAAGAACTATTCAACGAAGACGCGATGGTGGACGCACATATTTCCCTTTACAAGTCAATTCAGAAGTAGTAAATAGCTGGGCGCAATCACAGATGCAGGGCCGGCAGCTTTTCTGAGGTGCACACAAAATGCCGGGAAGAGCGAAGCTCTATCCTTCCATTCGCACGGCAGTTCCCGATCTTCACGGCATTTCCTCGTGCTGTGTCCACGCAAAACCCGTGCCGCTCCCTGACCAAAAGTTTCCGCTCAATCGAACATCTGCGAATCTGAGCGCGGCCCTATCCCAACTGTCTACAGGACTGGTGAATATGAAAATCCTTGTCTACTCACACGATTGGGCCCCCGCAGTTGGCGGCACTCAGACGGCGATGACCTCTCTCGCATCCGGCCTCGCTTCTGAACTTAGATCACGTGGTAACTCTGCCGGACTGACATTCGTCACTTCGACTCCAGCAGGGGAAATGGACGATCGTACGATGCCATTCTCGGTCGTTCGCACCCCCGGGTTTACTGAGTTGATTCGCCTGATCAGGGCGAGCGAAGTCGTTCATCTTGCAGGGCCCGCGTTGCTTCCGCTTTTCCTTTCCTGGCTCCTGCGTAAGAAGATCGTAATACAGCATCACAATTATCAAGCAGTCTGTTCCCAACGGCCTGTTGTTGCAGAGTCCGGAGCGATCGATGTGCTCAAATCACTTCCTCAATGGCCGCACTCGCGAGTGTGTGCGCTGTCATGCCACTAACGTCGGCTGGCGTCGGAGCATCTGGCACGCGGCGCTCGCTTATCCGCGCCTGTGGCTCTCTCGGCGCGCGGCCGCAAATGTCACCGTCAGCAACCACGCCGCCAAGCGACTTTCGCTGCCCGCTTTACGCACGATCTACAACGGAACCCGGGCGCATACTCGAGCTGCTTCCCATCACGATAGAAGTTCCTCTCTCTCGCCTTGCGTCGCTTATGTCGGACGGCTCACGCCCGACAAAGGAGTCGCCGTTCTGATCAGCGCGGCCATCGAACTTGCGGAGCAAGGTTGCGAATTTGGCCTGCGGATCATCGGAGACGGCCCGGAACGCGCATCGCTCGAGGGCCTCGTCCGTTTCCTCGAACTCCGGCACCTCATAACCTTTACCGGCTTCCTCGAAGGCGACGACTTGGCTCGCGCGACGAGCGATGCCATCGCCATCGTGATGCCATCGTTGTCGGAAGAGACCGCCGGTCTAGCGGCCATCGAGCAGATGATGCACGGCAAGCTCGTCATCGCATCCGACATCGGAGGATTGAGTGAGGTGCTCGGTTCGACCGGGCTTAAATGCGCGCCCGGAAACTCTCACGAGCTTGCACAATGCATCCGCCGGGCGCTGGAGGATCCCGAAATGCGCGTGCGGCTTGGAGCGGCCGCGCGAGAGCGCGCGCTCGCTATGTTCACCGAGAAGCGAATGGTCTCCGAGCACTTGAAGCTCTACGAAGAGATTCTCGGGATACCGAAGCGCCGTAAATGGTCGGCGAAGTTGATTCGGCGCCGGCTTCTTACATCTCGACACATGCGCCAAGTGAAGTCCAGGCGGTGAATTTATTCGGTGGGTTTTTCTCCCACAGCCCAGATCCATCGGCCAAACGGCAAGTGCAGGAAGGTCCAAGACCATCCGAGCGCGCTGACCAGCAACGTGCGCGATCGAGCGGCGGCTTCCTTTAACGCTCCATGACGGCGCAAATAGTATATCAGCGACGACATATCGCCATCTTCCGAAATCTTGCATTCTCGCACTCGAAATTTCGAGCTCTCGAGCGACATCCGCACTTCACTTCGAGTGTATTCACGATGATGGCCGGGGTAGACATCTTCATCCGCGCAAGTGTCGAAGAAATAGTCGAATTTGTCGTTCACGCTGCCGCCGAATAGCAGGATGGCCCTGTTGTAAATTGACGCATGATTTGGAGTCGTCAGGATCAGCCGTCCTCCAGGGGCGAGAACACGATAAATCTCTCGCAAGATTCGCTTAGGAGAAAACGAGTGATGCTCGATCACGTCGGTATAGGTCACGAAGTCAAACGAGTTGTCAGCAAAAGGCAGCGGCTGGGTTCGCACATCGCACTGCCTGTAATCCACTCCGTGGTCCGCGGCAATCGCCCCGAAAACGCCGGAATATGAACCATAATCCACGGCCGCAACCCGGCATCCGAGATCAGCGGCATACACCGCAAACGCTCCGGTTTGCGCCCCGACGTCGAGGAGCTGGGGCTGCTTCCCGCCTTCGGGCCGATTGCGAAATATGTAGCGCAGGAATTCAATCTTGGCCCCCGACATAATAAGGCTCTCTCGAATCCATTCTGGGAAATTCGTGGGCAATCTTGGGTCACTCGCCAGCTGCTCGAGCACCCGTTCAAAGCCCTCCAAGCTTGGCCCTTTTTTATCCATCAACCTTAACTATCCTCTTTTCAGTCATCAACTTGCAGGCTGCTGTATTCTACACCAATTCCTGTCACGCCTCCGTCCCCGGACGGAGCGACGCAAGCAATCTACTCAATCATGCAACGGATTCAAGGTAATCGACTTCTTTCTATCATCCGTAAGCGCGGACACGATAGAATACAAGCATCACGCGCGCCATTGGAGTGTGTTAGTGATGTCGGAACGTTTAACCAGCGGTAGCCTCGGTCAAGTGGTTATGGGCAGGGAGTTGATTGATTCTCATGCTCAGCCTCCTCAAGAAATAGAATGCTAGGCGCGCGCACATCATTAGTGAAAGACCAGACTCTCGTCGGTCTTGGGCTCACTGTCGTCGGACTGTCCTTGGCCTGGGCGATGGGTAACTGGATTACCGGCGGCAACTTCGACGAACTGATCTACGTGTTCCTCGCCGCGATCGTAATCGTGATTGGCGGCGTCATCTTTCAAGACTGGCGCTCCGGCTTTTATCTGTTCCTTTTCTGGGTCATCTTCGAAGACTTGATCCGAAAGTATATGGGCAATAACATGGCCATTTACTTCGGGAAAGACGCGCTAGTCGTCCTTATCTACGTTTCGCTCTTCATTTCCGTCCGGCGGCATCGCGACCAAATCTTTCGGCCACCCTTTGCGATGCCCCTGGTGATCTTTTTCTGGTTCGCAGTGATGCAGGCGTTCAACCCCTATTCCTCGAGCGCTTTGTACGGCGCGCTTGGACTCAAGGTGGATTTTCTCTACGCCGGACTGATGTTCGTGGGTTACGCACTGATTCGAACTGACGACGATCTGAGGCGATTTTTGACCACGAGTATGGTGCTCGCGGCGGTCGTTTCGCTTCTTGGCATCATCCAGGCAATTGTCGGCCTGCAATTCTTGAATCCCACCACGTTGGCGCCTGAAATCAAGGACCTCGCAGCTCTCCAGAAGGTCACGCCGATATCCCACGAGATTATTAATCTGCCGTCCGCGGTTTTTGTCAGCGCGAGTCGTTACTCTGCTTTCATGCTATTGGCGGTCGTGCTCGGATTGGGTGCGTCTGGTTACCTGTTGTTACATACCGTTCGCGGGCGCTGGCTTGTGTGGAGTTGCCTCGGCGTCGTCGCCGTGGGCGTGGTCTTTTCGGGCTCGCGAGGCAGTTTAGTCCAGAGCGCGGTAAGCGCTGTCGTGATGTGCGCGGCATTTATCTGGGGTGCCCCCTGGCGGACCCGGCAGGTCTACCGAATGCTCAAAGCCATTCGCCAATCGGCTATTGTGGTTGGCATCTGCGTCACTCTCGCCGCATTGGTCTATCCCGTAGCGGTCGGCGGCAAGTGGGCGTACTACTCGGAGACTCTTTCGCCCGATAGCGAATCGTACCAACTGAGCGATCGAATTTGGGATTATCCTGTCTATAATCTCGAACTCGCGTTCGCTGGGCCGCATTGGGTGACAGGTATCGGCACGGGAACAACTTCTCTCGGCGCACAATACGTTGCAAAATTTCTCAATCAAAGGCCGGCTAATCTCGGTGTCGAGTGCGGGTACGGCACAATCGTTATTGAATTCGGCATCGTCGGTTTGGTTCTATGGATTGCGTGGACCTCGGCTTTAGTGATGGCCTGCTGGCGTGCCGTCTTGAAGCTCCGTCAGACGCGCATGTTCCCGATCGGATTTATGGTGTTCTGGTTTGCACTCGTTCTCCTTTTCCCTCAGACATTCGCGTCTATGAATAATTACCAGGACTACGTCGTGAACGCTTACCTGTGGCTCCTTATCGGAATCCTGTTCCGGCTGCCCGAAATGGTTGCCGGGGGCCCTGTTCCTGTCCCGGTATCGCACGAACCGAGACGCTTCTCCCGATAGCTCGAAATGCCGCTACGAAAACCGATTCTCGCGGTCGTCTCTCCATTCATCGACAAGAGTCACGGCACCGAACGCCAGGTCGCGGAATGGACTTCCCAACTCCTCGATGACTTCGAAGTGCACGTCTACAGCCAGCGAGTCGAAGACATGGATTTCACGAAATTCCGCTGGCATCGCATTCCGCAGATCCCGGGCCCCCACCTTCTGAACTTCTCCTGGTGGTTCGTAGCCAACCATCTCTGGCGCTGGTGGGATCGCCGCATTCGTGGCATTTCGCACGACATCGTGTACACGCCGGGCACGAACTGCCTTGATGCGGATGCGATTTCTGTCCACATCGTATTTGCCGAATTCCTGCGCCACATGGGCCAGGAAATCGGCTTTCGCCGGAATTCGATGCGTTCGTGGCCCTGGCTGATCCATCGCCGGCTCTATTACAGCGTCGTGAAATTTCTCGAGCGCCAGCTCTACACAAAGCCTCGAGCTCAGCTCATCGTGTACGCACGCAAGACCGAGAATGATATCAACCGGTTTTACGGCCCCCACGACCCGATTCCGGTGGTTTACATCGGCGTGGACCACAGGCTTTTCAATCCCGAATCCCGGCTCGCTCGCCGCAGGGACGCCCGCCGCGAGCTTGGCATCGGCGATGAACAGATTGTGCTCCTGCTCGTCGGCAACGACTGGCGAAAAAAAGGCCTCTTCACGCTGCTCGAAGCTCTAGCGCGTCTCTCCGATCTGCCCGTGCTGCTGATGATTGCCGGCAACGATGAAAGGCATTCCTACGAATCGTCGATCAAAAATTCCGAACTCACCGAGCGAGTTCGCTTCCTTCCCACCCGGCCGGATGTCGCTTTCTACTACGCCGCAGCCGACGCCTACGTCGGCCCCTCCCTCGAAGACACTTTTGCCCTGCCACCCGAAGAAGCGATGGCCTGCGGCCTGCCCGTAATCACCACCCTAACAAACGGCACATCCGAGATCATGACCGACGGCGTGGATGGTTTCATCCTCACTGATCCGTCCGATGTGGGCGCGCTCGCATCCAAGATTCGCCTGCTCTGCGAAAATTCCGAATTGCGCCAGCGCATCGGGGACGCCGCTGCACTAACGGCGAGAAAGTACACCTGGGAACGAAACGGCCAGCAGTTTCGCGAAATCTTTGCGGAGATTCTGCATCGAAAAGAAAATCTCAAGCCTTCGACGCTCCGCCAAGAGTCGTAGCCAGTGCGCCCAGGTTCCCGAAGCGTTTTCTTGCCTCATAAGGTCCTCACAAATTCGGCCCCGAACTCATCGAGGAAGAAAACTTCCCGAGCGAGAATGCTCATTTCCGCGTTGCGCCTTTGCCGGGCGTGGGAGAATTTGACTCGATGAGCGAATATCTCGTCGGGCTTTTCCCGGATCTTCTGCCGTTCGGCGGCGTACAAACGGCCGGACGCCACACAGCCGCCGTCCTTTCGCGAATCGCCAAAGAACTTGGCTGGGAAGCGCAGTTTCTAAGTTTGAACGACCCGGTTGGCCGCCACAAAGCTGCAGCGGGCAAACTTGATTTTGAATTCAGAGGATTCGCCCGATCGAAATCGCGTTTCACTCTCGACGCGCTCAAGCTCGCAAGCAAGGACACACGGCTCGTCGTCGCCGCACATCCGAATCTCGCGCTCCCGGCTTCGGCAATGCGAGCCAAGTCGCGGGGATTCCAGCTTATCGTGATGTCCCACGGGGTTGAAGTTTGGAAACCTATCACCAAGCTGCGCCGAGCTGCCCTTCTCGCCGCCGATTGCGTCCTCGCCCCAAGCCGTTACACCGCAGAAAAGCTCCACAAAATACAGCATCTACCGCTCGATCGTATTCGCCTGCTCCACTGGGGCCTCGATCCCGCTTTCCTCGAATTGGTCGCCACTGCGGTTACGTTGCCCTTGCCCGGCTCGATTCCGCGCGCACGCTACGTCCTCGCCGTCGGCCGCTGGTCTTCCATCGAGCGATACAAAGGTTTCGACACGCTCATTCAAGCGCTTCCGCAACTTCAGCGCGTCGCGCCTGATCTTCATCTCGTCTTTGCCGGTGACGGCGATGATCGGCCGGCCCTCGAGACGCTCGCTGTGTCAGTCGGAGTCCGCGATCGAATTCACTTTGTAAGCGGCCTTACTCGCGCGCAACTTGTCGCCGCGTATCGCCATGCCCAGGTATTCGCGTTGCCGAGCAGCGGAGAAGGCTTTGGCATGGTTTTTCTAGAAGCGATGGCCCTGGGCATACCGGTCGTTGGTGGAAATCACGGCGGGATTCCCGATATCATCGAAGACAGTGTTTCAGGTTTCCTAGTGTCACACGGAGACGTCCCACAACTCGCCGAGCGCATCGCGCTCCTTCTTACGAACCCGTCGCTCGCCGCCGACATCGCGCGACGCGCCCGTGAACGCGTGCTCCAGCATTTCCGTTTCGAAAATTTCGAAGCCGGGCTTCGGGACGTTCTCGCCCAGGTATGTCCCGCGACGCGGACCCCTTGAACATTCTTCAAATCTCGCAGACCTATTTTCCCTTCCTGTCAGCAGGCGGCCCTCCGACAAAGGTCCGCGCGATTGCCGCGAGGCTCGCGCTTAAGGGCCATTCGGTCACCGTGCTGACCGCCGATTTTGGCGTCAGCCGCTACGCCGCGGAGCTCGAGAACCTCAAGCGCTGCAAGTGGGGCTGGCGAAGCACAAACGACGGGGTGGAAACGATTTACCTTCGCACCCTCGCGCGATATCGGAGCCTCACACTCAACCCGGATGTGATACGCTTTGCTCAAGAAAGGCTCCAGGAGACAGATGTCGCGCACATCTACGGGATTTACGACCTCATTGGACCGGCAATAGGTCGTTACTGTTCACGCTCCTCCGTTCCATATGTCCTCGAGCCGATCGGAATGTTTCGTCCGATTATCCGAAGCCTGCGGCTGAAAAGGCTTTATCACCGGAGCATCGGCGAAAGGCTCATACGTGGAGCGCGATTCTTGATCGCGACATCAATCCAGGAGAAGCAGGAGTTTCTAGCCGAGGGCATCAAGGAAAGCCGCGTGGTGGTGCGCCGAAACGGCATTGACGTTCCAGCCGCCTTGCCTGCCGCCGGCACCTTCCGGGCTCGTTGGGCCATCCCTGGCGGCACGAAACTCGTTCTCTTCCTCGGACGTCTCATCTCAAAGAAAAGCCCTGAAATGTTAATCACAGCTTTCGCTTCCTGGCGGAATTCTGCGGGGCATGGTACGTCCGCAATACTTGCGCTTGCCGGGCCTGAAGAAGAACTGTCGTATTTGCGAGAACTGAAGCAACTCAGCGCAAAGTTAGGCGTGGAACAAGCCGTAAAGTTTACCGGGCCGTTGTATGGCGACGATAAGTGGGCCGCCTACCGCGACGCAGACGTCTTCGTGCTTCCATCTCAACATGAAAATTTCGGAAACACAGCCGCAGAATCCGCGGCTTGCTGTACACCCGTGATCGTCACCGATCAGTGCGGCATCGCCCCCTTCATCGCCCGACGCGCCGGCGAAGTGATACCCCACAATGCCGCCGCTCTTGAAGCCGCCCTTGCATCGCTCCTCGCCAAGCCCGATCTGCGCGATTCGTATCGCGAGGGCTGCGCCGCGGTAACGCGCGAGCTTTCATGGAATGAACCAGTCGCCGAAATGGAACAACTCTACCAGCGCTGCGTTGCTGAGAAGGCCATCGCACAATGAAGCGCAAGCCTCTATTCGAAGCGGCTTGGTACTTCGTGAATGCGATGCTCGTTTTGTCGACCATCTTTTGCATCTATAGCTTCGCCTGGGAATATTCCACCCGAAAATATCTTCAGGGATTTTCCGAAGCAATTATTCCCGCGAGTGCCACCCCAATTGAAAAGGTCGAGACAATTGTCAATTGGATGTCGAATGGCCCTGCTCGCCGCACCAGCCACGATCCCCATGGCATCTCCGATCGCGACCCAGAGGAGACACTGAACTATCAGGCCCTCCTTCGCGTCTGCGGCACGGCCACAAACGCCTTCACCAATCTCGCCAACGCAAGTGGCCTGCCATCGCGCCGCTTGCTTTTGCTGAACGGAAGCAAGACCGCGAAGCACGTCGTCGCCGAGGTCTTCATCGGCAATCAGTGGATTGTCGTGGATCCGTCTTTCCGTGTAATTCCCCGCGGTCCTGACGGCAGATTGCTCACGCGCGATGACCTGGCCGATCCTCAGACCTTCAAGTATGTCTTTGAGCAGGTTCCGGGCTATCCCCCGGCCTATACCTACGAGAACACAGTGCATCTCCGCCTGGCGCGTCTCCCGATTTTTGGCGGGCTGCTGCGTTCGATACTTGCCCATATCGTGCCGGGCTGGGAAGATTCTGTCTTCGTCACCCTCATGGCCGAGCGGCTCTCGTTCACTGCGACAACGATCTCAATTCTCTGCGTGCTAATTTTTCTTCTGCTGCGTCTTGCCCTGCGTCACTACGGCGAAGCGCATCTTGGCGTTCGCTACCTCCGATTTCGAGAGCGCCTCTGGCGCGCAGTCCAGACTTTCCTTCACGAGCCGAGTTAGACGGTCGCGCTCCCGATTCCTCTTTGTGAAGTGTGAGCATGCCTATTCCACTCACGCAGATCCGGGATTCGAGCGTTCAGTGCGCGGCGCTTGGGCTGGGACGCCGCCTTCAGCTCATCGACTTCAATTTCGAACCTGAAAAATGACGATGGGCGTTGTGCGTTTCACATCCTCCATCCGTTTTCCGATAAAGTCCGTCGTTTGGCCCTCCGCAACCGGCGCCAGCGCTCCTGAGACTTCTAACTCGAGCAGCGAAGCAGCGATGGCTTTGGGGTAATCCGGCGCACGCACAACCCAGCGAATGTTTTCTCGATGAAATAGATCAAGCCACGCATCACGAGAATGAAATTTCTCCGGTTCGATCTTCCAATTCACGTCTGGATCGCCAAAGACGAACGGTACATTCAGATAATAGGTATGCCGGAAGAAAACCAGAGCTTTTCCGGAGCTTCCCTTTCCGGATAATGCGTTGTTTACGAACTCCGCCTTCTCATAATCCGGTCCGCGCTGCCGTAGGTATTCTTCCCGGCTCATTACACCTGCGGATACAGCCAACGGATATCGCGCGTAAATCAATAACCCTCCGATCCCCATCAGCAGAACTCCGCCAATCGTAACTAGCGACAATGTCTTCGCGAGCTTCCACGGTGATTTCCGCAGTTGTGCCACGGAACCGATCGATGCGGCCAGCGCAATGGGATACACCGGCAGCAAGAACCGCGCTCCATTGGACGTCAATGCGACACCGACGCTCGACGCTAGCCACACAGTCGCAACCGCGCGCCACGTGGGCGTGTTTCTTATCGTTAACGCAACCAACGGGGCAAAGACCAGGCACAGCGGACCAAAGTATTGGAAGAAGCCAGGACTCGACGGATCAAAGCTCGCAAACATTGTCATGCTAAGAAACTTCAGTATGCTCGCATGCTTGTTGGCGCCTGTAGCTGCCATAACTGCGGTGAGCGTAAAGTGGTTGACATTGCTTGGAGTTAGGAATTGAACTCCGAACGGAAAGACCGGATCGCCTGTCCAGAAGAAATTCCGAGCGTATGGCCAAATGCCCGCACAAAGGGCCCCACCGAAAAAAAGCGCCAGCGGACGCAACGACCGCGCTTCCCATAAGAACGCCAAGCCCAGACTGGCTGCAATGATACATCCGGTGTATTTCGTTCCCGCGATGCCGCCCGCCAGTACGCCTGCCCACAACGCTAGCGCCGCGCTGGGATGACAACGGTAGCTGCTTATGCAGATCACCGCCACGGTTGCAAAAAACGCCATCCACATATCGGGCGTGCCAGACGTCGTCATCTGCCAAAACACGATTGGCGTCAACAGAAACGCCAGCACCGCGAGCCATCCCCAGGGGCGTGGTGCCCACCGCCGCGTGACGCACCCAACTCCCCCCGCAGCCAGTACCCCAGCAAGATACATGAGCACTAAAGCAAACTTCTCGCTCCCCAGTGACAGGCCCGTGAGAATCAGTTCGTGACTCTGCCCGAAGTAAAAGCTCTCAACGTAAGAAAAATTGGGATGAAACCCGTCCACAAGATACGCGCGCGCCGTGGTGAAGTGATAATGAAGCGCGTCGGAGCCGGTCAATGGCGCAGCAGCGGCAACTCCCTGTAACAACAGCGTGACCGCGACGCCTGCGATGAGAGCCTTCCCGATACCGGATGGCTTCATCGCGCGAAACATTGCAAGAATTTCCCGCAGAACTCCACCAACCTCCGGAATGGCAGCTATTGCGAGCGATAGGATCAAAACCCCAAGGCCGATCCGCAATCCTCCGGTAAACGCAATGATAGCGGCAGCAGCCTCAAACGCGATAACGCCAGCCGCCGCACTCAGCAATAAATCTTCAGGGGCGTTTAAGTGTGGTGTCTTCGTCCATCGAAGCAATCGACGGCCGAACGAAATAAAAAGGAGTGTCAGAACGGCGACGCCACAGAGGGCGCCCAGGGTTCGCGCTAATGCCATATCCCGCGCAGAAGCGATTTGATGATGGGGTCGAATGCTGGCCTGAATTGCGCGTAGTACCAAACCTGAGCGATCACGATCCAAAAACAGCACAAAATTTGCCAGATAAAAGCGGTCCGTTCTGGATTTTGAGCCGCCATTTGGAGGCGAGTCTACCATATGGATTTTTCGAACGCTACGCAGCAGAAGCACGCAGAGAATTGAGACCGTTGTCTTCCAGAATCCCCTTCACGAGTCAAGCGAATCAGCTTTCAACACATGTTCGCGCATCGGCCACCGCGATTACAGGCCACTGCGCCGCTCCGGCACTTGTAGCGGCCGGCTTCAGCCGGGCATCTTCGCCTTTTCCGCGCGGACTGTCACAATGTAGTTTCACCTCCGGCTCGAAATCAAAATTCACTGCGAATTCGACTCATCCTCATGCGTTTTCAAAAACTTCTCCACCGCACCCGGCACAAAGTCCGCCGTACTAAACGCGTGCGGCAGCGCCGCCTCAAACGTCGTCGCGCGGTAATGCCCCTGCCCATCCGTAAGAATCAAAACAATCGGCGGCTTACCATCGTGGCGATTAAAGCTGCTAGCCTCATATCCATACTGCCGGTCGCGATAATTCAACACCGGCCACTTCCCCACCTCGCCCGCCACCACAATCGCGCGCATCAAGTAGTCGCGTTCGGTCGCAGCCTGCTGCAACAAACCGCCGATAGGGTAACGGTAATGAAAAGCCGCATCATCAGCTCCCGCCGCGCGATACGTCTTTCCCGAAAATGACAATCCCGCTGCGCCGGAATGCCGCTCGGATGTGAATAGCGTCACGCCGCCCAATTCCGCGCCTTGCGCAGACTTCACCAGCCGCGAAAGTTCCGCAGCGCCAAGAGGAATCTTGTCCGCATCCACTTCAGGAAAATTCTTCTCGCACACCACCTGATCCATGAAGCGGCTCACGTGTACCGTGTGATCCGATGCTTGCCCGCAAGCTACCAGCAAATGTTCGTAATCCGTCGCCGCGATTTGATAATCGCGGCAATCGCCGCAACTTCCGCCGCCTCCGCATTGGTGCCCGTAATACGCGATAAAACGGACAAGATGCCGCGTCGCATCCGGCCCAAAGAGCGTAGTCACGTGATTGAGCAGCGACGTCTCGCCATGAATCGCCTCGGGCACGTCGTATTCCGTGTTGCCGCCAAGAATAATATGCTCTTGCCCGTCTTTCTCGATCACCGTCGCGGCGCGCACCTGAAAATGCGAAATGCGAGGATCGTTGCCCGAATGCTCCGCAGCATCGAGCGCCCGAAAAATCTGCCCCCGCAGCTTCGCATCCGCAACAACGGCCTCAGAATCCTTCGACAGCGTCCACCGCGACGCCTTATCCTGCGCTCGCACTGAACACCCGCCGAGCACAACGCAAACCACCACCGCGCACAGCACCATCGTCTTCGCGCCACACATCTGCATTGAATTGCAGTTCGTCATCCGATTCCTCCGCTCTTCAAATCTTCCGGCATTTCAGCGATGCTCTATCGCATTTCTCCTATGTAATCTTCCGATTTCAAATCGCAGGAACGCGCGATTCTAGCACTCGAAGCCCAAATCGGTGTCCTCTTGCATTTCGGTGGGAGCCCCCGCATTTATGCAGGGGAGGAGCGCTTCAGCGCTCCGGAAACCACCGGGCTCCAAATTTCTCCGGCTTCAGCCGCGGATAGCCCCTGTTAGGACACACATTGTGGTACGGGATCTCGCCCGGCAACTCGCCCCAATAGAGTAAACTTGCCTAACGAACACATTTCGAATCTGTGTTCGAATTCTTCCAAGCAGCGGTAATCTCATCGTATGTGCGGCATCTGCGGCGTAATCGGCTTCGAAAATCCGAGCGATTCGCAAAATCTCGTCCGGCAAATGAATGCCGCCATGGTTCACCGCGGCCCGGACGCCGAAGGTCTGCTCATCGCTCCCCGCGCCGCCCTCGGCATGCGCCGCCTCAGCATCATCGATCTTCCCGGCGGCGGCCAGCCCGTCTGGAACGAAACCGCCACACTCGCCATCGTCTTCAACGGCGAAATCTACAATTTCCGCGAATTGCGCGCCGAACTCGAAGCTCTCGGCCACCAGTTCCATACGCACTCCGACACCGAAGTCATCGTTCACGCCTACGAATCCTGGGGCGCGGATTGCGTCCCTCGCCTTCGCGGCATGTTCACGTTTGCCATCGCCGAAATGCCATCGGGCCGCGGCGGCGAAGTAGCCCGAGTTTTTCTCGCGCGCGATCGCTTCGGAATCAAGCCGCTCTATTTCTCAATTGCCGATGGAAAACTCGCCTTCGCCTCCGAAGTCCGCGCGCTTCTCGCCTCAGGCCTCATTGCCCGCAAAATTTCTCCAGCAGCCGTCGCGAGTTACGTGCTATTCGGCGCGGTCGGCGAACCGATGACGCTCGTCGAAGGCATCTCATCCCTCCCACCGGGCCATACGATGTTGATTGACGCAAAGTCGCCGTCCGCCGCCACGCCAAAGCCTTACTGGAATCTCGCAGCGGCAAAGTCCGGCGAACCAAGTCACAACGGAAACGCAGCCGACGCGCCGAAGCAGCTCCGCGCCCTGCTCGAAGACACGGTACAAAAGCATCTCATCGCCGATGTCCCTATCGGCGTCTTCCTCAGCAGCGGAACTGACTCCACAGCGCTCACCGCTCTCGCGAGCCAGCAGCGCTCCGGACTGCACACATTCACGCTGATATTTCCCGAACGCGATTTCAGCGAAGCCGAAATCGCGCGCCGCACCGCCAAGCGCTTCGGCACCACGCATCAGGAGCTAATGATCGGCGGAGAAGAAATGCTCGCCCGCATGGACGAAGCCATCGCCGCCTTCGATCAGCCCAGCATGGACGGCATCAACACCTACTTCGTCTCCTGGGCCGCACGCCAAGCAGGCTTGAAAGTCGCGCTATCCGGACTGGGCAGCGATGAAGTTTTTGGCGGATATTCCACGTTCCGCACGGCGCCGCAACTCGCGCGGTTCGCAAAATGGGCGCAAGCGGCTCCCGCAAGCTTGCGTCGCGCCACTGCTCCCGCCGTGCAAGCGCTCGGTCAAAAATTATCTCCCGGCGATGCGGGGAGAAAAGCAGCATCCGCTTGGTCTGATCCTGAATTTTTTCCCGATGCGTATTTTCTCTCGCGCACACTGTTCCCGCCCGAACAGGCGATGGCCCTTCTCTCGCGAATTCCAGAAAAAAGCGCAGAAAAACCAAGCGCCGATTGGAAAAGCTGGCTGGAACAAATTTCAATCGAGGCTGGAACACTCGATGGCGCATCAAAAACTTCATGGCTCGAGCTGCGCTCCTACATGGTTAACATCTTGCTTCGCGACACCGATTCGATGAGCATGCGCCACTCCCTCGAAGTCCGTGTCCCCTTCCTAGATCATCCACTCGTCGAATTCGCACTCAGTCTATCGGACTCCGCCAAGCGCCACGCAGAACGCCCAAAAGCGTTACTCGTCGCCGCCCTAGCCGATCTCCTCCCCGAAGAAGTTGTAAACCAAAACAAGCGCACATTCACATTGCC
>Ga0302326_10017342_pt1 | contig 15024 bp, 14 predicted proteins | sample Palsa_T0_3_FD_202264 | JGI IMG/M metagenome (GOLD analysis project Ga0302326, IMG submission 202264) | Peat permafrost microbial communities from Stordalen Mire near Abisko, Sweden - Palsa_T0_3 | ecosystem: Environmental > Terrestrial > Soil > Palsa > Peat permafrost | place: Sweden: Abisko... | reverse complement strand
ACGAGATCGATCGCATCATCTCGCGGACGCTGGCCTACACGATCGTGACCGGCCTGCTAATCGGGGTATACGCGGGAATGGTGCTGCTGGCTACCCGAGTGCTGTCGGTGAACTCGCCGGTAGCGGTGGCCGCATCGACGCTGGCCGCTGTGGCCTTGTTCACCCCGCTGCGGCGCCGGGTGCAAAAGGCGGTGGACCGTCGGTTCAATCGTGCCCAGTATGACACCGAAGCCACCGTGGCCGCGTTCGCGGCCCGCCTGAAGGACGCCGTGGACCAGGACCGGGTCCGGGATGACCTGGCCGCTACCGTGCATCAGGCTCTCGAACCCGCTCACGTCTCGGTATGGATCAGCCATCGGGACTCGCCTTGACCCACTGCGGCTCTCGCCTGGCGCCAGGAGTAGCCGCTACTGCTACCGAGATGTCAGAGCGGGTACGTGGCCTCGATTACCAACCGGCGGGCTGAGCTGGCCAGGCCATTGTGGGATTTATCAGAGACCCCGCGTTCGGGTAGCGTGCCAAATGTACTTACGTACGTCCCGCGCGCCGTCTGACTATAGAAGCGACGATGCAGCTATTATGCCGGAAGTAGCACCGCGCCCCGTCTCCGCGCGGGGAGCGGTATAGGACCAGGTGCAGGACCCACCGTTGGTGGACGCAGGTCTGACCATCGAAACCGTATTAGTCTCGAACCGCTCGTACCTGGCAGCAGCATGGTGTGCAAAGTGTACACTTTTAAGTCATGGAAGAGTCTTACAGCCTGACGTCGGCCCGCAATCACCTGGGTGAATTGGTCTCCCGGGCCCGGTATTCGCATCGTCCGGTGGCAATCACCGAGCACGGCAAACCCTCGGTCGCCATCATCAACATCGATGACCTCGCCGACCTGGAAGATCGGGCCGCCCTGGCCGCCCATTACGCGGCCCGGCTGGCGGGACGTGGCGGCGTCCCGCTGGCTGACCTGGATGCCGCCCTGGACCAGATGGACGCTGACAGCGCTCGATGAGCCTCACCGTCGTCGTGCAGGAGAGCGCGCTGCGGGCGCTGGCCCGGATCCGTGCCGAGGACAAGGATGCCTTTGCCTCGATCAGGCAGGCGCTGGCGGTGCTTGCGGATCAACCGCATCCTGACCAGGCGGTGGCTTGGGGAGGCAGCGGGATCTACCGCCTGCACTTGCCCGGCATCCGGGTCCTGGACGAGGTGGACGAGGACGCGGCGACCGTCTACGTCATCAACGTTGCCGTCACGATGTGACAAGCGACTGCACGACCTAGGCGAATGTGTGGCCCGCCGACCGGAGATGGGGCCGGGGACGCGTGGCAGCAGCCCGCTACCGGCAGTGCCGGGCCAGATGGGCTTGTACTCAGACGGGTCCGTACAGGGTCAGGTCCAGCACGATGGGCATCATGACGGTCAGCGTGCGGGCCGGCTGCGAGACCGGGCCGGTGAATTCCACCGTGTAGTGATCAAGAGGCGTGAGCATCTCCTTGGTGAGCCCGGCCCAGGTCTTGCGGACCCGCGCGAACACGGCGCCGTCCGTGCCGGTGACGGAGAAGTTCTTGAGCGCCAGGTCGCCGGTCACCTGGCCCACGGCCTGGTCCTGATCGCCGAGCAGAGTATAGGTGCGCCTGGTGGCTCCGGTGCGGATCCGGCCGATCAGCTCGCTCGCGGGTCCCCGGAACTCGGTGATCCACTCGCTGCTCTGCTTGACCAAGAAGCCGGCTGGCTCGCCTGCGGCGGTGGTGACCGCGATTGCGCGCGTGTCGGGCATCGCCTTGATGAGCAGCTTCCGCCGGGTGTGGCTGTCGGTTTCGGTGGCGGTCGCCAGCAGCTGCCGGTCAGCGTTGAAGATCTCGTACTTCGCGCGGTCGGGCAGCAGCCTTCCTGGCTGCTGAATCCGCAGCGCCTGGAAGTCAAAGGGGTCATTCACACCGCCGAGTATGCAGCACCCGCGCTAGTCATGGCGACGGACATCCCGCCGGTTTCCAACCGGCGTCTCGCAGGCTTCTGCCCCGAGCTTCGCGCTAGCGCATCACCCGGCACTTTCGTGCCGTGTAATGCACGGCCCTTGGCATGGCGCTGTTCCGCGTGGCGGTGTCGGGCCGCCAGCAGTAGCATGCCGTCCTGCTGCTGTTCGGCTAGCAGGGTTGTCATGGCCGACGCGGCCAGGGTCGTGGGGTAGACGCGCCAGGCGGCGACGGCGAGCCGGCGCGCCGCCACCGGATCAGTGAGGTCGGTGGTACCGGAGCATCAGCGGTCCAGTCCCGCTTCTGCGCAACCCTCACCCGATCATGAAAGCCTCTGCCTTCGTCAAGATCGCCATGACGGCGGCAGGCTAGGAACGCGTCCTTCCAGGGCCAGTTCCGGCTGATCTTCAGCACGCAGGCTCAGGCGTGGCGTGGTCGCGCGGGATGTGATGACCTTCCTCGGATGGCGATGACCGCCTTAACACGCTGACATCCGCTCATGGTTGTTACGGAGGTGATCGAGCGGATGTTGCCGGGCTGCGTGCCGCCAGATGCCAGATTCAAGCCCGCTCACCAGCCACGGTCACCGCGCACCCATCGGGTGAATGCCCAACCCGCCGTCGGCCGACGGGCTGCCACGAAATCGCAGATCAAAGCCGCAACGCAACCGTCGGCATTGTGGGTAAGGGGACGTGCGGTTCAGGGGTAGCGGTGGGGGCGCGCCGGGCTAGCATCTGCCGTTTCAGGCCTCGATCATGCTGGTCTAGGAGGGTGAAATCGGGCGGGAGAAGCGACGCGGGCTCGCTGGGCGCCAGGCACCAGTCCGCCTGCAGGCTGGGTCGCGAACGCCTGGCCTGCGCGGTGAAGGCCTCCCAGGCAAGCAACCCGCCGGAGGCGACCAGTTCGGCTGCCGCAGTGAATACGGCCGACTCCCAGAAGCCCGTGCACAAGACGACGGCATACGACCGCGGCTCCGGCCGCCAGGCGGACAGGTCCGCATGCACCAGGGTGATCAGGTGGTCCAGCCCATGCCGCCGTGCCTTGTCGCCGAGCATCCCGAGCGCTATGTCGGACACGTCCACCGCGGTGACCTGGCACCCGTTCGCCGCGGCCAGGAGCGCGGCGCCGGAAGGTCCGCAGGCTAGCTCGGCCACGGGCCCGTCGGACCGGTCCATCGACAAGACCCGCACCGCCAGCGGATGAGGGACGAAGGACGGCACGAAACCAGCGGCGTACTTGGCGTTCCACCTGAGCCGGTCCGCGTGGTCGCCCGGCCCCGACCCAGCTCCAGCGGGCTCTGATGACATGAACGTGGATACTACGGCTAGATATTTACGGCACTGAGTGCCAAAATAGGTGCCAGCATCCAGCCGGCGCGTGAGGGAGACCGATGGCAAGCACCCGTGAGTGGTTCGAAACGGTGGAGGAGGCACGCAGGAGAGCCAGGCGTCGCCTGCCGAGATCGGTCTACATGGCGCTGGTCGCCGGAACCGAACAGGGTGTCACGCTGCGCGACAACACGGCGGCCTTCAGCGAGCTGCGGTTCGCGCCGCCGCGCGTCGCGGACCTGCCCGCCGCCAGGGAGATGGCCACGTCGGTGCTCGGCCAGGAGATCTCCATGCCGGTGATCGCGTCTCCCACCGGCGTGCAGGCCGTGCACCCGGACGGCGAGGCGGGGGTGGCGCGCGCAACGGCCGAGGCGGGCACGGCCATCGGCCTCAGCTCGTTCGGCAGCATGCCGGTCGAGGCCGTCGCGGAGGTCAACCCGAAGCTGTTCTTCCAGAGCTACTGGTCAGGCGGTCGGGACAAGATCCTGGAGCGCTCCGAGCGAGCCCGCCGGGCAGGCGCCAAGGGCCTGATCGTCACGCTGGACTGGTCGTTCTCCAACGGCCGGGACTGGGGCAGTCCGGCCATACCCGAGCAGATAGACCTGCGGACCCTTATCCGCCTGGCGCCCGAGGGCATCATCCGGCCGGCCTACGTGCTTGAGTGGCTCAGGCACGGAGGGCTGCCCGACCTCACCGTGCCCAACATGGCCTCCCCCGGCGAGCCTGCTCCGACGTTCTTCGGCGTCTACGGTGAGTGGATGCAGACCCCGCCGCCGACCTGGGACGATCTGGCCTGGCTGCGGGAGCAGTGGGGCGGCCCCTTCATGATCAAGGGCGTGATGCGCCCGGACGACGCTCGCCGGGCGATCGACATCGGTGCTACCGCCATCTCGGTCTCCAACCACGGCGGCAACAACCTCGACAGCACGCCTGCCTCCATCCGGGCGCTGCCCGGGATCAGTGACGCCGTAGGCGGCCAGATCGAGGTGCTGCTCGACGGCGGGATCCGCCGCGGCAGCGACGTGGTCAAGGCGCTGGCCCTCGGCGCCCGGACGGTCTTGATCGGCCGGGCCTACCTGTGGGGACTCGCCGCCAACGGATCCGCGGGCGTGAAGAATGTCTTCGACGTGCTCCGCGCCGGGATCGACTCCACGCTGCTCGCGCTCGGCCGGTCCTCCATCCACGACCTGTCCCCCGACGACCTCATCGTGCCGGCCGAATTCAGCCGCGGCCTGGATAAGTGACGGCCTGCGTCAGGTGACGCCCGCGCAGCACGGGCAGCAGCGGACGAACGGTCCGGCGTTCGGCGCAGCCCTGCCAGACCCCGAGGCTGTACCCGATGTCGTCGAGGAGCCGCGCGGCCACGTAGCGGGCCGGGTCGAGCGGCGGGCGGCGGTCCAGCCAGTCCAGCAGCGGCGGCGTGAGCACCAGAGCGGCCAGCGGAAGCCGGAGCCGGCGCACCGCCGCCGCCGCGGGCAGCGCCAGCGGCCACCAGGTGCGGGAGATCGCGCTGCCCAGTGGCCTGAAGGCCGCCAGGGTCCCGCCGCCGGCCTGGTGCGCCGCCAGCCGCCATGCGGCCGAACTGGCCGGCCGTGGCCACCCCTCGCCGGTGACCTGAGCCAGCCGCCGGGCGAGCAGCGCGGTACCGGTGCCGGTGACCACGGCTCCGGCGCCGGGGCAGCCGGCGGCTGCCGCCAGCCAGGCCACCGCGGTCCACGGTGAGGAGTACAGCGGGCGCACCGCGCCGGGATGACGCAGCTCGAGTGCGGCCGCCGAGGTCCCGTAGTCCTTGCGCCTGGCCAGCCACGCCCGCAGCCGCACCCGGTGCTGGTGTGCCATCGTGGCCGCTGGCTCATAGCGGGTCCGCCAGCCCGCTGTGGCCATCCGCCAGATGAAGTCGACGTCCTCCCCTACCTGCATTTCTTCGGCGAAGCCCGCTCCGGCGGCAGCTTTGCGCACGATCAGGGCGGCCCCGGGGACGTAGGGAACGCGCGATCCCGGCCGGACGATGCTGGGCCGCTCTCCCATGTCGAGCGTGGAACTCGCCCCCTCGTACCGGGCCAGCCAGCTTCGGCCGTTCTCGTGCGGGACGATGCGCGGCGCGACCGCGCCCACCGCCGGGTCCGCGAAGTGCGGCAACAGCAGATCCAGCCAGCCCGGGCCGGGCACGCAGTCCGAGTCGAGGAAAGCGACCAGCGGCGTATCGGCGGCGGCCAGGCCCGTGTTCCTGGCTGCCGCCGGCCCGCCGTTCACCGGCCGCCGCAGCACGCTGGCGCCCGCCCCGGCCGCGACATCCGCCACGGCCTGCGGATCCCGCGAGCCGTCATCGACCACGATCAGTCGCGGCGCCTGGGCCAGTCCGGCCAGGCAGCGGGCAAGCTCGGCGTGCCGGTCGCGCACCGGGACCACGACCGTGACCTCGTCGGCAGCGTGCCCGCGGCCGGCCGGCGAGGCCTCGTCCACTACGGGATGGGCGATCCCGGTGTCGAGAAGACGCCGTGCCAGCGCCCGGGCCTTGGGATTGTCCTGGACCGGCGTACCTGACCACCAGTCCGTCACATGCCGGGCGCCCGACCGGGTCAGCCGCAGCACCCGGGTGGGGTAACCGCCGGTGAGCACCGTCCCGTCCGCCAGCATCCGCGACCGCGGGTCGGCGCGCAGCCGGAATCCCGCGGGGACCAGGTCATCGGCTGGTCCTGCTCCGGCGGCGGCTAGCGCTCCGGCCGGCTCCCGCTCGCTAGCTCCCTTCGGCACCAGCCAACAGTACTAGTGGTGCACGGTGACATCAGCCCCCGCGGCGACCGGGCCCCCCTCCCCCATCCCCCATCCCGCCAGGACTCACCCCGACGTCGCTGCGAGGACGGCGACCATCCGCCGGAACCTGGCGTGGCGTTCGGCGTGGAAGGCGGCCATCACCGGGTCCGGCTCAGCCACGAGGCTGGCCGGCGGTGCCAGCGGTCCCTGGATATCGTCAAAACTCAGCAGGCCGGCCACGTGGGCCCCCAAGAGGGCAGCGCCCCGGCCAGATGCCGCGGGCACGTCCACGGCGTACAGCGGCAGCCCCAGCACGTCTGCGAGCACCTGCCGCCAGCCGGGGGCCAGGGTGCCTCCGCCGGCCAGCCGAAGGCACGGCGGCCGATGCTCTCCGAGCAGCGCATCCAGGATGTCACGGATCGAGAATGCCACTCCTTCGAGCGCGCTGCGCAACAGCGACGCCCGGTCGTCGGCCAGCGACAACCCGGTCCAGGAGCCGCGGAGCGCCGGATCGGAGTACGGTGTCCGTTCCCCCGACAGGTGCGGGACGAAGATCGGGTCGTGAGCCTGGCCCGGATGATCGGCACTCGCATACAGCTCCTCCCAGCTGGCGTTCATGATCTCGCGCACCCAGTTGAGACTGATCCCGGCGCTGATGGTGGCGCCCATGTGGTACCAGCCAGCCGGAGTCGCTGACCGGTAGAGGTTGATCCCGTCGTCCGCCCGGCTGACCGGTGCGACCGCGGGCCGGATGACCTGCGCGCCGGTGCCGACGGTCAGCTGGATGTCGCCGCTGTCGACGATCCCGCTGCCCAGGGCGGCGGCCGCCGTGTCACCGGCCCCGGCCGCGACCGGGATGCCCGCGGGCAGGCCCAGCTCGGTCCCGGCCGCCGCGGTGAGGCGGCCGGCCGGCGCCGCAGCCGAGGGCAGCAACGGCGCCAGCAAGCCGGCGTCGAGGCCGAGAGCGCTGACGACCTCAAGGTCCCAGCGGTCGCCCGGCACGTCGTAGAGCAAGGTGGCCGAAGCATCGCTGGGCTCGGCGTGGACCTCACCGGTGAGACGGGCCCGGATCCAGTCCTTAGGTTGCAGCGCCCAGCGAGCTTCGGCGTAGATGCGCGGTTCGTTCTCGGCTATCCACATGAGCATCGGTCCGGTCATGCCCGGGGCCAGCGGGTTGGCCAGCCGGGCCAGCGCCCGGGCGCCGAGGAGCTGGTAGGCACGCAGCGACCCGGTGGCGCGGCTGTCGGCCCAGAGCAAGGCCGGGCGGAGGGCCCGGCCCTGCCGGGACGTCATCACCAGGCCGTGCATCTGTCCCGACAGTCCGATCGCCGACGGCTGCGCGCCCGCCGTGTGGACAGCCTCGCGGGCACAGGAGGTCACCGCGCTCCACCAGTGGGCCGGCTCGCTCTCGGCGTAGCCGGCCATCGCCGACGTCACGGCGTAACCGGCTGAGGCCTGCGACAGAACCTGGCCGCCGGTATCGATCACAACCGCCTTGGCCGAGCTGGTCCCGAGGTCGAGACCCAGGGTGCACACCGCGCCCGCCACGAGGTAGGAACATAGCATGGCGGCATGTCCGCGTCGCTACCTGTTCCTGCTTCGGAGCTGGCGCGGATGCGATGGCCCGAGATCGAGGAGGGCCCGCGGCGGCTGCTCGTGGTGCCGGTCGGCTCGCTGGAGCAGCACGGCCCGCACCTGCCGCTCGACACCGACACCCGGATCGCCGTGGCCGTGGCCCGGCGGGCTTGCGCGGGCCGGGCCGGCGTGGCACTCGCCCCTGCCTTCGCCATCGGCGCCAGCGGTGAGCACGCCGCCTTCCCCGGCACGCTGTCCATCGGCACCGAGGCGCTGAGGTCGTGCCTGATCGAACTGGGCCGGCACGCCAGCCTGCACTGGCCCGCGGTGCTGCTGGTCAACGGGCACGGCGGGAACGGTACCGCGGTCCAGGCCGCCGTCGACCGGCTTCGCTACGAGGGACGCGCCTGCGCGAGCTGGCACGCCGGGCTGCCCGGCGGCGACGCGCACGCCGGCCGGTCCGAGACCTCGGTCATGCTCGCGCTTGACCCGGACGCCGTGCGCCTGGACGAGGCCGGACGAGGCGACGTCCGGCCGCTGGTCGAGATCATGCCGATGCTGCGCGAACAGGGCGTGCGGGCGGTGAGCGCCAACGGCGTGCTCGGCGACCCGGCCGGGGCCTGCGCCGCGGAAGGCGAGCACCTGCTCGCACGCCTGACGGCCGGACTGAACGACACGCTGGACACGCTGCTGCGGCGGTGACGTGGAGTAGGTTATGGCAATCCCTACTTTTGGCTGGTCGTGGCAGCCACGCCAGCGGCGGCCTGCGCGGAGGATACTGATGACCCAGACAATCTCACCAGCTGATACGGCTGCCCCCGAGCCACCCCTTGCTATCCCGCGCCCGGAAACGGACGCCGACGCCCTCCGGGCCATTGACAAGGCCATCTCGCACGTGCACGAGCGGGCCCTGCAGATCAGGGCAGCGCCGGAGGATCACAAGCCCCGGCTGGTCCTGTCCCAGCACGTGCGCGGCACCAGCATCCTGGACCGGATCGCCGACGGGGTCAACCGCTTCTGCGGCTCCATGTACGTGTTCGTCTTCATCACCGTCGGCGTGGTGGCCTGGCTCTTCCTGGGCAACGTCGTCGGGTTCGACAAGACGCCGTGGCCGCTGCTGCTGACCATCCTCAACCTGCCGCAGCTGTCCATCATGATCTCGCTGCAGGTCAGCGCCAACCGGGCCCAGGCCGCGAGCGACCGCCGGGCCATCGCCGACCACGAGACTCTCATCGCGCTGCACGAGATGGCCAAGCACCAGCTCGACATCCTGAACGGCCAGGATCGGGTGCTGGCGATGCTCGACACCTTCGCCAGCAAGGACATGCCGGGCAAGCAGAACGAGATCCAGGCCTGCGTGAACCAGATCCTCGCGACCGTCAAGCAGCGGCCCGCCGCCGACTGAACCAAGGCACAGGTGGACCGGTCCAGGCTCGAGGCGTTCAGCGACGGCGTCTTCGCGGTAGCCATCACGCTGCTCGCCCTCAATCTCACCGTGGCCAGGCCCGGCCGCGAAACGCTGCTCGACCAGCTCCACTGGCCAGTGTTCGTCGCGTACCTGATCAGTTTCTTCATGATCGGCATCGTCTGGGTCAACCACCATGTGCTGGTCCGGGGGATCGCGGTGGTGGACCGGACGCTGCTTTTCCTCAACCTGGTGCTGCTGCTGTTCGTGGTGATGATCCCGTGGGCCACCGCCACCGTGGCGAATTACCTGGCCGCCCACGGCCCGCACGTGCACCGGGACACGCAGGTCGCCATGACGCTCTACGGCGCCGTGTTCCTCGGCATGTCGGTCGGCTTCGGCGGGATGTTCGAGTGGACCCTGCATGGCGAGCACATGTACCAGCGGCTGCCGGTCGCCAAGCACTGGGCCGCCCGGGCCAGGTTCGTCGGCGGCGGCCTCGTCTACGTCATCGCCATCGTGGTCGCTCAGTTCAACGCGGTCGCCTCGTTCGTGATCATCGCCCTGGTGGCCGTCTACTACATCGTGGAGCGCGTCCCGGGCGAGGGCCGGGCCCGCGGCTCTCCCGCCCCGGACTCCGCAGCTGAGACGGGCCCCCCGGGCGGCAGCTGACGGATCGAAACAAGTTCCGCAGGCTAATAGTTGCCATCAAGCAAGTGATTCGCTGTACACTGGTTTAACGTGCGGCAAAGCGTGGATTCAGGTCATGTGAACGGGACATCCGGAACGCCAGGCGGATCGTCTGGCCAGGACGGGCGGCCGGACAGGTACCGGTGGATCGCCCTGTCCAACACGACGCTGAGCATGACGATGGCCACGATCGACGCGTCGATCGTGATCGTCGCGATGCCGGCCATCTTCCGCGGCATCCACCTGAACCCGCTCACCCCGGGCAACGTGACGTACCTGCTGTGGATGATCATCGGCTACCTGCTCGTCCAGTCCGTCCTGGTCGTGACGCTGGGACGGCTGGGCGACATGTTCGGCCGGGTGAAGATCTACAACCTGGGCTTCGTCGTCTTCACGCTGGCCTCGATCGCCCTGTCCCTGGACCCGCTGACCGGCACCCACGGGGCGATGTGGCTGATCGGCTGGCGGTTCGGGCAGGCCTTCGGCGGCGCGATGCTGATGGCGAACTCGGCCGCGATCTTGACCGACGCGTTCCCGGCCAACAAGCGCGGCATGGCGCTGGGCGTCAACCAGATCGCCGGGATCTCCGGGCAGTTCGTCGGGCTGCTGCTCGGCGGCCTGCTGGCCGCGGTGAACTGGCGCCTGGTGTTCTGGGTGAACGTGCCGATCGGGCTGTTCGGCACGGTGTGGGCGTACAAGAGCCTGCGCGAGATCGCGACCACCAAGCGCGCGAAGATCGACTGGGTCGGGAACGTCATGTTCGCGCTGGGCCTCGGCTCGCTGCTCGTCGCCATCACCTACGGGATCCGGCCCTACGGCAGTCACGCCACCGGCTGGATGAACCCGTTGATCATCGCCGGGCTGATCGGCGGCACGGTCATGCTGATCGCGTTCTGCGTCTTCGAGACCAAGATCGCCGAACCGATGTTCCAGATGGGACTGTTCAAGATCAGGGCGTTCGCGGCGGGCAACGCGGCCAGCCTGCTCGGCTCCATTGCCCGCGGCGGGCTGCAGTTCATGCTGGTCATCTGGCTGGCCGGCATCTGGCTGCCGCTGCACGGCTACGACTTCACCGTGACGCCGCTGTGGGCCGGGATCTACATGCTGCCGCTCACCGCTGGTTTCCTGATCGCCGGGCCGATCTCAGGCACCTTGTCCGACCGGTACGGGCCGCGGCTGTTCGCGACCTCCGGCCTGCTGCTGGCCGCGGTCTGCTTCGCCGGGCTGATGCTCCTCCCGGTGGACTTCTCCTACTGGGTGTTCGCGCTGCTGATCTTCGGCAACGGGGTCGGCTCCGGGCTGTTCGCCTCGCCCAACACCTCCGCGATCATGAGCGCGGTGCCGGCCAGCCAGCGCGGCTCGGCCTCCGGCATGCGCTCCACCTTCCAGAACTCCGGCATGTCCCTGTCCATCGGCATCTTCTTCTCGCTGATGATCGCGGGGCTGGCCTCGACCCTGCCCAAGACCCTGAGCAGGGGCCTGATCGCCCAGGGCGTGCCGGCCTCGGTGGCCACTCATGTCAGCCACCTGCCGCCGGTCAGCACGGTTTTCGCCTCACTGCTCGGCTACAACCCGGTGCAGAACCTGCTGGCGCCCTACGGCGTGCTGGCCAAGCTGCCCGCGGACAAGGTCGCGGTGCTCACCGGCAGGCAGTTCTTCCCGAGCCTGATCGAGGCGCCGTTCCATCACGGCCTGGTCATCGTGTTCACGGCCGCCGCGATCATGGCGGTGACCGGAGCGCTGGTGTCACTGCTGCGCGGCAAGCAGTTCTACTACGACGACAAAGACGCTCCTGCGGTCATCCTGGCGCCCGTGAACCACAAGAAGGGAATTATTCCGAACGGGCACGCCCTCACTCCCCGCAACGGCGATGCCCCCGCCGTGGCGGACGATTCCCCCCCGGTAACCAGGCGTGATCCCGCCTCGCCCCGCCGTGGCGGCAGCGCGTAGACTTATCGTCGTGCCCCGATACGAGTACCGCTGCCGCGCCTGCGGCGACACCTTCGAGCTGACCCGCCCGATGACCGAGTCATCGGCTCCGTGCACCTGCCCGCAGGGCCATGACGACACGGTCAAGCTTCTGTCTGCGGTCTCGGTGTCAGGCCTCGCCGCTGGCCGCGATCGTTCGGCCGGTCCTAGGGCCTCTGGAGGCTGCTGCGGCGGTGCTTGCGGCTGCGGCTAGCCGCCGGCCGCCCCGTTCTGTCTCCTCCGGGCCGATCGTGCGTCATTTGACGCAGTGAGGCTGCCGCACGTGACTCAGCCCGGCGCCGTCTCGCCTGATTGGCTTGACCTAAAGGTTGAGTGCACGTACGGAGGCGAGCAGGATGGCCGCAGCCATGGCTGTACCGGCGGAAGCGATGAGAGGGCGACGCAGCCTCGGTGACGATCATCCCGGTGCCGATCGCGACCAGCTAGATCGGGGGCCCGCCCAGGAGGCCATCGCGGAGATGGCCTGGCTGCTGCGCGATACGCGCGGCAGCATGCTCCTGGACGGCAGCGTTCTGAGCGCGATCACGATCGGCATCGCCGTGGAGGCCGCCTTCTCGCCCTCCGTGCTGCATCCCAACGCGGTCGGCCTGGCCTGCGTGGGCCTGCTGGCCGGCCTGATCTTGTGCTGGCTCCGGGCCGGGGTGCTGCTGCTCCTGGCCGGCCGGCCCGTGCTCGACCAGCTCAACGACCAGCGATGGCGGGCCGGCGCACCGGTCGACCCGCGGGTGGGGTGGCTGATGGTTCCGCCGTCTGAGGAAAACGCGGACGCATGGAACTGGGCCCGGGTGAACCTCCTGCTCGGAGCGGCCCGCATCCGGCGGGAGCGGATCCACCTGGTCGACACCTGGACCTTCATCACCGCGGCTTGCTTCCTGGCCTGGACGGCGGCGGTCCTGCTCGGCGCGTGACGCGTACCCTGCCTCGGTGTTTGTCAACCATCCCCGGATGCCTCATCGTAGAACCAACGCCAGCCGTAGCCCGCTCGCTGACACGTGAGGCATTTCTCGGTGATATGAATGTGCACGGGGTGGGACCGACCCCAGAACCCCAGGGTTTCTGGGGTCTTCTGACCGGCACGGAGCAGTCGGTCCTGTCGGGTCTCGGACGGATGAGCGTGTTCCCGCCCGGCGCGGCGCTGTGCGTCGAAGGCGACCCGGCCACGCACGTGTTCGTCCTCATGGTGGGCTGGGTGAAGATCCTCGCGGTGACCAGTGAAGGTCATGAAATGGTGCTCGCGCTGCGGGGCGACGGCGACATCGTCGGGGAGCTGGCGGGCGAGGCCACCGGCTACCGCACCGCCACGGTGCAGGCCACCGGCACGGTGCGCGCGCTGATCGTGGGCCACGACAAGTTCAGCTCGTTCCTCGACTCTTACCTAGGCGCCTCGCATGCTTACCGGCGCGTCCTCACGCAGCGCTGGAGCGAGACAGCCGCGACGCTGCGCAGGCGCTCGGCCACCAGCGGCGCGCAACGGCTTGCCTTCCTCCTGCTCGACCTGGCGGGTCAGCATGGCAGCGAGACGGCGGGCGGGGTCTACATCGCGATGCCGTTGTCGCAGGAGGAGCTGGCCAGCCTGGCCGGCACGTCACGTGCGACCGTTACCCGGGCTCTGGGCAGCTGGCGCCAGCGCGGTTTCATCCGCACCGGCCAGCGGCGTATCACGATCATGGACCTGGGGGCTTTGCGGCAGGTTGCCGGTCACCACACCTAGCCCGGGCCCAGCCTGGCCGCGGTCGCCTTCGCCCACGCCGTCGAGCAGACCAGGCCGAGCAGGAGCACCACGTAGCCGCAGCAGGCGAGGATCCACCAGCCCGCGTGGCTGGCCTGGACGAAGTCCGCCCGTATTGACCCGCGCATGCTCGCCGCGAGGACCGAACCGACGATCGCGACGCCGAGCGACTGGCCGAGCTGACGGCTGGAGGAGTTCATGCCCGAGGCCATGCCCGCCTGGGTCTTCGGCACCCCGGACATGACCCCGTTGGTGATCGGCGAGCTGACCATGCCGGCCCCGACCCCGAACAGGCCGTAGGTGACGATCAGGTACAGGTGCCCGGTCGATCCCGTCAGCTGCGACAGCGCCGCGCTGCTGAGGGTGAGAGCCGCGCCCGCGATGACCAGGGGGACGCGCGGGCCGCGTTTGGCGACCATCCGGCCGGCCAGGGGCGCGCACAGAGCCATGACCACGGGCATGGGCAAGATGGTCAGGCCGGCCTGGAGCGCCGACAGACCGCGTACGTCCTGCAGGTACAGGGTGGAAAGGAACAGGAACCCGGCCATCGCGGCGATGGCGCAGACGGCGCTGAGGTTGGCCCCCGCGAACGGCACGCTGCGGAAGAACCGCAGGTCGATCATGGGCTCCGCCCGGCGCGGCTCGTAGGCGAGCAGCACCGCGAGCGCGGCCACCGAGAGCGCGAAGAAGCCGAATATCTCTGGTGAGTACCAGCCGTGGGTAGGGCCCTCGATGATCGCGTAGGCGAGCGAGCCGAGCATCACGATGAGAAGGACCTGGCCCACCGGGTCGGCGCGGCGCGACTTCGGCGCCTTGGAGTCAGGCACGAACAGCGCGGTCAGCGAGATGGCGGCCAGGCCCACGGGGATATTCGCCCAGAAGATCCCGCGCCAGCCGACGGTGCCGACCAGCACGCCGCCGAGCACCGGGCCGAGCGCCATGGAAAGGCCGAAGACGCCGTCCCAGATACCGATCGCGCGGGCGCGCTCGGCCCGCCCGGTGAAGGTGTTCGTGATGATGCCGAGCGCGGCGGGGTTGAGCATCGAGCCGCCGACTCCCTGCAGGATGCGAAAGGCGATCAGCCAGTTGAGGCTGGGCGCCAGGCTGCACATCCAGGAGCCGAGGGTGAACAGCGACAGGCCGACCTGAAAAATGGTGCGGCGGCCGATCCGGTCGGCGATCGCCCCGGAGAGCATCAGCAAGGCCGCCAGCACGATCGTGTAGGCAGCGACCGTCCACTGCAGGCCGGAAACGCCGGCGTGCAGGTCGCGGCCGATGGCGGGCAGCCCGACGTTCACGATCGTGTTGTCCAGGCCGACCATGAACAGGCTCATGCAGCAGACGGCCAGCATGAGCGTGCGGCGCCCGGGTGCCGCGGAGCTTGCCTCGGCGCCAATACCGGCGCTGGCATCGGCCCCGGAAGCACGAGGTCGGCCGAGGACAGGCACCGGTGTCCGTTCTGGTAGTCGTCCGGGCACGTTGAGTGACCTACCCTGGGCGCCTCGTACCTGTGCCTGCATCGCGCAAACCCCTTGGGTCGTACTCGCCGCGGACGAGTACCAGCTACTAGTTATACGTCCGGCGCTG
>Ga0302326_10017340_pt1 | contig 15026 bp, 12 predicted proteins | sample Palsa_T0_3_FD_202264 | JGI IMG/M metagenome (GOLD analysis project Ga0302326, IMG submission 202264) | Peat permafrost microbial communities from Stordalen Mire near Abisko, Sweden - Palsa_T0_3 | ecosystem: Environmental > Terrestrial > Soil > Palsa > Peat permafrost | place: Sweden: Abisko... | reverse complement strand
GCAAATGGTCGGTATGGCCTGCAGCAGTATTCCACCTAGCGCCTGTAAGGTTTGGCCCATGCAGTTTTTTTTCGAGGGAACTTAACGCATCCGGGAAGGCGTGATTACCAGACAGAAGACGCCTGAAACCACTGTCCCAAAACCGTTACCCTAACATAGTTGATGCAATGAATACAAGGTGAGAACCGCAGTTTTTTCTTGGGGTTGGGAGCACCACGAGACGCCGCGCTCCCCCTCTTAGTAGAATACACCTTCGACCACAAGGAGACCACTATGGCTGAAAAACTTCCGCAAACAATGGCGAACCATGCTCGCCTCCATCCACCCTTTCACTTTTTCGTGCTGCCGATTACCGCCACGGCATGGATTCTCGCGGTAATCAACGTAGTTCGCCATTACGACCTTCTGTCGGCCTGGACGTTGCTGACACTCGCTTCCGCCGCTGTGGTGGCCGCACCACTCATCCGGATCAACGCGCTGAAGGCTCAGGATCGGGTGATCCGCCTGGAAGAGCGCCTGCGCCTGGCAGCGATTCTGAACGAGTCGCTCAAACCCCGCATCGGCGAGCTGACCGAATCCCAACTCATTGCCCTGCGATTCTCTTCCGATGCCGAGTTACCTGGCCTGGTGAACAAATCGCTCCAGAACAATCTGTCCAGCCGTGACATCAAAAAGTCCATCGTAAACTGGCGGGCCGATACCTTCCGTGTTTAGCCTGTCGCCGCTGGTGGGGCGGGCAATCTTGCCCGCAGCCGCCTTTCCAGGCGACTTTTTCGAACCGCCCCGCTGCGCTAGGATCGAAGTTGACCCATGTCTGCCTCCGCGCCTAGGCTTTATCTCGAGCGATCCGGGCCCTTGCAGCGCTTCTGGGGTCTTTTCCACCAAGCCTGGGTAGCGGGATACGAAAACAATTGTTTCGGAATCGCAAAGGGTGTCGCTTATTCCGGCCTGCTGGCATTCTTTCCTGTATTGGCGTCCATTGCGGCGATCCTGGCGAAGGTAAACGCCGATTCCGTGGCGCACGTGTTATCCCGCTTCCTGTTTGAAGTTGTCCCACCCGGCACCGAGGAACTGGTCTCCAACCAATTTGCGGTAAAGGCCCAGCGGCCGGCCTGGCTGATTCTGGCTGCGGCGGCGTTTTCGGTATGGGCTGCCTCTGGCGCCATCGTGAGCTTGATGGAAGGATACGCGGCAGCGTACCGGTTGCCGTCCGGCCGTACTTTCCTCAAAGAACGCGCGGTGGCGATTCTCTTGGTCTTCACCGCGGCACTCCCCGCCATCGGTTCCTCGGCTCTGATCCTGTTCGGCACGCGGAGTGAAAGATCCATGCTCGGGTGGTTCAGCGTGCTGCCGGACGCCGATATTAAAACCTGGGAGATTCTGCTGGGCGGTCTGCTGCGCTATGTGACAGCGCTGGGCGCCACAGTTCTGGTAACGGCGCTGCTCTATTGCGTTGCTCCCAACCGGCCGCTCAAACTGCGCAGCGTGTTGCCCGGTGCATTCGTGGCCACTTTGCTGTGGCTGCTGGTGACATCCGGCTTCGCCTGGTATGTCCGAAACCTCGCCAACTACAGCGTGCTGTACGGCAGCATCGGCGCGGTGATCGCTTTGTTGGTATGGATGTATCTGGGCGCCGTGATCTCCCTGATCGGTTGCGAATACAACGCCGTGCGCGAACGCCTGGCCTGCGAGTTCTGACGCGCACTCCGGTATCCTTGTATTGTTATGGAACTCGCCGGCAAGAGTATCGCGATTCTGCTTGACACCGCTTATCAGGAGATGGAAGTCTGGTATCCGTACTACCGGTTTCAGGAAGCGGGCGCCGAGTGTGTCTTTGTGGGGGCCGAGGCGGGAAAAATCTACTCGAGCAAAGTTGGATATCCGGCCACGTCCCAGCTCTCCTACGATGCTGTGAGCGCGGACCGGTTCGATGGCGTTGTGGTCCCCGGCGGCTACGCTCCCGATCATATTCGCCGGCATGCGAAAGCCAATCACTTCGTGAAGGAAATGGACGCGCAGGGCAAGCTGGTGGCATCCATTTGTCATGGTCCCTGGGTGCTGTGCTCGGCGGGAATCCTCAAAGGCCGGCGTGCCACCTGCTTCTTCGCCATCAAAGACGACGTGGTGAATGCCGGCGCCGACTACCAGGACTCTGAAGTGGTGGTGGACCGCAATCTGGTCACCTCGCGCAAGCCGGAGGATCTTCCCGCATTCTGCCGCGCGGCCATCCGTGTTCTGGTGGAACAACTGGTGCCGGCTTCTTGAACGAACCCGTCATCTCGGTCCGCGGTCTGCGCAAGAGCTATGGAGATTTCGAGGCGGTGCGCGGCATTAGCTTCGAGGTTCACCCGGGCGAAGTATTCGGATTGCTGGGTCCGAACGGCGCCGGAAAAACCACCACCGTGGAGATCCTGGAGGGTTTGCGCCAGAGGAGCTCGGGAGAAACTACCGTTCTCGGCTACGATCCGGGTCTCCAAACCCGCCAGATTAAAGACCGCATCGGCGTCTGCCTGCAGGCCACTAATCTACCCGACAAGATAAAAGTGCACGAAGCGCTGTCATTGTTCGCGGCGTTCTATTCGCGCAATACAGACCGCGACAAGCTGCTGGAACGCTTGCAACTCAGCGACAAACGCGACGAGTATTATTCGAAATTGTCGGGAGGCCAGAAACAGCGTGTGGCGCTCGCGCTGGCCCTGGTGAACGAGCCCCAATTGCTATTTCTGGATGAGCCTACTACGGGGCTCGATCCGCAGGTGCGCCTGGAGATCCACGGATTGATCCAGGAGCTGCGCGATGCCCAGCGGTCCATTCTGCTGACCACGCATTACATCGAAGAGGCCGAGCGGCTATGCGATCGCGTCGCCATCATCGACCAAGGCCGGATTATCGAGATCGGGACGCCGCGCGAGATCCAGCAGCGTACGCTGGGGCAAAGCCGCATCGAAATCCGCTGTGAGCAGCCGCTGCCTGCCGCCGAAATTGATTCGTTTTTCGCGACGGAGAAGCACGCGTTTTCAGACGACCGGAAATCGCTCATCGTGCATTCCACTCAGCCCGCCAAAACCATCGTCGAGCTGGTGAAATGGATCGACCAGCATGGCATCGAGCTGGCTGACATTCACTTGAAGCGGCCCACGCTCGAAGACGTCTTCATCGAACTGACCGGCAAGAGGCTGCGCGAATGATAAACAGTTACCTGGCGATGGCCGCCATCAATCTCAAACTGACATTCCGCGATCGGACCGTCATCTTTTTCAACTACCTGTTCCCGCTTGTGTTCTTTTTCATCTTCGCGCAGCTGTATCATGCCGAGCAGGGCGGCGCCATCATCCAGGTGCTGACCATGGTGCTCAACATCGGAATCCTGGGTAGCGGGTTTTTCGGCGCCGGCATTCGCGCGGTGCAGGACCGGGAGGCCAACATTCTCCGCCGCTTCAAAGTAGCGCCGATTTCCGCCGCGCCCATCCTGGTGGCCTCGCTGGTCACCGGACTCCTCAATTTTCTGCCATCCGCGCTGATAATGGTGCTGCTCTCGCACTTTATTTATGGAATGGAGTTTCCCCAGCGCTGGTTTTCGTTGCTTATCTTTGTGGCCATCGGCGCGATGGCGTTTCGTTCTCTGGGATTGGTCATCGCCTCAGTAGTCAATTCCATGCAGGAAAGCCAGATCGTCATCCAACTGCTGTACTTTCCGATGCTGTTTTTGAGCGGCACTACCATTCCTCTCAACGTCCTTCCCAACTGGGTGCAGATTCTAGCGCAGTTCCTTCCCGCGACGCACCTGATGACGGGAATGCAAGCCATTTTGGGGCGCAACGAGAGTCTGGCCCAGAATGCTTCCGCCGTGGGCGCGTTGCTCGGGACCATTGTGCTGGCGACCTTCATCGGAGTGAAACTTTTTCGCTGGGAAAAGGAAGAGAAAATCGCCGGCAGCGCGAAACTGTGGTTACTGGCGGTGCTGACACCTTTTATTATTCTGGGCGTGTTTCAGGCCTACAGCAAGGACAGCGTGGTGAAAGCGCGCTTGTTGAGCCGCGACCTGCAGCGCAGCCGCTCGCTGCTAATCCGTGATGCGCGCATCTTTATCGGCGATGGCCGCGTCATCGAATCCGGCGGCGTGCTGGTGAAGAACGGCAAGATTGAGAAAATTTTCGAGGGCGTCACTCCGGATGCCAAAGATCTCAAGGCGGAGGCGATTGAGGCCGCCGGGAAAACGCTGCTTCCCGGTCTGATCGACACGTACGTAAATCTGGCGGCGTCCGGAGGATTTCCGGAATCCTCGACCCCGGAAAAGACCATACCGCGCGAACTGGCGGCGTATCTCTACAGCGGCATCACCGCAGTAAAAAGCGGGGGCGGCCCGCTGGACGCCACTCGGAAAGTACAGACGCTGGTGAATTCGGGAGAACGCCTGGGCGCGGAACTGTTTGTTTACGGTCCTGGCCTTGGCCGGGTACAAGTGCAAGCCTTGAAGCAGCTCGGAGTGGACGGCATCCAGGTGGTTCTCTCAAATCCCATGACGCTCGCGGTTCTCAGAGAGGTTGCCGGAGAAACGCACAGGTTGAAGTTGCCGCTATTCGTCCGCACTAGCGATGCGCACCAGGTGGAACAAGCGCTGGGCGCGGGAGTCAATGCCGTGGAGAATGGATCGGTTCGTGAAAAACTTCCGGACCCGTTGTTCGTTCAAATGAAAACGCAGGGCATCGCGTACGTTCCGGGGTTGACTTCAGTGGAAGGCCTGACAAGCTTAATCAACGGCGGCCAGGAGCCCTTGGATCGGCCCCTGGTCTTGCAAGCTGGGCCTGCGGCGCTGATCAATTCCACCAGGAAATTCCTTCAATCGGAAAAAGCCGCTCAGTTGCGCGCGCAGTTGAAACTTTCCCCGATGAGCCTCGATCTGGGAAAAGAGAACCTGGCGGCCGCTTGGAAGGCCGGCGTATTGCTGGTTACCGGAAGCGGCGCCGGAGGCCCGCTGACACTGCATGGGGCCACCATTCAGCGCGAAGTGGAACTCTGGGTGGAAGCAGGTGTTCCGCCTGCGGTAGCGCTCCAAGCCGCAACCTACAACGCTGCTCGGCTGCTGGGAGCATCCGATCGCATCGGATTGATCCGCGAAGGTCACGACGCAAATCTGTTGCTGGTGGACGGAAATCCGTTGAAAGAGATCAAGCAGATCGAGAGTATTCAGACCGTGATTTTAAAGGGAGAGCGGATTTCCCGTTCAGAATTGTTCGATCAGGAATAGAATCAAAAGATGCAAACCAATCGGCGCGAGTTTCTGATCGCCACCGCTCTTCTCACTCCTCTGCAACGATTGTCGGCCGCGGCCGCGCCCAATATGCATTTTCCTACTGGCGCTCGCGAACGGCTGGCAGTTGCGTCCTGGTCCTTCCGCGACTATTTAGACACCGCCGAAAACCGCGCCAAGAAATCGCACGGCGCTCTGATGGATCTCAAGAAATTCCCGGCCATGGTCGCGAACCGCTACCAGATCCACAATGTGGAGATCCTGGGGCAACACATGCCGTCCACGACGCCGGCGTATTTGAAGGAACTTCGCTCGGCCGTTCAGTCCGCCGGATCGCGCGTGGTGGACCTTCCAGCGGGCGGCGAGGCCAGCCTCTACGATCCGGACGCGAAGCAGCGTGCTGCGGCCATTGAAGACGGTAAGAAGTGGATCGACGTCGCAGTTGCCCTGGATTGTCCCAGCGTCCGCCTCAACATTTCAGGAGTCAAAGGCGTCGCTCCGGATGTTGCGCTGACGGCGCAAGGGCTGGGCGCGATCGCCCAGTATGGGGCGTCCAAAAATGTGGTGGTCAATCTCGAGAATGACGATCCCGACACCGAAGACGCGTTCTTTATCGTGAAAGTGATCGACAGTGCGAACACGCCTTGGCTGCGGGCTCTCCCCGATTTTTGTAATTCCATGCTCAAGGGTGATGAGAAGTTCAACTATGATGCCGTCACCGCTATGTTCCAACGCGCGTACAATATCGCTCATCTGAAAGATTCCGAAGTGGACAATGGAAAAGTATTTCGCGTGGACTTGGCGCGGACGTTCGCCATCGCAAAAGCGAGCGGATTCAAAGGATATTATTCAGCCGAGTTCGAAGGCGAAGGCGACGCGTATGCTGGAGTCGCCAAGCTGATCGACGCCGGCGTCAAGTTCTTGAGTTGAGCGTGGGGCAGGCGCTTCCGCCTGCCAACCGGATCTCCCAACCCGATCACGCGTACGCCTTACGCGCCGGTGGATCCAGATACTGATTGGCCTTCTCCGAATTTGTGATCCGCATTTTCGCAGTGTCCCATTCGTAGCGCTCGCCGGGAAAGCGTTGCGCCAGGCAACCCAGCAGGAACGCTTCGGTAACCGGACTGGATACCTCGAAGTTGGTTAGCGATGCCGGACCGCCTTTGCACGCGGCAATCCACTGATCCACCGCCGTATCGTGCTGCGCTTCACGGGCGCGCTGCCGCTGCGGCGCCTGATACTTCTTCGATTCCGGATAAACGCGCGGCCGCTCGCCATTGAAACCCGCCAGGATGATACCCTTGTCGCCGACATACATCACCCCTTCGCCTTCATCGCTGTGAACGAACCAATGGTCGTCCTCCTTCAATAATCCGGCCGGCCGCTCCGGCTTGATGCCACCGTCGTACCAGGCCATTTTGATCGAAGGCCGATTTTCGCGCGCCGGATATTCCAGCCGCACAATGGAGGCCTTTGGATAGGTCTCCTCGAACGACTCACTGGAGCTGGCTTCCACCGACGTCGGCGGAGCGAGATCGAAAATCTTGAACAGACCGGCGAAACTGTAGCAGCCCATGTCGCCGAACGAGCCGCAGCCGAAATCGTACCAGCCGCGCCACACGAACGGAAGATAGGCTTTGTTGAACGGACGCTCGGGCGCCGGCCCCAGCCAAAGATCCCAGTCCAAGCCCTCCGGAACCGGTTGCGTTTCGGTTGGCCGGTACACGCCCTGCGGCCAATAGGGACGGCCGGACCAGTTGTGAATCTCGCGCACCCGCCCGATGGCGCCGTCGGCCAGCCAGGCGGATAACAAATGCGTGGATTCACTCGACGGATTGTTCACCGGCAGCCCGGTAGCCACTTTCGTCTCACGCGCTACCTGCGCCATGCGGCGTGCCTCGCCGATAGTGTGCGCCATCGGCTTCTGACAAAGCACGTGTTTGCGCTGGCGCATGGCAGCGATGGAAATGGCCGCATGCCAGTGATCGGGCGTGGCTACGTAGACGGCATCCAGATCTTTTTCTTTGGCCAGCAACTCGCGATAATCGCGATACGCATTGCAGCCGTTATAGGCGCCGGATCCTTTGTGTCCGGCGTAGTAGGCTTCCACCAATCGTTTCGCTGGTTCGCGGCCGCCCATTCCCAGGCTGCTGGAAAATTCGCGAGTGAACTGTATCGATCCCGGCGAAGCCAGGTCCTCGCCCCATTTTTCATAGCCGGGTCCTAACAGCTTGCGCGCGGCGTTCAACAGCGCATTGGGACTGTACTCGATGTAATCCTTGCTGCCTTTGTTGCAATCGCAAACCGCGATCACTTGCACCTCCGGACGCGCCAGCAATCCCATGGTGACGTCTTGGCCTTGGCGTCCCAGCCCGATGGTTGCCACCGTCAACTTGTCGCTCGGGGGAGTGTAGGGTGCGCCCAAAACATGCCGCGGAACAATCATGAAAGCTGCCGCCGCACTCGCGAAAGCCCGCCGCGTTACCGAACTGGTCTCGTCTTTGACTGTGTCCATCGCAAACCTCCGGAACATTCATTATGCAGCAGAATTGAGGCTCGGGGCTAAACCCGCGCGACGGCCTCGGCCACCTGCTGCAACGCGTCCAAGGCTTGGGGGATCACGCCGGATAAAGAAAAGAATGGATGGATCATGCCCGCGTAGCAGGTATACGTGACCGGTACTCCGGCGTTCGACAAACGTTTCCCGTAAGCCTCGCCTTCATCGCGCAATGGATCGCATTCTGCCGTAATGATCAGTGCCGGCGGTAGTACGCCGAGATCGCGCGCCAGCAGCGGCGATGCTTGCGGATTGCGCGCGTCGTCCATGCTTCGTAGATAATGTTCGCGAAACCACTCCATCTCTTTCTTGGTGAGGTAGTGGCTTTCGCCGAACTCCTGATAGGACTGCGTCTGGAACGACGAGAGATCGGTCACCGGATAAACCATAACCTGCAGCGCGATCGCCGGACCCTTCTCGTCCCGGCTCTTGAGCGATACCACCGCCGCCAGATTGCCGCCGGCGCTGTCGCCGCCCACCGCCAGGCGCTTCCGGTCGATGCCAAATCTTTCCGCATTCGCCGCCACCCAAACGGTGGCTGCGTAGCAGTCCGTCACCGCCGCCGGAAACTTGTTTTCCGGCGCCAGACGATAATCCACCGCAATCACAACCGCACCGGCGCGGTGCGCTATGGCGCTGCAGACCACGTCGTGTGTGTCCAATCCGCACACCACCCAACCACCGCCGTGGAAATAGATCAGGGCCGGACGCGGTGCGTGCGATTCCGGCGTGTACACGCGGATGGGAATCTCGCAATCGGGTCCGGGAATCCGGAGATTCTCGATGGAGCGGAGCGGTTCCATCATTCCCTGAACCGGCTGCATCCCCTCCGAAGCCACCTTGCGCGCTGCCACCGGTGAGAAAGATTCCAGCGGTGGACTTCCCTCAGCCTCGATGGCTTCCAGCAGAAATCGGACGGTTGGATCGAGTTTGTGACTCAGCATTTTTTAAGCGCGCTGGTGCGCGTGAACAACATAGTCGTCGAAGTTGACGGTCTTGGTGGCCGCGGCGTAATCGCGGGTGTGGGAATGCCAGTTTTGCGTATTTCGCCCGGCGGCGTTTTTGTACCAGCTTTTGGCGCGCGGGTCGGCCCAGGTGGTGCGCGCGAGAGCTTCCTGCAGTTCACCATTGAAACGATCCTGCGCCTGGCGCGAAGGTTCGATGGCCGCCAGACCCCGGCGCTCCATTTCTGTCAAAGCCTGGACGATGTACTCGCTCTGGCGTTCCAACATGAAGGTGATGGAATTGTGGCCCAAATTCGTATTTGGACCATACTGCATGAAGAGATTGGGAAATCCGGAAACAGTGAGGCCGAGATAAGCCTCCGGGCCGTCTTTCCAAATTTCGCTCAACCGGACGCCGTCGCGCCCGGTTACGTCCAGTGACCAATGCCAATCGGTGGTCTCAAAGCCGGTGGCAAAAACCAGAACATCCAAAGCGTGATCCACGCCGACGCTGGTGCGAACGCCTTGGGGCGTGATGCACTGGATAGCGCCGTTTTCGAGCGTGACGTTGGAGCGCTGCAGTGCGGGATAATAATCGTCGGCAAAAAGCACGCGCTTGCCTCCGATCGGATAATCGGGCGTAAGCTTGCGGCGCAATTCGGGATCGGCCACCTGCGCTTCCAGATGCATGCTGGATAGGCGCGTGAAGGCGGTGCGGCCCTGCGGCGTCCAACTGAAGGCCTGCCAGAATAGGCAGTCCGCGTTTTGGTACGTGTACTCGCGCGCCAGCTCGGCCACGTGCGGCGCGGTAATCAGCAGCGCCATTTCTTCTTCGGTGATTTCGCGGTCCATGCGAGGCATCATCCAATTGGGCGTGCGCTGAAAAACCGTGAGATGACCTGCTGCTTTCGCAACTTCCGGAATCAACTGCACCGCACTGGCGGCGCAGCCGATCACGCCGACGCGTTTTCCTTCGAGCGCCGCCGAATGATCCCAGCGCGCCGAGTGAAACGCCGGACCAGCGAAGGAATCGCGGCCCGGAATGTCCGGAAGCTTCGGCCGGTTGAGCTGGCCCAGCGCAACAATAAGCGCCTCTGTTTCGAATTCGGCGCCTGCTTCGGTCCGGATTTGCCAGCGCGAGCGATCCTCATCCCAGCGCGCGGATTTGGCGCCATCGCCGCTACGCAGACGCGGCGCAAGTTCGAAGTTCGCGATCAACTGCCGGACGTACTCCTGCATTTCCGAAAATCGAGGGAAGGCATGCCGCCAGTGGAGGCTGGGCGCGAAGGAGAATTGGTACAAGATCACCGGGACGTCGCAGGCGCACCCTGGATAGGTATTGTCACGCCACGTTCCTCCCGGCTCGGGTTCCCGTTCCAGAATGGCGAAATCCTGGATGCCTGCGCGCATCAGGTTGATCCCCGCGCAAACTCCGCCGAGTCCGGCTCCCACTATCACCGCGCGCTTTTGTTCCGGCATTCGCAGGTAGTATACGACACTCCATTCCGAACCGCGACCGCAAGGGAGCAGTACGTGCGCCAGTAGCTATCGATACGCTCCCTTGCGGTCGCGGTTCGGTTTCAGCCAACTCGCCAAAAGTTCGCGATGGTCGCGATCCAGGCAAATCAGATAGGCCAGCGCGTAATAAAGCAGCGCCAACAGAGCTCCCGCCGCGAAAATCTGCAGCCAGTTCGAGCCCGGCAACACCGTAGCGTGCGCCAAATACGTAATCGCGATAACCGGGACGGCGGCCAAAAGCGGTCGAATGTAGATCGTCCCCATATAACGGCCGAACCCGAGTGACAACGTCTTGCTCACCAGCCACGGAGCCAGTAGACCGCGATTCAAAATCATTAGAATCGAACAAACCCAAGCCACCCCGATAATCCCCCAGCGCGGGATCACCACCCAAAGCGCCGCTACCGCGATCACCGCTTCGGCGAATAATCCTTTGGCGTAACGTTGGTGTTTGCCCAGCCCTAAGAGAAGCATGCTGGAGCTGAATTGCGCAACCACGGCAAGAACGTACCCAACCAGCAGGATCGGTAGCAATGGCGCCGCCTGGGCCGCGCCCTGAGGTCCAATCCAGAGGCGAAAGAACTGGCCGCCATAAATCCCCAGCAGAATCGCCAGCGGCATGAAAATCGCCAGACAGTAACGATTGGAATATTCGGCCAGCTTTGCCAGCGGCTGGGATTCTTCGCGCGCCGCCAGTGCGGCTGCATTCACATTGGTCACCACCCCGATGCGGCTGATGAACTCCACCGTGTATTGCAGCAATCGAACCGGCAGATTGTAGAAGCCCACGAACTCAGTAGGCAGAAAGTGGCCGATCAGGATGGGCGGGCCTTGATTCAGGCCCATCATAGAAACCGTCTGCAGAAACGTGTGGATGCCGAAACTCCACATCTTCTTCAGCGTCCCCAGTCCCGCGCGCCTCACAGAAACCCGGCAGTCCGGCAGCACCTTGCGGAAATAGTAGTAATTCAATCCGTACATCAGGCACTGGTTCCCGAGTGTTGCGATTCCCAGCGCAACAATGCCGTAACCCTGATAAAGTACGGTGAACCAGACCGCCGCGCGGGAACCGGTGGTGATGATCGCGATCCGATTGGTGACATCGAACCGTTGCACGGCCTCCAGCGCCGCCGAGAAGAGGTTGAAGATCATTCCCAGGCACCAGCTCGCGGTCATCAACAGCAACAGAGCTCGAAAGGAATCGTGATAGGAATTCGAAATGTGGAAAAAGTTCTCAATGCGAGAAGCCGCCAGCACCACAATCGCCAGCATAACCACGGCAATCAGGCATGAATAGGAAACCGCCGTACTCATGACTTCAGAAACTTGCGCGGATTCCCCGGTGGTCCAGTGGTGGGCAACGAATTTCGCGGTGGCCGAACGCACTCCCAGATCCAGCAGCCAATAATATTCGATCAACGAAAATGAGAGAGCCCAGATGCCGTAGCCTTCCGGACCCAGCCTTCGAAAAAGGTAAGGGGAAAGCAGGAAGCCCGTAATCAGGCTGATACTGACGCCCGCCCAGTTCCAGATGACGCTTCGGACAAATCTTTCGCTGCGGCCTTGTGGAATCGGCTCTACCCGAGGCACACAGGTCCTTGCGGCTTAGAGACCGCGGAGTCGTTCACGTTCTCATGATACCCGCCGCATGCGCCCGCTACTGCGCGTTACGCCCCAGCAACAGCCATGGGCCGGCCTTTCGTTCCGTGTGGTAATTATCTTTAAGAAATTGGGTGAGCGGTAAAGCCGATTCCGGAGTCCAGGAGGGCCGGTCCGGAATCCAAGTCCAGCGCGGGAACACGCACGCCATATTGCCCTGGATTCCCCAAAAAGTTCCGAAGTTTGGCTCGCCGGAGGCCACTACCAGCTTCGGTGGATTCTTCAGAATACGTGCCAGGTCGTCGGCCTGAAACCGCTCCGGTAACGGAATTTGAGCGAACTGGTTGCTGAACACCGGGTTCCTGCGGCCGGTAGCGAATGTCAATCCGCCACCGTACGGCAGCTCCAGGAAATAATCTCGCGGACCGGTGTGGTGCATAACATACTGGTACAGTTCCGCATTCACCTTCCCATCCAGGACACGGACCAACCCGCTTTCGGTGGCGATCGAAGTAAACGCGCGGTTGGAGAGCAGGTCCGGATATGCCGCGGCAACTCGTAGCACGGCGTACGTGATCACAAGCGTGGATGTGATGCGCACTGCCACGCGATTGCCCTGAAGTTTCAGGCCGGCGGCCGCGTGTCCAGGAAACTCCAGAACTCGCGCCAACAGATAAGGACCCAGCAGCACAAGGAATGGATAACTCAACGCAGGAACCTCCGGAGTGGGCGCCAAGGTGCTGCCGAACAAACTGCGCACGCTGATCAATACCGGAACAGTGAGCAGCAAGAGCAGTTCCAGGCGGACGCGCTGCACCGGCCGACAGATCAACATCGTCAGCAGTGCCAGCCAGTAGACGATGGAGGACCACAAAACCGGCCGCAGTACCGGGCTGGTGCCGAAAGCCGCCTTGCTAAGACTCAACACACGCGCCGCCGCTGAAGAAGGCCCAGTGAGCAGGGGGCCGCCGGCATACCATTCATAACCCACCCAAATCGCGCCGCCTGCCGCGGCCGCGGTTAACAGCCAAAAGTAACGGCCGCCCAAAGTTTCTTGCCAGCGCGATAATTCACAGAGCGATCCAACTCCGATGACGAACGCCGCCGCTCCCAGAGCCGCCAGCGCGCCAAAAACACCCAGGCCGGTCGGCCACCAGGCGCAAGGCAGTGTAGCCAGGCCGTAGCCGCGCAGCGCCGCAGCCAGGTTCGTGAAGCCCACAACTTTTCCCAGCAGCAGGTAGGCTCCCAAGGGCGGTAGCAATCCCGCGGCCAAGACTTTGCTCCACCGCGTCCGCCGCGTGGCGCCCTGAGTGTGGGGATCGAACAGAGCCGCCAGCGTCAGAAGCGCCGGCGCCACCAGAAAGGCCTCCTGCTTACTCATCAGCGCGATCCAACAACCGGATAAAATCAGCGCTGCCGCCGTTTTGGGGAACTTCTGCCCGGCCGAGGCCTCGCCCAAATACCGGAACAAGCCCAGCAGCATCAGCAACAAGCCCAGCGCCGCAGCATGCAATGCGGGCGAATAACTGAGCAGCGAGAACAGGCTGAAATAAGTCTGCGTGGTGGCGCCCACCACGATCCCGAGCAAGCAGATCCAAACGCGCAGCGTGCGTGGAACCAGATATCCAAGCAGACAAAATATCAGCGCGACAATGCCCAACGACAGAACATCCAGCGCGATTTGCGCCACCGAAAAGCTGGCGCCAAACCACCGGAGCGGATAACCGATTGCAGCCAGCCCGAGAGGAGGGTATTGCCAAAAAAAGTCGCGGTAGGGCGTCTCTCCACGGGCCAGGCGTAGCGATTCCTCCAGCCACACTCCTGGATCATTCTGGACCAGCGATTGCAGCTTGCACCACAAAAGAACGGCGGCGCCCAGCGACACCGCAACCACCACACCGAAATCCAACCATTTGGAAGTATTACCGCTTCTGGCCGAAAACAGCGTACTGGCCTCCCAATGGAATTCGTTTGAGCGCTGTTTCCAGGGCCGGAAAAATTCGGAAACCCCCTTCGGGAAGATAAAGAAAGTAGGTGGTCTCCAGGCTGCGGAGGCCGGCGTCCTGGAACAAACGCCGCGTTTCTCCGGCGTTCAGAAGAATCGCGTTGCGATCCATCGGCAGACGGCCGACAATCAGGCGCGTGGCCGGATTCAACGGATTGTGCTCGATCACCGCGAAAATGCCGCCGGGCCGCAGCACGCGAGCTGCTTCCCGCGTCAAGCCGGCGCGCCCCTCGCGCGGCACATGGTGATACACACAAACCGCGGTCAGGAAGTCGAAGCTCTCATCGGGAAAAGGCAGGCTTTCCGGATCCGCCATCGGGCGCGATGGAATATCCGGGCAGAGTTTCAGCATCCCCGCGGAGACGTCGCACCCGGCAATGGAAGCAAACTCGTGGCGGCCAAGGCGCAACAGCTCGCCTTTCCCGCAGCCGACATCCAGCCAACTCAGGCTTGAAAGATCGCGCCCAAAAGATCCGAAGAAGGAACGGATCAGGAGCCATTTTCGCTCATAGAAAAAACTCCCGTCCTTGCTGAAGGAGTGGCGAATCGGATCCTTTTGCATGGCTTCATAGTCTTGCGCGTATTGATCGAATTCAGATGCCATTTTCTTTGTGATGTCTAATTCTAGCAACCTGTGATTGAAATGGCCGATGCGGCAAATGTCGTCATTTTCGCCAGACTCCGCGGCCGCTGCATAACACGGGACTGTGGCGGCGCGCTAGTTGGCGCTGTTATTCTTTAAGCGTACATTCAAGGGGTATTTGTGCCTCCCGGTCAGCCTGTTTCTCGCGATCAGCCTTCTCTTTGCGTGATTGTTCCCTGCTATAACGAGGAACAAATGCTGCCGGAGTTCTTTGCAATCGTGCTGCCGGTGCTGGAACAAGCTTGCGCTGGACAATGGTCCATCCTCTGCGTGGACGACGGCAGCCTGGATGCGACGTTCGCCATCATCACCCAATGGCACCAGCGCGATTCGCGGGTTTCCGGCCTGCGCTTAAGCCGGAACTTCGGCCACCAAGCCGCGCTTTCGGTCGGACTGGCTTATGCGCGCGGCCAGTACATCGGAATCATGGATTGCGACCTCCAGGATCCTGTGGAGGTTCTGGTGGAACTTTATCGGGCCTGTTTATCCGACGACCTGGATGTCTGTTT
>Ga0302326_10017339_pt1 | contig 15026 bp, 11 predicted proteins | sample Palsa_T0_3_FD_202264 | JGI IMG/M metagenome (GOLD analysis project Ga0302326, IMG submission 202264) | Peat permafrost microbial communities from Stordalen Mire near Abisko, Sweden - Palsa_T0_3 | ecosystem: Environmental > Terrestrial > Soil > Palsa > Peat permafrost | place: Sweden: Abisko... | reverse complement strand
GTCGTGGGATCAAGTCCGATATCGACCAGATCGCCGGCGGCGTCGCGCGGATTGCTGGGTCCCAGAACCGGCAGCACGAGATAGGGGCCCTCGTCGGCGCCGTAAACGGCCAGCGTCTCTCCGAAATCGCTCGAGTGACCCTCGATACCGAACTTCGTGGCAGCGTCGACCAGGCCGCCGACGCCGAGCGTCGAGTTGATCGTGAACCGGCCGAGCGTCGTGCAGGCGCGCGTCACCTCGCCCTGAAGAATATCGTTCGCGAAGGTCTCCGGCTCGTCCAGATTGGACAGGAAATTATGTACGCCGTCGCGCGCCGGCTCGGGCACCGCATGGACATAGAATTTCGCCACCGGAAGCGCGACATTGTTGTCGAGCGACAGGTTCATCGAAAATACCTGGCGGTTGAAGGATTCGTAGGGATCGTTCTGATCTACGGAATCGGGGCTGGGCGTACTCGCGCAGCCGCTGGCAGCGAGCGCAATCACGAAAGCACCAAGGATACGAGCGCGGTGGAGCATAATCATTCCCAACAATCCCTGTCGCACAACGAATCAAACACGATTATGGCGCCGACCATAAACATATGTTCGCCGGTCTCCCAGCCAAGTGTGGCGCGTTGACAACAGTGGGTCAAGAATTCGCCGGCGATTACGCCAGAATCGTCCAAAAGCGCGCACCTCTTCCGGGAATAGCACAACTCAAATACGGGCAACAATGGCAACCGATCACACCCAAGCCGGTGTAAACATGTACAGTTCGGTCATAATCCGGGTTGCCGATTTTCCAAGCAGTCCGTCGAAATTTTGAATCGGAGACCTCGGTTCCGGTCGCGCTGAAGCCTGAGATTCTTCCTGTGGCTCAATGCGGCCGCGCTTCGCCGATGCGGACTGCGCGTTCGGGTTTGCCGCCCTTGACGCTCGTCCGCACCATCTCGCGGCGATGTCCGTGATAGTCGTTCAGCGCAAAGTGCTGCGTCGAGCGATTGTCCCAGATCGCGAGTGTGCCTTTGGCCCAGCGCAACCGCCAGGTGAAGTTCTCATTCACGGCGTGGCGATAGATATGCTGCAATAGCGCTTGCGATTCCTGGTTGGTCCAGCCGGCAATCCGCGCGGTGTAGACCGGATTGAGATAAAGCGCGGAGCGTCCGGTCTCGGGATGCGCGATTACCGCCGGATGAACCTGCTCGCGGTAGGCATCCTTTGAAGGTTCGATCGGCGTCGACATCAAATGTTTAACGCCGTCGAGATAGCCGCCCGTGCCATAGGCCGGCCCGGCGGAATGCACGGCACGCAATCCCAGCAATGTCTCCTGCAACCCCGCGGACAATGTATCGAACGCCAGATACTGGTTCGCCCAGATCGTGTCGCCGCCGACGGGCGGCGCATCGAGACAATGGAGCAATGTGAAGCTCGGCGGCTCCGGCAGATAGGAGAGATCGGTGTGCCAGGCATTGGCGAAATTGAGCTTGTCCCCGGGCTCCTTGAGAATGCGGATGACATAGGGCCGATCCGGCAGTGCTTTCACGAACGGCGTCGCGTCGCGCCCACCGAGCGCGTCGGTCAATCGTTCGAGGTCGTCGAGCGACATGTTCTGATCGGGCAGCGCCACGACCAGATGATCGAGCAACGCGCGGCGCAGCTTCGCCACGTCTCCGGCGCGCAACGGTTTCGACAGATCGAGCCCGGTCACGAACGCGCCCGCCGATCCCCCGGCCGGCGCGACCTTCATTTTCTCTCTGGTGTGGACGGCGGAGATGATGGCCTCCCGAAGGCATGCGCGACAAGTCTAGCTCCGCGCGGCGTCGAGACAACAGACTTCTTGGCAGTGGTACGGTTGAACCTCTCTCGATGGCTCATGTTGCCGGTCGAGCATCGGACTGCTTCCAGTGAGCATGTCTAACGAAGGCGGGCAGGCGTTCCCGCGTTTGCCGATCCTCGAAGCGTTCCGCCAGCCACTGGAACCATTCGTACTGCCTGGGACTCGATGTCAGAACGCGGTCCTGTTCGACCCAGGGTTTGATTCGCAGCCACACGATGACCGTAATGCCTCCGAGCAGTTGCTCCATGGTTTCGAGGCTGACAAAACCGCGAAACACCATGTAGCCAATGGTTTCGAGACGCATGCCGTATTGTTCGACCGCTTCCTTGATTTCTGGGCCAAGCGTGTCGATCTGCGCAGCTGTCACGCCGGGAGGAATCCGGGTCAGAATATTCAGATTACGCGCCCATTCATCGGTCTGGATGGCGTGAACGATGGATAAGGCTGCCTGTTCCGCGCGAACGCGGTTGGCGGTGCGTACCTGCAAACCGGTGAAGGCTAACGCCGCGATTAAGGCGAAGGTGGAAAGGATATTCAGTGCTGTTGTCAATTCCGCCATTTTGCGTCCGAGCGTTACCGGAAGGAAGAACCGCTCTCCCAATCCTCTTCACCATATCAGACATTTCCCGGAGTTTGAGAGTCACGTTCGCGGCCATGGCAGGCGCGATTTTCAAGGTCTTGTGAAGGCGGACGAAGTTACAGTGCATGAAGCAGATCGCCATCATATGTGCGTGGTTCACGACCATTTTCGAAAAGGCATTCGTGAGCCGCGTCATCCGGCGCTTGCCCATGCGGATATTCAAATTTTGGTGCACCACATAGCTTGTAGAGGCGTGCTTCGGGTCGGGATTGCCTTCGACACGGTACTCAATCGCGCCCGTGCAAATAGCAGAGCTACAACGTTTCTCGCCATCTGATGGCGTGCCTTCTTGCGGCAAGCCCGGCCATCATCGATCATGATACCGGATGCATGAGGAAATGCGGGATGGGCCCCAGTCTCCACTATGTCAGTTTTCCGTCACTGCACGACGAACCGCTGGTGATCGGCGCGCGCCTGCGCCTGCCGCAGGCTGTATCGCACAAACAGCCCGCGATCCTGATTCTGCACGGCTCGGCAGGGCCATCCTTGCGAGAAGGCGGCTATGCCGACGTTCTGAATGAAGCAGGCTTCGTCACGTTGGAGCCCGATCAATGGGCGGCGCGGGGCTTGCGCGGCGGCGCGGAAGGCCGCCCGAAAACCGTCATCGAGACGCTGCCTGATGTCTATGGTGCGCGCGCCTTTCTCGCGGCCCATCACGCCGTCGATCCCAAACGCATCGGCGTGATCGGCTTTTCGTTCGGCGGCGTCGCCACGATGCTGGCCGCAACACGCGCACAGAATGAAAAATATCTCGGCGAAGGCAGTTTCGCCGCACTGATGCCCGTCTATCCCGTTTGCTGGACCTATAACCACGTGCCGGGATTCGAATTCCGCGATCTGGTCGATGCACCCATCCTTCTCGTGACAGGCGCGCTCGACCAATATGACAACGATCCGGACGCGGGCCTCAAGCTGGTGGCGGGTTTGCCGCCCGAAGATCGTGGCCGCGTTCGCACCAGCGTCATGGCCGGCGCGCATCACGGCTTCGACATGCCGGGCGCCGACATGGAAGTGCACGATCCCTTCGGAAATCGGGGGAAGGGCGGCCCGCTCACCATGCGCTACAACCCGGAAGCGGCGGCACAATCCCATCGCCTCGCGGTCGAATTTTTTACACGTGTTTTGGCGAGGTGACGGAACTTTCGCGGCGTTTACCGGTCGTTCACTTCAATTTGCCAAGGTAAGTCTCCGCTTTTCGGGAAAGCGGGCAACGGCGCGAACAGCCGGCGCATTGGGAACATGGCGGCCTGCCCAACAGGAGTCCGTCGGACATGAATGCCCCCCTTTCCCCCCTTTCCGCCGTGTCGTTGCATGACGCGCAAATCGCCATCGGCCCTTTCATGCCGGAGGATGCGGCGTCGCTGTTCCTGTGGCTGAACGACGTCGATGCGGCCAATCTCGACCTCGCATTCCGGCCCATCGACTGGACGGCATTTCAAACCTGGCTCGCGGAAGTGGGCCGCAATTCCTCGCGCGTGATGTTCGCCATCCGCAAGGTTTCGCATCCGCCCATTCTGGGCTACCTCGCGCTCACCAATATCCACGCCGTGCATCGTTCGGCCGAACTGGGCATTCGCATCGGCGCGGACGCCGACCGCGGCAAGGGCTACGGTCAAGCGGCCGTTGCGCTCGCGCTCAAATATGCCTGGCAGCATTTGAACCTGCACCGCGTTCAGCTGACGGTCTTCGCGCACAACACGCGAGCGATCGGCTCATACCGCGCTGCAGGCTTCGAGGAGGAAGGCCGCCTTACCCACGCAGCCTTCATCGACGGCAATTGGGTCGATGTCGTGATCATGGCCGCACTTCGTCCCGGCGCGCTTGAGACGATTGCGCATGCGCCTGCCGTGAAGGAACATTCTCCGCTCGCGTTCGCAGGCCGCGCCTAAGCCACTTCGCCCCGCCCGACCCGGCTCCACCAAATGCCGAACAGGAAATAGACTACCAAGCCCGCGGCGTTCCACTCGAGGAACCAGAGCTGCGTGAATAACGGCAGCCCATTGAAGAACAGATAGAGGCAGCCGATGATGCAGACGGGTCCCATAATCCACACGAGTGGCGTGCGAAACACGCGGACGCGGTTCGGCTCGCGCAATCTCAGCACCAATGTGCACAGCGCGACCGCGATGAACGCGCACAACGTGCCTGCATTGGCGAGCAGCACGATCTGATCGAGCTTCAAGGTTGCGGCGAGCACGGCCACGACGATGCCCGTCAGCACCGTCATCAGCACGGGTGTTCCGCGCGTCTGGCTGACGCGCGAGAGTCTTTCCGGCAGAAGCCCGTCGCGCGCCATCACGAAGAAGATGCGGCTTTGGCCGTACATCAGCACGAGAATCACGGTCGGCAACGCGACGATCGCCGCACCTGCCACGATCTGCGCCGACATGGGATGCTTCAAGCCCTGCAGGATATAAACCAGCGGCGCGCCAGTCTTGGAAAAATCCGCAAAGGACGATGCGCCCAATGCGGATGCCGCCACCGCCATATAGATCAGCGTGCACAGCACCATCGAGCCGATAATGCCGATGGTGAGGTTGCGGCCGGGATTCTTCGTTTCCTCCGCGGCTGTCGACACCGTGTCGAAGCCGTAAAACGCAAAGAAAATGATCGCAGCGGCCGCCATCACACCCCGCTTGGTGCCGTCCGCATCGACATGTGCCCAGAAACCGTAAGGCAGGAACGGATGGAATCGAGCGGGATCGAAAGCGCGCGCGGCCAGCACGACGAACAACACAAGCGCCGCCAGCTTGATGCCGACCAGGAACAGATTCACGGTGGCGCTTTCGCGCGTGCCGATCACGAGCAACGCGGTAATCACCGCGGCGATGATGACGGCAGGCAGATCGATCAATCCGCCGGAGGTCACGCCATGCAGTAGCGCATCGGGGATCGGCCAGCCTGCCCAGTTGATGAACTCCGCGACATGCGCCGACCAGCCGACCGCCACCGCGCTTGCCGCAATCGTGTATTCGAGGATCAGGCTCCAACCCACGATCCAGGCCAGCAGTTCGCCCAGCACGGCATAGGTATAGGTGTAGGCGCTGCCGGCCGCCGGCATCATGGTCGACATTTCCGCATAGCAGAACGCCGCGCAGGCACAGATAATTCCGCACAGCAGGAACGACAGCATCTCGCCCGGTCCGGCCAGTCCGGCGCCGATGCCCGTCAGCGTATAAATACCGGTGCCCACAATGGCGCCCACGCCCATCGCCACCAGATGCGGCCAGCTAAGGGTCGGCGTGAGCCGGTCCTGACCTTCGCGGCCCGCAATGGCGTCGATGGACTTCCGGCGTGTGGCGAAACTCATGCAAGCCCTCCCCAAAGCAGCCCGCAACCTATACCAACTTGCCCTTCGCGCCAGCCCTGACATCATGGGCCGAGAGCGGGACGTTCCATACTCCAGGGGGTCTGACGACATGCATATGATGCTTGCGGGTTTCGGCATTGCCGCGGTGATTCTGTCAGCCGTCGTTCCGGTTCAGGCGGCCGAGAAGAGCGCCGATGCGCGCTTCAAGGCGCTCTATACGCGCGAATGGACCTGGCGCGAGGAACAGTTCGCGGGCGAGGACGACGAGGACAGCCGCAAGCCGCTCGTTGATCACCTGCCCAAAATCGATGCGGCGACGCAGGCGATGCGCCTCGCATATTGGACAGCGGTGATGAAGGAGCTGGACGCGATTCCGGAATCGCAGTTGTCGGCCGAAAACCAGATCGACTACGAGGTCTACAAGCCGCAGATCCAGACGCTGATCAACGACCAGCATTTCCGTGAATATGAAAAACCGGTCAATTCGGATTCGTCGTTCTGGTCCGATCTGAGCTCAAGCCACGACAAGCCCTTCCGCACCGAACAGGATTACAGGAACTATGTCGCGTGGCTCGCTGATTTCCCGCGCTATTTCGGCGAACAGATCGACAATATGCGCGCCGGCCTCAAACGCGGCTTCACGCCGCCGCAGGTGACGCTCAAGGGCCGCGATGTGTCGATCTCGACCGTGGCGGACGCGCAGGGCGAAGCGAGCCCGTTCTACGCACCGTTCAAGGACATGCCGAACACGATTCCGGCCGCCGACCAGGCGAGCCTGCGGGCCGCGGCCGTCAAGGCGATCCACGATGCCGTCGATCCGTCTTATGCGAAGCTTCTGAAATTCTTTCGCGAGGACTATGTGCCGGGCGCGGTGACGAGCCTGGGCGCGGAATCTTTCCCCGACGGCAAGGCCTATTATCGCGCACAAATTCTCGAATACACCACGCTCGACATGGATCCCGATGCGATCCACCAGCTGGGCCTCGACGAAGTGGCGCACATCCACGCCGAAATGCTCGACACGATGAAGCAGACGGACTTCAAGGGCGATTTCCCGGCCTTCCTCGCCTATCTGCGCAGCGATCCGAAATTCTATGCGAAGACTCCCGACGAGCTTCTGATGCGGGCGGCCTGGATCGCCAAGAAATTCGACGGCAAAGCGTCGCAATATTTCGGCTATCTGCCGCGCATGCGTTTCGGCATCATCCCGGTGCCGGCCTCGATTGCGCCGTTCTACACCTCGGGCCGCGGCGGACCGGGCGTCTATCTCGTCAACACCTACGATCTGCCGTCGCGCCCGCTCTATCAGTTGACGGCGTTGACCTTGCACGAATCCGCGCCGGGACATGCGTTCCAGATGCCGATCGCGATGGAACGCAAGGACCTGCCGGATTTCCGCCAGAAGGTTTATATCTCCGCTTATGGCGAAGGCTGGGCGCTTTATACCGAGCGGCTCGGCGTCGAGATGGGCATGTACGAAACGCCCTACGACAAATTCGGCATGCTCTCCTATCAGATGTGGCGCGCCTGCCGGCTCGTGGTCGACACCGGCATCCATCATCTGGGCTGGACACGCGAACAGGCGGTGGCCTATCTCCACGACAACACCGCGCTCGCCGATCACGAGATCGATACGGAAGTCGACCGCTACATCACCTGGCCGGGGCAGGCGCTTTCCTATTACCTGGGCGAAATGGCGATCTGGAAAGCGCGTCACAAAGCCGAACAGGCGCTGGGCGCGAAATTCAACCTCAAGGCCTTCCACGACACCGTGCTGGCGATGGGCTCCGTGCCGCTGCCAGTATTGGAAAAGCAGATCGACAAGTTCGTCGCGAACGGCGGCAAAGGGCCTTATCCGGATATGGAGTGAGTCATGCACCCGCCCTTGGCCCAAAATTCCCTGCTAGGAGGGAATCTGCAGGGAATTTCTGCGCGTTGCGATCAGTGATGCGTTTTTTGCCGCTCTACCGGCGAGAAACAGGAATGAAACAAATCGCAAAATTCCCTCACAACAGGGAATATCAGGGAATTCCTGCGGACGAGCCGCCGTCCCAAACGCAAATTTGTGGAGTGACGAAATCCGTATGTCGTTTGATCAAATTCCGCAAGCCGATTTTCGGCGCGAGGCGAAAATAGTTTGAACAAATACCGAATCTTTGCGCGAACAAGAAGCGCACGCCGCGCAAAAAGAATCTGCCGCTGCAACGGCTTGTCCAAACCGGAGAAACTTCTAATCTGAACCCCATGCGCCACACCTTCTTCTGCATCGATGGACACACGGCCGGAAACCCGGTCCGGTTGGTGGCTGGCGGGGCGCCGGTGCTGAACGGCTCCAGCATGAGTGCGCGGCGGCAGGATTTTCTCGCGCGGTTCGATTGGATCCGGACCGGGCTGATGTTCGAGCCGCGAGGGCACGACATGATGTCGGGCGGGTTCCTCTATCCGGCCACGCAGCCCGATTGCGATTGCGGGATTCTTTTCATCGAAACCAGCGGCTGCCTGCCCATGTGCGGCCACGGCACGATCGGCATGGTCACGTTCGGGATCGAGAACGGGCTCATCACGCCGCGCACGCCCGGAAAGTTGCGCGTCGAAGTGCCGGCCGGCATCATCGATATTGCTTACACGCAAACCGGCAATCGCGTCACGTCCGTGCGCATCCGCAATGTGCCGAGCTATGTCGCGGCGGAAGGCGTCGAGATCGATGTGCCGAATTTTGGCAAGCTTAAAGTCGATGTCGCCTATGGCGGCAATTATTATGCGATCATTGAACCGCAAGGCGCATACAAAGGCCTCGATGCGCTGGGCGCCGCGCGCATTCTCGAATTGAGCCCCGTGGTGCGCCGGCTGATGCGCGAGAAGATCGAGCCCGTGCATCCGCTCGATCCCACCATTCGCGAAGTCAGTCATGTTTTATGGGCGGACAAGCCGAAAGGCGAAGGCGCGGACGGGCGCAACGCCGTGTTCTACGGCGAGCGCGCCATCGACCGCAGCCCCTGCGGCACGGGCACTTCCGCGCGGCTCGCCCATCTGGCCCACAAGGGCAAGCTCAAGCCCGGCGACCGCTTCGTGCATGAAAGCTATATCGGCAGCCGCTTCACCGGTCGCGTGGAAGAGACGACCACGTTGGGCAATCTTCCCGCCATCATCCCTTCCATCGAAGGCAGCGCCATCGCAACCGGCTATAACCAGATCTGGATCGACGAAGAAGATCCGTTCTGGCGCGGTTTCCAGGTGGTGTGAAAGGGACGCATCTGTTCATCGGCGCCCCCTTCGTCGCGCACTTCATGCGCGCCACTTCCCCCGTAAACGGGGGAAGAAAGCCATCGATGCTACTCATTTTTCCTCCCCCGTTTACGGGGGAGGTGCTGAGCGACAGCGAAGCAGAGGGGGCCGTGATCGCAAAACGCCGTTGCGTCTGTTTTTCGGGAAATTGAGCGCGTCACCTGGGTGGCCCGCAGTCGCGGGCCATGACAAGATAAGAATAAGGGAAACGCGATCTTCGGCAGTGGATCGGGGGAAATCTTGGAAGCACTCGACATCAAGGGACGCTGGTTCGTCGACGCACAAGGCCGCCGCGTCATCCTGCGCGGGGTCAATCTGGGCGGCGATTGCAAAGTGCCTTATCCCGACGGCGGCACGAATCATCCATCCGATTTCCACGATCACCGTGAAGTCTCGTTCATCGGGCGGCCCTTTCCGCTCGCAGAGGCGCGCGAACATTTCGGGCGGTTGAAGCATTGGGGCTTCAATTGCCTGCGCCTGCTGACGACCTGGGAAGCGGTGGAGCATAAAGGACCCGGCATTCTCGACGAGGCCTATCTCGATTATTTCGCAGAAATCTCGCGCCTCGCGGGCGAATTCGGCCTCAATGTCTTCATCGATTTCCACCAGGACGTCTGGAGCCGCATGTCGGGCGGCGACGGCGCACCGGGCTGGACGTTCGAAGCGGTCGGTCTCGACTTCACGAAATTTCACGCGGCCGACGCCACGCATGTGATGCAATACAAATACGATTATGCACGCGGCGGGCGGCAGGAAGACCGCTATCCGCAGATGACCTGGTTCTCGAATTCGCATCTGCCGGCCACCGCCATCATGTGGACCTTGTTCTTCGCGGGTCGCGATATGGCGCCGGGGCTCACGATCGAAGGCGTCAATGTGCAGGATTATCTGCAAGGACATTATGCGGATGCGATGCGCGCGGTGGCCGAGCGTGTCAAGGACCAGAAACATGTGCTGGGCTTCGACACGTTGAACGAACCGGGCTCGGGCTATATTGGCCAGAAGCTCGCTTACCGCCATGTGGCGCCCACGCCCGAAAATCCCGAGCGGCCGCGACCGGGCCTTGCGATGAGTCCGCTCGACGGGATTCTGATTGCGCGGGGCGTCTCCCGCACGGTTCCGTTTCTCGTCTGGGATTCCGAAATGCGCAGCATGCGCCAGACGAAAGAGGTGACGCTCAATCCGAACGGCGTTTCGATCTGGCGCGACGGAGTGGAGTGCCCGTTCGAACAGGCCGGCGCCTACGATGCCACACGCCGAAACCCGCCCGACGAGACCTTCTTCACGCATCGAGGCGACCGAGAGCTCCAGCTCGAACGCGATTATATGCGCCCCTTCTTCGCACACGTGGCCGACACCGTGCGCGACGTGCGCGCGAACTGGCTGATCTTTGCCGAGGTCGAGCCGAATCGCGTGTTCGCCGGTCACGGCTTTCCGCCCGGCATGCCGACGCGCACCGTCAATGCGAGCCATTGGTACGATCTCGCGACTTTGGGCGGCAAGCGATTCAATCCTCGCGAATTGCGCGATGCGCCGGATGCGCGCGTCGCGGAAAAGGCCGTCACGGATCGCTTCACAAGCCAGCTTGCGAACATCGCCAAAGCCGCCGACACGCTGGGGCCCGATGGCGCGCCGACGTTGATCGGCGAATTCGGCATTCCATTCGATCTCGACGAGGGTGCGGCTTATGCCGCTTGGGCGACCGGCGACCGTTCGCCTGCGCCCTGGGCCAAGCATGTGCTCGCCCAAAGCCTGATGTACGACGCCATGGACCGCCTGTTTCTTTCGTCGACGCAGTGGAATTACACGGCATCCAACCGCAACGACGCGATCGCGGGCGACAACTGGAACCAGGAAGATTTGTCGATCTACTCGCGCGACCAGGACACGGGCGACAACGATGCCAATTCCGGCGGACGCGCCATCGAAGGATTCTCGCGCCCCTATGCGCGCCGCATCCAGGGCGAGCCGAAGCGGATGTCGTTCGACAGGCGCACGAAAATCTTCCGGCTGGTATTCGACGCCGATCCGTCCATCGCGGCCGTGACGGAGATTTACATTCCGCCTGCGCATTACCCCCATGGCGCGCGCATTCACGCGCCCGGGTGCCACATCGTCGCGCAGACGAATAATCTCCTCCTGTTGGCGGCCGAAGGCGCGGGCGAACGCATCGTCACCGTGAGCACATGAGTTCAGCCGACGCATTCGCCATCGGGCAGCGTCTCGAAGCCTTGCCCGTCACGCGCGCGACCTGGATGCGCGTCGCACTGCTGTCGCTGGGAGGCTTCTTCGAGTTCTACGATATGTTCCTGTCGGGCTATGTCGCGCCGGGCCTGGTGCGCAGCCATATCCTCACGCCCTCGACTCCCGGACTGTTCGGCACCAGCGGCATCGCGGGTTTCGTCGCAGCGCTGTTTGCGGGGCTGTTCCTTGGCACTGCGCTGTTCGGCTTCGTCTCGGACCGCTTCGGCCGGCGCACGATCTTCACTTTCTCGCTGCTGTGGTACATCGCGGCATCCGCGATCATGGCATTCCAGCGCGACTCTTTCGGCCTCGATCTGTGGCGCTTCATTGCCGGCATCGGCATCGGCGTGGAGCTGGTGACCATCGACAGCTACATCGCGGAGCTCGTGCCCAGCGCCATTCGCGGGCGCGCTTTTGCCGTCAACCAGGTGCTGCAGTTCACCGCGATTCCGATTGTGGCGTTTCTTGCCTGGGCGCTCGTGCCTCACGCGCCGTTCGGTTTCGACGGTTGGCGCTGGGTGGTGCTGATCGGTTCGGCGGGTGCGGCCGTCGTCTGGTGGGTGAGGTTGCGCGTTCCGGAAAGTCCGCGCTGGCTTGCCCAACATGGGCATATGCTCGAAGCCGAAGCGATCCTCGCCCGCTTCGAGGCAGAAGCGGGGACGATCGCGAAACCTGTTGCGAACGCGCCGCCCGAAGCAGAAGAACCCAAAGGCAGCTTCTGGGAAATCTGGAGCAAGCCCTTCCTCAGACGCACCCTGATGCTGATTGTGTTCAATCTGGTGCAGACCGTGGGCTTCTACGGCTTCAACAATTGGGTGCCAACCTTCCTGATCCATCAGGGCATCGCGGTCACCACGAGCCTCGGCTACACCTTCGCCATCGCCATTGCCGCGCCGTTCGGACCCTTGCTCGCTTTGCCGTTCACGGACCGGTTCGAGCGCAAATGGCTGATCGTCGGCGGCGCGTTTCTTGTCGGCGTGTTCGGGCTCGCCTTCGCGCAGATGCGCACGGCCATTCCGCTGATTGCGTTCGGCGCGGCGCTCACGCTCGCCAACAATGTGATGTCGTTCTCGTTCCACGCCTATCAGGCGGAGCTCTATCCCACCCGAATCCGCGCGCTGGCGGTCGGCTTCGTCTATTCCTGGAGCCGGTTGTCCGCCGTGTTCGGCGCGTTTGTCATCGCGTTTTTTCTCGATCGCTTCGGCGTCACGGGCGTGTTCTCGCTCATCGCGGCCTGCATGCTGGTGGTGATGCTGTCGATCGGCATCTTCGGCCCACCCACCAGCCGCCGCGCGCTGGAGCAGATTTCGAAGTAAGTAGAAAGATGCACCACGGAGGCACGGAGAAAAAGGGAGAACACGGAGAAGATTTATTGCGCGCATGCGCGCGCGACTCCTTACTTCTCCGTGCTCTCCGTGCCGCCGTGGTGAACCTCTCTTGGGCCACCGCCCTTAGATAACCGCCTCGATCAATCGCGGACCGCGGGTTTTCATCGCGCTGGCGAATTGATCGGCAAAGTCTTCGGCCGTAGTCGCACGCGTCGCGTCGACGCCCATGCCGCGGGCAAGGCTCACCCAGTCAAGCTCGGGATTGTGCAGATCGAGCATGGAAAGCGCGCGCGGCCCGGGATTTTCCGCGCCCACCCGCGCGAGCTCGATATTCAATATCGCATAGGAATGATTGGCGAAGATCACGGTCGTCACGTCGAGTTTTTCGCGCGCCTGCGTCCAGAGCGATTGCAGCGTGTACATCGCGCCGCCATCGCCATGCAGGCACACGACTTTGCGATCCGGGCATGCGACCGCGGCGCCCGTCGCAACCGGCAATCCCTGCCCGATCGAACCGCCGGTGAGCGAAAGATGATCGTGGCGCGCGGCATTTGCCGTAAACGTGGCCGCACCGAGGCCCGATGTGGCGGCTTCGTCGGAAATGATCGCGCCTTCGGGGAGATAGAATCCGATGGCTTGCCCCGCCGCGTAGGCATTGAGTTTGCCGTTCGGCCGCTCCGGTCGCTTGAATTCGACAACGCCGGCAGGCTCTTTCGGCGCACCCAGCGCCTCGGCCAACGCTTCGAGCGCGCCCACGCCATCTTCATGCGGCTGGGCCAGATAGTGAACGGCGCAGGTCTCCGGTGTGCACCAGCTGGGCTTGCCCGGATAGGCGAAGAACGAGACGGGCGGCTTCGTGCCGACCAGCACGAGCACATCGAGGTCCTTGAGGAAATCGACGATCTGCTCGGCGAAATAGGGAATGCGTTCGACCGCGACGAGGCCTGCCCCGCGCTCGAGCCGCGGCGCAAACGTGTCGCACATCAGGCGCGCGCCGGTTTTGGCTGCTATGCGCCCGGCGGCGCGCAAGCCGCGTTCGCGCGTGACGTGCCCGCGCATCAGAAGTGCCGTCTTTTTTCCGGCACGCAACGCCTTCGCCGCGATATCGATTGCGTCGGACGACACGGTCGCCGGTGCGATGCGCGTCAGCGGCGGCGCGGATGCATCGGCGTCGAGCCAGGCAGTGTCCGCCGGAAGAATCAGCGTGGCCACCTGGCCCGGCGCGGCTATCGCCGCCTGCACCGCGCGCGCGCCGTCGGACGCGACCACTTTCGCGTTCGTGCTCGCATGCACCCAGGCGGAGACGGGACCCGCAAGACCCGCAATGTCGGAAGCAAGCGGCGCATCGTATTGCGCGTGATACGTCGCATGATCGCCCACGACATTGACGATGGGCGTGTTCGCGCGGCGCGCATTGTGCAGATTGGCGAGGCCGTTCGAGAGCCCGGGCCCCAGATGAAGAAGCGTGCAGGCGGGCTTGTCCGCCATGCGGCCGTAACCGTCGGCAGCCCCCGTCGCCACGCCTTCGAACAGCGCAAGCACGGGCCGCATGCCTGCGACCCTATCGAGCGCCGCCACGAAATGCATTTCCGACGTGCCCGGATTGGAGAAACACACGTCCACGCCGCAGCCGACCAAAGTGCGAACCAAACTCTCAGCGCCGTTCATGGGGACCTCGGGGAAAGCCGAAACGGACAACGTGCACACCACCGTCTACCCTAAAATCTGCGGCCTCAAGAACCGATACTTGACGCAGGTGCTAAACAGTATATCTTGCTATACAAGATGATAGGCGAAGAAAGACCAGATGACGGACGCCGGGCGCAGCTCCTCAAAGGCGTGGCGGAGCTGGCTTTGCTCAGCCTCTTGGGCGAGGGGCCGCAATATGGGTTGGAGATTCTGGAACGGTTGCGGAGCGAGGCCGGCGTCGAACTTGCGGCCGGCACGATCTATCCGCTGCTGCATCGGCTCGAACGCGGGAAGCTCACGCGCGCGGAATGGCGCATCGAGGACGACGGCGCGCGGCCCCGCAAATATTACGCACTGACCGATCTGGGCCGCGAAGAGCTCGCGAGCCAGCTCGTCGAGTGGCGGCGCCTGGCCAAATCTCTCAATGCCTTTCTCGACCGGCGGAGGACGAAATGATTGCAGAAGACCCCGATGTGGGCCGCTGGCTCGACCGACTGAACTGGGCGCTCGCAAGCGTGCCCGCGCCCGAACGCGAAGACATCGTGGAGGAAACGCGCGGGCATCTGACCGAGAGCATCGCGAGCGGTCTTTCGCCCCATGACGCGCTTGCGTCGTTCGGCGCGGCCGAAACCTATGCGCGCAAATTCCTGGACGACATCGAATTGTCGGGTGCGCTGGGCTCGCAGCGCTCGGGCGCGATGCTGTCGGTGCT
>Ga0302326_10017336_pt1 | contig 15027 bp, 16 predicted proteins | sample Palsa_T0_3_FD_202264 | JGI IMG/M metagenome (GOLD analysis project Ga0302326, IMG submission 202264) | Peat permafrost microbial communities from Stordalen Mire near Abisko, Sweden - Palsa_T0_3 | ecosystem: Environmental > Terrestrial > Soil > Palsa > Peat permafrost | place: Sweden: Abisko... | reverse complement strand
TGCGCACTTACCCCCTGTTGAACGCCTCCATCGAAGGCAACAACATCATCTACCACAACGAAATCAACGTGGGCATCGCGGTGGCGCTGGAAAACGGGCTGATCGTGCCGGTGATCCGCCAGGCCGACGAGAAGAACGTGCTGGGCTTGCAGCGCTCCATCGTGGATCTGGCCACCCGCGCCCGCTCGCGCCAGCTCAAGCCCGATGAAGTGCAGGGCGGCACTTTCTCGATCACCAACTTCGGCAGCTTCGGCAGCGTGATCGCGACCCCCATCATCAACCAGCCGCAGGTGGCCATCCTGGGTGTGGGCGCGGTGGAGAAGGTGCCGGTGGTGATCGACGATGCCATCGCGATCCGGTCCGTGATGTACCTGTCGCTGAGCTTCGATCACCGGCTGATCGACGGTGCGCTGGGCGACCAGTTCACGGCCAAGGTGAAGCAGGTGCTGGAGGGCTGGTCGGAAGAGGTGTTGTGATTCTGGTGCCGAAACCGAAGGTGTACTTGGCCGGTCCTATATCCAACTGTAATCAAAAGCAAAGGAACGAGTGGCGCAAGCAACTCAAGACGGAGTTGCACAGGCTCGGCTACGACTGGATAGATCCGGCCGATTACACGACCGATACGAGGGACGACTGGACGCCTCTTCGCGAGATGGTTGACATTGACAGGTCAGACGTCGTCATCGCGAATCTATGGCGTGAGTCGATAGGCACCGTTGGGGATCCTTCAGGCGCGGCGGCGGGGGACACCAGTCATTCTGATCGACCCGAACTACCTGGACAGCCTCGCGTTGAGGAAAATTGTAGGCGACGATTACATCGTTCACAGCATCGAGAAGGCGGTCAACAAGCTCCGGCACGACATCGGGCCCCAGCTCACCACACAAGTCGAAGTGCTTAAGAAGAGCGGCAACCGAGCGATTCGACTTGGCCAAACTTCACAACTTCCTCAACAGGCTTTGCGTTGACGCCAGCATCGCGGACGCGCTGTTACCTCAGCTCGTAGCACAGGGTGTACAGGTAGACGTGAGAAATGCCGCGAGAGGCGGCGCCGTCGGGTCCCGGCAAATCGAACAGTTTTTACGGGACCGACTGCAAGAGCTGTCAGGTGACCGGATGTTCGAAAATGATCTCAAACAGCGTGCCCACAGGCTTATCGAGGCCTTAGAGAAGCATCAGCGCTCCAAGAAGGACAATCTCCTGGAGGCGCTCGCGCAGGAAGAGGCGACACTCAGCGAAAGGGTTGCGCGGTTTGAATCCGAAAACGATTCCCTAAGGCGCGCAATACAGGACCGTGACGAGCAATTGCGGGTCGCATTCGATTCGGACGCTGCCTTCAAAACCGTAACCGCAGCCGTTGAAGCCGCGAAGGCGCGTTACGAAAACGAGTTGTTGGTCCATGAGAAGGCGCTGCAATCCGCGGGTGTGTCGCCTTATGAACACTCTCATAAGGTCTACCTCGCTCTCAGCCTCCTGGCGCAGTACTCACGTGAGAGGCCGACTCGCGGTGGCCGCTTACCCCTGAACGCCTGGCTCGAAGAGAGAGGATGCACCTTTGCTTATGCGTCGGGAGAATCCGAACCCACCATGAACGATCCAGAAGCCCGGAAGGAGAGGACCCTGAGCCACGAAGGTTCGATCCTGGTCCTTGGGAGGCATCTCAAGCTGGGGCACGGCTGGGACCCCAAATTTTGCTGCAGAATTTATTTCGAGATACTGGACTCCGCGGACGGCAAGTCTTGTTGGACGTCATCCCTGTACGGCCCGCGATTAAGCAGGCGTAGGGCCCTGATTCCGCGACCTTGAGACGGACGGGGCTGGCGGGAGATAATGGGAAAGTATGTCAAGTCCAGAAGTACAGGCCGTTGACCTGCACGAAGCGGAGATAGCGGAATTGTGCCGCCGTTACAGGGTAAAGGAATTGTCACTGTTCGGATCGGCGGTGCGGGGTGAGATGGGGCCGGATAGCGATATCGACCTTCTGGTCGAGTTCCAGCCGGAAGCCAATGTCAGCCTGTTACGCCATTTCGCAGCGGAGCGCGAGTTGAGTGCGCTCCTGGGGCGCAGGGTCGATCTGGTTTCAAAACGCGCTTTGCGGGAGCCGCTCAGGAGAGCGATCGTTCCGCAAGCCCGGCTGCTTTATGCGGCGTGACGGGCTGCTCCTGGCCGATATTGTGGCTGCCGCGGATGCGGTCGCGGAATTCATCGCCGGATGCACGTCAGAGACGTTTGCGAGCAACCAACTGGTGCGCAGCGCGGTGGTACACCAACTGACGGTAATCGGTGAGGCCGTCGCACGGCTCTCCGCCCCAGGTACGGGATCAACATCCGGAAATTCCGTGGCTGGACATCAAGGGGCTGCGCAACATCGTTGTCCACAACTACTTCGGAATCGACTGGGCCGAAGTTTGGAATGCAGCCTCAGCGGATGTTCCGGTTCTCCGGTCGCAGCTCATTGAGATTTTTCGTGACCCCAGGGACACGGAGGAGATCGAATAAATTAGGCCTCGAGGACCGCTCGCTCATGCGCCCGGTCCATAGCCGCCAGTGGCGCCATCGACCTAGACCTAGACACGGTGAAGGGCACTGGCGTCGGCACACGTCACCACCATACATAAGATAGACATGACCAAAGTGGCGTGGTGCGCGCCACGGTGATCGGACTGCGCACTTACCCCCTGTTGAACGCCTCCATCGAAGGCAACAACATCATCTACCACAACGAAATCAACGTGGGCATCGCGGTGGCGCTGGAAAACGGGCTGATCGTGCCGGTGATCCGCCAGGCCGATGAGAAGAACGTGCTGGGCTTGCAGCGCTCCATCGTGGATCTGGCTACGCGCGCCCGCTCGCGCCAGCTCAAGCCCGACGAAGTCCAGGGCGGCACCTTCTCGATCACCAATTTCGGCAGCTTCGGCAGCGTGATCGCGACCCCCATCATCAACCAGCCGCAAGTGGCGATCCTGGGAGTGGGCGCGGTGGAGAAGGTACCGGTGGTGATCGACGATGCTATCGCCATCCGCTCGGTGATGTATCTGTCGCTGAGCTTCGATCACCGGCTGATCGACGGCGCGCTGGGCGACCAGTTCACGGCCAAGGTGAAGCAGGTGCTGGAGGGTTGGTCGGAAGAGGTGCTGTGATTCTAATGCCGAAACCGAAGGTGTACTTGGCCGGTCCTATAGGCGGACCGAGGGTCCGCCGCAGCCCACGTCGCAGCCGACGGGGCTGCCCCACTTTCGTCGCAAACCTCGTATTAAGGAAGGGGCGGTAACCGCCGCGCCCACGCCACGATGAAAACCCAGGCCACCGCTGCCGCGTATCCCGCCAGCACATCGCTCGGATAGTGCACGCCCAGATAGATTCGCGAGAGGCCGATCGCGGCCACTAGCGCCGCTGCTGCGGCATAGGACAACACCCGCCCCACACGGCTTGCGGTGCGCGCCGCGGCAATCGCCGCCAGTATGCCAAAAAATGTGCACGATACCATTGCGTGGCCGCTCGGGAAGCTGTAACCCATCGGCTCCACAAGTCCGAAAAACGGTACGGGCCGCGGGCGGCGAAAGCTCGCTTTTATAGCTTGATCCAGGACCTCGGAGCCGAGTACTGTGATGAAAAGCAGCACCGCGGTACGCCATCGGCCTGTCCGCAGAAGCCAGACGACGACCAGCGCGCCCAGGACGATCAGATAGGCCGGCTCTCCGATCAGGCTGAAGCCGCGCATCACGGCGGTCAGCACCGGCGTGGCGTGCGCATGCACGAGCATCCGGATGCGATCGTCCCAAGCCTGGGTGCCGCCCCGGCGCACTTCCTGTGCGAGCCACGCAAATAGCAGCAGCGCGCCGCACCATCCCAGGATTAACGTCGCTTTGCCGGGCTGCGCCTCGGCCAGCCTCATTTGCCCAGGAGTTCGTGGAGCGGCAGTTCAATAACCGGGTCCGCTGTCCGCAGAATGCCGTCTTTGGCCTCGCGGGCGGCTTCCGCGGTGTGGACGTAGCCGCGCCCGGTCCGCGGATTCACCACCCACACGTAAGGAATGCCGAAAGCCAGGTAGTCGTCGATCTGTTCCTGCACTGCCCCGGCCCGGTCGTCGGGCGACAAGACCTCTACGACCAAGTGCGGCGGTTCCGTGACGATCCTGCCTGCCGGTTCCGGGCCTGCCACAAGCGTGACATCGGGAATTCGAAAACGGCTGGATCTTACTTGTACCCTCACTTCCACCGCGGTCCAGAATTTAGGGTAGTGCGTGGCGAGGAATATTGCGATGCGCGTCTGCAAGCTGGCATGATCGATTTCGCCCACATTTCTCTCCACGATTTCGCCGTCAACGTATTCGCAGTCGCCATCGGGATAGCTCGTGTGCAAATACTCCTCGACCGATACGAGTGTGGTGGCCATGGCTCTATTCTCGCATGATGTAAACTGGTGAGTCGTCCGACAAGGAGCCCCGATGCACAAACGACTCACAATCCTCTCCCTGTTCCTTACGCTGGCCGGCCTCGCCCTGTTCGTCTCCCGCACCGACGCCAAACCCGAAACCATCGCACAAATCGCCCCCGGCGTTTGGTTCCGCGAAGGCGACCTGCAGAATCTGGGCCACTGCAACAACACCATCATCGAGATGAAGGACTACCTCATCGTGGTGGACGCCAACTTCCCAAGCGGCGCCCGCGCCACCATGGCGGACGTCAAACGCGTCTCCTCCAAGCCGGTGAAATACGTCTTCGACACCCATCATCACGGCGACCATTCTTACGGCAACGCCGTCTGGACCGATGCCGGCGCCACCACGCTGGCCTATGTGGGCGTTGCCCAGGAGATGCAGCGCTACGAACCGGCCCGCTGGCAGAGCACCGCCAAGGAGCGCAAGGACGTGGCCGACATGCATCGCCCCAGCGTCGAGCCGCCCAAGCAGACCTTCGATGAGAACCTGTTCGTCCTCGACGATGGCGCGCGCAAGGTGGAGTTTCACTTCTTCGGCTGGGCGCACACCCGCGGCGACGGTTTCGTCTACCTGCCGAAAGAACAAATCCTATGCACCGGCGACGCGGTAGTCAACGGTCCGTACAACTACACCGCCGACGGCAACATCGGCAACTGGCCGAACGTAGTGCGTGCCGCGCAAAAGCTGAAGGTCAAGACCGTGTTGCCGGGCCACGGCGTGCCGGGCGGCCCTGAACTCATGGCCGGCCAGGCGCAGTTCATGATGGAACTCCGCAAAGCGGTGCAATCGGGCGTGGATCAGGGCAAGAAGCCGGCCGACCTGGCCAAACTGCAACTGCCCGATAGCGTCAAGAACTGGGTCGGCGACGGCCTGGCGGCGCAGGCCAAGGACGCCTACGAAGAGATTACCCAAGGCAAGCCGCACGGCGAGATTCAGGGCGGCAAGTAAACTATGGAGTTCGAAACACTGGCCGTTCACGCCGGCCGCAAGATCGATCCGGCGACCGGAGCGGTAACGCCGCCCATACATCTGTCCACCACCTTCGAACGGCAAAGCGACGGCGAGTACCCGCTCGGCTTTTCCTATTCACGCGAGGACAACCCCAATCGCCGCATGCTCGAAGAGTGCCTGGCGGCGCTCGATGGCGGCAAGGAGGCCCTGGTGTTCGCCTCCGGTCTGGCCGTGCTCACAGCCGTCTTGCAAGGGCTGGAGCCCGGCGACCACGTGATCGCACCGGCGGTCGCTTACTACGGTATGCGGCAGTTGATGAAAACCGTCTTCGCCAAGTCGCCCCTCACAGTCGACTACGTGAACATGACGGATCTCGACGCAGTCCGCGCGGCGGTCCGGCCGAACACGCGGCTGATCTGGGTGGAGACGCCGGCCAATCCGATGCTCGACATTACCGACCTTGCGGGTGTGGCGGAGATCGCGCATCGCGCGAACGCCATCGGTATCTGCGATGGGACGTTCACTACGCCGGCGCTGCAGCGGCCCTTCGACTTCGGCATCGACATGGTGATGCACTCGACGACCAAGTATCTGGGCGGGCACTCCGACCTTCTGGGAGGGTCCCTCGCCACGCGCTACGACAATTATTTGTTCGAGCGCGCCCGCAACGCGCAGCGATACGGCGGGGCCGTGCCATCGGCCTTCGATTGCTGGCTGACATTGCGCGGCATCTCCAGCCTGCCCTGGCGGATGCGCGGCCACTCGGAAAACGCGGCCGCGATCGCAGAATTCCTGAACGCGCATCCGGCCGTCGAACGGGTCCACTATCCCGGCTTGCCGGGCCATCCCGGGCGCGACCTCGCGGCGCGCCAGATGAAGGGCGGCGGTGGCATGGTCTCGTTCCAGGTAATTGGGGACCGCGCGGCAGCCATGCGGGTGGCGGCCGCCGCTCGTGTTTTCACGCGGGCCACCAGCCTCGGCGGACCGCACAGCTACATCGAGCATCGCGCTTCCATCGAGGGCCCCGAGAGCAAGACGCCGCAGAACCTGCTCCGGTTGTCGGCTGGCCTCGAAAATTCCGCCGACCTCACCGCCGATCTCGATCAGGCGCTCCGCTCCAGCTAAGCACGCCGTGCAGAAGTGGGGCAGCCCCTTGGGCTGCGGCGGACACTCTGTCCGCCTCCGACAGCGGTCCGCGGTGATCTACTTCGGCGGGTCGATCCGCCGCCGGGCATCGGGGTTCCGGAGTTGAGCGCGCACGTCCTTCATCAATCGAAACAGATGGTAGGGATCGCTCGGCGAGGCCAGAAAATCGAAACGTTCATAAAAGGCCTTGGCTTGGTCGTCCTTCGCATGGACGGCGAACGCCCGGATGCCGGCTATATCGGCCGCTTGCACCGTGCGCAACATCGCGTCTTTTAAAAGACCCGCGCCCAGTCCCTTACCCTGCCAACTTGCGGCGACAGCCAAGCGCGCCAGCAGCATAATCGGGACCGCATGACGGGCCAACCCCTTGGTCAATCCCTCCGGCGCATCGCTATACTCGACCTGGCCCACTACGAGCGTATAGTAACCAACCACCTCCGCATCGCTCAGCGCGATGTATGTCTGCGAGGCTCCCGCTTGCTGGTTCTGAAAAGCGTAACGAATAAGAAAGCGATTGAGCGGTTCGCGGCTGCAGTCGAAGGTGTCGATCGCGTGGCCGCGATTTAGCTTTTCAATCCGGAGCGTCGGCCTCATTCACCCCCGCTACGCTCGAAGACGCTAGGCTCCTGGAAAAGCTTGGCGAGACGAGGAGCGGGTTTCGTAGGGGCGTCGAGCGCCTTTTGAAATGCCTTCCACTGCTCGGCATTCAGACCGAATTTCCGGCGGTCCGGCAACGTCTCTTCCGCGCGGGCCAGCGCGCTTTCCAGAACGAACTCGCTTACCGAGCGATGGGCCGCGACGGCGGCGATCTGGAGGGCGCGCTTCGCCGATGCCGTCAGGCGCAAATCGAGTTTCTCATTTCGCCTCTCGACATTCGGCATGGCATCTCCTCCTGCTTTCAAGCTCACTATATCATGCCGGACATTGTCATGACAACGCGTTGTGCGCTTGGTTAGCCTCAAAGCTCTGTTTGACTCCCGCCCACCCCCTTCGCTATCCTGAAGCTTGTTCTGATAGAGGCGCGGCGGCCATCAGTAGCCGGACGGGCATTCCGACAGAGCTTCGGAAGTCCGGCCAAAGGGGCCGATATGTAGTTCCGCCGAAACCGGCGCGCATGGCTCTATGCCGCGGCGGTTGGGGGGTCAGGCTAATACCTGCTCACTGTCACCCGGGAAACGCGGGTGGAGCGCTATCGGAAGCGAAGACTCCCCGGGTTCGTCCGCGTCTTTTCTTCTGCCTCCGTCTCCGCCCCGCGCATATGATATGCAGCTTTTCGAGCTAACGCGGGCGCTGGTCGATACCGAATCCATCACCGGCAACGAGGAGCGTGTCGGGCTTCAGTTGCTGGACTACGTCTCTGCCCTCGCCACCCGCTACGGTGGCCGCGCCGAACGCTCGGAAGTCGAGCCGCACCGTGCCAACGTCTTCGCCTGCTGGGGCGAGCGGCCCGTGGTCACGCTGTCCACCCATATGGATACCGTGCCGCCCTTCATCCCCTCGCGCGAGGATGCCGATTTCATCTGGGGACGCGGCGCGTGCGATACCAAGGGCATCATCGCCGCCATGCTGAAGGCCGCCGAAGCGCTGCTCGAAGCCGGCACCCGCAACTTCGGCCTGCTGTTCGTGGTCGGCGAGGAGCGTAACAGCGCGGGCGCATATTACGCCGCGGCGCATCCCCAGGGCGCGCGCTACTTGATCAACGGCGAGCCAACTGAAAACAAGCTGGCGCTGGGCTCCAAGGGTGCCCTGCGTTACGAAATCGCCGCCACCGGACGCATGGCGCATTCGGCGTACCCTGAGCTGGGCGAATCCGCCATCGACAAGCTGCTTGACGCGCTTGCGGCCATCCGCGCCATCCCGCTCCCGGTCGACGGTCTGCTCGGCCCCAGCACGCTGAACATCGGGACCATCGGCGGCGGGCGCGCGCCCAACGTGATCGCGGACGCGGCCAAAGCTGAAATCTTCGTGCGGCTGGTCGGCGATTCCGCCACCACCAAGGACGCCATAGCCGCGGCCGTCGCGGGCAAAGCGGAGCCGCGTGAAATGCTGGAGATCCCCGCCCTGCGGCTCGGCGCGCTCCCTGGCATCGAAACAACTGTGGTCGCGTACACCACCGACATTCCGGCGTTCGGCGGCGCCTGGGGGACACCATTCCTGATCGGGCCCGGCTCCATCCACGTGGCGCACACGCTCGACGAGCGCATCCCCAAGCGGCAACTGGAAGACGCCGTGGGCATCTATCAAAATATGGTGACCCAACTGCTGAGAATGGAGGGCAGCCTTTGATATCGACGTGGCCAAGCTCTCTGCACCGTGGGGCGGGCAATTCTGCCCGCAGCCGGCTTTTAGCCGGCTTTGGCCGCCTGAAAGGCGGCTGCGGCCATGATTGGCCGCCCTACTAGAGCCTCCGCCACGTCGCCGAACATAGGATTAACTTTATGATGCAAACCAGAATCGAAGTCGGCATCCTGGGCGCCACCGGCATGGTGGGCCAGCATTTCGTCAAATTCCTGCGAAACCACCCCTGGTTCGACCTGAAATGGTTGGGCGCAAGCGACCGCTCCGCCGGCAAGCCCTACCACGCCGCCACCGCCTGGCATCTGGGGGGCGCCACACCGGAATCCGTCGCGGATCTGACTGTCGAAGAGTCCAAGCCCGGCAACGCCCCGCGCCTGCTCTTCTCCGCCATGGACGCCTCCGTCGCCACCGAGATCGAGCGCGCTTTCGCGCAGGCCGGCCACGTGGTGGTCTCCAATTCCAAGAACCACCGCATGGACCCGGACGTGCCGCTGCTGGTGCCCGAAATCAATCCCGATCATCTGAAGCTGGTGCCCGGCCAGCAACGTCGCCGCGGCTGGAAAGGCCAGATCGTCACCAATCCCAATTGCTCCACCATCGTCCTAACCATGGGGCTCGGTCCGCTGAAGCCGTTCGGCATCACGCGTGTCATCGCCACCACGCTTCAGGCCATCTCGGGCGCGGGCTATCCGGGCGTGCCCTCCATGGACATCATGGCCAATGTCGTCCCGTACATCGGCGGCGAAGAAGAGAAGATGCAGCAGGAAACCCAGAAGATCCTGGGCGATTTCCGCGGTGACCACATCGAGCCTCTGGCCGCCAAGGTCAGCGCGCACTGCAATCGCGTGCCTGTGGTCGATGGCCACACCGTCACGGTGTCGGTGGAATTCTCGGCGAAGCCCACCGAAGCCGATCTGCGCCACGCCTTCGACCACTTCACCAGCGTGCCGCAGCAGCGCCAGCTTCCCAGCGCGCCGCCGCGTCCGGTCATTTATATGGAACAGAAAGACCGCCCCCAGCCACGCCGCGACGCCGAGCGCGAACGCGGCATGGCGGCTTTCATCGGCCGCTTGCGCCCTTGCCCCGTGCTCGATTATAAGTTCGTCGCGCTGGGCCACAACACTGTGCGCGGCGCGGCGGGCGCGGCCGTGCTGAACGCCGAGTTGATGCACTCGGAAGGAATGCTGGACTGATGATCGTCATGAAATTCGGCGGCACGTCGGTGGAATCCGCAGCCGCCATCGAGCGCGTCGCGTCCATCGTGAAAGCCCGCGCCGCCCGCCGTCCCGTGGTGGTGGTCTCCGCCATGGGCAAGACCACCAACAAGCTGCTGGCCATCGCCGCCGCCGCCATCGAAGGCGCGCGCGAGGAATATATCCGCCAGATTCACGATCTGCGCGATTTCCACTCCCGCGAAGCGCGCCGCGTGGTGCCGCTGGCCGACCGCGCGGAGCTCGACCGCCTGCTCGACGAGCACTTCCAGGAGCTCACCGAACTGGTCAAAGGCCTGGCCGTGCTGGGCGAACTGACGCCGCGCTCCATCGACGCCATCTCCAGCTACGGCGAGCGGCTCTCCAGCTACATCGTGGCGCTGGCCTTCCGTCATTTCGGCATGGACACCGCGCACCTGGATTCCCGCCAGGTCATCGTCACCGACCGCCGCCACACGCAGGCCGCGCCCATATATCCGGAAACTTACGCGCGCCTCGCCGCGGTGATTCCGGCCCTGGCCGGGAACGACGCGGAAAACAAAGTGGTAGTGATGGGCGGCTTCATCGCCGCCACCCAGGATGGCGTCACCACCACGCTGGGCCGCGGCGGTTCGGACTTCACCGCCTCCATCGTGGGAGCGGGCATTGGCGCCGAAGAGATCCAGATCTGGACCGACGTGGACGGCATGCTCACCGCCGATCCCACCATTCTGCCCGGCGGCCATCGCGTGAAAACCATCTCCTTTGCCGAGGCCGCCGAGCTGGCTTATTTCGGCGCAAAGGTGCTGCATCCGGCCACCGTAGTGCCGGCCGTCGAAAAAAACATTCCGGTGCTGATTCTCAACTCGCGCCGGCCGGAAGTTTCGGGCACCCGCATCGTCTCCGAAGCCGTACCCTGCGCCAACGTGGTGAAGTCCATCGCCTGCAAGCGCAAGATCACCGTGGTGAACGTGCACTCCAACCGGATGCTGATGGCGCACGGCTTCCTGCGCCGCATCTTCGAAGTCTTCGACCGGCACGAAACCGCCGTGGATATGGTGTCAACGTCCGAGGTCAGCGTCTCGCTCACCATCGACAACACCAGTGCCCTCGATGCCATCTGCGAAGAGCTGCGCCAATTTTCCGAAGTGGCTGTGGAAAGCGGGCAAGCTATCGTGTGCCTAGTGGGCGATAATATACGCTACACGCCGGGTGTGGCCATGCGCGTATTTGGCGCGCTCGACGGCATCAACATTCGCATGATCTCGCAAGGAGCGTCGCTGCTGAACCTGAGCTTGGTGGTGGCCGAGAAGGATTTGCACGCGGCAGTGGCGGCCCTGCACCGCGAATTCTTCGCCGATCTGGACGCGGAGGTGTTCGATGCCGCCTGAACATGACGTGGGGCAGGCTCCCAGCCTGCGGCGGCCTCCCAGGCCGCCCGAACACAACCTCGCCATCGTGGGCTATGGCAAAATGGGCCGCCTCATCGAACAGTTCGCGCCCGAATACGGCTTCACCGTAGCGTTGAAACTCGACGAATTCAACAACGCAGCCTTCGAAGGCGTGACGCCCGATAATTTCCACAGCATCGACGTAGCAATCGATTTCTCTATCCCCGGTGCAGTAGCCGAAAACGTCGACCGCATCGCCGCGCTGGGCGTGAACATTGTACTAGGCACTACCGGCTGGCTCAACGAACTGGAGCGCATCAAGGCCGCCGTCGCGCGCCACGGCATCGGCCTGGTCTGGAGCCCCAACTATTCCATCGGCGTAAACGCATTCTTCCGCCTGGTATCGGAAGCCGCGCGCCTGCTGGCCAGTGAGCCGTCTTACGGCGCGTGGGCCTGGGAAATCCACCACGCGACGAAGAAGGATGCGCCGTCCGGTACACTATTGAAGTTGGTGGAAGAGATGAAGAAGGCCGGCTTCGAGCGCCCCATCGACGTAAGCGCCAGTCGCGCCGGCGCCCATCCCGGCACGCACGAAATCGGATTCGATTCGGCCGCCGACACCATCACCCTGCGCCACACCACCCGCAGCCGCGAAGGCTTCGCCCCCGGCGCCCTAAAAGCCGCCCAATGGGTCGTAGGCCAAAAAGGTTTTCACGAGTTTGCGGAGATCCTATTCCAATGAACCAGCACCCAACACCCAGCGCCCAGCACCCGTTTACCGGTTGTGGTACAGCGCTAGTCACCCCTTTCCGGCCCGACCAATCGCTCGATGAGCCGGCACTGCGCCGCCTGGTGCGCCGCCAGATTGACGCCGGAATCAATTTCCTGGTCCCCTGCGGCACCACCGGCGAAAGCCCCACGCTTACGCGCGCCGAACATTTGCGCGTCGTCGAAATCACAATCGAAGAAGCCAAGGGCCGAGTGCCCGTGCTAGGCGGCGCCGGCGGCTACAACACCCGCGAAGTGATCGAACTGGCGCGCGAACTCGAACACCTCGGCGTGGACGGCATCCTCTCCGTCACGCCCTACTACAACAAGCCCACGCAGGAAGGGTTATACCAGCACTACAAGGCCATCGCCGCCACCATTCGCCTGCCCATCGTCGTATACAGCGTGCAAGGGCGCACGGGAGTCAACGTGGAGCCGGCCACCCTCGCGCGACTGGCCGCCATCCCCAACATCGTCGGCGTAAAAGAAGCCTCCGGCAACATCGCCCAGATGGCCAGCGTCATCCACCAGGTCCCGCCGGAATTCATCGTGCTCTCGGGCGACGATGCCATTACTTTGCCCCTGATCGCACTGGGCGGGCGCGGCCTCATTTCGGTTGCGTCGAACGAGATTCCCGCGGAAATGACGCAACTCGCGCACCACTGCCTGGCTGGCGATTTCGCGGCCGCCCGCGCCCTGCAGCGCAAGTATCTGCCCCTGATGGAAATCAACTTCATCGAGTCGAACCCCATTCCGGTGAAAGCCGCCATGGCCCTGATGGGCCTGCTTGAGCCGGTCTACCGCTTGCCGATGGTTCCACCCAATCCGGAGAATCTCGCCAAAATCGAAAAGGTGTTGGAATCGGTCGATTTGTTGGGGAGAGTGACCGTTGCAGGCTGATATCGAACGGCTCTTCGACAATCCGCCCGCTACCTACGCGGAGGAGCACTTCCGGCTATTCCAGCAGTTCAAGGACGCGCTCAATCGCGGCCGCATTCGCGCCGCGCAACCCGATTCATCGGCGGCGAGCGGCTGGCGCGTAAACGGCTGGGTCAAGAAGGGCATCCTGCTGGGCTTTCGCATGGGAGGCGTGGTGGATATGTCGATTGACGCCTCGCGGCAGCCTTTCTTCGACAAATCCACTTTCCCCGTGAAGAGACTGTCGGCGCAGAGCGGCGTGCGCATCGTGCCCGGCGGATCGAGCATCCGCGACGGCGTCTTCATAGGCAAAGGCGTCACCTGCATGCCGCCCATGTACATCAATGTCGGCGCCTACGTGGACGATGGCGCCATGGTCGATTCGCACGCCCTGGTGGGAAGCTGCGCGCAGATCGGCAGGAATTGCCACATCTCGGCCGCGTCGCAGATCGGCGGAGTGCTGGAACCCGTAGGTGCATTGCCCGTGATTATCGAAGAGGAAGTGCTGGTCGGCGGCAACTGCGGCGTGTATGAAGGCGCGGTGGTGAAGAAACGCGCCGTGCTGGGCACCGGAACCATTCTCAACCGCTCCACGCCAGTCTACGACCTGGTACGCGGCGCCGTCTATAAAGCCACTGACGACGAACCGCTCATCATCCCGGAAGAAGCCGTCCTGGTAGCCGGCGCGCGCGCCATCACCTCCGGCCCCGGCAAAGACTGGGGCATATCCGTCTACACCCCAGTCATAGTAAAATATCGCGACAGCCGGACAGATACTAAAATTCAACTGGAAGACTTACTAAGATAATGAGCCACGAATGCGCCTGCTTTATCCGCGTTCATCCGTGTTTATCCGTGGCTGAATAGGTTCTATGCCCTTCACACTCGATTCCAAAGTAGCTCTCATCACCGGCGCGGGCCGCGGCATTGGCCGGGCCATCGCCGAGAAACTGGCGGCCGCCGGCGCCGCCGTCATGATCAACGATCTGGACCCCGCACCCGCATCCGAAGCCGCAACCGCCATTGAGCAATCCGGCGGACGCGCGGCGCACCTGGCGGGCGACGTCACCGCGCCCGACTTCCCGCAGAAACTGGTCGACGCTACCCTGGCATCGTTCGGCGGGCTCGACATCGTCGTCAACAACGCCGGCTACACCTGGGACAACGTCATCCAGAAGACCACCGACGAGCAGTACCTGGCCATGCTCAACATCCACCTGGTGGCGCCGTTCCGCATTCTGCGCGCCGCTTCCACGCACATCCGCGAAGCCGCCAAGCGCGAGGCCGCCGAGGGACGCCGGGTGATGCGCAAAGTCGTCAACATCACCTCCATCGCCGGCACCGACGGCAATCCCGGCCAAGCCGGCTACTCGTCCGGTAAGGCCGGCGTCATCGGCCTGACCAAGACCATGGCCAAAGAGTGGGGCCGCTACAACGTGAACGTGAACGCCGTGGGGTTCGGCCTCATCGAGACGCGCCTCACGCAACCGCTCACGCAGGCCGGCGCCACCATCGACGTACAAGGCCGCCAGATCGCCGTGGGAGTGCAGCCCAAGATGCTCGACGCGCTCAAGGCCGTCTGCCCGCTAGGCCGCGCCGGCACGCCGGAAGAAGCCGCCGGAGCCGTGCTGTTTTTCTGCTCGCCGCTTTCCGATTACGTAACCGCCGAAGTGTTGATTTGTGGCGGCGGAATGCACTTCTGATGTGCCGCTTATTAATCGCGGACGACGATGCACAGCAGCTCGCCATTCGCAAGCTGCTGCTGGAAGCGGCCGGCCACGAAGTCGCGGTAGCGGAGGACGCGCCCCAAGCCCGCCGCCTGCTCGCGGACTGGCGCCCCGACGTGATGGTGATGGACCTGCACCTGCCGAAGCTCAAAGACGGGCTAAGCTTGATTCACTGCGTGAATGAGCAGCGCCTCGCG
>Ga0302326_10017335_pt1 | contig 15028 bp, 10 predicted proteins | sample Palsa_T0_3_FD_202264 | JGI IMG/M metagenome (GOLD analysis project Ga0302326, IMG submission 202264) | Peat permafrost microbial communities from Stordalen Mire near Abisko, Sweden - Palsa_T0_3 | ecosystem: Environmental > Terrestrial > Soil > Palsa > Peat permafrost | place: Sweden: Abisko... | reverse complement strand
CCGCCGCCAAAATCAAGTGATGGATGAACGCGGCGCTATTTATAGTGTACTTGCTGTAATCGCCGGCATCGTGATGTCCGCCGTGGACATCGACCGGGCCGCGATTGACAAACGGGTAGAGGCTGGCGGTGACATTGGCCAATTGCGGCGCGGTGGAGCGGGGGTTCTCCTTATAGTCAGCGGTCTCCTTCGCCAGCACCGCATTGACCTCGGCGAAGCGGGCGGATATGTCGGGCACTTCCGCAGGCGCCAGATGGCACGCGGCATGGGTAAAGCGAGTAAAAGGCAGCGTGTTGGAATCTCCACAGCGTTGATGATAAATGCCCAAGGCATAAGCGCGGGCAAACGCGCCGGCTACAGCCTCGTCAATGCGGAAGGGGAACGATACGCCCAGTCCTTTCACCAAAAGCTTGTATTCCCCCGGCGTCTTGAAATCCGTAAAGTCCGCCTCCAGGACTTGCTGGTAGCAAATTTCGGGAAAGCCCTGGTCCGCCCGCAACCGCAACTGACCAAGGAAGACCTCCTGGCCGGAAGCCGCGTCGATAATTTGAAATGGCCGGGTGCTTTCCAGCAGGGGACTCATCTCGCCCAAACTGCCGAGGTAATAGCCAATCATGGCTTGCTTGGGAAAATCAGGCAGATAACCCGTTTGGTTGACATGCAGCACGGGGCTCCAGCGCATCGGATCATTCGTAACCGCGAATTGGCAGGTCGCTGGCCAAAGATCATGTTGCGGATTTTGCACGACGACCTGCAAAGGTCTGGTAATGGCCTGCGCCAATTGTAAATAAAGATAGTTCCCAATCCGCAAATCACGTTGGCGAAGGGGCGCGTACAAAACGCGGCGTTTGAAGCCAATTCGTTGGATCGGCACAGCCCGGCCGTTGGCCGACACCACCAATTTGTTGGTCTCGGGCAAATGCATTTGGCCGTGCGCATCCACGAAGTCCCACTGCGTAATGGGGGCAGGATCCGGCTGTTTCGAAGTAACGAGGGTAAGTTCCAAAAGGTTGGGCGCAAGAATGCGGAGTTGATACGCGCCCACCGGCGGCAGCCGCAAGGGTTGATCGTCGCTTAAACGCAAATCAGGCTCGGCCCAGAGGCTGGAGGCCGCGCCGAGAACCAAAAACATCCGGCAAAACCCTCGCACCCATATCGTCAATAGCTTCATCGATGCCTGAGAACTTGCCATCGTCATGGCTTTATCGACATAAGGAGAACTGCCCATTGGTCGTCACACCTATCCTATCTAGATTGAGGCATGTTGATGAAAACGCTGGATTGGGCCCGGCCCATGACTCTTACCGCAGTATTTTTTCTTATGGGTCACACTCAAGGGGCCCAAAACCCGGGCGAGCCTGTGCCTTTTGCGTTTACGACCATTCGCGAGATGGCGCGGACTCTGGCCGCCAAAGACTTTCGGCCGGCGGGAAATTCAGACCTGCCGGACGCGTTTAAGAAACTCAGTTACGATGATTACCAAAAGATCCACTTCCGGCCGGAGCATAATCTTTGGAAGAACGACAAGGTGCGTTTCACGGCCCAGTTTTTTCAACGGGGTTATTTGTATCAGGACCCCGTCAAAATACATATAATTGACCATGGACAAACGAGCGACTACCCCTTCTCTCCGGTGTTGTTTGATTACGACACGGCCCGTGTGCCCAGAGATCTGCCGGGGAGCACGCAATTCGCCGGTTTCCGTCTTCTTTATCCTCTGAACAACCCCGACAAGTTGGACGAGGTGGCAGAGTTCTTGGGAGGCAGCTACTTTCGGGTCCTGGGCGCCGGCCAAAGATACGGCGCTTCCATGCGCGGCCTGGCGATCGACACCGCGGAACCCTCGGGTGAGGAATTCCCCCGCTTCACCGAATTCTGGCTCGAAAAACCCCCGCAGTTGGCGGGCGGCATTCGTATTTACGCCTTGATGGACAGCCCCAGCGTGGCGGGCGCTTATCGCTTTGTCATCGAACCCGGCGCCCCGACCGTTGCTCATGTTGAGACCAGCTTGTTCTTTCGCAAAAGCCCCAAAAAAATTGGCATCGTGGCTCTGAGCAGCCTGTTTCTGACCGGTGAAAACAGGACGCGTTACATTCCAGATTATCGCCCGCAAGTGCATGATTCCGACGGCCTGCTCATCGCCAGCGGCGATAGCAATTGGGTATGGCGGGCTCTGGTTAATCCCGTGAAGGAACATCGCATTAGCCGGTTTCCCGTGGCGGAGTTGAAGGGATTCGGCTTGATGCAGCGGGATCGGACGTTTGCCGATTATGATGATCTGGGCAGCCGTTTCGAGCGGCGGCCGAGTTATTGGATCGAGCCGGAAGAGAAGTGGGGACCAGGCTCGGTGGAATTGGTGGAGATCCCGACCCCAACTGATTGGAACGACAATATCGTGGCTTATTGGACACCCAAGGATACGCCTACACCGGGCCAGGAAGTACACTTGACCTACCGCGTTTCCGCTCTCTTGCTTGGGCCGGAACAGGTTCCCTTGCTGCGCGTCCAATCCACCCGCATCCGTCCGGAAGCAGGCGATAGCCCCGCGCGGTTCGTCATTGATTTTGCGGGCAATCAAATGCAACAGGCCGATCTGGCCGCTCCCGGCGTGGCCAAGGTTCAAACCTCGCAGGGACAAGTCAAGAATCTCGTCGTGCAAACAAACGACGCCACCGGCGGCTGGCAAGTTTTTTTTGATCTGGCCGGCGCCGGCGATAATCGAACAGAGCTGCGTTTGCGCTTGGAACCGGGGCAGCAGCCTCTGAGTGAAACCTGGGTTTACGACTATCAAAAATCGAATTGACGCAATCTCGCATGAATCCCACCACCCTTAATCCTCCGCGCCGCTGGATCGTGTTGCGGCAATTGATCTTCGCCGTGCTCTCCGTGGTCTCGATGTTCATCATCGGGCGCGCTATGTTTTCCATGTTATCCATCAATGGCTTCAACGCGGCCAAGATCGCGATCTTCATTCTATTCCTGATTTTGCTGACGCCCATCATCCTGTCTTTTTGGACGGCCGTGCTGGGTTTCATCGTTCGCTGGCGCGGCGGTGATTCGCTGGAATTGACCCAATCGCTCAAAGAACCCGCGGCGCCAGAAACCAACTGGGCCCGGACCGCGGTAGTCATTCCTGTTTACAACGAAGACCCCATCGGCGTCATTGCCGGGCTTAAGGCCACCTATCAGAGTCTGGAACAAACCGGCTTCCTGCCTTCGTTCGAGTTTTTTATCCTCAGCGATACGACCGATCCCAATGTCTGGATTCGCGAGGAAATGGCCTATATGGATTTCCGCCAATCGGTCAGTGATCCCAGCCGCGTCTTCTATCGCAATCGCCGTGAAAACGTGGACCGAAAAACCGGCAATATCGCAGAGTTTTGCGCCAGTTGGGGCGACCGCTATAAATACATGATCGTCTTTGACGCCGACAGCATCATGACCGGAACTTGCCTGGTCAATCTGGTGCGTTTAATGGAGCAGCATCCCAAAGCCGGCATAATCCAAGCCCCGCCTCTGCCCATCAGCCGCCATACATTTTTTGGCCGGATGCGTCAATTCGCCACCCACGCTTACAGTTCCATTTTTCTGGCGGGCCTGAATTTCTGGCAGGGCGGGGCGGCCAATTATTGGGGGCACAACGCGATTATCCGCATCGAGCCCTTTGTGAAGCATTGCCGGCTGCCCAAGTTGTCCGGCCCGGAGCCCCTCGGGGGCTCGATTCTCAGCCATGATTTTGTCGAGGCCGCTTTCATGCGGCGGGCGGGATGGAAGGTCTATTTGGCCAGTGAATTGCGCGGGAGTTACGAGGAGGTTCCGCCCTCGCTCATCAGCTACGCGGCGCGCGACCGTCGCTGGTGCCAGGGCAACATGCAACACGCGCGCTTGCTAATGCTCCCCGGATTGCATGTGGTCAACCGATTGCACCTTGTCCTTGGGGTCATGGCCTATTTGGCGGCGCCGTTGTGGATGCTGATGTTGCTCATAAGCACGGTTGAGGGAATTTGGGAATCGGTCCGGCCGCATACTTATTTCCCTACCGGGCCGGCGCTTCATCCCATTTGGGAAATCTCAGTGCAACAGCAGGCGATTGGTTTATTTCTGGCTGTCATGGGCGTGCTCATGATGCCGAAATTCCTAAGCTTGCTGATCCACATCCGCAACAAGGCGGAGCGAGAGTCCTTTGGCGGCGGGGGCAAATTCGCTTTGAGCGTTTTCCTGGAAACCATTGCCTCAACCTTGCTCGCTCCCGTGCTGGCTTTCCTACAGAGTTACTTTGTGGTCGGCATCCTCATGGGCAAAAATATTAAATGGGATGCGCAGGATCGTGGGGAAGCGCAGACCACTTATGGCGAAGCCTTGGCTCATCACTGGCCCAGCACGGTGCTGGGTATCGTGTGGTCGGGGCTCTTATTGACGACAGCGCCAAGACTCTTTTGGTGGTTTTCCCCGGTTCTGGCCGGTTTTTTATTGGCCATTCCCATTTCTGTCTGGAGCAGCCGCGTCAAGCTTGGACAACGCGCCCTCAAGGCCCGCCTTTTTATGACGCCGGAAGAGGTGGACCCGCCCTCAATTCTCTTAACTCTTGAGCGCGAGTTGGAATGGGCCTCGGCGCGCCCGTGGGCCAAGCCTGGGGACGCGTTGCAACGCATTCTCAGTGATCCGGAGGTCCGCGCTCTGCATCTTTCATTTTTGAGCCACAGCGAGCCCAAGGATGATTTGCGTCGGCACTATTTGGAAGGATTGGAGTTGAAGTATCGCCACGATGGCGCCGCCGCGCTGACGCCCCGTGAAAAGCGTGATTTACTCTGGGACGAGGAAGCGATTCGCACGCTCGTCCCATTGCCTTCATCGGATCGAGTAGCCGAAAACCCCATTCTTGTTGGCAGCCATTGACGCTTGCTTTTGGCCAGCGGCAATGTGATTTCGGCGCAGCCGCAGCCCATATCACTGCCGCAATTGATCCTGCCATTTCCTCAGAACTGCGACAAACACCTGGTCGCAACGGCGGTTGAATACCCCGATGAAAGACTCTCCCTTCTTGACTGCGATCCGCAGGGCCCACGCAAGAAGCACAAGCGTGATGACCATGTTTTGCCAGCCATCCAGACGCCATTGATGAGACCACGACCAGGTTTGCAACCAGGCGAAGGATTTAAAAGGCGGCTTGTGGAACATCGCGAAGATCAGGTGTTGGTTGATCGGGGAGAAATATAGGATCGGCCAAATGTCATTTTTATCCGGGCCACGCGAACCCACCAAGTCGCACAATAAATGCAAATGGAACGTTAGAAACGACAGCCAGAATACGCGCCAATGTCTGCGTCCAATGATGGCCATGATGCCGGAGCAAACCAGCGCGGCGGGCAGGCCGTGCGCCAAGACGTGATGATATTCCTGATAGTAATTAGACTTTCCTGTTAGGAGATCCGGAATAAGACCCAATCCGTCAATATCCGGCGCCACTCCCGCCAAAGTCACCAGCCGCTGGTCGCGCAGATTGTCCGTTGTTTTCGCCGCGATGATCCAACTTGCCAGAAGATGGGTTAATGGCGACATGCGGTCTTGCTAAGACCTCGCGGGGACTGTGGGCCAAAGTTTTTCGTGGCATTTCCTCAGCACGCCCACAAAAACCCGGTCGCAGCGGCGATTAAAGACGCCAACGAACGAATCCCCCATCTTGACCGCCAGGCTCATCGCCCACAAGAGGAGCGCTATCGTAAGCACTCGATTTTGCCAGCCATCCATCGGCCATTGATAAGGCCAGGACCAAATCGGGAAAATTCTAAAAGGCGCAAAGTAATAAATAGCCCAATTATCATATATGTTGGGGCCGCGTGACCCTATCAAATCGCAAAGTAGGTGCAAATGAAAGGTCACCAACGACAGGGCCAATACGCGCCACCGCCGTTGAGCCAGGGCGGCCATGATGAGCGAACAGACGATCGCCGCCGGCAAGCCGTGTGTCCACATGTGGTGGTATTCCTGGTAGTATGGAAATTTTCCGCTGGCATTCGCCCCTTGAGCGATGTCCACTAGGATGCCCAAACCATCCAGACCGGGCACGACGCCTGCCAGCGTAACCAGACGGCGGTCGCGCAGATTGTCCGTGGTTTTGGCCGCGACGATCCAGCTCGCAAAAAGGTGCGTTAGGGGAGACATGCAGGTTGGATCGACGTCACATTAGCTTTAACTTCGGCAGATCCTGCAAATCAATTAAGCCGACAGGTTCGCGTCGGGCATTGACCACGATCAAGTCGTCAATGTTGCGCTGGTTGAAAATCTTGAGGGCCTCGACCGCCAACGCCTCTTCCTGAATGCAAATCGGACTATGCGTCATCACGCTGCCCAAAGGCTTGGCGAGAATATCGTTGTCCTCGGCCGTGTGCCGGCGCAGATCGCCGTCCGTGAAAACCCCCGCCAATTTTCCGCGCGCGTTGACAATACTCACACTGCCGGACTTGGCCCGGCACATCAACAGGAGCGCTTCCTTGACCGTCACGTTCTCGCGCGCCACGGCGTTGCGCTGGCCCGCGCGCATGATGTCGCCCACTTTCATTAGCAGCGCGCGGCCAATCGCGCCGGAAGGATGATGCCGGGCGTAATCTTTTTCGCGGAAACCGCGCGCTTGCAAAATAGTCATCGCCAGGGCGTCGCCCAAAGCGAGCATGGCGGTCGTGCTGGCCGTGGGCGCCAGATTGAAAGGGCAGGCTTCCTTGGGCACTTTGACGTTTAGAACGGTATCGCTGTAGCGGGCCAGAGAGGATTTGACCGCACCCGTCATGGAGATAATTTTGACGGAAAACCGTTTTAAAGCACCCAGAAGATTCAGCAACTCCTCGGATTCGCCGGAGTAACTCAGGGCTAGAATCACATCACCATCGCTGACCAGTCCGAGATCGCCATGCAACGCATCGACGCCGTGCATGAAAACGCTGGTGGAACCAGTGCTGGTGAGGGTGGCGGAAATTTTCTGGCCGACATTGCCCGATTTGCCAATGCCCACGACAATGATTTTGCCACGCTGGCGCAGGGTCTCGACCATTGTTTGAACAGCAAGAGAGAACGCGCCGTCCAATTGGTGTCGGACAGCCTTGAGTCCCGCCAATTCAATGTCGAAGACTTGGCGCGCTTTGGCTAAATGATCCATCGGCTAGACAGTGCCAGCACTGGGCGCGGTTATCAACTTGCAGTTTGACATGCGAACTTCGCGAGGGCATTTTTGCACGGTTCCAGTCTAATAGTGCAAATTGATGAGAAACTTCTTGGCAATCTGTTTGTCCATGGGACTTTTATCAGCGATTCAGCCGATTTACGGCGCAGACCTGGAAAGAATCGCGGGAGATTACAACGCGCTGGGATTTCAATTGCTGACGCAGTGCCGACAGACGTTGCCCAACACCAATTACTTTCTGAGCCCCGCCAGCCTGACCTTCGCGCTTTCCATGGTCCAAAATGGAGCGCGCGGAGAGACCTTGCATCAAATGCTGGCCACGCTTCACGTCACCAACATTCCCGCAGCTCAACTTGGTGAAGAAAATAAAGCGCTGATGGGTCATCTTTCCAAGCTGGATTCGAATATCAAATTGGAAATCGCCAATGCCATCTGGGTGGCCAAGGGAGAGCCAATCAAACCCGACTTTATTGCGATTAACCAGCGCAACTACGATGCTGGAATTTTCAAGGCTGATTTCAGCGATCCATCCACCCTCACGGACATCAATAAGTGGGTCAGCGATCGGACGCATGACAAAATAAAGAGCATACTTGATCGCCTGGATACAAATCTGCGGTTGATTCTGCTGAACGCGATTTATTTTAAAGCAGACTGGGCGAGGCCTTTTGACACGAACCTTACCCGGCCCAAGCCATTCACGTTAGGCGACGGCCAAAGTATCCAGTATCCGCGCATGAGCCGCACTGCGAACTACAATTATTGTATGCGGGAAAGGTTCCAGCTTGTAGAGCTTCCTTACGTTGGACAGCAGATCAGCATGTTTGTTTTGCTTCCCCATGCCGGCCTGAAAGAATTCTTGCCAGAATTCACTATGGCGGACTTTCAGGATGCCATAGCACGCATGCATTCGGAAAAAGTGGCCATAGAAATGCCGCGCTTCAAATTAGAAAACGAATATGATTTGAGCCAGGTTCTTCGGCTGATGGGGATGCCGCTGGCCTTCTCCTCAGGAGCAGATTTCAGCGGCATGTCAGACGAGTGGTTGTGTATCAGTTTTGTTAAACAAAAGACCTATGTGGACGTCAATGAACAAGGAACAGAAGCAGCGGCCGTGACTGTGGTCGGCATGGGAAGGGGGGCCAGAGCGGAGGGACCTGTTCCGTTTATTGTGGATCGTCCCTTTTTAATTGTTATTCGTGAAAACCAGAGCGGGCTAATTCTCTTTCTGGGCGCGATTTTTGATCCGCGCTAGCTCGTCCTGCAAGAACAGACTAATATGTTGCTTTGATCAATGGGGAGGAACGAATTAGGCTTACAGTATGAAAAGTGTCTTGGCAGCTCTGTCGTTAGTGGGGTTTTGGTTTCAAGTTGGAGAAGTTCATGGCGAGGGGTTGGAGAGCACAAGCCGGGCGTATAATGCTCTTGGATTTCAATTGCTGGCGCAATGCCGGCAATCATTGCCGAAAACAAACTTCTTTCTTAGCCCGGCGGGATTGGCGTTCGCATTGTCGATGGTGCAAAACGGCGCCCAGGGAGAAACGCTAGGCCAGATTTTGGCTGCGCTGCAAGTTCCAAACGTTCCCGTATCCAAGTTGAATGAGGATAACAAAGAACTGCTTTACCATTTGTTAAAGCTGGACCCGAAGATCACGCTGGAAATCGCCAACTCGATCTGGATCGGCCGGAAGGCTCGGATTAAGCCGGATTTCATCTCCATCAATAAGAGCGATTACAACGCGGAAGTGGCCAACGGCAACTTTCAGGATTCGGCCACAGTCAAAGAAATCAACCATTGGGTCAGCGAGAGCACGCACGGAAAAATCCAGAGTATTTTGCAGCCGCCTCTGGACGCGATGCTGAGGATGATTTTACTTGACGCAATCTATTTCAAAGGCGCTTGGGTTTCGCCCTTCGACACCAACAGCACTCGCGATCTCCCCTTCACCCTAGCCAATGGCCAAATCGTGCAGCATGCGCGTATGACTTGCCCCGGCGCCTTCAACTACTTCGCCGGGAATGGTTTTCAGGCGGTAGAACTTCCTTATATGGGCGGCCAGATTAGCATGTTTGTCTTTTTGCCCACGGCCAGCCTGGACGATTTTCTGAAAAAGTTCGCCCTGGCAGACTTTGAGTCCGCTCTTGCCCAGTCGGAGCACCACAAAGGGACGGTGGAGTTGCCTCGTTTTAAATTGGAAAATGAGTACGGACTAAAGAATGTCCTTATTGCCATGGGGATGCGGCAGGCTTTCTCCGAGAACGCGGATTTCCATGGCCTCTCGGACGAACCTTTGCATATTGGTGATGTCAAACAAAAGACCTACCTGGAAGTGAACGAGAAGGGGACAGAAGCCGCGGCGGTGACGGCCATCAGAATCGAGGCAATGGCGATGAGGCGCGAGCCTCCGCCGTTTCGTTTCATCGTTGATCGACCCTTCTTCCTGGCCATTCGCGAAAAGGAGACAGGACTTATTCTTTTCCTCGGCGCGATTTTCGACCCGCGTGGGTAGCGTTTCTGGCAGTTTGGGCGCGTCTCGATTTATTCCGGGGAGCACACGCGCCTCGCAGCGAGGCGCGTGTAGCCATCGGTGCCCTCGCCGATGGCATCTTCCTTTATGCGGTTGGCGGGGCGCCAACCGCTGCACGCGGGGGGCGCGTGCGCTCCCCAGACCAGACCAAAAGCACGGGCAATTGCATTGCGAGCGAAGCTCAAAACTGGCAGGGTACTCGAATTGATAGTGCTTTTTCGCCGCCAAATTCGAAAACCATGGAAGCAGAAAATGACCGCCTGAGTCCGGCCAGTGCCGGGGCGAATCTCGCCACGATTTCCGAGGACGAACAGACCCTTCGTCGCATGGGTTACAAGCAAGAGCTGTCCCGGCGCATGACCGGCTTCTCCAATTTCGCCATCTCCATGTCAATTATATGCATTTTGGCGGGTGGGATTACTTCGTTTCAATACGGGTTTTGCGGGGTGGGGGGAGCGTCCATCGGTTTGGGCTGGCCGTTGCTCTGTCTTTTCTCGATGGTGGTAGCGCTGAGCATGGCGCAAATCGCCTCCGCTTTTCCGACGGCGGGCGGACTTTATCATTGGGCTTCCATCCTGGGCGGCCGTGGCTGGGGTTGGGTCACGGCCTGGTGCAACCTGGCAGGGCTCATCACCATCGTGGCGGCCGTGGACGCCGGGGCTTACGATTTCCTCTTCGGCGCTTTCCCCTGGCCGACCGGCCAACATGCCGACGCGCTGAAGAAATGTGTTCTGGCCGCGCTGATTCTTTCCCAAGCCTTGCTGAATCATCGGGGCATCGGTCTAACGACGCTCCTGACCGATCTCTGCGGCTACCTAATTCTTGTGACTGCGGCGGTGTTGGCGCTGGCCATGTTTTATTACGCCCCGCATCTTGATTGGTCGCGCCTGATCACCTTCACCAATTACAGCGGACTACCCGCCGACGCTCCAGTGCTGCCGCATTCCAACAGTCTCCTGTATCTCTTCGCTTTAGGGCTTCTATTGCCCGCCTACACGATTACCGGATTTGACGCCTCCGCGCACACCGCTGAGGAAACCATGAACGCCGGAGTTAATGCGCCCCGCGGCATTATCCGATCCGTCGCCATTTCCGGAATTTTTGGCTGGATCATGCTGGCGGCAATTGTCCTGGCCATTCCTGAAATGGACAAAGCGGCTAAAGAGGGCAACAACGTCTTTTATTTCATCATGAACAGCGTGTTGCCAAAACCATTGGCGGCGACCTTATACATAAGTATTGGCTTGGCCCAATATTTTTGCGGATTGGCGGGGGTGACCTCAGCTTCGCGCATGATGTACGCTTTTGCCCGCGACGGCGGTTTGCCGGGCTCCCTTTGGCTGCGGCAGGTTTCGCCGGCATTGCGGACGCCGTTTGCCGCCGTTTGGACGAGCGCCTTGTTGGGGTTGATTTTTATGCTTTTTGTCAGTTACTCCGCCATCGCTGCTTGTTGCACCGTTTTGCTTTACGTCTCGTATGTCCTCCCCATCTTCGTCGGTTTTCTAGCCTATGGCCGGACTTGGACTAAGATGGGTCCTTGGCACATGGGAAAAGCCTATCGACCCATGGCCATGATTGCGGTAGTGGGATGTATCGGCTTGATCTTTATTGGCGTGCAGCCACCCAACGAAATTGCGGTCAAGATACTCGCCGCCACGGCAGTATTGATGTTGCTGGCTTGGTTTGGCTTTGAACGCAAACGCTTCAAAGGCCCGCCGCAGATGACGATTTAGTCAAGGGCGCAAATCACTTTTTGACGATCATCCCCGACTCGGTCCGCGGTCGCCTCGGCGAGGCGACCCTACCAAAACCTGATTTGCGTCCTTTAGTCAAGAAACCGCCACTTTTCCGTTGTTTTTTTGCGATTTGTAGTTGATGATGGACGCGGAGTTTGTAGCATTGCGAACTTGATTTCGACACGCTGACCTCAATGCCTGAGAAGTATCAGAAAATGAACAAGAATCTTGGCGAGCATGAAAGCGCCAGCCCCTTACCGTCGGACGATCAGCCTAAAAGCCGGGATAAATCTGTGCGCCAGGAACGCTTAACCGCTGTCGGCCAATTGGCCGCCGGTCTGGCTCATGAATTTAACAACATCATGACCATCGTCCAGGGGCACGCCACGCTCCTGAAGGAAAATCCCAACCTCGACGAGGAATCGGCCAAATCGCTCAATTACATCACGGAAGGCGTGGACCGGATGTCCAAGCTCATCCGGCAAATGCTGGCCTTTAGCAGTAAACAGGTCATGCAGGAAAAGCCGCTGGACGTGCATGAGATTCTCGCCCAAACCTCCGAAGTGTTGACCCGGCTGTTGGGTGACCAGGTCGCGCTGCATATCGATATCGCCCCGGGTCTGCCGCCGATTTTGGCCGACCCGGATATGTTCCAGCAAATCATGGTCAACCTCGTCGTCAATGCGCGCGATGCCATGGGCAGCGGAGGCCACCTCACCATCCGCGCCACGGAAAACATTTTTTCCCCATCGGATATCGCCGGCAAATCAGAGCGCAAGCCTGGACAATTTGTGCGCGTGAGCGTGACCGATACCGGGTCTGGAATGGACACGGCCATCATCAGCCACCTGTTCGAGCCGTTTTTCACCACCAAGGAAATTGGCAAAGGCACGGGCTGGGGTTTAGCCACCGTCCACGGCATGGTCCATCAGCATCATGGCTGGATTGAGGTCGAAAGCAAAATCGGCGAAGGCACGACTTTTGACATTTATTTTCCAGCCACGGACCAACCCATGGAGAAAATGGCCCAAGCCACCGATTTGCCCGACATATGTGGAGGAAAAGAAAAGGTGCTGGTAGTCGAGGACGAATCGGTGTTGAGAGAATTGGTCCGGGAAATTTTGTCTCTTCAAGGCTATACTGTTTTGGAGGCCGCCAACGCGATTGATGCCATGAGCATTTGGGAGCAAAATCGGAGCAGCGTGGATTTACTATTGACGGATATCGCCATGCCACACGGCCCCACCGGCCGGGAATTGGCCGATCAATTGCGGAAAGAGAAACCACACTTGCCCATTATTTTCAGCAGCGGTTACACGCAGGAAATGTTCGAGAATGGCGAAGATGCCGGGCTGCGCACCTTTTATCTCTCCAAGCCCTACAATCCGGCCCAATTGGCCCAGGTCGTTCGGCACGCGCTGGATGCGACAAAAAAGAATGAATCCACGATGGCCTCTCCAGCGTATTAGACGGCAAATTGTTGATGAAATCGGAGGAGCAAACAGAGAGATTGGCCGCCTTTCCCATGACCAATCCGAATCCCGTCCTGGAATTCGGGGCCGACGGAACGATGACCTATTGCAACGACGCCGGCCGGCGGTTGGCCGCCGCGCTTGGGGCGGATTCCGCTGCCGCCATCGTCCCTCCTGACGCCAGAGCCATCATTCTGGAATGCCTGGCCACCGGCGAAAGCAGGATGAACCTGCAAAACACCACCCAGCGCAGCACCATCTCATGGTCTTTCATCCCGGTGGTTGGCAGAAAGGTCGTCCATTGCTACGGTAGCGACATCACCGAAAGGCTGAACCTGGAAGCGCAATTGCGCCACTCGGTGAAAATGGAGGCCGTGGGGCAATTGGCGGCAGGCGTGGCTCACGATTTCAACAACATTCTCACCATTATTCAAGGCCACGCTGAATTGCTCATTCATACTCCCGACCTGGCCACCAAGAGCGAGAATTCCCTGCGGCAGATTTCGACCGCAGCCGAGCGCGCCAGCCTATTGATCAGTCAGTTGCTCATGTTCAGCCGCAAGCAAGTCATGCAGCAGCGCATCGTCAACTTCAACGATGTCGTCCAGCATATCAGCCCAATGCTCCACGGATTAGTCGGGGAACATGTTGTCTTCGAATTCAACGCCGCTCCAAACCTTCCCTGCCTGAGTATCGATGTCGGCATGATCGAGCAAGTCCTCGTGAACCTGGTCATCAATGCGCGCGACGCGATGCGGACCGGAGGACGCCTGGTCTTGACCACGAGTCTGCAAACGCTCGAGCCGGTCTCTTCCGTTTTGAATCCCGAAGCACGGCCCGGGCGGTTTTTAAGTTTGAGCGTCGCAGATACGGGCTGCGGCATGGACCTCAACACGTTGAGCCACATGTTCGAACCTTTTTTTACCACCAAAGAACCGGGCAAAGGCACAGGCTTGGGTTTGGCGACGGTGTACGGAATTATTAAACAGCATCAAGGCTGGGTGGTAGTGGACAGCCAACTAGACAAGGGATCAACCTTCACCATTTTTCTGCCCATTGTCGAGAAAACGTCCGAGACTGCTCATGAGACGCCCAAAAACCGCACGGTGAAGGCTCAGTCCGCTATGTCCCTAGGCGATGAAACTATTTTAGTGGTCGAGGATGAGCCGGCTTTGCGCGAGTTGGTGGTCAACATCCTGGAATTGTGCGGTTACCGGATTTACCAGGCCCGCACCGGGGTGGAGGCCGTTAAAGTCTGGGATAAACACAAGGAAGAGATTGATTTGTTATTGACAGACATGGTCATGCCCGAAGGGATGTCCGGGCGGCAGTTGGCGGAGAGATTGCAGGGGGAAGATCCGTCGCTCAAAGTGATCTACACCAGCGGTTACAGCCCCGGCATGGCTGGCAAGGACATCGCGCTCCTGGAGGGATTCAACTTTCTAGCCAAGCCTTATCCACCCAGCCGTCTGGCGCACGTCGTGCGGGACTGTCTGGACGGGAAGCGGGAACCAAAGGCCCAGCCTTAACTTTAAGCACTATCAAGGAACGGCTTATTTTATGGGAAACTTTCGTCGAATTTTTCAACATCTCGCCCTCGCGTTGGGCATCGGCATTTCGTGGGCTGCGGCGGGGGCGAGCCTCAATGTGGGCGACCCTGCTCCCAAGTTGCAGACCGGCACGTTTGTGCAGGGCGATCCAGTCTCCGAATTCGCCCCGGGCCAAGCCTATATTGTGGAGTTTTGGGCGACCTGGTGCAGTCCGTGCCGCGAGTCCATCCCGCATCTGAACGAAGTTTACCTCAAGTACAAGGATAAAGGGTTGGTGGTGATTGGTCAGGATTGCCTGGAGCAGGACGAGGCAAAAGTTGCGCCGTTCATCAAGTCCATGGGCGATCAAATGACCTATCGCGTGGCTTTGGACAATTTGGATGGCGACAAGAAAGGCAAAATGATGGAGACTTGGATGGAACCGGCTGAAAGAAAAGGCATTCCTTCCGCCTTTCTTATTGACAAAAATGGTAACATCGCGTGGATTGGCCATCCCATGGCTTTGCGTGAAGGCTTTATCGAGGCCGTCCTGGCCGGGACTTACGATGCCAAGAAAGAAGCGGCGCTC
>Ga0302326_10017334_pt1 | contig 15028 bp, 11 predicted proteins | sample Palsa_T0_3_FD_202264 | JGI IMG/M metagenome (GOLD analysis project Ga0302326, IMG submission 202264) | Peat permafrost microbial communities from Stordalen Mire near Abisko, Sweden - Palsa_T0_3 | ecosystem: Environmental > Terrestrial > Soil > Palsa > Peat permafrost | place: Sweden: Abisko... | reverse complement strand
CACGACCGTCTGCGGCTCGGCCGCCGCCGGCACGCCGAGCCTGGGGTCGGCCAGCAGGGCGGTGGCCTCGTCCGCGATCCACTGCGGGCGCAGCGTGAGGTTGATGAATCCCGGGCCGCTGACCGCAGGCGGCTCGCAGATGTCGCCGACGTCGAGGTGGCCGACGATCTCGGCGGCGATGTCACGCGGGGCCCGGCCGAGCTTCTTGGCCAGCGGAAGGGCGGCGTTGGACTGGAGGTCGCCGAACGAGGACGGGCGGATCAGCGGGTCCGCGTCAGCGTAGTCCGGACCGTACGCGGCCACCAGGGCATCGCGCACCCGCGCGCCGAGAACCTGCTGAGGATCTGCCATGGGGCAAGTTTAGTGTTGACGGCCGCGCATCTCGGAATCAATATCCCCGCCCGTGCGACGGGGTTCGGTAACCGTTCGCGGTCGCGGCGCAGGAAGTGGGCGGCCCGGCGCTCGGCGGCGGGGCCGATCCGCCCCTTGATCTTCTCGGTGATGTCGCCGCGGGAGAGGTCCGCGGCGAGCTCGCAGGCGGCGGTGACGGCGCGCGCGGTGGACGCTCCGTGCGCGATCACGACGGTGCCGCCGAGGCCGAGCAGCGCCGCCCCGCCGTAGGACTCGGCGTCGAGCCTGGCGCTAAGCTCGCGCAGCCCCCGCCGCTGCAGCAGCGCGCCCACCCGGGCGGCGCGGGTGCCGGTGAGGGCGGCGCGCAGCTCCGCCGCCGCGAACCGCATCGACCCCTCGAGCGTCTTGAGCGCGACGTTGCCGGTGAAACCGTCGGTGACGATCACGTCGACCGCGCCCGCCATCAGGTCGCCGCCCTCCACGTTGCCCTCGAAGTGCAGCGGCAGCGCGCCGCCGAGCGGCTCGGCCGCGAGCAGCTCGTGGGCGCGGCGGGTCAGCGCGTTTCCCTTGCCCGGCTCGGCCCCGATCGTGAGCAGCCCGACCCGGGGGACGGCGGTGCCGAGCGCGATCTGCGCGTAGGCCACGCCGAGCTGGCCGAACTGGACGAGCATCTCCGGCTTCGGATCGGCCGTCGCGCCCGCGTCGATGAGGACCGTCGGGGTGGGATGGGTCGGCAGCACGACCGCCAGGCCGGGCCGGGGGACGCCCGGCAGCGGCAGCAGCCGGTGCCTCGCGCTGGCCACGATCGCGCCGGTCGACCCGGCCGAGACGACCGCCGAGGCCTGCCCGCGGCGGACCAGCTGGCAGGCGATGGCGAGGCTCGACCGGGGCCGCCGGAAGCCGGCCAGGGCCCCCTCGTCCATCCGGACGACGTCCTCGGCGGGCACCACCCGCAGCTCCGAGCCGGCCCCGAGCCGCGCGATGACCGGCCGCAGCCGGGCCGGCGGGCCGGCCAGGAGCGTGGTCAGCCCGTGCTCGCGCTGGGCGGCCAGGGCGCCGGCCACGATCTCGTCCGGCGCGTAGTCGCCGCCCATCGCGTCGACCGCGATCACCGGCTCGGCCAGCGGCCCGGCGCTCAGCTCGGGTCCCGAGGCCAATTCGCGGACATCGTCGCGGCCCGGCGGCACATGGCTCACGTCGTTGCCTCCCGGGCCTTTCCTTTGATCCCTTGGGCCTCTGCTGGGGCCAAGGGTAAACGGCCTGCGCAGCCATTATCGCCAAACTGGCTCGTGCGGCGCTCAGCGAGGCGGGCTATGCTCCGGCCATGGAACTAAATGGAACTGCCGCGATTGTCACGGGCGGAGCGAGCGGGCTCGGCGAGGCCACGGCGAGGACACTGGCGGGCGCGGGAGCGCACGTCATCGTCGCCGACCTCAACGAGGACTTGGGCAAGCAGGTTGCCAGTGACGTCGGCGGGCTCTTCGTGAAGACCAACGTCGCCGACGAGGATTCGGTGGGCGAGATGGTGGCCGCCGCGCAGGCATCCGGCCGCCCGTTGCGGGTGGCGGTCAACTGCGCCGGGATCGGCTACGCGGCGCGGACGGTGAACAGGGACGGCTCGCCGCACGACCTGGCCGGCTTCACCCGGGTCATCACCGTGAACCTGACCGGGACCTTCAACGTCCTGCGGATCGCGGCCTCGGCGATGGCGAAGACCGAGCCGGCCGATGCCGACGGCCAGCGCGGCGTGATTATCAACACCTCCTCGGTCGCGGGGATCGAGGGGCAGACCGGCCAGATCGCCTACTCGGCGTCCAAGGGCGGCATCATCGGGATGACCGTGCCCGCCGCGCGCGACCTGTCGGTCATCGGCGTCCGGGTCAACACGATCTGCCCGGGTGTCATCTACACGCCGATTTACAAGTCCATCGCGGGCGGCGGCAGGGACGCCGAGGAGTTTCTGGCTAAGCTGGCGGCGCCGGTCGTGTTCCCGAAGCGGCTCGGGCGGGCCGACGAGTTCGGCCAGCTGGTGCGCTCGCTGATCGAGAACGACTACATGAACGCGGAGGTCGTCAGGTTCGACGGCGGAATCCGATTCCAGCCGAAGTGACGTTGGCGGGCAGGGCAGTGATGTTGCCTGGCGCAAGGGTGGCATAGGGGCGGTATGTCGGGGATCGCGGGGTGCCTCGCGCTGGCTGGGGGGGCCAAGCCAGACGCTGACTGGACCATGCGCGCGGTCAGGCGGATGGCGCATCGCGGGCCGGACGACGAAGGGGTGTTCTCGGACGGCGCGATTGCCCTCGGCGCCGGACGGCTGGCGGTCATCGACCCGTCGGCGGCCGGGCACCAGCCCATGCGATCGGCCGACGGCCGCTACCTGATGGTCTACAACGGCGAGATCTACAACTACGCCGAGCTGGCCAAGCGGCTGCGGGATCGCGGAGTGGCGCTCCGGGGCGGGTCGGACTCCGAGGTCCTGCTCGAGACCTACGCGGCCGAGGGCAGGGACGCGCTGCGCAGGCTGCGGGGGATGTTCGCCTTCGCGATCTGGGACACCAAGACCGGCGAGCTGTTCTGCGCCAGGGACCCGTTCGGGATCAAGCCGCTGTACTACACGCAGGCCGAGGGCGGCCGGCAGCTGCGTTTCGCCTCCGAGCGCAAGGCGCTCGTCGGCCCGGGCGAGGTCTCCGTGATCGACCCCGACGCGCTCCGCCTGTACCTGTCGTTCCAGTACGTGCCCGCGCCCGCGACGATGACGCCGCCGGTCCGCTGCCTGCCGCCGGGGCACTATCTCACCGCCCGGCCGGGCGGACCGGTCGAGTCGTTCCGCTACTGGCGGCCGGTGCTGCGCCCGGCCAAGTCGCCGGCGCCGGAGACGCCGGACCGCATCCTCGCGGCGCTGCGCGACTCGGTCGCCGCCCATCTGCGCAGCGACGTCCCGGTCGGCGCGTTCCTGTCGGGCGGGGTGGACTCGGCCGCGATCTGCGCGCTCGCGGCCCAGACGCGGCCGGGCATGCAGACCTTCACGGCCGGCTTCGCCCGCCCCGGGTACAGCGAGATCGAGCAGGCGCAGGAGACCGCGGCGGCGCTCGGCCTGCGCACGAGCGCGTACGTGATCAAGCCGGACGAGTTCGCCGCGAGGCTGCCGCAGATCATCTGGCACCTCGACGACCCGATGGCCGACGCGGCCGCGATCGCGCTCTGGTTCGTCGCCCGGGAGGCGCGACGGCAGGTGAAGGTGGTGCTCTCCGGTGAGGGCGCGGACGAGCTGTTCGGCGGCTACGGCGTCTACTACCAGCCGGGGGTGGTCAGGGCCGCGACCAAGCTGCCCGGCTGGGGACGGTCCTCGGCCCAGGCGATGGCCGACCGGATACCGTCCGGGCAGAAGGGCAAGGGCCTGCTCGGGCGGATCGCGACGCCCCTGCGGAGCCGGTACATCGGCAACGCCAACATCTTCTCGGCCGAGGATGTCGACGTCCTGACCAGGTACGGCGGGGAGACGGCGTACGACGTGACCGAGCCGATCTTCGACCAGGCGGCCGACAACGAGCTTGATGACGTCGCCACCATGCAGCTCGTCGACATCAACACCTGGCTGCCGGGCGACATCCTGGTCAAGGCCGACCGCACGGCGATGGCGCACGGGCTCGAGCTGCGGACGCCGTTCCTTGACCGGGAGGTGATGGCGGTCGCCAGCCGGCTGGCGCGGGCGGAGAAGACCGCCGCGACCACGACCAAGTTCGCGCTCAGGGAGGCGGTGGCCCCGCTGCTGCCGCAGGAGGCGACGGAACGCCGCAAGCTCGGGTTCCCGGTGCCGATCGGGCACTGGTTCCGGGGCGAGCTCTCCGGCTACGCCGACCAGGTGATCCGCGAGGCGCGGACCGAGGAGTGGCTGGACAAGCGGGCCGTCATCGACGTGCTCCGCCGGTTCCGGGCGGGCGACGCCGACGTGCCGTGGCGGCAGGTCTGGACGCTGGTGGTGTTCTCGCTCTGGCACCAGATCTACGTCGAGCGGGTATTCGACCCGGTGGCCCTGGGCTGGCAGGCCGGGGGCCGGGGGCAGGGGCGTCCTGTCCCCGGGGGGATCGCCTCGGCCGACTGAGCCTAGCTCCCGGGGGTGTGGGTCGCGGTCGGCGGCAGCACGCCCGCCGCCAGCAGCTGCTCGCGGATCTTGCGGCGGCCCCGGTGCAGGCGGGACATCACCGTGCCGACCGGAGTGCCCATGATCTCGGCGATCTCCCGGTACGGGTAGCCCTCGATGTCGGCCAGGTAGACGGTGGTGCTGAACTCGTTCGGGAGCCCGCGAAGCGCCCGCAGCAGGTCCGAGTCGGTGGTGCGGGCGAGCGCCTCGGCCTCGGCCGACGGCACCGGCGGCGCCAGCCGGTCGGACGACATCTGCCACTCCTGCAGGTCCCCGCCGAGCGCCTGCTGCGGCTCGCGCTTGCGCTTCCTGTACACGTTGATGAACGTCGTGGTGAGGATCCGGTTGAGCCAGGCGCGCAGGTTCGTGCCCGGGCGGAACTGATGGAAGGCCGCGTACGCCTTCACCGACGTCTCCTGGACCAGGTCCTCGGCGTCGGTGGGGTTCCTGGTCATCCGCAGCGCCGCGGGGTACAACTGGCTGAGCTGGGGTAGGACGTCGCGCTCGAACCTAGCGCGGCTGTCGTCGTCGTCTTCCATCGTGCTCATACCTGGCTCCGGGGGTTAGTCGGTCCCTACTCACCCATTAAGACGTATGAGAAGGCGCCGACGGTCCAATCTGTGACCTAAATCACTTCAAGATATGTCGCGAGATCGGGAGCAGGCTGAACGGATCCTGAAAGTGGGCTCAGAAGCCAGGCGGACCATCCCCCGGCCCGCAGCTTCCCCGTTCCGGCCGGTTAAATCCAGCCGACGCCGATCGGCCACCACATGTGGTGGTACCAGTCCAGATACGGGATGACCTGAGCCGTCATGATCGGGTAGAAGTAGAAAAACAGGATGACGATGGCCACGACGTAGATGCCGACCACGCTCGACCCGAGCGCCCGGCGCCACCTGACCGCAGTCGCCGAGCCGAGGATCAGGCCCAGGCAGAGCACGATGCAGATGATGAGGAACGGCTCGAACTCCAGCGCGTAGTAGAAGAACTTGGTCCGCGACGTGAACGGCAGCCAGCTCGCCCAGCCGGCCGCGATGCCGAGCACGGCCGCGCCCGCCCGCCAGTCCCGGCGGGTGAGCCACCAGGCCAGGCAGAAGACGATCGCGGGAATCGACATCCACCAGATCGCGGGGTTGCCGATCGCCAGCACCTCCGACACCCACGGGCCGGTCGTGCCGGACTTGGCCAGGTGGGTGCCCGCCGAGTTGGTGAAGCTCTCCCAGTAGAACGCCACCGGGCGGGTCATCAGGAACCAGTCCCACGGCTGGGACTCATAGGGGTGGCGCGCGCTCAGCCCGACCCCGAACTGCAACATCTCCTTGTGGTACTCGAACAGCGAGTAGAGCGGGCCCAGGATCGGGATGTTGACGCCGTTGAGCTGGGCGTAGTTCCGGTCGTAGCCGGTCGACGTGGCGAACCAGCCGGTCCAGGTGATGACGTAGGTGACCAGCGGGATGACCCCGAGCGTGACCGGCAGCCACTTGCCGTCACGGACCAGCGCGCCGCGGACGTAGGCCCGCAGCCCCACCGTCCGCCGCGCGCCGATGTCCCAGGCGATGCACAGGCCGGCGAACGCGAGGATGTACCAGAAGGCGTACTGCTTGGTCGCGCAGGCGAGGCCGAGGAGCACCCCGGCCGCCACCCGCCACTTCCTGATCCCGAGCCATGGTCCGGCCTCGTCGCCGGATTCGAGCACCACCGCCTCCGCCAGCCGGACCCGGGAGACGTCCCGGTCGACCACCAGGGCGCCGAACGAGGCGAGGACGAAGAACATCAGGAAGATGTCGAGGATGCCGGTCCGGCTGAGCACGAACTCAAGCCCGTCAAACGAGAGCAGCAGCCCGGCCAGGCAGCCGAGCATCGTCGACCGGGTGATCCGGCGGGCGACGCGGCACATGACCAGGATCGCGAGCGTCCCGAAGAGCGCGGGCACGACCCGCCAGCCGAGCGAGTTGAGCCCGTAGAGCCACTCGCCGACCGCGATGAGCAGCTTCCCGACCGGCGGCTGGACCACGTACTCGGCGCAGGCGGTTCCGGAGCAGTGGAAGACGAAGTTGGTGTGGCCGGCGATAATCTGCGTGTCCGCGTTCGGGAAGAACGTGTGCCAGTTGTACTCCACGCCGTGCTGCAGGATCGACCAGGCGTCCTTCGCGTAGTACGTCTCGTCGAAGATGATCGCGTCCGGCGTCGATAGCCTGTAGAACCGGAGGAAGCCGGCCAGCGCGGTGATGAGCAGCGGCCCGATCCACCCCCAGAGCCGGTCGGTGGGCATCGGGGTTATCAGCCGGTCGCGGAGCAGGGCGATCCGCGCGGCCGCGTTCGCCGCCTGGTCGCCGCTGGGCCTGGGAAAGCCCGCGGTAGCGGCGTCGCCGGTGTCGCCGGTGTCGCCGGGGACGACGGGGTCGCTGACAGTCTCCGCCCCGCCGGGGCCGCTGTCTTCTGGGTCCATGGCCGGCCCACCGGCCGCTGTAGCGGTCATCGCACGCAATGCTATGTGGATGGAGGCCCGAGTGGGGAGTGCAAACGGCAGCGGACGTGATAACGACCGTGACACGACAAGTGGGGCCGGTGGCGGAGTTCTGACGCTGGCGGGCGTTCCCATCGGCCGGCCCGAGGACGCACCGCCCCGGCTCGCGGCCGAGCTGGCGACCGCCGACGTGATCGCGGCCGAGGACACCAGGCGGGTGCGTCAGCTCGCGGCCGCGCTCAACGTCACCATCGGCGGCCGGGTGATCTCCTATTACGACGTGATCGAGACCCGGCGGGCGGAGCAGCTGGCGGCCGAGCTCGCGGCCGGCAAGAACGTGCTGGTGGTCACCGACGCCGGGATGCCGGGCATCAGCGACCCCGGCTACCGGGTCGTCGCGGCCGCCGTCGCGGCCGGGATCCGGGTCACCGCCGTGCCCGGGCCGTCCGCCGTGACCACGGCGCTCGCGGTCTCCGGGCTGCCCACCGACCGGTTCTGCTTCGAGGGGTTCCCGCCCCGCAAGCCGGGCGAGCGCGAACGGCGGTTCGCCGAGCTGGGCGCGGAACCGCGCACCCAGGTGTTCTTCGAGTCGCCGCGCCGGGTCACGGCGACGCTGGCGGAGCTGGAGGCGTCGCACGGCGGTGACCGGGCCGCGGTCGTCTGCCGGGAGCTGACCAAGACCCACGAGGAGATCGTGCGGGGCTCGCTGGCCGAGCTCGCCGCCTGGGCGGCGGCCAGGGAGCAGGAGTCAGGGGGCGTCCGGGGGGAGATCACGCTGGTGGTGGCCGGCGTTGGCCAGGCCGTCGCGAAGGCCGCCGCCAGGGATTCTGCGCGGGAGGCGCGCCGCGCCGCCCGATTCGCCGCCCGCGCCGTCGCCCGAGAGGCCGGGGGGGCCGGTGGGGACGACGAGGTCATCGGCTGACGTCCCCGCGCCGGTCGGCGCGTCCGGCTGCTCGCCCCGCGCCCGTCGTCCGAACGCCATCGCCGCCGCCAGGCAGGCGAACGGGACCGCGGTCGTCACGTACCGGTAGTCGAACTCGGCCGTCGCGGCCGGGGCGACGACCAGTGCCACCGAGCAGAGCCACGGCAGCAGCGCGTCCCGCCCGGCCCGCCGCCATCTCAGCACCACCCCGGCCAGCCCGACCAGCAGAATCAGCCCGTACACGGTGCCCGGCAGCCACACGTAGCGCTGCCAGACCCTGATCAGATCGGCGAACGGGTTCACCACCACCGTGCTCGCGTTGCCGCGCGCGTAGTAGGCCTCGGGCGACGAGTAGCCGCGATAAGGCGATCCGGGGATGGACAGCGAGTGGTAGCCGAACAGGTATTCGTCGTAGGTCTGGCCGTTCGGGAAGACCTGCCTGCTCCAGTCGAACGAGCGGGCGGTGTCGTCCCAGACCGCCCGTGCGTAGTCGAGCGGCTGCGCCTCGATCGCCTCGACCGCGAACTTCTCCGCCAGCTTGTTGACGGTGGGGGAGAACTTCGGCGCCGGGAACCGGTTGAGCGGGCTGGCGGTGTCCCAGATGTACGCCTGCGCGATCGGCCGCTGCGCGGGCGGCACCGAGGTGCACAGTGGGAGCAGGTCCACCGGCAGCGTCATCCGCGAGCACTCGGCGAACGTCATCACCCGCGAGTACAGGAAGACCCCGGTCGACTCGGTCATCGTGAACTGCCCGTTGACCGACTTGTACCAGGCCTCGTAGCCGACGACCGGCACCGCGAACGCGACCCCGCAGGCCACCAGCCCGGCGATCAGCGCCCGCCAGCCCCGCCCCCTGGCCCCGCCGACGGCGACGCCTTCGGCCGGGCCGGGGAACAGGAACCGGATCAGCAGGTAGAGCGCGAACACCGGGATCAGCGCGAGCCCGGTCGAGCGGACGGTGGTGGACAGCCCGAGCAGCAGCCCGGCCGCCAGGCAGGCGCGCCAGGACGGCCGGGGGTTCCACAGCAGCACCGTCAGGGCGGCGAAGGCCAGGAACAGGAAGAGCGTGTCGGTCATGATCAGGTGCTCGAGCTGGATCTCGAACCCGTCGTAGAGGACCGGCAGCGTGGCCAGCACCGCCACCCAGGCCGGGGCCGCGAACCGGCGCCTGGCCAGCGCGTAGATCATCACCGCGACGAGCAGGCCCATCAGGTGCTGCGAGGCGGTGACCAGGAAATAGCTATGGAACGGGGAGAGGAGCCACAGGTACACCGGGTAGCCTGAGGGCCTTGATGTTTCCGGTGTGAGAGACACGGCCGAGGACACGTAGCTGAACGAGTCGTTGAACCAGGACTGCCATCGGTAGCCGAGCTCGGCGTCCACGCGGAGCAACACGGCCGGTATCAGCGCCAGCGCAAACAGCTTGTTGCCGGCCAGACTATGCCGGATGGCCGCTGGTACTGCCCTCAAACCCGTATCCTCCACGGTGTAAAAGGTAAACGGTGAACGGAGTCCTCGTGGAGCTGACCGTCGTGATGCCCTGCCTCAATGAGGCAGAGACCGTGGCCACCTGCGTGGGCAAGGCCGTGAAGTTCCTGGCCGACAGCGGGGTGAGCGGAGAGGTCGTGCTGGCCGACAACGGCTCGACCGACGGCAGTCAGCAGCTGGCCGCCGACGCCGGCGCCCGCGTCGTCCCGGTGAGCGACAAGGGCTACGGCAACGCCCTGATGGGCGGCATTCTCGCCGCCCGGGGCGAGTACGTGATCATGGGCGACGCCGACGACAGCTACGACTTCAGCAACCTGATGCCGTTTGTGACCGAGCTGCGCAAGGGCGCCGACCTGGTGATGGGCAACCGGTTCAAGGGCGGCATAGCGCCCGGCGCGATGCCGCCGCTGCACCGCTACCTCGGCACCCCGGTGCTCTCGTTCATCGGCCGGCTGTTCTTCCACTCCAAGATCGGCGACTTCAACTGCGGCCTGCGCGGCTTCCGGCGCGACAGCGCGATCAAGCTCGGCCTGCAGGCGACCGGCATGGAGTTCGCCAGCGAGATGATCGTGAAGTCCGCCCTCGCGCACCAGAAGATCGTGGAAGTCCCGACCACCCTCGCCAAGGACGGCCGCAGCCGCCCGCCGCACCTGAACACCTGGCGCGACGGCTGGCGGCACCTGCGGTTCCTGCTGCTGTTCAGCCCGACCTGGCTGTTCCTGCTGCCCGGGCTGGTGCTGCTGATCCTCGGCCTCGGCTTCGGCGCGGCCGTCGCGGCCGGCCCGCTCAAGATCGGCGGCGTCTCGTTCGACGTGGACACGCTGGTCGCCTGCGGCGCGGCGGTCGACATCGGCTTCCAGGCGATCCTGTTCTGGCTGTTCACCCAGGTCTACGCGGGCGCCGAGGGCTTCCTGCCGGAAGAGCCGAAGATACAGCGGCTGCTCGGCCAGCTCTCGCTCGAGCGCGGCCTGCTGGTCGGCGCGGCGGTCGGCCTGGCCGGCCTTGTCGGGCTGATCTTCTCGGTGCTGTACTGGGACGGATACTCGTTCGGCCACCTCAACTACGAGCACGAGCTGCGGCTGATGGTGCCGTCGGTGACCGCGCTGGTGCTGAGCTGCCAGCTGATCCTGGGCACGTTCTTCCTGTCGATCCTCGGCATCAAGCAGAACAAGCCCACCCCGGTCGGCGCGAAGGCGGAGCTTAATGTCAGCGACGACCACGCCACAGCCCGTAGGCTTTAACCATGCCATCCGCTGCTCCCAAGCACATCCTCACCGCCCCGGCCTGGCCATACGCCAACGGACCGCGGCATATCGGGCACGTCTCCGGCTTCGGGCTGCCGAGCGACATGTTCAGCCGGTACCAGCGGATGGCGGGCAACAAGGTCCTGATGGTGTCGGGCACCGACGAGCACGGCACCCCGATCCAGGTCCAGGCGGACAAGGAAGGCCTCAGCACCAGGGAGGTCGCCGACCGGTACAACGAGGTCATCGGGCAGGACCTGGCCAAGCTCGACATGAGCTACGACCTGTTCACCAGGACGACGACGCTCAACCACTACGCGGTCGTGCAGGAGATATTCACCACCCTGCTGCGGAACGGGTACATCTTCCCCAAGACCACGCTCGGCGCGATCTCGCCGTCGACCGGCCGCACGCTGCCCGACCGCTACATCGAGGGCACCTGCCCGATCTGCGCCTACCCGGGTGCCCGCGGCGACCAGTGCGACAACTGCGGCAACCAGCTCGACCCGGTCGACCTGATCAACCCGACGTCGCGGATTAACGGCGAGACCCCGATCTTCGTCGATCAGGAGCACTACTTCCTCGACCTGCCCGCGTTCGCCGACGCGCTCGGGTCCTGGCTCCAGTCGAAGTCCGGCCAGTGGCGGCCGAACGTGCTCAAGTTCTCGCTCAACCTCCTCCACGACCTCCAGCCGCGGGCGATCACCCGTGACCTCGACTGGGGCGTCCCGGTGCCGCTGGAGGGCTGGCGCGACCGCGGCGACAAGCGGATCTACGTCTGGTTCGACGCGGTGATCGGCTACCTGTCGGCCTCCGTCGAGTGGGCCCGCCGGTCGGGCGACCCGGACGCCTGGCGCGCCTGGTGGAACGACGAGAACGCCGAGGCCTACTACTTCATGGGCAAGGACAACATCGTCTTCCACTCGGAGATCTGGCCGGCGATGCTGCTCGGCTACGACGGCAACGGGGCCAAGGGGGGAACCCCGGGACCGTTCGGAAAACTGAATTTGCCTTCTGAGGTTGTGAGCAGCGAGTTCCTGACGATGGAGGGGCGGAAGTTCTCGTCCTCGCGCCAGGTGGTGATCTACGTGCGGGACTTCCTCGCCCGCTACGACGTCGACGCGCTGCGCTACTACGTGGCGGTGGCGGGCCCGGAGACCCAGGACACCGACTTCACCTGGAGCGAGTTCGTCCGCCGCAACAACGACGAACTGGTCGCTACCTGGGGGAACCTGGTCAATCGGGCGGTGTCGTTCGCGGCTCGGAACATCGGCTCGATCCCGGCCGCGGGCACGCTCACCGACGCCGACCACGCGCTGCTCGCCGCCACCAGCGGCGCGTTCGACGAGGTGGGCGGGTTCCTCTCGCACTCGCGGTTCAAGTTCGGTGTCAACGAGGCCATGCGCGTCGTGAGCGAGGCCAACAAGTACTTCTCCGAGCAGGCCCCGTGGAAGCTCCGCGAGTCCGACCCCGAGCGCATGCAGACCATCCTGCACGTCACCCTGCAGGCGGTGGCCGACGCCAAGACGCTGCTGACCCCGTTCCTGCCGCGCTCGTCGCAGGCGGTCAACGAGATGCTCGGCGGCGCGGGCGACTGGTCCGGCATGCCTCGGATCGAGACCGTCGACGAGGAGGGCGGGCCCTCCTACCCGGTCATCACCGGGTCCTACGACTCGTCCTTCCGCTGGGAGTCGCGGCCGATCGCGGCGGGCACGCCGCTGGCCGTCCCCGCCCCGCTGTTCAAGAAGCTCGACCAGTCCGTGGTTGATGAGGAAATAGCCCGGCTTCAAGGCGATGAATAGCCCGAACGGTCCCGTGGCTTCGCCCGCACCGTCAACCGGCTCCGGCGACGTGGGCCTGCCGGAGCCGGGGGGATTCGACAGCCATACGCACATGGACATCATGGAGCTGCCGGTCGACGGCGTGCTCGCGGCGGCCCGGGCCGCGGGCATCGGCCGGGTGGTCAACGTGGGGTGCGACCTGCCGTCGTCGCGCTGGTCGGTCTCCTGCGCCGAGGAGTACGCGGACGTGTACGCGGCGGTGGCGATCCACCCGAACGAGACCTCGGCGGTGGACGCCCGGCGGGGCGACGTGCTCGACGAGATTTCGTCGCTCGCGCAGTCGCCCCGGGTGGTGGCGATCGGCGAGACCGGTCTTGACTACTACCGCGACTGGGCGGACCCGGGCGGGCAGCGCGAGTGGTTCCGCGCGCACATCGAGATCGCCCGGCGGACCGGGAAGACGCTGATGATCCACGACCGCGAGGCGCACGCGGACGTGCTCTCGATCCTGGCCGAGACAGGTCCGTGGCCGCCCTACAGCGTGATATTTCACTGTTTCTCCGGCGATGCGCGGATGGCGTCGCAGTGCGCCGAGGCCGGCTACGTAATGAGCTTCGCCGGCAACGTGACCTTCAAGAACGCCGACTCCCTGCGCGAGGCGGCGCTGGTCGCCCCGGCCGAGCTGATGCTGGCGGAGACCGACGCCCCGTACCTGACCCCGATACCGCACCGGGGCAAGCCGAACTCGCCCGCGATGACCGCGTACACGATCCGGTTCCTGGCGGAGCTGAAGAACCTCGCCGTCTCCGACTTCTGCGCGCACCTCCAGTCCACCGGCGCCCGTGTCTTCGGCTGGTAGGGACTCGGGCGTCCGCCTGCTCGGGGCCGGGGATATCAGGGGCATCGCGGGCCGGCTCGACGTGCGGCCGACCAAGAAGCTCGGGCAGAACTTCGTGGTCGAGCAGGGGACCGTGCGGCAGATCGCCGCGCTCGCCGGGGTGCGGCCCGGTGACCTGATCCTCGAGGTCGGCCCCGGTCTCGGATCGCTCACGCTGGCGCTGCTCGAAGCCGCCGTCGGCGCGGCCAACGCCCGGCTGGTGGCGGTGGAGATCGATCCGGTGCTGGCGGCCGAGCTCCCCAAGACGATCGCGGACCGCGCGCCCGAGTCCGCCGGGCGGGTGGACGTGGTGACGGCCGATGCCCTGGCGGTGGGCGAGGCCGAGGTGGGCGCGCCGACGGTGCTGGCCGCGAACCTGCCCTACAACGTGTCCGTGCCGGTGCTGCTCACCCTGCTGGCGGCGCTGCCCTCGCTCGCCCGCGGAATCGTGATGGTGCAGGCCGAGGTGGCCGACCGGATGTGCGCCGGGCCGGGCAGCCGGGTGTACGGCGCGCCGTCGGCCAAGCTGGCCTGGTACGCGTCCGCGCGCTCGGCCGGGACCGTCCCGCGCACGGTCTTCTGGCCGGTGCCGAACGTGGACTCCAAGCTGGTCGCGTTCACCCGGCACGACCCGCCGGTCACCACCGCCACCCGGGCCGAGGTCTTCGCCGTGGTCGACGCCGCCTTCGGCCAGCGCCGCAAGACCCTGCGGGCGGCCCTGGGCGGCTGGGCCGGATCGCCGATGGCGGCGGAACGGACGCTGCGCGCCGCCGGCGTCGACCCCGGCGCCCGCGGCGAGGCGCTCGCCATCAGCGACTTCGCCCGCATCGCGCAGGCCCGCCGCGACGACGAACCCACGCCCGCCCACGTCTAGGATTACCTGATTGTGACGAGTGTGACCGCGCGGGTGCCCGCCAAGATCAACCTCCAGCTCGCGGTGGGGCCGCCGCGCGCCGACGGCTACCACGGGCTGGTGACGGTCTTCCACGCCATCTCGCTGACCGATGAGGTGACCGTCGCGGCCGCCACGGCCGACAGCGTGACCGTGGCCGGCGAGGGCGCCGAGCATGTGCCCGCCAACGGGGACAACCTGGCGCTGCGGGCGGTGCGCGCGCTGCGCGAGGCGATGACGGTTCGTGACGGCGCGGCGCCTGATGCGGGTCCCGACGGGCGAGCCGGGGTCGCCGTCTCCATCCGCAAGCGGATACCGGTGGCGGGCGGGCTGGCGGGCGGCAGCGCCGACGCCGCCGCCGCGCTCGTCGCCTGCAACAGCCTCTGGCAGGCGGGTCTGTCCGCGTCGGAGCTGTGCGAGGTGGCGGCCCGGGTCGGCAGCGACGTGGCGTTCGCGGTCCTCGGCGGGACCGCGGTCGGCCGCGGCCGGGGCGAGCAGCTCACCTCGGCCCTGGTCGCGCCGGTCAGGTACCACTGGGTGCTGGCGTTCGCCGACGGCCACCTGTCCACCCCGTCCGTGTACGGGATGCTCGACCGGCTCCGCGGCGACGAGGCGGTGGGCGAGCCGGGGCTCAGCGCGGAGCTGATGTCGGCCCTCCGGGCCGGGGACGCGCCGCGGCTCGGCGCCGCCCTCGGCAATGACCTGCAGGCGCCGGCGCTGGCGATGTTCCCGGCGCTGCGCAAGACGCTGGCGGCGGGCCGGGAGTTCGGCGCGCTCGGCGGGCTGGTGTCCGGCTCGGGGCCGACCTGCTTCTTCCTGGCCCGCGACGAGCGCCACGCGACCGACCTCGCGGTCGCGCTGTCGA
>Ga0302326_10017332_pt1 | contig 15031 bp, 13 predicted proteins | sample Palsa_T0_3_FD_202264 | JGI IMG/M metagenome (GOLD analysis project Ga0302326, IMG submission 202264) | Peat permafrost microbial communities from Stordalen Mire near Abisko, Sweden - Palsa_T0_3 | ecosystem: Environmental > Terrestrial > Soil > Palsa > Peat permafrost | place: Sweden: Abisko... | reverse complement strand
GAAGAGGTGCGAGTTCAGTTCATTTTACCGGGTCACGAAATACCATTGTTGGCGCAATCGAGAATCTGTTGGGGAACGGGGTCCGTCTCGGTATTCGCTTTGTGTCCCTTTCGGAAGAGAGCAAATCTGAACTACAGCACTGGCTCTCAGAAAAACGGCAAGCGATGCTTCCTGAATTCGTTGCGCGTAAATTCCAAAACGAGGCTTCCCAGAGACTTCTGTCCAGCGCCGTTGAAAGTATATCTCGGGATAACTTTGCGGCGCCATTTCTCAGGCAAAGGGTAACACTATGAAACCAGTCCGATCTTATCTCGTGACAGCGCGAAGTAAAGCGACGACCGGCATCAGGGGTTTCGACGAAATCACCGGCGGAGGTCTGCCACACGGGCGTACGACGCTTCTGGAAGGCGGACCAGGTTCCGGCAAAACCATATTCGCGCTCCAATTCCTGGTATGCGGCGCGCGAACCTGCAAGGAGCCCGGCATCTTTGTCGCCTTTGAGGAGACCTCGAAGCGCATCATGGCCAATGCAGAAGGCTTTGGCTGGAAACTCGCGGAATTGCAGCGAAAAAAGCTATTCTTCCTGGACGCCCAACCGGAACCCGACCTGATCCAGTCGGGAAATTTCGACCTCAGCGGAATGCTTGCGGGGCTCGATGTCCAGATCAAGGAAATGGGGGCGCGGCGCATTGTGTTTGATGCCTTGGATATCCTGTTGGCGCTGCTCGTTGACCCTGCGGCGAGAAGACGGGAGGTCTACCGCCTGCATGAATGGTTGTTAGCGCGGGAACTGACGGGAATCATCACCGCGAAGGCTGGTGGGGATAAGTCAAGTTCAATGAGGCACCAACCGTTCGGCTTCATGCAATTCATGGTGGACTGTGCGGTGATTCTCAATCACAGCGTGGTGCAGGGCGTTTCGCAACGCAATCTGCGTGTTCAGAAGTATCGCGGCTCGAGCTTCGATGAGCATGAATCGCCATTCCTGATCGGCAATAACGGATTTGAGGTCGCCGGTGCGCGCACTCTCGGCCATGTGTACGCTACCGTGATCAACGAGCGCGTTTCGAGCGGCGTGAAGCGGCTCGATACCATGTTGGGAGGCGGCTACTACCGCGGCGCGAGCGTCCTGATTACCGGCTTCCCTGGCACCGCCAAGACGACCTTGTGCGGTGCGTTCGCAGAGGCGGCCTGCCGGCGCAACGAACGCACCATGTTCGTCAGTTTTGATTCGGATTTTTCCGAGGTGATCCGCAATCTGGCTTCGGTGGGAATACGGCTGGATCGCTACGTGAAAAGCGGTCTCTTGCGCATAGTGTCAGTTCGCACCATCACCGGCAATGCAGAGACCTATCTGCTTCGCATTAAGACGTATGCGAAGGAGCATCGAGCCCGTTGCCTCGTGATCGATCCGGTGTCCACATTGTCCAGTTCCGCCAATGAATTGACCGCGCACAGCGTGGCGGAGCGATTGATCGACTGGTCGAAGTCTGGCGGCACAACGCTGGTCTGCACCAGTCTGGTCGACGAGATGTCCGGCCGGACGCTAGGCATGTCGCCGCTGCAGATTTCGACGCTCGCCGACACCTGGATCCATCTCAACTATCTGGCCCAGGCCGGCGAGCGCAACCGGGGCCTGTCCATCATCAAGTCTCGCGGCACGGCGCATTCGAACCAAGTGCGCGAGCTGATCCTCAGCGATGCGGGCGTGACTCTGACCGACACGTACACTGCGGGCGGCGAGGTGCTGATGGGCACGATGCGCTGGGAAAAGGAGAGCGCCGAGCATAGTGCGAAAGAAGAGACCGAAGTTGCCAGGAAGCTCAAGCGAGTTACGCTCGATGCCGAGGAGGCCGAACTCGAGGTGCGAGTGAAGTCGCTGCAGACGGAGCTAGTGGCGAAGCAGGTCGAGAAAAGCCTGTTGGCCCGCACAACCGCGAGCCGAGTGCAAGAATTGTCGCGAGGCCACACCCGGATGCGGGAGTTGCGCGGCGCGGACGCGGCGAAGCCAGAGCGAAAGTGAAGCCTGCTATGAGTCGACAAAAAATGTTCCGCTTCCGGCTATATGTAGCAGGTGACACCCAGAACTCCGCGCAGGCGGTTGCCAATCTTACTGTGCTTTGCCGGGCAAACCTGCCGAATCAGCACCAGATCGAAATCGTGGATGTGCTCAGGGAGCCGATGCGCGCACTCAAAGATCACATCCACATGACTCCAACTCTCGTGAAACTCTCACCGTCCCCCGTACGAACAATCGTCGGGACACTGAGCCAGACACAGCCTTTGTTGCAAGCTTTGGGACTGATAACCTTCGCTCCGTGAAAACGAGAAAACGATCTCCGGAGAACGTGAGTGAGGAAATCTCGGGGTTGATGCAGACGCTGCTCCGAACTGGGCAACGGCTGGAGAAACTGACCGCAGGCCAAGTAGATACGGTGGCGGACCGTGATGGCCGGACGTTGTTGTTGCGGGGCACTCAGGAACAATTGCGGCACAGCGAGGATGCCAGGCAGGCCGCTATCCTCAATGCATTGTCGGCGCATATCGCCTTGCTCGATGCCACGGGAACCATCATTTCCGTGAACGACGCATGGCGGCGATTTGGCCACGCGAACGTGATGCAAGGTCCGGGATATGGGATCGGCCTCAATTACCTTGAAGTTTGCGACTGTGCCCGAGAAGATGGTTCATCCCAAGCCCACGCCGCCGCCGAAGGCATTCGTTCAGTGTTGGGTGGTGAAAAGAAGACCTTTTCGCTCGAATATCCCTGCCATTCGCCTACCGAACAATGCTGGTTCGAGCTGGTGGTTACTCCCCTGCGCCAGGACCGGCTGGTCGGCGCGGTGGTCATGCATGTCAACATCACTGAACGCAAGCGCACCGAGAACGCCTTGCGCGAGGGCGAACAGAAATTCCAGCAGTTGGCAGACAACATCACCGACGTATTTTGGATTCGTTCGCCAGACATGCGCGAATTGTATTACATCAGTCCTGCCTTTGAACGGATATGGGGCTGTTCTGTGGGAAGCCAATATTCAAACCCGCATCAGTGGGCCGACCTCATACTGTCGCAGGACCGGGAGCGTGTGCAGAGCGCCTTCGCCGCGCTCATGGGAGAAGAACGAAGTGTTGACGTTGACTGTCGCATCGCTCGGCCAGATGGCGAGATCCGCTGGGTTCGACTCCGGGCTTTTCAAGTCCGGGATACTGAAGACAAACTAATCCGAGTCTCCGGGATTGTGACCGACATCACCGACCGTCGCCACGCGGCGGAAGCGTTGCGAGCGAGCCTAGAGGAGTTCCGCACGTTGGCCGAAGCCATGCCGCAAATCGTCTGGATCACCCAGCCGGACGGTCGATGCATTTACTTCAACCAACAATGGATGGACTACACGGGACTCACTCTTGAGGAAAGTCTTGGGGACGGGTGGAACCAGCTGTTTCATTCGGAAGACCGACAGCGAGCACGGGATGCCTGGCAGCACGCGACGGCTACCGGCAGTACGTACGTAATCGAATGTCGCTTGCGCCGCACGGATGGCGCGTACCGGTGGTGGTTGATCCGCGGTGTCGCCCAGCAAGACGCCAACGGGGTGATTATAAAATGGTTTGGCACCTGCACGGATATTCATGACCTGAAGATGATCGAAGAAGTGTTATTCGTGGAAAAGGAGAGTGCCCAGGTCAGACTTAACTCTATCGGTGACGCCGTGGTTTGCGCAGATATCTCAGGAAATATTAACTTCCTTAATTCTGTTGCAGTAAAAATGACGGGCTGGACGTTCGAGGAAGCGGCAGGCCGGCCTATTGCCGAAGTTCTTCGCATCACTGAGGCCAACAGCGGTGCAATTGCCTCCAATCCAATTGATCAGGCAGTCGGGCAAGACGAGACCGTGCAGCTGCCTTCGAACTGTATCTTCATCGGGCGCGACGGAATTGAAACTCCGATCGAAGGCTCCGTTGCCCCCATCCATGGCCGTGAGGGGCATGCTGCCGGAGCGATCATCGTCGTTCGCGACGTGAGTGCGGCCCGTGCTATGGCGCTGCAGATGGTGTACTTGGCCGAACACGACTCCCTTACGGGTTTACCCAATCGATTGCTCTTGAACGACCGGGTTAGCCAAGCGATTGTCTTAGCAACGCGCCACAAAAAAAGAATTGCGCTGCTATTTTTGGATTTGGATGGATTCAAACACATTAATGATTCCTTGGGACATCCAATCGGTGACAAACTTCTTCAGGCCACTGGAAAACGCCTCGTGGATTGCGTACGCGCTACAGACACAGTAAGTCGGCAGGGAGGCGATGAATTCGTGGTGCTGCTTTCAGAAGTGGCACATCCGGAAGATGCGGCCATTACGGCGAGAAGGATGCTCCAGGCGGTGGCGGAGCCCCAGTCCATCGACGAGCACGATCTTCATGTCACCACAAGCATTGGTTTGAGCGTCTTTCCCGACGATGGCCTGGACGGGGAGACGCTTGTCAAAAACGCAGATACCGCAATGTACCAGGCAAAAGAGAATGGGCGTCAAACCTATCAGTTTTTCAAGCCGGCCATGAACGTCCGGGCCGTGGAGCGCCAATCGATCGAGGAGAGTCTGCGACGTGCCCTGGAACAGAGGGAATTCTCGGTCCACTACCAGCCGAAGGTCGATCTCAGGACAGGGAAGATTACCGGCGCAGAAGCTCTGATACGTTGGATGCATCCCACCCAAGGACCGGTCTCTCCGGCCCAATTTATTCCGGTTGCGGAAGACTCTGGCTTGATCCGGCCGATCGGCAAGTGGGTTCTTCGTGAGGCGTGCAATCAAGCCAGGGTTTGGGCAGACGCAGGCCTACCTGCAGCGACAATTGCAGTGAACGTCTCCGCGATCGAGTTCCTGCAAGAAAACTTTTTGGAAGATGTATTTCGAATCCTCAACGAAACGGGCATGGATCCGAGGTCGCTTGAGCTGGAGGTGACTGAAAGCGTTCTGATGAAGCGCGCCGATTCCGCAGTATCTGCCCTCCGAGAACTCAGAGCTAGAGGGGTACAGGTTGCAGTCGATGATTTCGGTACCGGTTACTCCAGCTTGAGCTATCTGAGTAAGTTCCCAATCGATGCCTTGAAGATCGACCAGTCGTTTGTCCGTCAGATCACAACGACTCCCGACAATACGACCATTGTGAGTGCCATCATAAGTCTGGGCCGAAGCATGAAACTGCGGGTCATCGCCGAGGGCGTGGAGACGCAGGAAGAGCTGGCGTTTCTTCGGGCTCACCAATGTCACGAAGCTCAAGGATATTATTTCAGCAAGCCCGTTCCCCCGCATCAGTTCGCCAAATTGCTTGAGACCGGCATATCCACAGACCGATTCGGTCGATCGAAGCTTGCGGGCGAATTCGTGCGGGCGTACACGAAACGGATCGAGCAAGTTCTCGCCCCTCCTCAAATGCTTTTGCCCCTGGGCGCCATGCCTGTCAGTCCGCGTGAGTCGACGGCTGCAAAGCATAAGCCGAAAAGTGAAACGGGGATAGGTATCACACCTGACGCTCGACGAGTCCGCTCGCGAAAGCCCCAATCTCGATGAAGCTGTGTTAGGTCTTATATGTTACCGAGAGGCACCGTCGAACAGTCGAGACGACTTCAGTCGCAGCGCGACATTTCGTGAGTAATCCCGGCGACACACAATTAGACAACTACCTACCGCCTCCACCCCTGCTCGAAGGGTCTACACCTAATGCCGACGTCCCGGGCAGACAGAAGGACTACAGTGAAGACGTGCGATATTTCACGATCGAACCGCTACAACCGAATGGTCTTAAGGAACTTCGATGACTGAGACGGGAACAATTTGGGATGTGGATAAGGAAATGACAGAGCGCGAGCGGTTCGATGTACCGATCGAGGCTCTACTCCGGCGCTGGGTGACCGGCGGTTTTATCGTGGCTGTGCTTCTAACGATCTTCGTAAGTTTTGTGTCATGGCGCAGCGCCCGGCGTGCGGACCAGGATGCCTACTGGGTATCCCACACCTATGAGGTGACGGCGATGCTCCTGGGCACGTCCCGCGATGTGCTCGAAACAGAAACCAGCGCGCGCGCATTTGCCTTGAGCGGGCAGGAGCAGTTGCTGGTGCACTATCGTACCGCCCGCAACACGGTTTTCGTGGACGTAAGTGCACTGCGCCATTTGACCGCCGACAATCTGAGTCAGCAGCGACGATTGGATGTGCTTGAGGCGCAAGTGCGCGCGGCGCTCGAATTTGCCGAGGGCATCATCGCCAAACGCCGGAAGCTGGGAGCCTATGCGGGTGGTAGCGACGCGTTGGAAATCGAGAGGCTCATCGTTGCAGTTCGTGCAACAACCCAAGAAATGCATGCCGAGGAGATGCGATTATTGAACCAGCGCAACGAAAGAGCAGCAGCGGAACATCGATTGGCGAGGATCATTGCTATTGCGGGTGTCTTTCTCAATGTAGGGTCGTGGATACTAGCCTTTCTCATCATCATCCGCGAGATTAGCGTCAGTGTTCGGGCAAAGTCACAACTCAAAACCCTGAACGTCGAATTGGAACAGCGAGTGAAAGAGCGCACGGCGGCTCTGCAATCGGAGATTGCCGACCGTCATCGCGCGCAGGAAATAGCGGAGCGTTTGGCGGCGGTAGTTGAGTCATCCGACGATGCCATTATCAGCAAGACCCTGGACGGGACCATCACGGCCTGGAATCGGGGGGCGGAGAAGGTGTTCGGCTATTCATCGGCGGAGGCTGTGGGCCAACCGATGGCCCTGCTTTTACCGCCGGCGCGTGCCGAGGAGGAGTCCGGCATTTTGGCGCAAATCAGACGTGGTGAAAGCGTCGACCACTTCGAAACCGTCCGCGTACGGAAGGATGGTAAAAATATTGACGTTTCCGTGACCATTTCGCCCATCAGCGACAACATGGGAGCGATTGTGGGCGCGTCAAACATTGCGCGCGACATAACCGCCCGCAAACAAGCCGAAGAGGCGTTGCGCGAAAGCGAAGAGCGGTTCCACGCCATGGCCAACGGCATTCCGCAGCTGGCTCAGATGGCGGCGGCCGACGGAGCGATTTTATGGTACAACCAGCGCTGGTACGACTACACCGGCACGACCCCGGAGCAGATGGAGGGATGGGGTTGGCAGAGCGTCCACGACCCGGCAGTGCTGCCGAGCGTGCTGGAAAGATGGAACGGAGCGATCGCCACCGGCGAGCCGTTTGAGATGGAATTTCCGTTGCGCCGGGCCGACGGGGTGTTCGGCACGTTCCTGACCCGCGTGATGCCGCTCAAAGACGGCGAGGGCCGCGTGACCCGTTGGTTTGGCACGAATACGGATATCAGCGAGCGCAAGGAAGCGGAGGTGCTGCTGGCCAGTCAGGCTGAGGAACTGTCCGTCTCCCGCGAGTCCCTGGGGGCGCAAACCCGGCTGTTCAAACTGGTTTTGGACAGCATGGGAGAGGGATTGATCGCGGCTGACCAGGATGGCCATTTCCTCATCTGGAACGATTTAGCGACCAAGCTGATGGGTCGTGAGGCGTCCAATATACCGACCGAACAGTGGACCCCTCATTACCGAGTCTTCCTGCCCGATGAGATCACACCTTATCCGCCGGATCGCCTTCCCTTAGTTCGGGCCTTACACGGGGAATCGGTGCAAGTGGAACTGATGGTTGAGCAGTCTGATAGTGCCCACAAGGTCTGTCTCGAAGTTACAGCGCGGCCCCTGAAGGACAATCAGGGCAACTTTCGTGGCGGAGTCGCGGTGCTCCGCGACATCACCGAACGCAAAACTGCGGAACGGAAAGTCCAAGCGCTCAATCAGACCCTCGAGACGCGGGTGATCGAGCGCACTGCCGAACTGAACGCCGCCAACGAGGAACTGGAAGCGTTCACCTACACGGTGTCGCACGATTTGCGAGCGCCGATACGTCACATAAGCGGGTTCGCCAAGATACTCGTAGAGAAATTTCGCTCCTCTCTTCCCGCCGAAGCGCATGAGCACCTGCAAATCATCGTGCAGGCGGCCCACAGAATGGGCCAAATGGTGGACGAAATGTTGAAACTTGCGCGTCTGGGTAGGCAGGGGCTGACGGTTAAGGTCACGGGATTAAAGTCGTTGGTGGAGGACGTCATAACCATGCTAGCGCCGGACACCGAAGGTCGCCAAGTGGAATGGAAGATCGGGCAGTTGCCCTTTGTAGAATGCGATCCGATCTTAATGTCGCAGGTCTTTCAAAACCTGATCAGCAATGCCTTGAAGTATTCCCGGCCGCGGTCTCCCGCCGTGATCGAGATCGGGCAGACGGAAAAAGAAGGGGAAAAAGTGATCTTTGTGAAGGACAACGGAGTGGGCTTCGACATGAAACATTCGGACAAGTTGTTCGGAGTATTCCAACGCCTGCATGCGGACGAAGAGTTTGAAGGCAACGGTATTGGTTTGGCAACAGTGGAGCGCATCATCAAGAAACACGGAGGTCGCGTCTGGGTCGAGGCCGAGCTGGATCGCGGTGCCACATTCTATTTCACGCTCGGTGGCGGGGAGCACTCTGTGCCCGAAAAGGCCACTGCAGCAGCCGGAGGTTCACTATGAGCACAATTCAGGACATACTCTTGGTTGAAGACAGCCAGAACGACATTAATCTTGCCCTTTATGCGCTGCGAGAGGATGGATTGGCTGACAGCATATTTGTCGTCCGGGACGGCGAAGAAGCTCTGGACTTCCTTTTCTGCCGTGGCGCTTTTGCCGAAAGAAGTTTCAATCATCCTCCCAAACTGATTTTGCTGGATTTGAAACTACCCAAGGTCGATGGTCTGCAAGTGCTCAAGCAATTGAAGAGCGATTCCCGGACCAAGACGATTCCGGTTGTTATCATGACCTCCTCCAGCGAGGAACGAGATCTGGTTGAGGGCTACAACCTGGGCGTGAACAGCTATATCCAGAAGCCGGTAGACTTCGATCAGTTCCGCGCGACGGTGAAAACTCTAGGCACGTACTGGCTGGCGCTCAACAGCCCCCTTAACAGATTCCGCTCCGACCAAGAGGAACGGCCCATTGAGCTTCAGCACTGAACAAGCCGAGGCAGACCGGACAATTTTGACTGACCGCTGGCAGCTTTGGCCGAACCTGAACACGTGCTTGGAGAATTCAAACTCTGCCCACTTCGCGCAAACGTCCCGCGCCCATCATGCTCGGGTCGTGTGACGGGTAATCCAGAAGTCAACTGTTGAAGTGGACGATACTACATTCTCCCCGACCCCATTAGTTAGAGTATTAGTTAGTTAGGACTCTCCCTCGCATATTTTCTCCTGCATCGCTAGGGATCTTCCGCGCCCACCTTCACCAGGATGCCCACTTTCCTCCGGCTCATAACCCTTTTGGAGTTAATGGCCGACCTAGAGTGCTATTGACACAGTAGAAGTCCCAAGTTCGAGTCTCCGTTGTCTGTCATATTGTTCAATATATTTCTGATCAAGAGTGAGCGCTTACTTGCTCGAAGGTTGCGGATCTATTGCCCCAAACGCGGACAGATAAAGAGGCTACAGTTAAAGGTAGGAGAAATGGCATATTCATTCTGATGTATGACGGCACCGCCTTAAAGTGCGGTTTTGCCTGCATAACGTCACCGCTAGCATTTCAAAAGCCCAAATCGCCACTGCCACTCGCAAAAGGGGCGGCTGACTAGGTTTGTGCTGCTCTCCAAATTTATCAAGGTTGATAAAGATAGAGGCCTAATACGACTGAAAAACTATTTATGGTTGGAAGTTCGGTCTCCACGACTGCTGCCTCCGCTTCTCCCAAGCGTAACAGTTCCGAACGTGATCTGGTCGAGGCGCTCCGTGGAAGCGAGGAACGGTATCGGATGCTCCTCGATGGAATCGAGAACTATGCCATTTTCATGATGGATGTCCGGGGGCAGATTCTCAGTTGGAATGCCGGCGCCGAACGAATCAAGGGCTACACATCCGCTCAGATTATCGGTCATAACTTTTCCTGCTTCTTTCCGCCGGAAGATATCCAGCGCGGGAGGCCAGAAGATGTACTCAGAATAACCGCTGCCACCGGACGGCACGAAGAACAAGGCATGCGCGTACGGAAAGACGGCTCACGTTTTTTGGCGAGCATCACATTGACAGCGCTACGTGACTCCGCCGGAAACCTGCAGGGATTCTCTGAGTTCAGTCACGATCTCAGCGAGAGCAAGGAGTCGGGCGCAAAGTATCGGGCGCTGTTGGAGGCGGCTCCGGATGCGATGGTGGTGGTGAACCAGGCCGGTGAGATTGTCCTGCTGAACGTTCAGGCAGAGAAACAATTCGGATACAGCCGCGATGAACTGATAGGTCAGCAGATTAAGGACATCATTCCCGAGGGCTTCGCGGAACGCCTTATCGCCGACGGTACCCGGAGCGCAGCGGAGGCTCGGGCCCAGCAGATCGGCACGGGTATCGAGCTTTCCGGGCAGCGAAAGGATGGAAGTAAGTTTCCCATCGAGATCATGCTAAGCGTGCTCGAAAGCGCCGCAGGAGTTCTGGTGACAGCAGCCATACGCGACGTCACAGAACGAAATAAATCCGAGGAGCGTCTTGCGAAGACGGTTAGGGAATTGAAGCGTTCCAATGAGGAACTTCAGCAATTTGCCTATGTCTCATCCCACGATCTCCAGGAGCCGTTGCGCATGGTTGCCAGTTATACGCAGCTGCTGGCCAAGCGCTACAAAGGGCGTCTGGACTCCGATGCCGACGAGTTTATCGCCTACGCTGTAGACGGATGCACCCGTATGCAGGGGCTGATCCAGGATCTTCTGGCCTACTCTCGCGCGGGGACAAATGGAAAAGCGTTTTGTGAGGTTTCCGCTGAAGGCGCTCTACAACGAGCGCTTACAAACCTACGACTCACGATCGAGCAGAGTGGTGTGGTTGTATCTCACGATTCTCTGCCAGCCATCAAAACGGACGAAACGCAGTTGACTCAGGTGTTTCAGAACCTCGTTGGGAACGCAATCAAGTACCGCAGCGCTGAAGTCCCTCGCGTACACATCTCTGCCACCAAGAACGGCGAGAACGAATGGATTTTTTCCGTGCGGGACAATGGCATAGGGATTGACCCTCAGTACTTTGAAAGGATCTTTATCCTTTTCCAGCGATTGCACGGGCAAAGCGAGTTCGAGGGCACTGGAATCGGATTGGCTATATGCAAGAAAGTTTTGGAGCGGATGGGTGGCAGGATCTGGGTTGAGTCGCAACCCGCAGAGGGCTCTACATTCTACTTCGCCTTGCCAGAAAAAAGCGAGAAATAATGAAAACGATTGGAACGGATGCAACAGCAATCGAAGTTCTTTTGGTCGAGGACAGCCCCGGCGATGTCCGGCTTACGCGGGAAGCTTTTAAAGACGCCAAGGTGCTCGTCAACTTGCACGTTGCGTCGGATGGGGTAGAAGCGATGGATTTTCTGAATCGCGTGGGGAAGTACCCCGGTGCTCCTCGCCCTGATCTGGTCTTGCTTGATCTGAACTTGCCGAAGAAAGATGGTCGAGAGGTCCTGGAGGAAATTAAGGAGAGTCCGGCTCTGAAAAGCATTCCGGTAGTGATCTTGACTACCTCGGCGTCTGACGCCGATATCCTCGGCAGTTATAGGCTCCATGCGAACTGTTACATCACCAAGCCTGTGGGCCTCGATGGGTTCCTCAATGTCGTTAAGAACATCGACAGTTTCTGGCTGTCTGTTGTCAGGTTACCGCGCGAACCACGCTCATGAAAGAAAAGGCGCTCCAAGTTCTTGTGGTTGAGGATAACGCGGGAGATGTCCGCTTACTCCGCGAAATGTTCAATGGTGAGAGGCCGGGCAGTTTCGAATTGACGCACCTCTTGCGCCTGAGCGAAGCCGAAGCCTATCTCGCCAAGGGCGGGGTGGACATCACTCTGTTGGACATGGGGTTACCGGATGGCCATGGGCTGGAGACGGTGCGGCGGGCGCACGCGGCGGCCCCGGACGTCCCGCTAATCATACTGACGGGATTGGACGACGAGGCACTGGCCGGCGAGGCTATGACGCAAGGCGCACAAGATTACATGATCAAAGGCCAGATCGAAGCTCGTGCGCTCCCGCGGGCTCTTCGCCATGCCATCGAGCGCCACCGCATGCAAACTGAAACCGACCTCATCCGGACACACCAGATGCAGTTTAAGGACGAGTTTCTCTCCCATGTATCGCACGAGCTTCGTTCACCGTTGACTGCGGTCCGCCAGTTCGTCACGATTCTCCTCGACGGCTTAGCCGGCGAAATGAATTCGGAACAACATGAGTACCTGGAAATCGTTCTTAAGAATGTTAAGCAACTGCACTCGATGATTAATGACTTATTCGAAGTCTCTGGCATACAAGCGGGTAAATTGAAAATCGAGCTGCAATGTACCTCGGTGTCCGATGCCGTCGTTTACACTGTGAATACACTCCAGGGGGCCGCTGTAGCCAAGGGAATCATCCTCTCTTCTGATTTCGAGCATAAGTTGCCATTAGTCTACGCTGATCCAGCACGCCTTCGACAAATTCTCGTCATTCTAGTTGATAATGCCACCAAGTTCACACCAACAAACGGAGCGGTGAAGATTCAGGTTGGCGTATTCGAAGAAGACCCGACTTTTCTCCTTGTGGAGGTCGCAGACTCGGGATGCGGAATCGAATTGGACATGACCGAGCGGATTTTTGAGCGACTCGTCCAAGCTTCAGATCCGGATGCGGCAGATCGTAACGGCCTTGGCCTTGGCTTATACATCTGCAAAGACCTGGTTACTCGACAGGGTGGACAAATTTGGGCCAAAAGTACGCCGGGACAAGGTTCGGTCTTTTCCGTCACACTTCCGATTTTTTCTCTACCCAAGCTGCTTGCACCGGCCTTCAACGAGAAAGATCAAACAGAACGCCCGATCACACTCGTGGTGACAGAAATAGGTTCACAAACCGGCTGGCTTTCTAATGAGGTGCGCGCGGAGCAATGTCGCGGGATCCGCGATCTCTTGCGGGGGTGTTTGCATTCCGATCTCGATATTCTCTTGCCCAAGATAGACTTTGCAGGACCAGCAGAACTCTTCTTCATTGCGGCTATTACAGACGGCCTGGGTGGCGAGGCAATTAGTAAGCGGATCCGGAAACAGTTAGACAGTTCCGAACGTCTACAGCAAGCAGGTTTAACCCAATCGACTTCTTACCGGCTACTTGATCCGATCCAACGAAACTCGACCGAATCGATGGAAGATTATCTGGAGAAGGTGGCCGCCAACATTCAGGAACAGATGAATAAAGAAATATTGTCGAGGCAGGTTAGTAATGGATAGCAGGAAGATTCTTATTGTGGACGACAACGCCGATATACGCCTCGGCATGCATGTGCGCCTCAAGGCAAACCGATATGAAACGTTCTTTGCTGCAGATGCGTTCTCCGGAGTGGCTGAGGCACGGAAGCACCGACCGGATTTAATTATCCTCGATCTCGGTCTCCCCGGGGACGACGGCTTTACCGTGATGGAAAGGCTCAAGCAGGTTCCCTTTCTCGCAGTAATTCCGATCATTGTCGTCTCCGCTCGCAACGGTCTCGCCAACCAAAAGCGAGCGTATGACGCGGGAGCGAAAGCATTTCTTCAGAAGCCCGTTAATGATGCCGAATTGTTGGCGGTCATCCGTCAATCGCTGGGGGAAACCACCAAGGACAAAGAGATCTACTCTCTATGACCACGGGGAGCGGTATGACGGAACCCACCCAGTGCACCTCAGAACGTACCGCTCACTTGTCTCACGAATTGCGCAATGCGCTTGCCTGCATTCAGCAATTTGGAAAGATCCTGCTCGATGGGCTGGCAGGTGAATTGTCCTGCGAGCAACGCCAGTATGTCGGCATCATGCTGGAGAATGCTTCGAACATTCGCAAAATGTTAGACAGCGCGCTGGATGGGACTCCGAGCCCGCTTGATGAACGTACGAACAAAATCGAACCCGCTTCTGGACTGGAGATCTAATGGACAGGACAAAAATATTGGTTGTCGACGACAATCCCATGATAAGAAAAGGACTGAGCGTCCGTCTGCGCGCGAACGGCTACGAAGTTTCGTTTGCCGAGGATGCCATCTCGGCTACCGCTGCTCTCGCAAAGCAAAAGCCCGACCTGGTGATTCTGGATCTGGGACTTCCTGCGGGAGATGGATTCGTCGTCATGGAGCGATTGCACAAAAGCGACCATCTGGCGAACATCCCGGTGATTGTGCTGACAGGCCGCGATTTGGCTGGTAATCGTGACCGAGCTTTGAAAGCGGGAGCAGCGGCCTTCTTTCAAAAACCGGTAGAAGACGGCACTCTGCTCTTCGCTATCCGGAAAGCGCTGGATGTTTCCCGCGGTGAGTTACGCTTTGACGAGTAACCGGGAATTTAACCTGCGAATCCAATAGAAAGCTTTGCTCAAACGAGGAGACTTACTGATATGTTGACGATTCTTCTAGTAGACGATAGCGTGCATCTCCAAATCGCGTTCAAGAAGAGGCTTACTTCCTCCGGGTATCGAGTTGAACTCGCCAGCGATGGCGAGGAGGGTTTGCGTCTTGCTCGCAGCACAAGGCCAGATGTCATCCTGCTGGATATGTTGCTGCCGAAACTTGGTGGTGTAGAAGTCCTTCGCGCCTTAAAAGCAGATAGCACGACAGCGACAATTCCGGTAATTGCCCTGAGCGGTCTACCCATGAGTAATGAGGCGAGATTGAGGCGAGACGGCGCAATAAGCTATCTGCAAAAATCAAACTTGGAGGATCTGGACGTTTTGCTCCAAGCCATCGATTATGCTCTTATTTTGCCCCGCGACGACGAGTTCAGCGAATCGGCGTTTCTTCCTAACCTGCCAGCACAGAATAAGCCTTCAGAGTAATGGGGCTTTGGGAGTTGTTTCAGTTGTATTACGAGCCGATGGATGGATCACATGAGACTGAACCGCAAAGAGTCGTGATCGTTTGCGAGTCTGAAGTCGAGGAAAGGAAATTGGAATGAAGTCAAC
>Ga0302326_10017329_pt1 | contig 15032 bp, 13 predicted proteins | sample Palsa_T0_3_FD_202264 | JGI IMG/M metagenome (GOLD analysis project Ga0302326, IMG submission 202264) | Peat permafrost microbial communities from Stordalen Mire near Abisko, Sweden - Palsa_T0_3 | ecosystem: Environmental > Terrestrial > Soil > Palsa > Peat permafrost | place: Sweden: Abisko... | reverse complement strand
CAAGCGCGACCTCAACCCTCCAATGCAGCCCCGCTTGTCCGACCTGCCCTGGGGATTTGCTGGGAACGCTGCTCTTGCTCTTCCAGGGCGAGGTCGGACTTGGGGCGTGAAGGACGGTTGAGGGTCGCGCTTGAGCGCGAAACTCCGCTGCATTGATCGCCGCAGGCGAGAGCTCAACTCCGTCATTTCGAGAAGGATCGCCCGACCGTCGCCGGGCCAGCCGGCGGGAATCGAAGCGGCGACGCATGTCCATATGCGAGCCAACGCGTCTTCGTCGGCGCGGTAACCGTAACCGATAAAAATATTCTTCCGTCCAATTCAAAGCTGGTACCTATTCCTTGGGTTGCAAGTGAAGCAAGCGCTGGGCGCCTTCTTGGTTCAATATTCTTTCTTCACGGCACCTTCGCCGCAAGCGGCAAAATCTCGTCGAGACAATCAACCAGGAAATCGGCGTCGTCGATGGTGAGACACATGGGCGGCTTGATGCGCAGGACATTGCCCTGCAAACCGCCTTTGCCCACGAGCAATCCACGCTCGCGGGCCAGTTCCAGAACAGCCGCGGTTTGCGCCTTGGCGGGTTCCTTGGAAATTCGGTCCTTGACTAGTTCCACGCCGAGCATCAGTCCCATGCCGCGCACTTCGCCGATGAGCGCGTGCTTGTTTTGAAGTTCCAGCAAACGATTTTTCAGATGCGTTCCAACCCGAAGCGCGTTGGCCTGAATATTTTCCGCGTCGATCACTTCCAGTGTTGCCAGTCCCTGCGTCATGCTGATCGGATTTCCGCCGAACGTGTTGAAATGGATGCGCCCGGCCAGCGTGGCCGAGATTTCCTGGCGCGTGACCATCGCCCCCAGTGGAGCGCCGTTGCCGATGCCCTTGGCCATGGTGACGATGTCGGGCGTGACATCCCAATTCTCAAACGCCCAGAATTTCGTGCCCGTCCGGCCAAATCCGCCCTGCACTTCATCCGCCACGCAAAGCCCGCCGTGGGCGCGGACGATGTCGTAAACGATTTTGAAATATTCCTTGGGCGGCGTGACCACTCCGCCCACGCCCTGCAAACATTCGCCGATGAACACGGCGATTTCCCCGCAGGTTTCGTATTCGATCAAATCCTTCACATCTTTGGCGCACTTCACGTCACACGAGGGATACGTCAGCCCGTACGGGCAACGGTAGCAATAGCCCGGCGTGGCGTTTTTCACCGTCATTCCCGGATTGGATTTGAATTTCCAATTTCCGTGGGCGGTGAGATTCATGGTGGTGGAGGTTCCGCCGTGATATCCGTTGCGAAGCGAAACAACGTCGGAATTTGTGGTGAATTCGCGCGCGGCCAGGATCGCCACTTCATTCGCCTCCGACCCGCTGTTGGTGAAATACCAGCTGGAGAGTTTCGAGTTTGCTGGCATGTGGTCGGTTAATTTCTTGGCGAATAGGCCGATGGTCGGATGCAGATAAATGGTGGTAACATGCTGGAGTTTCCCATGCTGTTTGCGAACCGCCTCGACAACTTTAGGATGACAATGCCCGACCGAAACGGTCACAATCCCGGCGAACCCATCGAGATACCGCTTTCCGGTTTCGTCCCAGACATATTGCATATTCCCCTCGACGATCATCAGCGGATCCTTGTAATAGCGGATCAGGCCGGGGGAGAGATATTGCTGCCGCAGCGCCATCGCTTCGGTTTTGCTCGGCCCGGTGTACGGCTCCGGCGTGTGCTGGCAAACGGGTAGGGAAAGCCGCTTGGTGCTGGGTTGCGTGGGATTGAGCGTTTGTGTCATCGGAACTTTCCTCATTTCGGACTGTAGAAGCTGTTCTTTTGGAGAGTATACACCTTCGAATGAACCTTGCGGGCATTAGCGGTGAATCCGTCGGCATGATCGTGGGAAATCCAAAGCTCGGCATCGGTGGCCTCGGCAGCGGCAAGATACCAACTGTCGGGCGTGGAAATGTCGTGGCTTCGACAATGATGCAAGGCCGTAACAACCAGTTCGGAAGAAGGAATGTAAACGATATCCATTCGCAAAAAAGACTCCAATTGGGAATCGATCTCGCTCGTATCCAGAGAATGCGATCTTCGTCCGGAACGACACTCAAATGCGACTTTGACAAATTCAACGATCAGCGTGTCTGGAGCGAAACAGACAATCGTTCGGTTGAACAACGCGGCCAAAAACTGCTGGGCGCGCATCGATATATTTCCACCGGTTTTACCAATCAAAGCTTCCACCATCACCGAATTATCGGGAACAATTCTACGGCGATCCGGCATAATCAACCTGCGGCCCTGGATCGCTTGAATGTGGCGCCGATTTTCTCGGCCCTCTTCTTTATCGAATCCATTTCAAACCGGACGGATTTTCGTTCCTCGGCGGTGATTCTGAAGCAGACGCCACGAAAGACCTGCTTGCCACTTTTCTTGACAATAATGCGCAGGAAGTTCTCCCGGACCCGGGCAAAGCCATGCTCACCCGCCCAGTCTTCCAGCGCCAATATGGCTTCCATATTGTTCGGAGCTTCGACGTCGAGTTGCACGACGTTGGCGTCCTCCCATTTGGATGGATCGATCTTTACAATCTTCGCCATAATTCTCCCTTCATGGGGCCACCAACGAATTATACGTTTCCGGCCTTCGATCTCGATAAAACTGCCAGGTGTTTCGCACCTGCCGGATCAAATCCAAATCCAGATCGGCGATGACGATGCTGTCGGTGCTCCGCGCGCCCTGGGCGACGATCTGCCCGCGCGGGTCGGCGAAATATGAGCTTCCGTAAAATTCGCCGATGCGCCAGGGTTCTTCAAATCCGGGGCGATTGATCGCGCCCACATAATAAATGTTGTTGGCGGCGGCGGCGGGCTGCTCGAGCTTCCAGAGATATTCCGACAATCCCGCGACGGTGGCCGAGGGATTGAAAACGATCTCAGCCCCGGCCAGGCCCAATGCCCGCCAGCCTTCGGGGAAGTGGCGGTCGTAGCAGATGTACACGCCGACTTTTCCCACGCGGGTTTCAAAGACGGGATATCCCACGTTGCCGGGCTTGAAATAAAATTTCTCCCAGAATCCCGGATCGCAATGCGGGATGTGCATCTTGCGGAATTTGCCGAGATACGTGCCATCGGCGTCGATGACGGCGGCGGTGTTATAATAAACGCCGGTGAGTTCTTCCTCGTAGATCGGCAGCACGATCACCATCTCGTGTTTCTTGGCGATCTGGCAAAAGAGTTTCGTCGTCGGCCCATCGGGGATTTTTTCGACGAGTTCATACCATCGTGTTTTCTGTTCGGCGCAGAAATACGGGCCGTAGAACAATTCCTGAAAGCAAATAACCTGCGCCCCCTTGGCGGCGGCATCAGCGACGAGGGCGATGTGTTTGTCGATCATCGCCTTCTTGATCTTCTCAGTGGAAGAAGTCGACGGCTCGCAGAGCGTCGCCTGAATCAAACCAGCTCGAACCATTCGGGGCATTGCAGACTCCAAAAAATCGCGCCGCACACTTCTTTTCCCCCTCGCCCAGTACTCTGGGAGAGGGCTGGGGTGAGGGCTCTTTCGCTCGGCACAGGCGAAAGATTTATTTCCGTTCGGCCCTCACCCCGTCCCTCTCCCGGAGTACCGGGCGAGGGGGAGGAATTCATCGGACCATTATTGTTTTGCCGCTTTCTTCGGTGCAATCGCTTCCATCTTCCCGGCCGCCAGTTGAGCCTGATATTGATTCCAGCTCATCGGCGGTTTGCCGGTCTCCACTTTTTGCATGGTGATGCATCCATCCACCGGGCACGCCAGCGCGCACATATTGCATCCGACGCAGGCATCAAGATTCACGGTGAAAACATCCACCGTTCCGTTGCCGGCCTCCAGTCGCAAATTCGGAGCCGCCTCGCCTTTGGATGCGCGCGGCTCGCCGAATTTCTCGACGTATTTCTGCTTGGACATCTTCTCCCAGTCGATCGCTTGATAACAGCCGTCCTCGCAACTGGCGTAACAAATCCCGCAGTGGATGCACGTCGATTCATCGATCTGGGCGACGACTTTGTAATTGAGATCCAGATCGCCCCAGTGCCGGATGCGCGGCGTCGCTTCGCCAACAGCGTCAGAAATATCCGTGAACCCGTGCTTGTCCAACCACTTTTCCAATCCCCTCTGCATCGCTTTGACCACGCCAAACCCGCGGTGCATGACGGCTGTGCAAACCTGCAAAGTCGAAGCCCCCAGCAAAATAAATTCCGCGCAGTCATCCCATTTGCGAATGCCCCCGATGCCGCTGATGGGGAGTTTGATTTCCGGATCGACCGCGATCTGGCTGACCATGTGCAGGGCGATGGGTTTGACGGCCGGGCCGCAATATCCACCGTGCGAGCCGTATCCGCCGACATCGGGCTTGGGGGAAAAAGATTCCAGATCGACGCCCATGATGGAGTTGATCGTGTTGATCAGACTGATTCCATCGGCGCCGCCGGCTTTGACCGCGCGGCCGATGGCGGCGACGTTGGTGACGTTGGGCGTGAGCTTCGCCAACACCGGAACCGTCGAAACTTCCTTCACCCATTCGCAAATCATCTTGGCATATTCGGCCACCTGTCCGACGGCGGCGCCCATGCCGCGCTCGCTCATGCCGTGCGGGCAGCCGAAATTCAATTCAAATCCATCGACTCCCGCATCCTGAATCCGCTTGATCACGCGATGCCAGCTCTCGCGCTTCGACTCGACCATGACGGACGCGATGATCGCATTGGCGGGATGTTTTTTCTTCACTTCCTGAATGTCGCGGAGATTGTCCTCCAGCGATCGGTCGGTGATGAGTTCGATATTGTTCAGTCCCATCAATTTCTGATTGTTCAGCGCGATCCCACCGTAGCGCGAGGCGACGTTGACGATCGGTTCATCGGTGAGCGTTTTCCAAACCGCGCCGCCCCAGCCGGTGTCGAAGGCGTGCCGCACCTGCCAGGCGGTGTTGGTCGGCGGACCACTGGCCAGCCAGAACGGATTGGGCGATTTAATGCCCGCGAAATTGACGGCAAGGTTAGGCATGTAAAATTAAAAATGCGTTGGTTCACGTTTGAGCAATCGGCCCCGCGCGGGATCGCCGACAAATTTTCCATCCTTCACGGCGATCTGGCCCCGAACGGCGACGGATTTCACGCGCCCATGCAATGGCATTCCCTCAAACGGATTGTAATCAATATTCATGTGATGCGTTTTGGCGGAGATCACGGCCTCTTCATTCGGATCAAAGATCACCAGATCGCCATCCGCTCCGACGTGGATATCGCCTTTGCGCGGATAGAGCCCGAAGATTTTGGCGGCCTGCGTGGAGGCGGCGTCGACGAAACGGTGCAGGTCGATCTTGCCGGTTTTGACGCCAGTGGTGTAAAGCACATTCACGCGGTCTTCCAGCGATGGAATGCCATTCGGAATTTTCGTGAAATCCCCGCGGCCCATTTCTTTTTGTCCCTTGAAATCAAACGGAGCGTGGTCCGTGGCGACGGTGCTGATCAGCCCATTGGCGACATTGTTCCAGAGAAACGGCTGATTGCGCTTGTCCCGCAGCGGGGGGGACATGACGAATTTGCTCCCGGAAAAATCGGGCAATTCAGCGGCTGTCTTGTCCAGCGTGAGATACTGAATCAGCGTCTCGATCCAAACCTTATTGCCGCGCATCCGCGCCGCCAGCGCCTGCCGAACGGCCGGCTCGCAACTGGTGTGGACGATGTAGCAATGCGCATCGTGAATGGCCGCGAAAGTCATCAGATGGTGCACGCCCAGCGCTTCCACCGATTCCGGACGCGACGGCTCATGCCACTCCGGCCCGGTCTTGCCCGCGGCCAGCAATTCCTTTTGCCGCAGCGCAACCGCATCCGCATTTTCGCAGTGGGCCGTGGTAATCACACCCAGCGATTTGGCCAGCTTGAGTGTTTGGAAAAGTTCCGCATCATCCACGCCGAGCGCGCCCTTGTATGCCAGAAATATCTTGAACGATGCGATCCCCGCTTTGACGATTTCCCTGAGCTGACTTTCCGCAAGAGGATCGTAGCGCGTCACGCCCATGTGGAATGTGAAATCACAGGCGCTTTGTCCCTCGGCCTTGGATTTCCAAAGTTCAAACGCCGCCAGCGGTTCGTCCGTGCGCGAGGGGCAGATCATTTCGATCAGCGTGGTCGTGCCCCCGCACAGCGCCGCCTTCGACGCCGTCGGATACGTATCCTTGGCGTATGTCCCCATGAACGGCAAATAGATGTGGACATGCGGATCAATGAAGCCGGGGAAGACAAACTGGCCAGATGCGTCGATCACCTCCGCGCCCGGCGGGGCGGAAAGATTCGCCCCGATGCGCGCGATGGTCTCATCCTGGCAGAAAATATCCGCCCGGTAGGAATCGGTCGGCGTAACGATTTGTCCATTTCGAATCAGCAGCGACATTTTGAAAACGGCCCGAACGGTTCTGGATTTGGCGCGAGCCAAGCCATAATACCAAATCAACTCCGTTTGTCCAAGGAAATCCTTGACAAATCCCTCACCAAAACCACATAATCCCGCCGCCAACTCGCCGGCTTTTTCGAGCATTTGCATGAGCGACCCATTTCTGAAAGCGGCCATCGACGAAGCGAAACTGGGCCTCAGCGAGGGCGGTTTGCCCATCGGCTCGGTGCTGGTGCGCGGCGGCAAGATCATCGGCCGCGGCCACAACCGCCGGGTGCAGCGGGGCGATCCGATGGCCCATGCCGAGATCGACTGCCTCACCAACGCCGGCCGGCAAAAAACCTATCGTGACACGATTCTCTATTCCACGCTCATGCCGTGCTATCTCTGCAGCGGGGCATCGGTGCAATTTGGCGTTCCGAAAGTCATCGTCGGCGAAAGCGTGAATTTCGCCGGCGGGCCGGAATTTATGCGGTCCAAGGGCATCGAAGTGATCGATCTGCACGATGCGGAGTGCATCGAGATGATGGCGAAATTTATCCGAGATAAGCCGGAATTGTGGAATGAGGATATCGGGGTGTGAGCGGTTTTTCTCCGTTCGGAAAATACAGTTTCCACCACGGAGACACGGAGAGCACTGAGGGGGAAAATCAAATTAAAATTAGCCACTGATGGGGCACCGATGAGCACCGATAAATAAAAATACCCTGCATTGCACCCGTCTTTATCGGCGCCATTGGTGCCCCATCGGTGGCTAATTTTGAATTCTCCGTGCTCTCCGTGTCTCCGTGGTGGAAACTGCATTTCTTCGAATACCCAAAGCGCAACAAAACGGGCGCGGCAGGTGTTGCCGCGCCCGGGGTTTTCTCAGGTTCGCAACGGAAGCGAATTACTGCGCAGGCTGCGTGGCTGGCGCACCGTTCAGCTTCGCCTTTGCATCATCAGGAATATCGATCGTGGTACTGCCGACATCCTTGATCTCGATCGTCGTCGTGCTATCGATATCACGGGGATTGCCGTTGCCGTTGTCGATCGTGCCGGTGACGTGTATTGCGATCTTGGAGAGACTTCCATCAGAACCAATCGTGAAGGCATAACTGCCCTTGTCGTTGGTAATGGTTGGAGCAGGAGGTGCGCCGCCACCGCCGCCGCCGCCACCTCCGCGCCGGCCACGGCCGAGGGCAGTCAATTGGGTCTTCACCATGTCCTCCGGCATATCAGCCGTGTAGCCGTCATCGGTCTTCTGGAAATTGGTGAGCTGGTCTAAATTGGATTCGCCAGTGGCGATCGGATCTTTCATGGCCGCCATTCGCTGCGCGATCATGGCACCAAAGTTAAATCCGCCACCACCACCTCCACCACCACCACCGCCATTGGCTGCGGCCAATTCATCGGGCGTCATCCAGCCGCTGTCGCCTTTAATGAGGACGACGTCGCCCTTGATGAGATATTCTGCAGTAGTGCCGCCACGGCCCGGTGACGACAGCCAGCTGATTCCATCGGTCTTGTCCACTTTTCCCTCGGTAGCTCCGCCGCCGAACCCGCGGCCACCGCCACCACCGCCACCTCCACCGCCGCCTCCACCACCGCCACCGCCCGCGTTTGCCCGCGTGGAGGTGAAGCTGTAATTGGGCGCGGCATTGATCTTGTCCGCCGCCGCCTTGACGTCGTCCTTGGCATCAGCCATGACGATGGCCGCGCTGGCGAGAAGGGCAGCGCCGCCCAGAAGTATCTTCCGAATCATGTTCGCTCCGCTGTAAAAGAATTGCTGAGAACTATCCTCCGCCGCGCCAAACATCATAACCAAGGCCGCTTGGGGACGCAAAGGTGTAAATTGTTATTGGCATCGAAGGGTGCGCGACACTTTCCGCGGGTTATCTCATCCCCTCCTCCGGTACTCCGGGGGAGGGCGAGGGTGGGGGTCTTTCGGGGACCAATCGACGTTCGGCCCCCACCCCAACCCTCCCCCGGATTACCGGAGGAGGGGGAAATTCTTTGCGGCAATTTTCGAGCATCCTCCGAGCTTCCAGAGCAAAGTTATTTGCATGGACCTCCGGTGATTTGACCGTCCCCGGCCCCAATTTTCCCCGTTTCTGATACACTATCCGCCCATGACAAAAGTGAGGCCAAAAGCGACGCAAAAGCCGCCGATTGCGGGGCGGGAAGCCGGTTCAGATCGCCGGATCAATTTCGCCACCGGCTGGTCCTACGCGGCAGCGCCGGAGACGGGCAAGGTCTCGATCTCTCCCAAATACGATCTGTTCATCAACGGCAAATTCGTCCCGCCAATCAAGGGGAAATACTTCGACACGATCAATCCGGCCAACGAGAAGAAATTGTCGGAAGTAGCCGAGGCCAGCAGCGAAGATGTGGACAAAGCGGTTCGCGCGGCGCGGTCGGCTTATGCCAAGACATGGTCGAAGATGCCGGGGCGGGAGCGCGGGAAATACATTTACCGCATCGCGCGGATTCTGCTGGAGCGGGCGCGGGAGTTTGCCATCATCGAATCGATGGACGGCGGCAAGCCGATCCGGGAATCGCGCGATGTGGACATCCCATTGGCGGCGGCGCATTTTTTCTACTACGCCGGGTGGGCCGACAAACTACAATATGCTTTTCCCGGTCGAACGGCTCGGCCATTGGGAGTCGCGGGGCAAATCATCCCCTGGAATTTTCCGCTGCTGATGGCCGCATGGAAAATCGCGCCGGCATTGGCGACGGGAAATACCGTCGTGCTCAAACCGGCCGAGACGACGCCGCTGACGGCGCTGAAATTGGCGGAAGTGATTCGCGACGCCGATCTTCCGCCGGGCGTGGTGAATATCCTCACCGGCGCGGGCGAAACCGGCGCGGCAATCGTCAATCATCCCGGTATCGACAAAATCGCATTCACCGGAAGCACCGAAGTCGGCAAGATCATCCAGAAGGCGCTCGCGCCGACCAAAAAACATTTCACCCTCGAACTCGGCGGCAAGGCGGCCAACATTATTTTCGAGGATGCCACGATCGATCAGGCGGTCGAGGGGATCGTCAACGGAATCTTCTTCAACCAGGGCCACGTCTGCTGCGCCGGCTCGCGGCTCCTGGTGCAGGAAGGAATTTATCCGACTGTGCTGCGGAAATTGCAGGATCGGATGCAAACGCTGATCGTCGGCGATCCGCTGGACAAAAACACGGACATCGGCGCGATCAATTCCAAGATGCAGCTCGAAAAAATCGAGAGTTATTTGAAGATCGGGCAAGCCGAGGGAGCCGAGCTTTGGCAAACCTCTGGCTCGGTGCCGAGCACCGGATATTTCTGTCGCCCATCGCTTTTTTTGAACGCCAGCCAATCGCATCGGATCACGCAGGAAGAAATTTTCGGTCCCGTGGTGGCGATCCAAACCTTCCGCACGCCGGCAGAGGCAATCGATAAAGCCAACAACACTCAGTATGGTCTCTCCGGCGGAGTCTGGACGGACAAAGGCTCCAAGATTTTCAAGATCACCACCAAAATTCGCGCCGGCGTCATCTGGGCCAACACCTACAACAAATTCGACCCAACAAGCCCCTTCGGCGGCTACAAAGAATCCGGCATGGGACGAGAGGGCGGTTTGCATGGGCTGGCGGCATATGTGGAGTTAAGTTAACGGAGAAATGCGGATTAACCGCCAAGGCGCCAAGACGCCAAGGTAGGAAAATACACTGAGAAGACAAAATCAGGATTTGAAATGCCAAAAATAAATTCAATTTCTTCTCAGCGTATTTTCCAACCTTGGCGTCTTGGCGTCTTGGCGGTTCAATCGCATTTAATTCGATTGGAAAAGGATCATGCGTAACGGCAAACCCAAAGGAAACGGAGAAAACGGCCACCCCGCGACGGCGGCTAAATCACGCCTGAGCAGTCGCATCCCCGCGGAAGAATCTTCACCACGCCTCCCGATCCTCAAGACATACAAGATTTTCATCGGCGGCAAATTTCCACGTACGGAGTCGGGGCGGTTTTATCTGTACAAGAATCCGCGCACGCAAGAGCCGGTGGCGAATGTGTGTCTCTCCTCGCGCAAGGATTTCCGGGAATCGGCGGTGGCGGCGCGGACGGCGCAGGGTGGCTGGGCGAGTCGGTCGGCTTACAACCGCGGGCAGATTATTTATCGGATTGCCGAGATGCTCGAGGGGCGCTCGGGGCAGTTTGTCGACGAGATGATCCAGCAGGGGATTACCGAAGCGGAGGCAAAGGCGGAAGTGGCGGCATCGGTGGATCGGCTGGTTTACTACGCCGGGTGGGCGGACAAATATCAGCAGATTTTCAGCAGCGTGAATCCGGTGGCCAGCTCGCATTTCAATTTCAGCGTGCTGGAACCGACGGGCGTTGTTTCGATTCTAACGCCCCAAAGCAGCGCGCTCATCGGCCTGATCTCGACAATTATTCCCGCAATTACCGGAGGAAACTCGGTGGTTGCACTGGCCCGGCGCGAGTCGCCGCTGTGCGCGGTCACGTTCGCCGAGGTGCTGGCGACCAGCGATCTGCCCGGCGGCGTGGTCAATATTCTCACCGGAGACTGTGGCGAGTTGATCGAACATTTCGCCAATCACATGGATGTCAACGCCGTCATCTATTGCGGCAACGATGATTCACACCGAACGACCATTCGCGGCAAATCGTCACTGAACGTGAAGCGCGCCATCTGCTACGACCGCGCAGACTGGCTCACCGACGATGCGGCAAATCCGTATTTCATTTTGGACACGCAGGAAGTAAAGACAACCTGGCATCCAATTGGAACCTAAAACTGCCGCAAAAAACGCACATCATTCTCAACAAACAACCGAATATTATTGATCCCGTATTTCCGCATGGCGATGCGTTCGATGCCGAAGCCGAAGGCCCAGCCGGTGTATTCTTCGGGGTCGATGTTGACGGCTTGAAAGACGTTGGGATGCACCATGCCGCAGCCGCCGAGTTCGACCCAGCGGCTCTTGCCATCGGGCAGGTCGAACCACACATCCACCTCGGCACTGGGTTCGGTGAAGGGGAAAAAGCTCGGGCGAAAACGCACTTTGGTTTCCGATCCGAAATAGGCACGGACAAACTGGAGAATCGTGCTCTTAAGATCGACCATGGTGATGTTCCGATCGACCACCAACGCTTCGAGTTGGTGGAACATGGAGAGATGCGTGTCATCGTGGGTATCGGGGCGATAGACTCGGCCGGGGATGACGACCCGAATGGGCGGCTTGGTCGTCTCCATCACGCGAATCTGCACGGTGCTGGTCTGGGTGCGCAACAGAAGGCTCGATTCGGATTTTTTTCCGCCCGCCGATTTTTTCTCGCCGTCGATGGTCAGATAAAAATTATCCAGCGGATCGCGGGCGGGGTGGCTGAGGGGAATGTTCAGGGCGATAAAGTTGTGGAATTCATCTTCGACTTCCGGCCCGGAGGCGACGGAGAATCCCATCCGGCCAAATAACTCGACAAGTTCAATGGTCACTTTCATCAGAATGTGCCGATTGCCGACGTTCGGCAGCGCGCCGGGTTCGGTGACATCGGCGGCATCTTTTCCGGAATCGGCGGTGGCGAGTGTTAGTTTTTTTTCTTCAAATTCGTGGGTCAGGCGATCCCGCAGGGCGTTGATTTTTTGGCCCAGAGCCGGTTTCTGGTCCTTGGACGCCTGGCCCAGCAGGGGCATGAGGGCTTTGACGGCACCCTTGGTTCCCAGGTATTTGATCCGGAATTGTTCAAGTTGGGATTCATTGGTGATGGCGGCGAGTTCCATCTCGGCGGCGGCGGCGAGGGCGTCGATTTCCTGAAGAATGTCCATACGATAACTCCCGCCGGATTTGAATCCGCCGGTCGGGGTCTTTACAGTGGTTGTCGGCAGGGGTCAAGGGAGGTGGGCCGTGGATCTGTCGAAATTGCCGAAACTGTCGCAAACGCAGCAAACGCCGCCGGAGTCGAATGTTCCTCCGCCCGCGCCGGTGGCGCCGTTCCCGATGGCCGGTCCGGGGATTGGCGCGGATGTCTGGTTCAACACCGTGATTGGGCTTCTGGTACTGTATCTGGGCAAAACATTCGGGGCCTATCTCTGGGCGCGGTTGACCGGACAAACATTTCATACCGGGATTCAGTGGACATCCGGAGATCAGGCCGGGCAGGAAGTGCCATATTCGCAGGTGCAGGGATACGCGATGCTCTCTGATGCGTCGCTGTTTTTTTTCGGCATGGTGATTCTGATGGAGGCGATGGTGAAAGCGTGGTTTGGAATTGCCGGGCGCGCGCCGCGCGTGGTAGTGATGTTTGCGTTGGCTTTGGCGGTAGCGACGCTGGGGTTGAATTTGTTTGTGTGTTTCAAAGTGCTGACCAGCGGCGCAGTGCCGATCATCTCGGGTCTTGCGGTAGCTTATGCGGGTTACATCGTGATGGATTTGCGGATTATTCTGCGCGGACATCGGGTGGTGTGAAGAAATCTCAAGCCGCTTGCGGCGGCCGGCGATGCAGGGCGGCACGATGGCGAGCGGCGCGCCATTCGGAAATATCCTTGTCGTTGCCGGTCCGTTCGTCGATGGATTCTTGATCCGATTGTTCTTCGGCGGATGTTTTGGCCGACGGCTGCGTATTCATGCCGACGAAGAGGAAATTTCCTTCGAGCCGCGATGGGATCGACCCATCGGCGACGCCGGCCATGACCTGTTCGACGCTCATTCCCCAAATTTCAGCCGCCACACTCGGGGCCATCCAGCACGCCATGAACACTCCTCGTTGCCATGACGTATCGGCCAGATTAGATGAGCACTTTTGGCATGGAGCGCCAATTTGCCTAGCAAGCGGGATACAACGCCCGATATTTATTTTTCACGGCTTGGCGGCGGGAATGGTCGCCTGATATTCAACCTCCGCCTCAACGTCGCGCATTTCCAGCGCTTGGCCGTTGGCATCGAATTGCGGCGTTATACCGGGATCGAGAATCGCCGGGGAATCCTTGCGCATGGGGATGATTTTGATCGTCAGGCCTTTGGTCAATACGTCCGGGGCGAAACGCTCCAGGCCGATTTCCCACGGCTTACCGAAATAGAAATCGTCATCGACAAATTTGTTTCCGACATAGGCGCGGGCGGCGTCGCCGACGTAATCGACCTTGAGCATCACTTCGCTGACACCGTCGAAGGCATTTTGGGGAATGCTGATTTGCCAGGTGGCGGCGGAATCGTAAGCGGCATCATCCGGCGGGAGCGGCAGGGGTTTGCGCATGGCGCTCATTTTGATCGCCGGAGCGGAACTTCCGGCGCTGATCTGTTTCACATCCAGCTTGAGGTCTTTTGCTGGAACGGAAAGAGCGTAGTGTGTGAAAATTCCATCCGGCGAACCAGCACCGAGCACTGAAGCGGGCGCTGGATAGACGGAAATTCCCATGTCGGTCGGATTGTCTGAATACGCCGTCACGGTGTCATTGCCGGTCAAACCGAAAATGAGACTTGCGTCGGATCGGAACAATCGCGATTGGCCCCACATGTCGGCGCGATACAGATGCATCGCTTCATCCTGCGATAGGAGCAGAATCCTGGCGGATTTTCCGTCGGCGGTCTTAATCTCAGCGATGCAGCCGGGACCGGGGACGAATCCGTCGAAGATCGCCAGGTCATTATCGTCCTTGCGCGTGGCCGCGCCGGCGTCGATGGAATTAAATGTCTTGGCGTCGAAGGCGAATTCGGGATTTACACCATCGGGCGCGAAGAAGACGTAAACCGGCTTGCCGCCATCGTCCACTCGGCAAATGAGTTGGGCGGTGGAATATCGCAATGTCGTGCCGTTGAGATCGAGATTGAACGGCCAGATCATGAACGAATCAGCCGGGATTTGCGTTGGCGTCGTGGGGATTTGCAGATCGGCATCAGCTGTGTGGAGCGTGAATTGCGCCGTCTTGGCGGAGAGCGAATCGAGCCGCTGATAGTTGTTGATGAAGATAAATCCCTTATGCCCATCGGATCGCGCGGCCCAGCGGAGGGTTTGCGTGTCGGTCATGTCCGTCGGCATTTCGCTCGGCAGAACCGACGGCATGGTGCAAAGTTCGGGGCCATAATCCGCCAGAAATTGGTGGATCAGATTCAGCGCATGATAACTTTCCCGCACCTGTCCGAATTGCCCCAGCGGCGCCTGGAAATCATACGTGAACGGCGGCATGTCGTTGGAGTTGGTGTATTGGCTGAGTTCCGTTTCCTGCAGCGAAGTGAGCTTGCCCACGGGGTCCTGCCCGCCGTGATACATGTAGTATCCCATCAGGTTTGATCCTTCGCCGACCTTGCAAACGGCCTCGGCGGCGACGTCTTTCCAACTCATCAGCGGCCGGCGGGCGTAGGCGATGGCCATGCCACCGGCACATTCGCAGCAGAGGAATGGGTAGCGCGAGAGATACGCCATCGAGGGCGGCAATGTGGCCAGCGGCGTGGTCATCGTTCGCCGCTCGTCGTTGGGATTGTGCGTGAAGAAAAATTGCAGGCGCGCCGCTGGGTCCACTTTGTGCGAGACGATCCAGAATCCATCGGAGTATCCGCCGAACATCGGCAGAAGCTCATCCTGCGGCACGCGCGCCGGGCCCCAGCCGGTCATGGAATAATACGGAACGTCAAACCCGATTTG
>Ga0302326_10017328_pt1 | contig 15032 bp, 18 predicted proteins | sample Palsa_T0_3_FD_202264 | JGI IMG/M metagenome (GOLD analysis project Ga0302326, IMG submission 202264) | Peat permafrost microbial communities from Stordalen Mire near Abisko, Sweden - Palsa_T0_3 | ecosystem: Environmental > Terrestrial > Soil > Palsa > Peat permafrost | place: Sweden: Abisko... | reverse complement strand
TTTGTCAAGGCAGTTGAGGGGTCTCTGGCCATTTCATCGGCTACTCGATGAGCGGTTTAGCCGCCTAAACTGCTGGATGCGTTCGGCGTAGAACAACCTTCTCCGTTGTGCACAGTGTCTCGACGATCGACTCAGCAAGCGTGCCGTCGAACGAATGCGCTCACAATTGACCTCCGGCAGCCGCAACTGCCTTCTCCGGGGAACGTTCCCCGGCCCCCAGAGTGAAATAGAACGTCGCGCCATGATCCAGTTCCGCTTCCGCCCAGATGCGGCCTCCGTGTTTCTGGATAATGCGCTGCACGGTGGCCAGTCCCACACCCGTGCCTTCAAAATCTTCGGCCGGGTGCAGGCGCTGAAACACGCCAAATAACTTATAGGCATATTTCGTGCTGAAACCCACTCCGTTATCGCGAACAAAGATCGTGAGGTTAGCCTTTTCTTGGATTTGTCCAATCTCGATGACCGCGGGCGAGCGGGGACGTGAGTACTTCAGCGCGTTTCCAATCAGATTTTGAAAAACCAGCCGGATCAAAGCGGGATCGCACTCCACAGACGGCAACTCGGCGATCTTCCATTCGATCTGCCGGCCCTCCGACTCCGGTTCGAGCATCGCTAGGATGTCTTTAACGATCGCACCCAAATCGGTGGCCTGTACGGTAAGCGCCTGCCGCCTCACGCGGGCCAGGTTCAACAATGCATCCACCAATTGGCCCATGCTGAGCGCGGCGGATTCAACCCGCAGCAAATACTTCTGCGCCTCTTCGGGCACAGATGGGCCGAAGTCCTCCACTAGAATTTTGGCGAATCCGGTCATGTGGCGCAGCGGCGCGCGCAGATCGTGCGAAACGGAATAGGTGAAGGCTTCGAGCTCCGCGTTGGCGGCTTGCAGTTCGGCGGTGCGTGCGATCACCCGCGCTTCCAGGTCGCGATTCAGTTGTTGGATTTCCCGCTCCGCCGCCTTGCGGCCGCTGACATCGCGAAAGGCGACGACCCCGCCGCAGAGGTTGCCCTCAGCGTCCTTCATGGGGCGAGCCGTGGCTTCCAGAAATATCCCCGGCTCATTGTCCGCTTGCTGAATCATCATTTCCGCCTGCACCGATTCCCCGCGTAGAGCCCGCACCAGCGGAAGATCGTCTGTGGGATAGGGCGTGTCACCGTCGGCAAGGTACATCTTGTAATGGGGGGTCCACTGCTCACTGGACAGGTCGGCCGCGCCCTGTCCCATCAGTTTTTTTGCGGCATCGTTCCAGATGATGAAGCGCCCTTCGCGGTCAGCCGCCACCAAGCCCTCGCCCATGCTGTCCAGGACCAGCTTGAGCATGCGCGTCTGCGCCTCCAATGCCTGCCGCGAGCGCAGCAATTCCTCGGTTTGCCGGGATAACTCCTGGGCCTGCCGGGCCAGCACGGCGTCGGCCCGTTTGCGCTGGGTGATGTCGTGAAGCACGGCGACGCCTCCGCAAAGGTTGGCTTCAGCGTCCTTCATAGGGCGCGCCGTCACTTCCATGAACACCCCGCCTTCGCGGTCCGGATTTTCGACCATCAATTCCACCTGCACCGATTCCCCGTGTAGCGAAAGCACCAGCGGAAGACGATCAGGCGGATAAGGGGTGACGCCGTCGGGCAGAAAGACCCTGTAGTGAGGGGTCCATTGCTCGGAAGGCAAGTCCGCCGCTCCCCGGCCCATTAGGTTGCGCGCGGAATCGTTCCAGATGATAAAGCGCCCATCGCGGTCGGCCGCAATCAATCCCTCGCCCATGCTCTCCAAGACCAGTTTGAACACCCGGGTTTGCGCTTCGAGCGACTGGCTGGAGATGGAGAGTTCCTGCGCCTGCGCCGCCAGCCGCACCTCCGTTTGCTTGCGTTCGCTGATGTCCGTATTCGTGCCGAACCAGCGGGTTACGCGGCCCGCAGCGTCTTTGAGCGGCACCACGCGGGTCAGGAACGTGCCGAACACTCCATCCGCCCGGCGCAACGGAAATTCCATCTCAAACGGCTCGCCGCTGGCGATTGCGCTGGTCCATCTTTCCAGCACGCTGGGCAGCACTGCCGGGCCGAGGACGCTCTGCCAACCCCACCCCTCCATCTGCTCGGGGGTCGTGCCGGTGTAGTCGTACCAGCGCTGGTTGTACCAAAAAACCGCTCCGTCGGCCGCCGCCATGCAGGCTAATTGCGGGATGCCATTGGCCATCGCTTGAAAGCGTTCTTCGCTTTCGCCCAGAGCTGCAGTGCGCTCGGCCACGCGCCTTTCCAGGTCGGTGTTGAGAGCGCCGATCTGAGCGCGGGCTCGGGCGCTGATGCCAATCTCGCGGTTGACAGTAAGGCCGGCAAAGCAGAGGAAGATTGCCCCCAGAATCGATCCCAGTGCGATACCGGATTTGCCGAGATATTGCGCCGAGCGGGCCCGCTGGATGCGCTGCTCGAGAAGAGTTTCCTGCCGGGCCTCCATCCACGCCACGGTCATGCGCGCCGTGTCCATATCCTGTTTCCCCTGCTCAAGCAACGCCGCTTTGGGACTGCTGTGCGCCATCCGCCGCGCCGCCACAAATTCCTCGATGTCGTCGAGTTCGGCCTTCGCTTGCGTCTCCAGCACCTCTAACCGTAGTTTCTGATCGCCATCCACAATTAGAAGGCGCAGCGCCTGTAAGTCTTGGACGACCGCAACTTTTCCCGACTCATAAGGTTCCAGGAATTGCTCCTCCCCGGTCACCGCGAATCCTCGCCCTCCGGTTTCGGCGTCGAGCAGATGCCTGAGCGCAAGTTCCAGATCGGTAGATACTTCATGGGTGTCGGCGACCCAATCCGCGTCCTCCACCGCCCGTCGCTCGTTACGCCAGGAGAGAACTCCGAGAGCCAGCGTCAGCAAAATGGCGACCGTGAATCCTGCTTTGACCCGGCGCCGTAGCGTCTTCTCCAGATGGGCGTCGGAAAGGTCCTTCATCGCACTCCGCTATGGGCTGCAAATTGCGGCTTGACTGTTTCGATCAGGAGGGGAGACGCCGCGGCTACAGACGCAAAGTGGTCTCGCGTCCATGGGGACTCATCGGCGGCGGTGAGGCAAAACTTTACGCCCCCCGAACTTGCTCCGCCCGTCGGCCCGGAATCCCTGTAACTACAGGGTTTACGAGCATTACCAACGTAACGGATGGGTAGCAAAAGGAAGCGAGCGAACTGACAGATGGGTGGTCAGCCCCAAGCTCTCGGTGCTCATCTGGGTTCCTTAAGCTGATGTCCAACTCCGGCCCTCCACTGTTTCAGTGGGAACGGTCAGCGGAGAACTGAGCATCAGCTCAAAAACTTCCTGAGCTGCCTGCTGCAGAATCGCCGCCGGCGGGGCGCGCGCACTTGACAGCTATCGAAACGGATGCCAGGGCTAAGGGGTTCAACCTCGTTGCACTAGCTGTTAACCTTCGCGGCTGAATCCCCGTTCAATCCCACCAGGACCAATAAAATTAAGGATAACGCGCCAGCAAACGACGCTAGTTGGATGGTCCTGTGGTCCGCGAGTAATTCCAGACGACATACGGAAATCGCCGAAAAACCCGATCGCAGAGAGGAAACCCGATAGAGTCCGTTTGCTTGGAGACTGGTGCTGCCATCGCCCGCCTTCGCGTTCACATCCGCCTTGGCGTCAACAAAATCGGCAGGAATTACCGCAACTAATTTCCAGCGAACGCATTTGTATCTGCGGGTGGAAAGCCTCTGCGTTGTAAGGATTTCAGTTCCCGAAACGCTCCGCTCAGTAGGGTCAAGTCCCGAACAGAGGGGCTGACCACCCATTCTCAGAGGGGCAAGTCTGTTTGTCCGCACTGATAGCATCCAATACCTTACTCGTATCTACCACACTCTGTAGTCGTTCCGATCCGCTTTGCACCCTTGTTGAACAACGCGAACTCAGTCTTCGACCCTGCGGGGTCTTTGTCGTACTCCGCATGAAACGTCTTAAGAAGGAATTCGCCCTGCTCTACCAGGCGACTCATAGTTTCCGCATTTTGAAGCGCTAGATGCATGGTTTGTCATCCTTGGCGCGATTCGAGTACATACCTATCACGCTCCCTCGGAGAGTGTGCCCGGACGCAAGAGCGATGTATCCGACTGCCAGTGGATCCAGTATCTGAACTCGGTGGGATTGTTGCGGGCAAGCTTCTGGCCACCCGATACGATCTGCGCCATTCGCACCCTGTGGCGGCACCGTGGCAGCCTGCTGGAGACGGCAGCCGAGCACATCCTGCACATGCAGAAGGCGCTCAGGCAGATGAACCTGCAGCTCCATCATGTGCTCAGCGACATCACCGGAACCAGTGGCCAAGCTATTCTCGATGCCATCCTCTCGGGCCAGCGCGATCCCATCGCATTGGCGTAACTCTGTCATCGTCGAGTGCAGAGCCCGCGCGACAAGGTGGCACAGGCTCTGGTCGGAGACTACCGGCCCACGATGCGGTAAAGCCAGCCACAACTCCGCCAAATCGATCATACTTCATGGGAGGATCACTATGTAGCAATGGACACCTATGGAGATGTCAGGGTTCCTGACTTCGTTCATTTTCGCTCATGGATCGGGCACCGAAAGATGACTGGTGAAGGTTTGCCGTGCCACCTTGGGCGGCCGTGCCGTAAAGATTGCCATCCGGGCCGGAAGTCAGGGGCACTCCTTCGGTGGCTTTTCCATCCGATCCGCAGGTAAAGGAATGCAGGACGGTTTCGGTCCAGTTGCTGGTGGAATTGGGCGCGAGTTTGAAGATCACTCCGCATCCGTTGCCGCTGCAATCGCTGAGGTTCCCGCCTAGGACGGAGCCGGAGCCATTGGGAGAAGGCGAAATACGAGGCCACTGCAGGGACCGCCGACATAGGCAGTGCCGTAGAAGTTGCCGGCGGCATCGGCCACCAAGTCGTTTGGATTTCCTCCATCGACTCCATTGCTGAATGTCTGCAGCACCGTTTCTTTCCAGTTCGTGGATGTGGGTGAAAGCTCGAAGACGATTTGGCACGATTGAGACACGATGCAGCCGTTCGAAATGCCGCCTAAAGAGTCGATACCATACAAGTTGCCGGCGGCGTCGAAGAGCAGGTCGCTGGGATACACTCCCGTAGCTCCGAATCGAAAGCGGTAGGCGGGCGATTCGGTCCATCTGCCTGTGCCGGTTGGTGTGAGCTTGTAAACGAGGCCACAACCATAGCCGCTACAGGCGCTCATGTCGCCGCCCTTGAACGCCGTCCGTAGATGTTTCCAGCTGAATCAAAAATGAGTCCTGACGCTGGAAAGCCGCCGTCGGAACTGCCGGTGAAGGTGTGAAGAACTTTCAGAGCGGTCGTCTGGGCCATGGCGCTCGCTGCCGGGCTGAATGTGATGGCTGCTGCCACTCGCATGCTTGCCCGTATCACATCCGGCGGTGGATGGGGAGTCGTTTTTCAGCAGCCTGCTAGAGCAGGAAATATATCACAGGGTTCAAGAACGACGCTGGAAAATGGCTTCCTCACAGCTGAGTTTATTAGGACGCGGGCATCGGGCCGACGGGAGGTCATTCTTTAACGCGGAAAATCAGTGGAGAAAGTACCGAATGGTTTACGTTACCATATAGCGCTCGTTGAGGGGTTTTGAGTGTAACGGCGATTTTTCGCGGAGGGCGAGGTTCCCTAAAGCGTTGCTCCCGGTCCGTCGATGGTGAGGTTGGAGGTCACTATCATGCTGTCGAACGGGACCGCAATAAACATAAGAGAACGAGCGATACCAAGCCCGAAGATTCTGCTAGTTGACGATGATCACGATCTGGTACGCGGACTGGAGTTGCGCCTCCGAGTCAACAACTACGAGGTCGTCGCCGCTGGCGATGCCTACGCAGCGATTACCTCCACTCAGAAAGAGCGCCCGGATCTGATTATTTTGGATATTGGCCTACCTGACGGAGATGGATTCGTCGTCCTTGACCGATTGCACAAGTTGGGCTATCTCTCCACTGTGCCCGTCATCGTGCTAACCTCACGCGACCAAGCCACCTTCGAACAACTTGCTCTGAAGGCGGGCGCGACCGCGTTTTTTCAGAAGCCCGCCGACAATAACGAACTGCTGAAGGCGATTCGGCTCAGTCTTAACCCAGCGGGGAACGCTTAGCGAAAAGCATTTGCCGGGCCGTAGGATTTTTCCGAATGCTGGGAATCGGGAAGGCAATTCACCATGGGCGAGGAAGGATGACTGTCGGTCCGACGACAGGCTATTCGGGCCGATTGCACGCGAGACCAGTCCAGGGCTCCATCGAATCGATTATGGCTCAGGGTGGTCTTGCTGTTCAGCCTGTTCCTCTGCGCCGTCCCCTTGCTGACCCCTATCTCATCCGTGATTTCGGCCCAGGAGCGTCCCTGAGCACGCAGAGAGGCAATCTTAGAGACATCCACAGTCACCCGCGGCCTTCCAAGCCGTCTGCCCTTGGCGCGCGCGTTCCGAAGGCCGGCGCGAACGCGTTCCTGAATGAGGGCTCGCTCGAACTCCGCCATCGCACCGATGATCTGAAACATCAGGCGACCGGATGGGGTGCTCAGGTCGATGTTGTCCCGCAGGCTGATGAAGGCTACCCCGAGCGCTGCGAGTTCGGCCAGTGCGTTAACCAGGTGCTTCAAAGACCACGGAATTGTTGCTACGTTGCTGTGTAGCCATTGTTGCCTCCTTTGTAGGCGAACTGTGGTTAGCGCCGCGTCGGTGTTGATAGCACTGGCGCGGCACGTTTGTCAGTTAGGGCTTTTTCTTGCGGCCTCTTCCTTTTCGATAGTGCGATTCCCTGTACCGTCGTGCCCTCTGTACGTCGTGCTCGCTCCACAAACGAACTTCTTGCCCGCCATCCGTGTACCGCTTCGGCTCGCGAATCTTTCCTGCGTACAACCAGGCGAGCAGAGTTCGCTTGTGGATCCCTAGGAGCGTAGCGACCTGAGACGTAGAAAACGCCATTTACACCAATACCATAGGCATATTTAAACCACGTGTCAAGATGGAACTTAATATTCGCCCTTGCGGGATTGCAGTGTGCGCCGTCGCGATAGTTCCGTTTACCGCGGCTAACCGACGGATGTGTTCTGCGTAGAACACCATCCGTCGGTTAATTCGCACTCGAAGGTTTATCGCCGACCGCGCCGCCATTGCACCTGTTGGAGCCGTTGCATCTGCTGGATCCGTCGCCGCGCGTTCGATCCGCGGTAGATTCCCGGCCCGTCGTCATCATCGGCCATCTCTTGCCGCATGATCTTCTGGGCGTTAACCATGGCCTCAGTCATCGCTTGGTCGGAGTCTGGCTCAATGCCTCTTTCTCTGTTTTGCTGCACCAGTGCGGTCAGCCGATCCTGAATACGCATCTCCAGCGGCTTTTCCCATCCAGTTTTCCCCTTTCGCAGCATTTTAGGGCTTAACTGGTTGTCTCAAAATCGGGGTCCACTCCACAACGAGCCTTTCCGCTCCTGCACTGCCCTTTCATTAAACCTTAGCAACGTGAGCTTTCTTGAACAGTCCTTGGGTTTTCCGGAGTTCTACACTTTTCGGAGAATAGGAGATCAGTCATGTTACTGCCCGGCGAGCCTTATGCCGTGCTCACTGAACCGTATCCCGCGCTCAAGGATAGCGCCACGGAGCATATACCGAAGCAACTCATTCCTTTCATGAAACGCCCCAAAGTTCTCTTGGTCGATGACAACGACCATGAAATTGCTCTGACGCGGAGGTCGCTGGAGAGGCAAAACTGTGAGGTGGTTACATCCAAGAGCGTCACCGACGCCCTCAAGCAGATTGCCATGCAGCGTTTCGACGTTCTTATCACCGATCTTCACATGCCGGAGCCGGGAGATGGCTTTGCGGTCGTGGACCGCGATGCGTCGCTGCCAGCCCGAAGCTTTGACCCTGGTAGTCAGCGACTTTCCTGACGTACAAAAAGCGATGAACGCCATCCTTCTTCAGGCCGATGAAGTTCTAGTAAAGCCCTTCGACGCTAAGCGGCTTGCCGGGCTTATGGATAGACAAAAGCTGACTGTCTCTGCCTTCCTTAAAGCCGGCCAAGGAGGGTGCCGCCTCCATTCTGGACCGCGACCTCGCCGTCTTGATGCAACGCTGGCTGGCACGTGTGGAACAGCTAAGCGAGTTGGCCGCAATTCCCCTTTCCGCAAGCGAGCGCACCGCATTTCTACCCGGGATGATAAAGAGTATTACTGCACGCCTGCGGAGCTCGCGCGACGTAGAAGCGGTTGACAGCCCCAGCCCGGCGGCTGTGAGTCACGGACAATCCCGCTACCGCCAGGGCTACACCGCACCCATGATCGTGCAGGAGTCGCGACTCTTGCAGGTCAGCATCTTTGAGACGATCAAACGTAACCTGGCCAGCGTGGATTTCAACTCGGTTCTGCCCGATATTATGATTATTGCGGACGAGGTGGACTCTGAGTTGAAACAAACTATTGCCAGCTTTCTGGCCATGCAACGGGAAGATGTGGCCTTAGCACTAACAGTGACCGCCAACGATCCACTTTCTGCCCAGACAAAATTGGTGAGCTAATGGCACGTTGAGAGTTAACCGGTTAGTGTCGTGCAACTGGCACCCTCCCGTTAGTAAGGGAAATAGCTGGCATGGCTTCGTCAACGTCGCCGTGACGTTCATACTCGGCCTCCGGGCCAAAGATCCACGAATCTCCCCGCAGCAGGCATTTTTCCGGCTTCTCCGGATCGAAGAGGGCCAATCCCAGGCGATATAGACAACCCGAAGGCGTATGGCGCACGCCATGGTAGAGCACCAGCCATCCCCTCGAAGTCTCTATCGGCGGGGGCGACAAACCGATTTTGTTGGCGTCCCACCACGCGCCGCGCCGTGCTTCCAGCATTAGCCTGTGCCTTCCCCAATAGCGCAGGTCGGGAGAATAAGAAATCCAAATATGCGCCCCCAGGTTGGTCATGGGACGATGAATCAGTGCCCAGTATCCGTCAATTCTGCGCGGCAGCAGCGCCGAGTCTTTATCGTCCGGAGACATGATGACACCGTAGCGCTCGAAGGCTCGGAAGTCCTTGGTCAGGGCCAGCGACACTCCCGCCCGCCGCGTGAGTAAGACGTGTAAGTTACCGCGTATTGTTGTAGCTCGGGCGCGAACGTGATACGCGGATCCTCAATCCCCCATATCTCCTCGGGATAGCGCTCGGCATCGGGCATCAAGGTAGGTTCCCGATCGATTTGCCATCCATCAACCCCGTTCCTGGACCGCACCGCGCAAAGATGCGACAAGCCGCGGCGATCCTCGACGCGACATAACAGCAGCGTTGTCCCATCCGGCAATAAAGTCGCCCCCGCGTTGAACACACTGTTAATGGGGTAGGGCCAATCCTTACCTGTCAAAATGGGATTGCCAGGATGACGCAAAAGTAACGGCGGGTAGTGCGAGCTTTCGATGTGGACAGCGCCGGTTTTAGGAGTCGCCATGAGAATTCAGCCTTTCAACGGTGTGTTCGGGCTCTTGAAGAGCGCGCATTTCGAGAGCGATGGTCGGCAGTTCGCCCTAACCCGCCCGTCTGTCGGGGCGGCCCGGGTGGTTTGTCGATGACTTCCAGTTCGCGGTTGACGCGCAGCCGGGCTGGCAATCCGGTGGAGAGCATCTGGACGCTGCTGGCGGAGACGACTTCGCAATCTTGCTTTTCCAGCGACCTTCGGGTTAGGAGAATGTCATTCTCATTGTCATCGACCAGGAGAATTCTAGGCCGCACCCTGGGGGCAAGCAGATGCGTTGTTGCCGTCGCAGGACCCGCTAAAGGATTCGGGGCGGCGGCGGGTTCGGTAGACACAGGATAGGGTTCCCTGAGTACGGGATACGGTTCTTTTGGAAGCAGCATGGTGGACCTCCTAGCCCAACTTTAGAGCAGGGACTGCGCTTGTCCCCTTGGCTGACGTAAACGGTTATGACACTGTTCGCCGTTCGCTGTGGGCAGGAGCATGGTGGACCTCCCTGGAGAAACTTTAGAGCAGGGGAAACCTGAGGGCCACGCAAAAAGGAAAATGCCGGATGAGTTAGAGCACATCGAGTGCCAGAAGCGGAAAGGCACAGAAGTCGGAATGATTGTGTGTAGGTGCGAGGTATCGTACTCGCCGCTGTCCCATGGCTCATGGAAAGCCAAGCAGCTCCCCGATTGGAGTTCGAACCACAAGCCATCGTTCTCGTCGATGAGGGTTGCGGCTCCTCTCGTCCGCACCGATACCCGGCACATCGAAGTGCTGACCGATCTTTTGGCTGTGAACACGCTTAACAATTTTCGCGTATTTGCGCAGTTGCACGACTCGGGAGCGGGACCCACGGCGGAGGCAGACCACGCAAACAGTCTGACTAGAAGCCAGTTTCTTTGAGCTTATCCCGGACAATTCCAGCAACTACACGGGCAAGGAAAGCTGCATCCGTGGAAAGCCTTTCCTCAAAATCTTTCCCGCATAGATCAAAAAATCGGCCCCCAACGTCGCTCTCGGTTTCAAGCGTGACTGCTGCTGGTGCCGAACAATCAACGCAATTTGGATGTTGGTTATGAGTGTCGAAACGTGGCATAGCTCGCTCAATTGAAGCGATTATATGAGTAAGAGGAATGCGGGTTGTGGGCATATCTAACCTCCATTTTCGGTACAATTAGTGCGTTTTTGTAATGGACGAAAAGCCCCGCACGATGGCCGGGGGATTTTCGATTGAACTTGGACACTTCAATCGTATCCCTTCATCGACATCTTTCTGCACGAGCGGCTCCGGAACGGCAGCAAGGGTTAGAGATTCCCGCGGTCTTATCTGTTCAAACCGCACACTGCTGGCTGGATTGTTTTCGCGCTCACACCGCACGTCCCAGATCCTCGCTCTACGACAATCCTGGCGTGGAACTAAGCGGATGTTTTCTGTCCGACGTCAGCATACTCAGCGTCAATCACGCCCTCATCACGACTGGGAGGTCCACCGGCTCCGGAATTGACACCGCCAATGGGACCAGAGCCAGACGTGCTTCGCGGCTGCGCTTTGGTGTTCATCTGTTCCGCAAGCTTGTGCGATACCTTTGTGAGACGTTCGCGGGCTTCGTCCATCTGATGCTTGTCGGCGGACTCCAGCACCCTCCTGGCATCGGCGAGCGAGTTTTCAACCTGGCCGCGTTCCGAACCCGCAATCTTGTTACCGAGATCGCGCACCAACTTCTCCACGTTGTAAATCATGGAGTCCAGCTGATTCTTCGCTTCGATCTGTTCGCGTCTGATTTTGTCATCCGTTGCGTGCGACTCGGCTTCCTTCGCCATGCGCTCGATCTCCTCTTTGCTCAGGCCCGACGACGAAGTGATGGTGATCTTCTGGTCTTTGCCCGTCGCCATGTCTTTCGCAGCTACGTTCAGGATGCCGTTTGCATCGACGTCGAATGTGACCTCGATCTGAGGTACTCCACGTGGGGCGGGCCGGATCCCGGTCAGTTGGAACTTGCCAAGCGTGCGGTTCTGGTCTGCCATGGGGCGCTCGCCTTGTAGAACGTGAACTTCGACCGTGGACTGATTGTCCGCGGCAGTCGAAAACGCTTCCATCTTGCGCGTTGGAATCGTTGTATTGCGTGGAATCATCGGCGTCGATACGGAGCCCTGCGTTTCGATCGAGAGTGTAAGCGGGGTTACATCGAGAAGTAGAAGATCCTTCACTTCGCCTTGCAGGACACCCCCCTGAAGCGCCGCTCCTACAGCGACCACTTCATCAGGGTTCACGCTCTTGTCGCCCTCTTTGCCGAATAGTTCCTTCACGAGTCGCTGAATGCGCGGCATTCTGGTCTGGCCACCAACGAGTACGACCTCGTTGATCTTCCCGATATCGACACTGCCATCCTTCATGCACTGTTTGCACGGCGGCACGGAGCGCTGCACAAGATCCTCGACCATCGACTCCAGTTTTGCGCGCGTCAGTTTCTTGACGAGATGCTTGGGTCCATTGGCGTCGGCAGTGATGAAAGGCAGATTAATTTCGGTTTCCATGGTGGAAGAGAGTTCAATCTTGGCGCGCTCAGCCGCATCCCGGAGGCGCTGAAGAGCCATCTCGTTTCCCTTGGCTCGCAAGTCGAGACCTTCATCTTTTCTGAACTCGTCTATCAGCCATTCAACCAGTCGCTGGTCGATATTGTCACCGCCAAGATGCGTGTCCCCGTTCGTGGCCGCAACCTCGATGAGACCGTCGCCAACGTGCAGAATGGAAACGTCAAAGGTCCCACCTCCGAAGTCGTAAACGGCTATGGTCTCGTCTTTCTTCTTATCCAGTCCGTAGGCAAGAGCAGCTGCCGTAGGCTCGTTGATAATGCGCTTAACCGCGAGTCCGGCGATCTTCCCGGCATCTTTTGTAGCCTGTCGTTGCGCGTCGTTGAAATACGCAGGGACCGTGATAACCGCTTCGGTTACCTTTTCGCCCAAGTAGTCTTCCGCTGCCTTTTTCAGTTTCTGGAGAATCATGGCTGAGATCTGCGGCGGAGTGTATTTGTTGCCTTGTGCGACGATCACTACGTGGTCGCCGTGGGCCTCGACTTTGTAAGGCACCATTTTCAGCTCTTCGTTAACTTCGTTGTGGCGGCATCCCATGAAACGCTTGATCGAATAAATTGTATTTTCGGGATTGGTTGTGGATTGGCGTCTTGCGATTTGTCCGACGAGTATCTCACCATTCTTTGTAAAAGCGACGACCGAGGGAGTGGTCCGGCTGCCTTCTTCATTGGTGATCACCTTGGCTTCGCCGCCCTCCATAATCGCTACGACCGAATTCGTGGTACCGAGATCAATGCCGATAGTTTTACCCATGATTCCAATCTCCTGAACTTGCAAAGACTATAAAAGTAGGGAACTGCCGACCTCTTCAACGATTGTGGATGCTGAGCTACTTCCTAGTACCCGTCTCCCATGCCGCTACGCCCACCGGACGGGGCGCCCATTGTTTCTTCTTTGATGTCGGCGATTAGGGCCTCGGTGGTCAGCATGAGCGCAGCAATGGATCCGGCATTGGTTAGGGCTGTGCGCACGACCTTGGTTGGATCAAGTACTCCGGCTTTGACTAAGTCTTCGTACTCTTCCGTCAAGGCGTTGTAGCCGAAGTTCGGGTCCTTCGATTCGAGCACTTTGCCCAGCACGATGGCGCCTTCTTCGCCGGCGTTTTCGGCAATCTGGCGGAGTGGTTCCTGCAGGGCGCGTTTCACGATGTTGACGCCGATCTGCTCGTCACCCTCCAGTTCCAACTTGTTGAGAGCTATCGCACACCGCGCCAGAGCGACTCCGCCGCCCGGGACAATACCTTCCTCCACCGCAGCGCGAGTCGCGTGCATAGCGTCTTCGACGCGAGCTTTCGTCTCTTTCATTTCGGTCTCGGTCGCCGCACCCACTTTAATCACAGCCACTCCACCCACGAGTTTCGCTAATCGTTCCTGCAGTTTCTCGCGGTCGTAGTCACTTGTCGTCTTTTCAATCTGGGCCCGAATTTCCTTCACGCGGCCCTCGACATCGCCCTTCTTCCCGGCGCCTTCGATGAGGGTCGTATTGTCCTTGTCGATCTTGATTTTTTTCGCTTGGCCCAGATCGCTGATTTGGACGTTCTCTAGTTTGATTCCCAAATCTTCGGTGATGGCCTTGCCGCCGGTGAGGGATGCGATGTCCTGCAACATGGCCTGTCGCCGGTCGCCGAAGCCGGGAGCCTTGACGGCTGCAACTTGTAGTGTTCCTCGCAGTTTGTTGACGACCAGAGTAGCAAGCGCTTCGCCCTCGATGTCTTCGGCGATGATGACGAGAGGCCTGGAGCTTTTGGCGATCTGTTCCAGCAGCGGCACCAAGTCCTGCATCGAACTGATCTTTTTTTCGTGGATGAGGACGTAGGCGTTCTCGAAAGCAACCTCCATGCGCTCCGGATCGGTGACAAAATATGGAGAAAGATAGCCGCGGTCGAGCTGCATGCCTTCGACGACTTCGAGTTGAGTTTCGAGGGTCTTCGCCTCCTCCACGGTAATGACGCCGTCCTTGCCGACCTTTTTCATGGCGTCCGAGATAATCTGGCCAATGTTGGAGTCGTTGTTGGCGGAGATACTTCCGACCTGTGCGATCATGTCGCCGGTCACTGGCTTGGAGAACTTGTCCAATTCGCCGTTCTTGCGTTCGCCGGTCTTGGCATCGATGTTGCCGCAAATCGCATCGACAGCTTTCTCGATCCCGCGCTTCATGGCCATGGGATTCGCGCCGGCTGCGACGGTCCTGACGCCTTCGCGGTAAATGGCCTGAGCCAAGACGGTCGCGGTTGTCGTCCCGTCACCGGCAACGTCGGACGTTTTGCTGGCGACTTCGCGGACCATCTGAGCGCCCACGTTCTCCAGGCCGTCCTGCAGTTCGATCTCTTTCGCCACGGTGACACCGTCTTTCGTGATAGTGGGAGACCCGAACTTCTTCTCGATGACTACGTTGCGCCCCCTGGGGCCAAGAGTTACCTTCACCGCGTCCGCCAACAAGTTAACGCCGCGCAAGATCGCCTGCCGCGACTCTTCTCCGTGTACGATTTGCTTTGCCATGATTCTCTCTCCTTAAAATGATGTCGTCAAAATCTGTTGCTCAGGCTCTGCGCATTGCGCCGTGGCAGGCATCGGCTCTTGCATTGGGACCACACACAATCGAGATTGAGCGATCGCAGGAGACCGGGAGACAGCGATCCTATTTGCGGGCACCGGCGGTCTCGCGAGCGCCAACGGTCGCCTTCTTGCCTGCACCCGTGACGATGCCCAGAACCTCCTCTTCTTTCATAATGAGGAAATCCTCTCCGTCAAGTTTGATTTCGGTGCCGGAGTACTTGCCGAATAGGATGCCGTCGCCTTCCTTCACCGCGAGTGGGAACAATTTGCCCTCCTCGTTGGTCTTGCCTTTTCCCGCAGAGATGACCTTGCCCTCCTGTGGTTTATCTTTGGCAGAATCGGGGATGATGAGTCCTCCCCGCGTGGTGGCCGCTTCTTCTACTCGGCGCACCAGGATGCGGTCATGCAGCGGAGTAAATTTTGTTGTCATAATCGCTCA
>Ga0302326_10017327_pt1 | contig 15032 bp, 14 predicted proteins | sample Palsa_T0_3_FD_202264 | JGI IMG/M metagenome (GOLD analysis project Ga0302326, IMG submission 202264) | Peat permafrost microbial communities from Stordalen Mire near Abisko, Sweden - Palsa_T0_3 | ecosystem: Environmental > Terrestrial > Soil > Palsa > Peat permafrost | place: Sweden: Abisko... | reverse complement strand
GGATGAGCCATGAGGATGCCCTGGCTGAAGGAGACTCACGCCCGGCTCTGCGTGACTCGGGGTGGAGACGTCGATGATGGATCGGGGGATGAAGGATGACTCGCGCCCCCTTCCACGCTGCCCGCGGGCCCATCCTCGACAAAGGGTGCACCCCTCAAACGGGTCTCCTCCAGGTTCAGTCCAACTGGGTCCAACATCCACGAGGGGCACCGATCGAAACCTTGTCGTTGTCGTTTTCGTTGTCGTTGACGGCGACGGCGACGCCACTCGTCTGCCGAATTTGGTCGGCTGTACCGGTCGACGAAGCGGCGCGATACGCCTGGCGCGCCGAGACACCACGCGCGCATGCTACCTTCACCCCGATGCTCTCCGAGGCGCAGCTCACTCGGCTCGAAGCCGCCCTCGACCGCTTCGCGGGCCTGGACGCGCTGTGGCTGTTCGGCTCGGAGGCGACGGGCAGGGCGACCTCGCGCTCCGACGTCGATCTCGCCGCGCTCTTCGCGACCCACCCATCGCCCCAGGCGCTCCTCGCGGCGCGCGAAGAGCTGAGAGAAATCGTGGGACGGCCCGTCGATCTGGTCGACCTCGAGCGCGCCTCACCCGTCCTCGCGATGCAAGCGCTGCGGCACGGCCGCCTCGTCGCCGACCGAAACCCCACCCACCGCGTCCGGTTCGCAACGGCGCTCCCGGGGCGGTACGAAGACGTCGCCATCCTGCGGCGCCCCGGCGAGCGGCTCCTGCTCGCGAGGCTGGCTCGTGGTCGAGCGTGACGTCGTCGTCGCCAAAGCTGCGACCATCGTGCGATGCCTCGTCCGCGTCGCAGAGGTGCGGAGTCGCCCGTCCGGCGTGCTGCTCCCCATCGACGTAGAAGACATCGTCGTCCTCAACGTGACGCGAGCCGCACAGGCCGCGGCAGACCTCGCCGCGCACGTCGTCGCCGCGGAGGGGTTTGGGCTGCCCGACTCTCTCGCAGCAGCGTTCACCCTGCTCGAGAAGCAGGGGATCATCGACGCGGCGATCGCCAGCAAGCTCCGGGCGGCGATGGGGTTTCGAAACGTCGCGGTCCATTCCTACGAGACGGTGGACCCGCGGGTCGTCGAGGCGATTGCAACGCACCACGTCGATGATCTGCGCCGCTTCGCGGCCGCGATGGTGGAGCGCTACGCGAAGTGAAGGGGGCGGACCGGCGGGTCTACAGCGCCAGCTGCTCGGTGATCGCGCTGGCAGGCATGGCACCACTGAGTCGTTTCGCCTCCTTGCCATCGCGGAACACGATCATGGTCGGGATGCTACGGATGCCGAAGCGTGCGGCCACCTGGGGAAGCGCCTCGGTGTCCACCTTGGCGACAATGACCCCGCCAGGGTGCTCCCCCGCGATCTTCTCCAGCTCCGGCGCCACCGTCCGACACGGACCGCACCAGGAGGCCCAGAAGTCGACCAGCACCGGGCCGGGCGTCTCGCGAATCAGCTCGTCGAAGTCCTGCGCGCTCGCGACTGCGATGGCTCGATTGGGCGGCAGCAGCGGGCTCTTGCAGGCGGCGCATTTCGCTCGCTCGCGGATGCGCGCGGCGGGGAGACGGTTGGACTTCGTGCACGACCTGCACTTCACGAGCATGACACCCTCGGGCTTCTCCCTTTTCAAGATGGGGCTGCCCGCTGCGGCGTCAAGAGGGCTCCCAGCACGACCGTGCCATGCGCAGTCAACCGTTGCCTTCGCCCGGCCGATGGGGGATCGAGAGGGAGCGGATGACCATGCCGTACGATCTCGATCTCGTCCTTCGCGAAAGCTTCGGCCTGGAGGCCTTCCGTCCATGGCAGCGCGAAGCCATCCTGGGCGTGCTGGAGGGATCGGGGCGCGTGCTGGTGGTGGCCCCCACCGGCGGCGGTAAGTCGCTCACCTACCAGGTGCCCGCGGCGGTCCTGGGCGGGATGACCCTGGTCCTTTCCCCGCTCGTCGCGCTGATGGAGGACCAGGTGCGTGCGCTCGAGGCGCGCGGCGTGTCGGCCACGTTCATCGCCTCCACGCTCGACCCCGATCAGCGGCGGCACCGGGAGTCGTGCATGCTGCGCGGGCGCTACAAGCTGGTCTACGCGGCGCCGGAGCGGCTCGCCTCGGACATGTTCGTGGACACGCTCTCGCGCTGCAACGTGCAGCTCGTGGCGGTCGACGAGGCGCATTGCATCGCGCAGTGGGGGCACGATTTCCGCCCGGATTACCTGCGCATCGGCGCGCTGCTGGAAAAGCTCCGACCGCCTCGCGTCCTGGCGTGCACGGCGACGGCCACCCCCGAGGTGCGTCGCGAGATTCGCCAGCAGCTGCGCCTGGGCGACCAGTGCCACGAGGTGCTGCGGGGCTTTGCGCGGCCGAACCTCCACCTGGCCGCGCGCAACGTCGAGGGCGTGAACGAAGCGCGGGCCGAGGTCCTCACCGCCCTGGGCTCCGCGCTGGGCGAGCCGGGAGCGCCGCGCGGCGGGGCCATCGTCTATGCGGCGACGCGCCGCCAGACCGAGCAATGGGCCGAGACGCTGCGCGAGAAGGGCTGGAACGCCGCCGCCTACCACGCCGGGATGGATCCGGCGGGACGTACCAGCGTCGCAACACGCTTCGCCGCTCGCTCGCTCGACCTGGTGGTGGCGACCAACGCCTTCGGGATGGGCATCGACCGCTCCGACATCCGCGCCGTCCTCCACGTGCAGCCGCCGTCGTCGATCGAGGCGTACTACCAGGAGGTGGGACGCGCCGGGCGGGACGGCGCCGAGGCGTGGGGTCTGCTCCTGTGCTCGGGGGCGGACATCGCCCTCCGGCGTCGCCTGGTGACCACGGGGATGGACGGGACGCCTGCGCCGGCCGAGGTGGCGGCGCGTGCCTGGGGCCTCTTCCGGGAGCTCCTCCGCTACCTCGACGCGCGCACCTGCCGGCACGACTTCATCCTCCGCTACTTCGGCGACGAGCAGGAGCTCCTCGGCGGGTGCGGACACTGCGACATCTGCGTGGGCCTCGACGAGCGCGACGCGGACGACGGCGACGAGTCGGAGCGCGAGGACACCACTCGTCTCGTGCGCATGGCCCTCTCCGGGGTCGCGCGCGCCCGCCAGCGCGCGGGGATGCTGGCCGTGGCCGAGATGCTGCGCGGCGTGGACAGCGACAAGACACGCCGCTTCGGCTTCACCGAGCTGACCACCTTTGGCTTGCTGCGCGATCGCTCTCCGTCGTGGGTGATGGACCTGCTTCGGGCCCTGCTGGCGGCGGGATGGATCGATCTCACCCCCACCGACCACCCGGTCCCCCTCCTCACCCGCGCCGGGGGCGAGGTCATGCGGGCCTCCGGGTCGGTGCGCTTCGCGCTGCCGGCGGAGCGGGAGGGGCGCGTGCGAAAGCGGGGAACGGGGTCGGACGCCCGGGGCGCCGCCTCGCCGGGTGCGCGGGGCGGGGGGTCGAAGCCCGCCAAGCCGGCCATCGAGTCGCTGGACGGCCCGGCGCGCGACCGCTTCGAGCGCCTGCGCGCGCATCGCGCCCAGGTGGCCCGCGCCCGAGGCGTGCCGGCCTACGTGGTGGCCATGGACCGCACGCTCGTGGAGATGGCCTCACGCACCCCGCGCTCGCACGCCGAGCTGCTCGACGTGTTCGGCATGGGCCCGGCGCGCGTCGAGCAGTACGGTGACGGGTTCCTCGACGTCCTGCGGCCGCGCGAGTGATCGCGCGGTCACTGCACGGCGGGGTTCCGGGCGACGAAGGGCGCGCGGATGGTGAGGCTGCCGACGCCGAGCTCCCGCGGAATGGGCGGAAAGGGGGCGGCGCGGCGGATGGCCTCGGCGCAGTTGCGGTCGAACTCGTCGACGCCACTGGGGCGGAGCGGCGGCCAGGTCACCGTGGCGTGACCGTCGGCGTGCACCACGAACTGGAGGATCACCGTCCCCTGCTTCAGCTCCACCAGGGCGCTCCTGGGAAAGGCGTGGGCCCACAGCGGATCGATCTTGGCGTGGAGCTGGCGGAAATAGGGAAGGAGGCGCGGGTCGCTGGTAGAGAAGTCGAGCACCTGCCCCTCGCCCACGCCCAGCGCCTGCGCGCGCGATCCCACGCCGCGGTCGGCCCCCGCGCCCGGATCGCCGCCGCCGCCGTTCCCGCCCCGTCCTTCCCCCGGCGCGCCGCCGGCGGTGCTGGCGTGCACCAGCGAGCGCACCGTGGTCGCCACCTCTTGATCGCTGTCGACGTCGTCGCGCGGGCGCGCCGACTCGTTGGCCGGGACGGCCACCGGGCCGCGCGTGACGTCGGGACGGGCGCTGCTAACCGGCGCCGAAGCCCGATGGTCGACCCCGGGACGCGACTCGGCTTCCCCGGCGCCGGGAGCGCCCAGCAGCGAGCCGGCGCGCAGCGCGCCGAGGGGAGGATGCTCGCCCTCATTCGCCTCGCCGACCGGCGCCGCTCCCACCGTCCCCCCCTGCACGCTGGGCAAAGGGGACTGCAGCGCTCCGCGGCTGGGCTCCACGGACGATTCGGGCCGCCGCTCCATCACCGTTCCCGTCCCGGTCACCAGGAGCGTCAGCTCGGTGGGGTGGGTGGTCGAGCGCCGGTCTTCCCACGACTGGCGGGTGCGCGCCACGCGCATGCGTTGCAGCTGATCGCGATCCAGCCGGCTGAGGAGGTCGGGCGACAGGCGCAGGCGCTCGTTGCCGTCGGCCAGGTTGAGCGCCGGGACGAGGACGTGCTCGTCGCCGCCGCGCCCCGGGGCGCCGGTGTCGAGGCGCGCCACGGTGGCGCCGCCGCTCACCCGGGGGGCCTCCCCGGTGGGATCCACCGGGCGGTCCTCGAGCAGCACGCCGTCCCCCACCGTCGGCAGATCGAGCACCACGGCCGACGGGGCCGGCCAGGGCGGCTGCGCCAGGGCCGCCCCCGGGGGCGCGGGATCGAGGGCCATGGTGCGGAGGGCGAGCCAGAAGAGGCCCCCGCCAAGGACGGCGTGCACGGCGACCGACGCCGCCACCGTCGCCCCTCCTACCTTCGTCGACGTCGGAGGCAAATGGAGACCGCCCGCCCTCTCCAGGCACAGCCTGCGTCATCCCGGCGACGCCCGCCAGGCCGGCGTCAACGGGCGAAGCTCGTGCGGAAGCGCCGCTCGGTGTTGGCCAGGGTCGCCGCAGCCAGCTCCTCCAGAGCCATTCCGCGAAGCTCGGCGACATGGCGCGCGGTGTGGACCAGGTGCGCCGGCTCGCACGTCTTGCCGCGCAGCGGGACCGGGGCGAGGTACGGGCTGTCCGTCTCCACGAGGACGCGATCGAGCGGCGCCCAGGTGGCCACGTCCTTCACCGCGGCCGCGCTCTTGAAGGTCACGATCCCCGAGAACGAGAGGTCGAAGCCGAGGTCCAGGGCGCGCGCCGCGAACGGCCGGTCCTCGCTGAAGCAATGGATGATGCCGCCCACGTCGCGCGCCCCCTCGCCCTCGAGGAGGGCCAGCGTGTCGGCCGCCGCCTCCCGGGTGTGCACCACGATGGGCCGCTTCAGCTCCCGCGCCAGCCCGATGAGACGCGCGAAGACCTGGCGCTGCACCGGGCGCGGCGAGTGATCGTAGTGGTAGTCGAGCCCGATCTCGCCGACCGCCGCGACCCCGGGCTCGGACGCCAGGGCGCGAAGCTCGTCGTGGGCGGCCTCGCTCCAGCTGGCGGCGTCGTGCGGGTGGATCCCCACACAGGCCACGACGCGATCGGGCTGGCTGCGGGCGAGCGCGGCGGCGGCGCGCGCGGGCCCGAGGTCTTCGCCGACACCGACGACGACGAAGCCCACCACACCGACCTGCTCGGCGCGCTCCATCACCGGCCCCGGCCCGCCGGGAAAATAGCCGGCGTCGAGGTGGCAGTGCGCGTCGGCGAGGGCGAGCGTCATCCCGCTCGGTACGGTAGCGTGTCCGGGCCTCACATGGAGCCCGCGTATCTCGTCTTCACGTCCGCGGTTCCGCCGCGGCTCGACGTCGCCGCGTGGGACGGCCAGGCGCAGCGCTTCTTCTCAACCCGGCTGGCGCTCCTCGGTCAGGCCGGCGACGGCGAGGCGCGAATCCGGGTGACGCCGCCCAGCGGCGCCCCCGGCGAGCGGGTGCTCTCGGTGCGTCCACGGGAGGCGGCGGACCTGGCGCTGGCCGAGGAGGCGGAGGTGCGCGCCAACGGCGGCGGGATGGTTCTTCTCGCTCGCCGCGGCCAGGCGGTGTGGCGGGTCGCCCGCGAAGGAGACGACGATCGCCTCGCCCTGCGCCTGGCCATGGTGGTCGCCAGCGTCGTTCTCGGCCCCATCCTCGACGCGCGCGGTCCGGACCTCTTCGGCGTGAAGACGGCGCGCGCCAGGCTCGAAGAGCTGGAGAAGCGCGAGTAGCGCTCGTCCGGAGAGAGACGGCACCCGGCGCGACTCACACGATGAGGTCGTGAAAGCGCTTTCGCACGAGGAGGCTGGCCACGTCGCCGGCGCAGTTGCGGCAATAGGCGAACCGCGCGACGAGCCGCTCGATGGTCGCCTCCGCCTCGCGCCGTCTCTCCGGGTCGAGGCCCACGCCCTCCTCGCGCACCAGGAGCACGATGTCGCGCGCGATGGTGGCCACCTCTTTGCGGCGGTCGCCGAAGATGGCCTCGCGCATGCGCCGCAGGTGATGCGGGAAGACGGCGGTGGATTGCACCTTCTGCCCCGGGTGATCGATGGCCCAGGCGGCGATGGAGCTGATGAGCTGTCGCCGCCACTCCTGCGCGTCCACCTTGACGTCGATGAGGCGCTCGACCTCGGCCATCATCTTCTCGTCCGGTTCCTCGTGGCGCTGCATCACCCGGTTGTAGAGCCGCTCCTTTTTCACCCACACGTTCACGTGCTGCACGTAGCGATCGAAGAGCTCCACGTACTGCTCGTCGTTCACCAGGCCGCTGGCCACGTAGAGCTCGTACTCCGACGCCTGGAGGAGGCGCGTGAAGAGGAGATCGTGAAAGACCTTCACCTCGTGGTAGCCGCCGCCGATGGTGTCCTGCTGGAGCCACTCGAACTCGTTCCTGCGCTCGCAGAGGGCGGCGATCTCGTCGAGGACGGCCTGCGGATTCAAGCAGCGGAAGGTGGGCGACTGCGCGGCGTCGAGCAGGGCGACGCGCATCTCGCGGGGGCTCGCCCCGATGCGCCCTTCGTAGATGGGGTAGGCGTCACTCTCCGACCACACCTCCTTGATGGCGGCATGAAGGAGCTTCTGGGAGTCGGCGTCGAGGCGCTCGGGCGACTTGCCCAGCGAGTAGAGGTCGGCCTTCTCGACGGCGGACAGCGTGGAGATGATGGCGCCCACGGCGCGCGAATAGCGGTCGGGGTTGGGCTTGCGCATGCGCGTGAGGACGGCGAAGACGGCGGCCATCTCGGTGGCGTGCGGGGCCACGTGGCGGCGCACGTGCGGCGCCACGTGCGTATCGTAGATGAGCCGCTCCTGTTCGTAGCTGCGAAGGTAGGGGACGCGCACCAGATCGAGCCGACCGCGGAAGCTGGCGAACTCGGCGTGCTCGCGGAAAGCGTCGAGGTGAAGCTCGTTGGCGCTCCCCGTCATCACGCAGTTGAGCTGCACGTTCTGCGCGGCCAGCGCCACCTCCCCGGTCTCCACCGAGAGCTGGAGGTACTTGAAGGCATCGAGCGGCCGCTTGAGGAGATCGCTGAACTCGAGGAGCCCCCCCGCCGCGTCGATGAGCTCCCCCTTGGCCTCGTAGAGGGTGACCGCCTGGAGCGAGGCCGGCAGCGACTGGAGTGAGCGATCCATGGTGATCTGCCGTTCGCCCGCGTCGACGCTGAGCTGCGGGCCGATGGTCACCGCCCCCGTGCGGTAGCGCCGGGTGATGAAATAGCGCTCGACCTGCACGTGCTTGAGCACGTCGCCGTAGGACCCGTCGTAAGACGAGAGCAGCGCCTCGAACACTTGCTGGCTCTTGTGCGAAAGCTGCCCGCGCAGGATCCACTCGTTCGGCGGCTCGGCCGCGCCCACGCGCTTGTAAGCGGCCAGCAGCAGCTGCTCGCGATCGGCGGTGGGAATGAGAAAGAGCGGGTGATCGCGCACCTCGACCATCAGCTTGGCGTCGATCTCCTCGTCGGGGAGGTGCGCGTAGGAGTCCACCCCCTTGCCGCCGGCCTTGTCGTGCCCGAACCCCAGCGATCCGCGCACGGTCTTCTGCGAAGGAAAGACCCAGTGAAACCGGTAGAGGGCCCCCTCGTCGAGGGTGGAGTAGTGCTCGAGGGCGGCCATCATGCACTGCGCGATGGTCGACTTGGCCGAGCCGTTCGGCCCGTGCAGGAGGACCAGCCGATTGGGGCGCCCCTCGCGGACGAAGTTGGAGAGGGCGCGGTAGATGTCCTCCTGGACATGCTCCTGGCCGACCAGCGCGCCGCGCTGCAGCGCCCCTTCGGTCACCGGCGTCGCCAGCGCATGCTCCCAGGGCATGTCGAAGAGCTTGAAACGCGTCGCGTCGCCCCACGGGTAGCGCACCAGGGTGGTGCCGTAGTGGTCGAACACATCGCGCAGGTAACGACTGGCGTCGCGCGAGTAGCGCACGGGCTGGGGCTCGAAGAGCTCCAGGAACTCGGAGAACGAGAGGACGCGCCGGCCCGCGCGAAAGCGCTGCTCGACGTGCTCGGCGATGGTGTTGACCTGCGAAGCTGCGGCGCGCGGCTCGCTCATGGTAGCCAAGCTAGCCTAGCCTGGATCGGTCCGTTCAGCGCACCGCGATGGTCGCGTGCAGCGGCTGCTGCTCCAGCTGACACGTCTGGGCGGAGCAGACGCTCAGCTTGAACGTCCCGGCCAGGCTCTTCGTGCCTTTCTCGGTGGCGCGGAAGGCGACGGTCATCACCCCGCTCTTCTCGTCCTTCTTGTTCCAGTTGCTGGCCTGCTTGGAGAAGACCGTCGCGCCGGCCGCGTCGGTACCCAGAAATTCCACCCCCGGGGCGTCCTCGGCCTTGAACTTGTAGGGATATTCGTCGTTGATGTGAAAGTCCCCGGTGGCGACCAGCCGCAGGCCGAGGGTGCAGGGGCTGCCCGCGGCGCAGTCGCCCGACGGCGCGGCGTCGACGAAGAAGTTCGAGCCGCACGCGGCATGGCCGCAATCGTTGGGCACGGCCGGCGCCGGAGGGGCGAGATCCTCGCGTCCCTGGGGCGCTGCCGGGCCGTCCTTGCCGCAGGCCACGGCCAGGAAGCCGAGCGCGGCGATCGTGGCCCGAAGCTTGGTCACCGCCCCTGGACTAGCACGCGCCGCGGGGCCGACCCAGTCGAGGCCCCCGGCGTCCGTCACCCCCCCCGGGGCCTTCTACTTGACGTAGATCTCGAGGCGCGGCCCTTCCAGCTGGCGCAACGGATCGCCCACGCCGCTGCCCGCAAAGGAGACGAGGCGCGAGTCGAAGGGAGAGCTCGGCTGCGGGGCGGCGCTGTTCGTCGCGAGGACCGGGTCGTCGCGATCGCGCGCACCGTCGACCGCGGCGAGCGCGAAGGTGATGCCGGTGACGCTCTCGCCCTCGGTGAGAATGGCCAGCCCGAGCTCGTCGCGGCCGCGCTTCCGCCAGCGTTGCACGGTGTCCCGCACGTCCAGCCGCACCCGCGAGCCGCCGCTCGGCGAGACGCGCGTCACCGGGGCGCCGACCTCTTCGATGCGCGGCTGCGTGGCCCAGGAAAGCGAGCGCGCGTCCCACGGGCTCACCACGCGCGCGACGTGCAAGACGAGGGGGACGGGGTCGGCGTCGACGCTGGTCGCGCGATCGAGCATGACATAGGCCTCGAGTACGCCGGCCTCCGGCGGCAGGGGCACCGAGAAGCGCAGGAAGGCGATGGCCGGCTGCCCCGCGCGCCCCAGGGTGGCCAGCGTCGCGTGCCGGGCGGCGTCGTTTCGCTGCACGTACCCCACCTCGACCGGCGCGAAGAGGAGCCGCCGTCCGCTGTCCACCGCTGGCGTCGCCCCGTGCGCCACGCATCGTCCTGCCACGCAGGAGGCTTGCGCGCCGCAGTCGCTCTCCTGCGCGCACATCCTCGGCGGCGGCAGGCACGAGGCCACCGACGCGGCCCCCCAGGAGGAGGCCAAGGCCACCGCGAGGCGCCGGCGCCAGGCTCGATGTCTCCCCGGTCGCGGCACCGTGCGGATCGTAGTATCCCTGAAAAGGGCCATGGTCGACACGCCGCTTCTGCGGGTCCGCGACCTGGTGACCAGCTTCCGCACCGACACCGGGACGCTGCGCGCCGTCGACCAGGTCTCCTTCGACGTGCCGCGCGCCGCCACCGTCGCCCTGGTGGGCGAGAGCGGCTGCGGCAAGAGCGTCACGGCGTACTCCATCCTGCGCCTGGTGGCGTCCCCCCCCGGTCGCATCGAGTCCGGCGCCATCGAGCTCGAGGGGCGCGACCTCCTGCAGCTCCCCGAGCGCCAGATGCAGGCGGTGCGCGGGAACGAGGTCTCGATGATCTTCCAGGAGCCCATGACCAGCTTGAACCCGGTCTACACCGTGGGCTGGCAGATCATGGAAGCCATTCGCCTTCACCGGAAGACCTCGCGGCGCCAGGCTCGCGCGCGCACGGTGGAGCTCCTCGGGCTGGTGGGCCTCCCCGAGCCGGCAACCCAGGTCGAGGCCTATCCGCACCAGCTCTCCGGCGGGCAGCGCCAGCGCGTGATGATCGCCATGGCCCTGGCCTGCGAGCCCAAGCTCCTGGTGGCGGACGAGCCGACGACGGCGCTCGACGTGACCATCCAGGCGCAGATCCTGGAGCTCCTTCGCGAGCTGCAACAGCGCCTGGCCATGAGCATCCTGCTCATTACGCACGACCTGCGGGTGGTGGCGGAGAACGCGCGGGAGGTGGTGGTGATGTACGCGGGACGGGTGGTGGAGAGCGCCCCGGTGAGCGCCCTCTTCGCGCGGCCCATGCACCCGTACACGCGCGGTCTCCTGGAGAGCGTGCCGCGCGGCAAACCCACCGCCCAGCGCCGGCTTCGGACCATCGAGGGGATGGTTCCCGATCTGCGCGCGCTCCCGCCGGGATGCCGCTTCGCCGACCGCTGCCCGCTGCGCATCGACCGGTGCGTCCTCGAGGAGCCGCCGGTGGCCGAGGTCGCCCCCGGCCGCCTCTCGCGCTGCTGGCGGGCCGAGGACGTCCAGCCCCAGGCCGCGTCGTGAGCGAGAACCGGGATCTCTTCCAGCCTGCCACGACCGCGCCGCTGCCGCACGACGAAGCGGATCCCGAGGCGCCGGCGACCGGCAAGCCTCGCACCATCATGGCGACCGAGAGTGTCGGCAAGTACTTCCCGGTGGGCACCGGCTGGTTCGGGCGAGGCGGGCGCTGGCTGCGCGCGGTCGATGGCGTCTCGCTCCGCGTCCGTCGCGGGGAGACCACCGGCCTGGTGGGGGAGAGCGGGTGCGGCAAAAGCACCCTGGGCCGGCTCATGCTGCGCCTGCTGGATCCCACCTTCGGCCGCGTGATCTTCGACGGGCGCGACGTGACCCGGAGCACCCAGCGCGAGCTTCGCCCGCTGCGGCGGCGCATGCAGATCATCTTCCAGGACCCCTACTCGAGCCTGAATCCGCGCATGACGGTGCGCGAGATCGTGGGCGAGGCCATCCGCATCCACAAGCTGGCCAAGACCCGCGGCGACGAGGAGGCGCGTATCGCCGAGCTGCTGGAGCAGGTGGGCATGCGGCCGGACGCGATGGACCGCTACCCGCACGAGTTTTCCGGAGGGCAGCGGCAGCGCATCGGCATCGCCCGCGCGCTCGCCGTGCAGCCGGAGTTCATCGTGTGCGACGAACCAATCAGCGCGCTCGACGTCTCCATCCAGGCGCAGATCGTCAACCTGCTGATCGAGCTGCAGGAGCGCCTGGGCCTCGCGTACCTCTTCGTGTCGCACGATCTCAAGATCGTCGAGCATGTGAGCCACCGGGTGGCGGTGATGTACCTGGGAAAGATCGTGGAGCAGGGGCCCGCCGGCGTGCTCTATGCCGAGGCTCGCCATCCTTACACGCGCGCTCTCCTGGCCGCCGCGCCGCAGGCGGACCCCCAGCGCAAGCGCGTGCACCTGGTGCTGGAGGGGGACGTGCCGTCACCCATGGATCCGCCGACCGGCTGCGCCTTCCACCCGCGCTGCCCGCGCATCGTGAAGGGAACCTGCGAGAAGGAAGTGCCGTCGCTCGACGAGACGGCGAGAGGCACCGGACATCGCGTGGCGTGCTGGAATCCCCACACCGAATGAGGTGCATTGAAATCCTGGCCGGGGCCGGTACTAAGGCCGTGGCATGGATCCCCCTTCTCGCATCGGTCGCTACGAGGTCGAGCATCGGCTCGGTCAGGGCGGGATGGGGCGGGTTTTCCTGGCCCGGGACACGGTGCTCGGCCGCGAGGTGGCGCTCAAGATTCTGCGCGACGACCTGGGGCTCACCCCGGAGCTGAAGACGCAGCTCGTCGAGCGGATGCGGCAGGAGGCGCGCACGGCGGCGACGCTGTCGCATCCGGCGATGGTCACGCTGCACGACATGGGGGAAGACGAGAACGTCGGCCTCTACCTGGTCTTCGAGCGCATCGTCGGACCGACGCTCCGGGAGCAGCTCGAACGGAAGGGACCCCTCGCCCCTCTCGAGGTCGCCCGGCTGGCCCGCGCGCTCGGGTCGGCGTTGACGCACGCGCACGCGGCGGGCGTGGTGCACCGCGACGTCAAGCCCGAGAACGTGATGCTCTCGCCCACCGGCCCCAAGCTCACCGACTTCGGCATCGCCCGCCTCCCCGACTCGACGCTCACCGGCGCCGCCACCGTGCTCGGCACGCCTGCGTACAGCGCCCCGGAGGGTCTCGCCACGGGGACCTTCGGCGCCTCCAGCGACCAGTTTTCCCTGGCCGTCACCCTCTACGAAGCGCTGACCGGCCAGCGGGCCTTCCCCGGCGACGACGCGCTGGTGGTGGCCACGCGCGTCGCCACCGGCAAGCAACGCGCTCCCACCGCGGTCCTGCCGGTGCTCCGGGGATTCGAGCACCTCGACGTCATCTTCGACCGCGCCCTGGCCAAGGAGCCCAAGAACCGATTTGGCTCCTGCGAGGTCTTCGGCAGCGTCCTGGCCGCGGAGCTCGAGGGGGCCAACGCCGCCTTCATGATGACGCCGGTCCCCCGCTCGTCGATCGTCACCCGCGCCACCCGGCGCTGGCAGAACATGGCGGCCCTGGGAGCCCTGGCCGTCATCGTGGGGCTGGTGGTCGTCGGTCGCACCCGTGGCCCGCAGGAGGACGGCGTGTCCCTGCGCAGCGTGGCGAACGACTTCGCGGCAAGCGCGGCGATGCCCCGGGTGGCCCCGCCGATGGGGACGGCGGTGGCCTCGCGCCATGTCCGCACCCCTCCTCCCGGGGTGGGGCCGTCGGGAACCCCCTCCTCGCAGCTTTCCGCGCCGCCGCCGGGCCTTCCGGCACACCAACCGGAAGGGAACCCTAGTGGCAACGACGAGCCCGCACTAGACTCCGCCCCTTCCGATGCTGCACACACCCCCCCTGAACTCCGATCCGCCGACGCAGTCGCCCCCACAGATGCGCCCCAGCGCTGAGCTGGAGCACCTCTCCCAGCTCTACCGGCAGATGTTCCTCATCCGTCGCGTCGAGGAAGAGAGCGCGCGCGGGTACGCCGAAGGGAAAATAGGCGGCTTTCTCCACCTCTACATCGGGCAGGAAGCGGTCGGCGTCGGGGCCATCTCCGCGCTCCGTCCCGACGACTACGTGATGACCACCTACCGCGATCACGGCATCGCCATCGCCAAGGGCATGCCGGCCCGCGCGCTCTTTGCCGAGCTCTTCGGGAAGGTGACCGGCTGCTCGAAGGGGCTCGGCGGCTCGATGCACATGTTCGACAAGGAGCACAACATGCTCGGCGGCTACGGCATCGTCGGGGGCCACATCCCGCTGGCCGTCGGCGTGGCCTACGCCAGCAAGTACCGGGAGGACGGACGGGTCACGCTGTGCTTCTTCGGCGAGGGGGCGGTGAGCATCGGCGCCTTCCACGAGGGGCTCTCGCTGGCCGCCCTGTGGAAGCTGCCCATCGTCTTCATCTGCGAGAACAACGAGTACTCCATGGGCACTCCGCTCTCGCGCTCCATGTCGGTGGAGGACGTGTCGCTGAAGGCGCTGGGCTACGGCATGGAACGCGACCGCTTCTTTGCCGACGACGTGCTGGAAGTCGAGAGGCGCATCGGTGAGGCCGTCGAGCGGGCGCGCGAGCACAGCCTGCCCACGCTGGTGGAGGTGCGCACCTACCGGTTCCGCGGGCACTCCATGAGCGACCCGGCCAAGTACCGCACCCAGGCCGAGCTCGAAGAGCACAAGAAGCGCGATCCCTTGCACCGCACGCGCACCGCGCTGAGCGAGCAAGGCATCAGCGAGGAGCGGCTCGACGCGCTGGAGAAGAGCGTCGAGGCCGAGGTCATGGACGCCATCAAGTTCGCCAACGATAGCCCCGATCCGACGCTCGCGGATCTGGAACCGACCACCTACAAAGGCCCTTTCGCGTATTAGACCCCCCATGCCTACCCTTCGATACCGAGACGCCCTCCGCGAAGCGATGGAAGAAGAGATGGAGCGCGACGGTCGCGTCTTTCTCATGGGAGAGGAGGTCGGCCACTACCAGGGCGCCTACAAGGTCAGTGAAGGGCTGCTGGAGAAGTTCGGCGCCAAGCGCGTGATCGACACCCCCATCGCCGAGGCGGGATTCGCCGGCGTGGGCGTGGGCGCGGCCATGGTGGGGCTGAGGCCCATCGTGGAGTTCATGACCTGGAACTTCAGCGCCGTCGCCTTCGACCAGATCCTGAACAACGCGGCCAAAGTCCGGCAGATGTCCGGCGGGCAGCTGGAGTGCCCCATCGTCTTTCGCGGGCCCAACGCCAGCGCTCGCCAGGTCGGCAGCCAGCACAGCCACGCCATGGAGCACTTCTACGCAACGGTCCCGGGGCTCAAGGTGGTGGCGCCGGCGTTCCCGGCCGACGCCAAGGGCCTTCTCAAGGCGGCCATCCGCGACGACAACCCCGTCCTGGTGATGGAGTCGGAGAC
>Ga0302326_10017326_pt1 | contig 15032 bp, 13 predicted proteins | sample Palsa_T0_3_FD_202264 | JGI IMG/M metagenome (GOLD analysis project Ga0302326, IMG submission 202264) | Peat permafrost microbial communities from Stordalen Mire near Abisko, Sweden - Palsa_T0_3 | ecosystem: Environmental > Terrestrial > Soil > Palsa > Peat permafrost | place: Sweden: Abisko... | reverse complement strand
GCGAGAACCTTGGAAATCAACTTTCAAAGACGGGTTAAACGAGAGCTGAAAGGGCTGATTTTGTTTCTCACCCACTGGGTCGAGCCTCCGCAGAGTTCGTTTTACTCCAAAAGCCGCATGAATACTGACGTTGGCGCGATCATACAACCACTTACTCAGAGTTCAAAAAGGAAATGTGGGTGAAGACCGGGTCTCCATAAAATGTCGTCCCATACAGATTTCCATCCGCTCCCTGCACCAGCCCAGTGTAGGGCTCGCCATTCGCCTCGTCGAGGCGCTGCAGGACCGTGTATGTCTGCGCGGGCAGGCCAACCGCCCGCTCACGCCCGCCGCCGCCCACTAGCTCGCTTTGTTGACTTCCCGGCCGGGACGTATTGACGTATTCCCGCCCGCCGAAAATCAATTTTCGTTGACTTCCGCTCACCGCGAGTGTAGATTCTCGCCATGACTTTCCTTTACCAAAGTCAGGGTACACATCTCGTCTGTGGCGGCGCGGACATCCTCAGCCCAAACCAGCCTTCAGGGGGAAAAAATTGCGAGGGCAAATATGAAAATGTTGCGAATGCTTGGAATTACCTTGGCGGTTTTGCTGGCCCTCCCCCTGGTGGAGCAGGCACAGACACAACAGGCGCCTCCATCCTGCAGCCCCACGCCTTGCTGGACGGCGTTGAATAACCAGCCTCCCTTCGGCGGCATCGGCACCATCCTTCTCCTTAAAGATGGCCGAATTCTGGCGGAAAATATGGGTAACGGAGGTGGAAGTTCGAGCTGGGACATCTTCACTCCGGATAGCACAGGCAGCTATCAAAATGGAACATGGTCGACGACAGGCTCCCTGCCGTCAGGATATGCGCCCCTCTATTTTGCTTCCGAAGTGCTGCCCAACGGCTTCGTGCTGATCAATGGCGGCGAATATAACGGCGGCACCGCGGTTTGGACGAACCTCGGAGCGTATTGGAATAACAAAACAGGCGCGTGGACGGCGGTAACACCCCCCAGTGGATGGTCCACCATCGGCGACGCTCCGAGCGTGATTCTGGCCAACGGACAGTACATGCTGGCCAATTGCTGCACGACGCAGGAAGCCATCCTCAACTATCCGACCAAGGCCTGGACGGCCACGGGCACCGGCAAAGCCGACATTAATAATGAAGAGGGCTGGACGTTGCTGCCCGGCGGTACTCTGCTGACGGTGGACGCCACGTCCAACAACACCAACTCCGAGTTGTACAACCCGGCTACCGGCACTTGGATCTCCGCAGGGAGCACTATCAACCAACTTTCAGATCCCATGTCGTCCGAGTTGGGGCCAGCAGTCTTGCGCCCGGACGGCACGGTCATCGCCTTCGGTGCCAACCGCAATACCGGAAATAATTCCATCTATACACCTAACTCGAATCCGTTGATGGCGGGCACGTGGGCTGCAGGCCCCTCGTTCCCGAACCTCGGCCAAGGTCAATTGGATATTGCCGACGGGCCGGCAGCGTTGCTGCCCGACGGCAATGTACTCTGCTTCACCAGCCCCGGAGTTTTTAACACCGGCGGCGTTTTCTTCGAATTTAACGGCACCACGCTGACCCAGGCACCCCCCACGCCCCTGTCCCCCGGAGATTCTTCCTACATGGGACGCATGCTGGTGCTTCCCACGGGCCAGATTTGGTTCTCCGATTACTCCTCCACCGTTTATCTCTATAGCGCCAGCGGCACCTACCAGTCCGCCTGGCAGCCAAAGATCTTTACCGCGCCGGACATGCTGACGTCACCTCAGGCTGGTTACATTCTCAAGGGCACACAGCTGAACGGTTTCTCGGGCGGCGCAGCCTATGGCGATGATGCCCAGATGAACAGCAACTACCCGATGGTCGAACTCAGCGGCGGGGGCAACGTTATATTCTTGCCCACGACCGGCGAGAACACCTATGGCCTCGGCACCGGCCGCGACCTCTTCAGTATCAGGTTCGACGTTCCTTCCGGAATTAGGTCTGGCACCTACACTTTGACGGTAGTCACCAACGGGATTCCTTCCGCCGGTGTGAAAGTCACCGTGGTGAATTAAGGGCTGTCCAGAACCTGCTTCCTGGCGTCGTCCGGTTTTGAACCCGGACGGCGCCATTTTTTTTGCATCCCCAATCGCGAGCCCCCGCTTTCACTTGACTATCGTCTGTGGCCGCCTGTCGCAAGACCATCCGGTATAACCGTGGTAACTCTCTTCGTATAGATACTTACTAAGTCAATACGCTACCAGGTACTTGACGTCATCCATTTACCTAGTAGTATGTGTGCACATTGGTACAAGCGTCCGCACACAATATCCGAGTCGCGGCGCAACTCGCTCCTGAGAGGATGACATGAAACCACTTCTTGTCCGGCTGTGGAATGAAGAACAAGGCCAAGCGCTGGAGGAATATGGGCTGCTGGTGACGCTCATCGCGCTCGCGGCCATCGCCTCCATGAATAGCGTGGCGACGCAAATTGTGCACCTGTTCTTGCATGCGGCGACAAGTTTCGCTGTTAGCGCTGCCTCCTAAGCGTGAATTCAGCTGCCCGGGCATGAGTGTGCGGCTGCTGTGCTGCCGCGATCCCTCGCGTTCTATTGGCCACGCTTAGCCCACCTGGTCGTCTCTCCTGCCGCAATTTTTCATGGCGTTCAAAAATCAACGAGCTTGCCGCCCGAATGGTGGGTGGCCCTGCAGACCCGTTTGGCGGAACAGACGGCTGGGGTAAACAGAGCGCTTCTGCCGGTGCCAGGATTTTGGGAACTAACATCGAGGATCCGCATGTGTTCTTGCGGCCATTCTATTTCCCAGCTCAGCGCAACCGGCCGGGCTGGAGCATTGCGCCGGCCCAGGCGCTGTACCGACACCTTGCGGTTGCAGCGGACGGGCGCAGGCACGCACGAAAAAGTACTGCGCGATTGCCGGCCGGAGCTAAAGCAATTCCTGAGCACGATGGACCTGCTGGGCGAAAAACTGGGGCCGCTGCTGTTTCAGTTCGGCCATTTCAACAAGAAGGCATTCCCCGACCTCGACACATTCCTCGCGCGCCTCGTTCCCCTCCTGAAAACATTGCCGAGCCGCTACCGCTTCGCCGTGGAGATTCGCAACAAGAATTGGCTCTCTGCGAAACTGGCCGACGTGCTGCGCGGGGGAGGCATTGCGTTGGCGCTCATTGACCAGGCATGGATGCCGCCAACCGAGACCTTCAAGCGGCCAATCCTGCAGCCGGCTGATTTTCGACCGCCTGCATGTAACTTCCTGCCATGAGGCGAGTCGGTGGCCAAAACGTAAAATTTCATCTCAAACGACGATGGAGAGATGTATGATACGCGCTCAGGGTGCTCAAACAGGAACCGGATTGAACGCCTTATTCACAAAGCGAAAGAAGCGATAAACAGGAGCAGAAATTATGAGTTTTGTGGTTTATTTCAATGTAACGACTTCGGTATCCACAAGTGTGGGACCTTTGCCGGGTGTTGCTATTGGCTGGAACGGTGACAACGGCCATCCTGTCACGACTGACCAGAATGGCAATGCGCACGCCACGGTTACGGGCCAACCTGGAAATGTAGTTGAGTTTACGGCTACCGAAGATACCTACAGCACTCAAAAGTTATCTTTCAAATTGGGCGATCCGAACGACGCAGGCCATCCCCTCAACTTCCAATTGCAGGGTTATGGATGGATACCGTGTGGATCGTGCTTCATCGTCTCGGCAGCGACTGGCTCCCCGGACTCAGATGAAGTCAGGCGAATGCAGCAAATCCGGGCACGTGTGGCTACCGTGTCTGCGTTGAGCGGCCAGCTCATCGCCGAAATCCTGCGCGAGTATTATCAGTTCAGCCCGGAAATCGCAGCGGATATCGAGAGGGACGAGGGCGCTCGAAAAGCTGTGTTGAGGATCGTCGTGCGCCCCCTGATGGCATGGTACGCGCTAGCCGTGACCCTTGGTCTCGAATTGCCTGACGTGGAAACCGTCGACCGCCATGTGCAGGGCGTCCTGAATGCGTGCGCCCCCCCCAGCGGTTCGACCGCGGCGACGCTTGAGGCGATCCGGTCGGGAAAGCCATTGCCCGCGGATGTCCCGGCAGAGATTCTTCCCTTCATGGACAGAGCAAGACAGGCCGGAAGATCACAGTTCGCTTCCTGGGCGATTCTCGACCCTCTCATACGTGCTTGGTCGCTCGGGGAGCGTCCCGCGAATGTGGTCGACGAAGTATCCCAATGGCTTGGGAATGCTCCGCTGGAAGCACTCTCACAACCATCGGATCCGGATGTACTGGACGAGGAACTGAAAAAGCTCTCGGGATTTTTCGATTTCCGTCCTGCAGCGCGGCGACAAGTGGGAATCCGGCTGGCATCGGCATGGCCGGGCGCCGTTCCCGCGCTCACAAGAAACGGTTTCCTATCTCCAGCAAGCATTGCTACATAACTGAAGGAGACTTGAAATGCCGAGAATAGAATTCCAAATTTCTACACCAGTGTTGCTTGAGGCGGTAAAGCAGATTTTGGAGGAGCGCCTTTATTCCCTGTGCTTCGTCAGCCCTGTCCTCGGCGTGTGCTTGGATCACCTCGAGGCCGGCACGATGGGGCCAATTACTCAACCTTCACACCTGGTTCCTGCAGCAGTCAATGTCGCGGTGTCGGTCAAGCTATTCGTGGCCACCGCCGAGGCGGTGCAGGCCGCAAAGGGCGGACCGCCGGTATTTTCTCTGAAGTCTGATGGCGTTCCCCTTACGGCTAATTTCGTGGTCTCCATCAGTGGAACCAAGTTGAGCACAAAATACGATGGGATCGTGCACGATAATTCTTACAGCTCCCTTGAGACATTGCTCGCAGGCTTTGTAGGCGGCCAAACAAGCGCAAAACAGATTTTTTCGCGCTGGGAAAGCGCACTCAAGAAGGCATTGATCTCCACGTCATTCCTGGACTTCGATCTTAAGAGTATTTTACCGCCTCAAGTCAGAAGCCTCGAAATTGGGCGAAGCGCGCTCAGTGGGGACTCCAAGGTTTTCGCGGCGCGTCTTGAGGCCGGCCCAAATGGTTCAGATGGCAGTTGGCACGATTTCGAGAAGGGAAAACCCGGTGATTTGATCGGCGGCCACGCATGGGGAATGTTTATCTCCGGCGATGTTCTGGTCAATGTAATCAACAGCCTCGTTAATAAGCTTATTGGCGATGCCGTCCCGGGGCTTCCGTTTGCCGTTGATGGGGAATTCGGCTTGCTTGCAAAAAGTGGAACCTTACCTTACTCTCCACTTGAATCTATAGCGCCGGCAACTGCTTCTGTCACGACAACAGCAACAGTCGATTTCACCGCCGTTATAAAGTTTCTTGGCGTTGTTGTTGGAAGGGACACGGGAAGCGTGGAATTAGTCTCCACGCTGATATTCACCGTAAACAAGGAAGGCTCAGGATCACACCTCAAGCACTTTTTAGACATATCTCTTTATTGCTCGCTAGAGGATCAAAATAATACGAGCGGTCTTGGCGGGTTAATTGCATTGGTCGCGAATTTGTTAACTCAGTCATTTGGAGATATATCTCTTCCTTCAGGGTTTGCCGACGGTTTCACAGCGACGGACCAGCAAAATTTTTTCACTTCCCAGACCGAATTGCCAGCGGTGGTGGTGGAAAAACTCCTTACTCTCACCGTCACGGGATGTACGGGAACGGTGGAAGCGCCAATTTCATCCTCCGTTCAGAAGCAGCTCGATTCGTTGTCGACAGGGAACTTGCCACTTGGCTCGCAGATTTCTCCCCCGGGGGCGGGACTGCTCATCTTTGGACAATCCGAGGTTGCATCCGGCAAATCCCAGCCGGACTGCGGCGTCCGATCGACACCGTTTGCCCTGGCGATTAGCGAAGTTGTAGGCAGTACTGACACAGTTTGGATTCCCGTGACTCCCGCGAATGTGCCGGCAACGGGGAGTTTCTCCGTTTACAATAAGGGACCGCACGCGTCCAAACGCTATCCTCTCATCATTGGTGCATTTGTCCCGTTTTCAGATCCGGCCGTTCAGTGGTATCAAACGCCAAGCCTGCTGCCTGAAGTACCCCACAAGGCGGGGAATATTGTCGTAAGAATCCCCGAGGCGCAGTTTCGCCCCGCTTACTTGGAGGCCCCGTACCCAATGTCTTTGATCGTTTGTACTAACGGCGGTGCTCGATTTGTCTCCTTGGGCAAGATACCAAAACCCGTTATCTCCGGCGGATTGGTCGAGAACGCCGAGATATCGACTACCGACGTCCCTCCGAACAATCCGCCGCCTACGGGCCCTCACCATCCCGTCACAAGCGACCAAGCCTCGGGCGAACAATAGGTCTCGGTTCTGGAGTCAATGGTGCGCCAGGAAGATATAGTTGCCGTGTACATCTGGTGCATAAAACTATGGGCCATGTGCCGGGAGAGCAGCTGATAACCCGAGCAGTTTTTCTTAATGGAATTAAAATAGGTTTGGAACCTCATTAAATTTCAATGCTTTCGGAATGAGGTGCGATCGCACCTACCATGAATTCGGGCGTCCGAGGTTTTTGAAGTGAAGTTACATATTTTCCGTCACAAGGGGGACCATGACCGCAGCACCTACGTTCTCCCTGTGTCCAGTGGATTTGGGGCTCGCCGCACAATTCAGCCAACAGGTCGCGCAGATCGCCTGGGCGCCGCAGCTGGCCACCATGCGCGGCCGGTACGCGAAGACTCCACCTGGATTCATCTTCGCGGCTAAAGTGCCGCAAGTGATCACGCACGAAGAAGTGCTGCGCAATTGCCAAACCGGAACTAAAGCAATTCCTGAGCACGATGGACCTGCTGGGTGAAAAGCTGGGGCCGCTGCTGTTCCAGTTCGGCTATTTCAATCGGAAAGCATTCCCCGACCTCGACGCATTCCTCGCGCGCCTCGTTCCCTTCCCGGAAGGAATTTATGCCAATGACGACGGTTGAGACTGCAACGTAGTGGTCCAAGCGTGGGTTTGCTTGTGTTTCGCTAGCTATATCGTTGGCCGAGATAGTCATAATAGCCGGTGCCTTTATTCTTGTGCAAACCTCTCAGTTGAAGTCCACTCCTGGGCTTGTGAGAATGGCTGATGGCGTCTGGCTTCTCGGCAGTCTTGCTTCGTTGGGATTCGCGGGGGCCGCCTTGATTTTTGATTCTGATCGCAGGCTGGCGGTTCGTGCGATGGTTCTCGCAATCATTGCTACTGTGATCTGCGGATTTCCACTGACGTTTTCAGCATGAGCGAAGTTCCTGCGACCGGCGGAGTGGTTCGAGCGATTCCCTTCCGATGACGGGCCCATTACCGGCGATTTTACTTATATCCGCCGGCTGGGCGACTGCAAAGGCATTGAGCGCCTCACAAAAACGTGGGACAAGACGATTTTCGAGCAATTGTGTCTTGCCGTCGCACATGGTCACCGACCAGCAGGCATTGACCGACGGGAATTGGCCCTTGGGAAACGTCAGCGTATAATTGTGCTTAGTCAGTTTCCGCTGAAAACACTATCGCAGCCTGGCGTATTCGGCCTGGGCTTCGGACAGGAGCGGGATGTCGGGGTCGGCGGCCTTCCACAGTGTGAGGAAGTCGCGGAAGGCGGCGCGAGCCTTGGCGCGAGCCGTATCAGCATCCGCTCCGTGCACGGTCTTGGACTCCAAGGCGTAAGCGCGAGCTAGTCCGAGTTGCGCCAGCGCTCCGGTCCAGCAGTTCCAGACAATACCGTTATGGTCGAGGATCTTCTGAAACTCGGATGCGGCGGCATTGCCCTGTCCCGCTGCCAGGTATGCCTCTCCCCGTATGTACACATGATAGAGGCAGGAAATGTTCGGGACAAACGCAATTTTCCCCAACTCGATGGGGAAAGCAGCTTGTAACGCATTTACGGCGGAAGCCGGATTCTTCCTGTCCAGCGCCAATTGCGCCTGAATCGCGGGCAGCCACAGCGACTGCATCTGGGTATCCAGCGGGAAGCGTTTCCCCAAGTCCTGCGCCAGAGATTCGGCTCGCGACATATCCCCCGCCAAGGCAAACGCAAGCGCGGTTTCGACCTCGACGCCCTGACTTGTGGGAACCAGCTTCAAAGCCTCAGCCGCTGACTGCCGGGCTTCCGCAGGATTGCCGTAAGCGGCTTCCTGCTGAGCCGAAATCGCCTGCCATATCGCCCCATTTTCCTTGCTGTCAGCCCGGATGGCGGAGTCCACCGCCTGCTGCGTCAGTTTCCGCGCCTGGGCCAGATGGCCGCCATATGCCGCTGTGTCGGAGTCCAGCGCAATCCCATAGGCCCGATATTCGGGCTTTCCTGCAAACCACTGTTGCTGTTCCGCCATCGCAGCCGAGTCTGCTCCAAGAAACGCAAGAGCATAAAGAGCATTGCGGAGTACCAAATCATCCGCTTTTCGCGACTGTGCTTGATGAATCCTCTGCCGCGCTTCGTCGAAGTATTGCACGGCAAGGGCGTAGTTGGCGAGATTCGCATAACCATAAAACTGATCCGGCGTGAGGCCCACGGCTTGCCTAGTGATCTCCGCGGCCTTCTCATACTGTCCTTGATGGGCGAGCACTATACCCAAATTGACGTACGCTGCGTCTTGCCGTGGGTAGCTCTCAATTTCCCGCTCGTAGGTTTGAGCCGCTTTGTCCAGTTCGCCGGTTACATATCGGTAGTAGTTAGCGGTAATCCTAAGCCTTTCCAGCTCGCTGGCGTGTTCACGCAATTGGAAGGCCTTGGTGAGGTACTCGTTGGCCTTCCCTGGCTCGGCGAGATTGGCGTAGTTGACGCCCGCTGAGTAGTAGCCCATGGCAAAATTCGGGTCAAGTTCGATGGCACGCTGGTAGTAAGGCAGGGGTGAGGCAATTCCTTTCTCATTATAGGCCTTCAATCCAAGGCTGTATGCCTTCAGAGCTTCCAGCGAAGACGTGGTGGCCTCCGCCAGCGGGACATCAAGCTTCTGAACGGAAGCCAGCGATTCGCCCAACTCACTGCGCAGCCTGGACGCCGCCTCGCCCAGTGCGTTCAGCACCTTCTCCTTGGCCGCCGCCGTCACCAGCTCCTGGGCCAGCGTATCTCCGCTCCGGCAATTCACCGCTTTCAATCCCAGCACATATTCGCTGCCCAGGCCGGCAATCGACCCGGCAATGTACGCCTTGCTGCCCGCCCGCTGGCAAAGCTCGCCGGCTACCTCCGGGGTGAGTTTCGTATCCGCGGGTCGGGACATCAGTTTCAAGGTCTTCGCAACGTCGCTGTCGGAGAACACATTGAGGAATGGCGATTGGCGCAGGGAAACATTGAGCGCGGTTTTCAGCGTGTCGTCGAACACCGCATCGCCCGTGCTGTTGGCAAAATCGGCGAGGACGATGGTGTCTTTTTCGGTCAGCTTGGGCGCGCGATGGAAATGGAGGTACGTGCCCGCCGCCAGCGCGATGATCACAATGGCGGCAACAGATGCGCCCGCGGCAATCGTCCAGGGGCGGCGCCGTGCAGGGCTACCGGTCTCGGTGGATTCTGTGACGGGGCGGCGGGGGATGCGCGAGGCGGGGCCGGTTGCGGAGGAAAGCGCAACGCCGGAATCGAGGGTGCGTTGCAATTTCGCAAGATCGCCGCGAAGCCGCGCGGCGGAGGCGTAGCGCGCCTCGCGGTCCTTTTCCATCGCATGATTGATGATGGCTCCCAGTTCGGGAGGGACGGCAGAGTTTAGTTCCGCGACCGGGCGGGAAGATTCGGCGAGGATGGCGTGAAAGATGACGCCGCTGGTGGCGCCGCCGAAGGCCTGTTGGCCCGTGGCCATTTCGTAGAGCACGGCGCCGAAACTGAAAATGTCCGTGCGTGCGTCGAGCGGATCGGCGCGCACCTGCTCCGGCGACATGTACTGGATCGTGCCAATCGTGGAGCCGGGAAGGGCCAGTTCGATCTCGGGCGGCGGAGAGGAGTCGCGGGTTTGCGTGGCATCAGATAAGGGTTCGGCGCGTTTGGCGAGGCCGAAATCCAGCAACTTGGCATGGCCGCGGGCGGTGATGAATATGTTGGTGGGCTTGACGTCGCGATGAATGATGCCGTGTTCGTGCGCGGCTTCCAGAGCGCCGGCGATATCAGTGGCGATGCTGAGAAGCTGCGAAATTTCCATCGGCCGGTTGGAGATGGCATGCTTCAGCGTCTGGCCTTCGAGGAGTTCCATGGCCAGGAAGACGCGGCCGTCCTGCTCACCGATTTCGTGGATGGTGCAGATGTTCGGATGATTCAGCGCGCAAGCGGCTTGGGCCTCGCGCTCGAAGCGCTTAAGCGCCTGGTGATCCTGGGCCATCTCTTCCGGAAGGAATTTGAGTGCGACAAAACGGTGCAGGCGGGTGTCCTCGGCCTTATAGACCACACCCATCCCGCCGCCGCCCAGTTTCTCGACGATGCGGTAGTGCGAGATGGTCTGGCCGATTTCCAGTAGGAATACCTCCACTGGTCGCGTATCTTAGGCTGTGGCTGGCGGGCGCGTCAATAAACTCGACCGGGATTCATCTTCGCGGCGAAAGTGCCGCAAGTGATCACGCATGAAAAGGTGTTGCGCGATTGCCGGCCGGAACTGAAGCAATTTCTGAGCACAATGGACCCGCTGGGCGAAAAGCTGGGGCCGCTGCTGTTCCAGTTCGGCTATTTCAACAAGAAAGCATTCCCCGACCTCGACGCATTCCTCGCGCGCCTCGTTCCCTTTCTGAAGACCTTGCCGAGCGGCTACCGCTTCGCGCTGGAGATTCGCAACAAGAACTGGCTCTCCCAGAAACTGGCCGACGTGCTCCCCGAGCGAGGCATCGCGCCGGCGTTCATTGACCAGGCATGGATGCCGCGACCGGCGGAGTGGTTCGAGCGAATCCCTTCCGATGACGGGCCCATTACCGCCGATTTCACTTACATTCGCTGGCTGGGGGACCGCAAAGGCATTGAGACTAGGGGCACGTGACCTTCGAGACTTCCGGCTTGCCAGCGTTGCTTATCACGACCATGTAGCACGATCCGTTCGGGCTTGTCAGGATAAGCCCCGCTCCGGGAGTTGAAACATACACCGTTCCGCCGGTCACTGTCCCGCCGGTTACTGTTCCGCCTGTTACTGTTCCGCTGGCGCCGACGTTGCCGGTGACGGTCTGGTTCCCGGTGAACGTATTCCCTCCCAGCGTGGCGAAGGGTGAGCAGGTGAAGGGCAAGGCGGTGAGGGCGTTGCCCGCGCCGCAGGCATTGGACGCCAAGCTCAAAGTCGCCGAGCCGCCCAGCGGAATACTTCCACCCCCGCTGAGGCCCGTGCCCGGATTCACCGTCAGCGAGCTGTTGGCCAGCATGGCATTGGTGATGCCCGCGGAGGGAACGCTCAGCGTCACGTTGCCGGAAGTTCCGCCGCCCGTAAGGCCCGCTCCTGCCGTGACGCCCGTGATGGTGCCCATGCCCGCAGCGGGGCAGTTGACTGTTCCCAGCAACCCTGTGCTGTCTATGCAAACCGCGGAGTTGGTGCTTCCCACCCCGGCCCCATAGATACCCGCGATGGAGGCGGAGGTCTGCGATGAGTTGGTTCCGATGCGGATGGCGCCGCTGTCCGCGGAGGATCCTTCGTTGCCGATCTCAATATTGTTGCTGTTCCCGCCCGAAACACTGTTCGCGGCGCTAGCCCCGATGGCGATGTTATTTGACCCGGTGGTGTTGTTCACCAGCGCCTGCCAGCCGCTCGCCGTGTTGTGCCCCCCCGTGGTGTTGTTATAGAGCGCCTGGTAACCATCGGCCATGGTGTAGCCCCCCGTAGTGTTGGCGTAGAGCGCTTGTGTACCGGTGGCCGTGTTGTCGCTTACGGTGTTGGAGTAGAGCGCTTGGTACCCGGTGGCCACGTTACCACCCCCGGTGCTGTTGCTGTTGAGCGCACTTTGACCGATGGCTGTATTGGAGCTGCCGGTGGTGTTGTTATTGAGCGCACTTTGACCGATGGCTGTATTGGAGCTGCCGGTGGTGTTGTTATTGAGCGCGTTTTCACCATCAGCCACGTTGTCGGTACCCGTGGTGTTTCCGAGAAGCGCATAGGCACCGCTGGCCGTGTTGTTGCCCCCAGTAGTGTTGGCGTAGAGCGCGTTGGCGCCGAAGGCCGCGTTGCCGCTCGCTGTGGTGTTGCTGAAGAGCGCGTCATAACCACTGGCCGTGTTGTTGCTCGCCGTGGTGTTGCTGTAGAGCGCCTGGTAACCGTCGGCCGTATTGTCGTTTGCGGTGGTGTTGTTGTTAAGCGCGCTGTTGCCAGTGGCCGTGTTCCCACTCCCCGCGGTGTTTAAGAAGAGCGTCTGATAACCGGTGGAGGTGTTGAAGCTTCCGGTGGTGTCGTTGGAGATCCCTTTGGGGCCCAGAGCGAGGTTACCACCGAGAGTGCCGGGTGGTGTTCTCACCACATCAAGTTCTCCGATTTGATAGGCGATATTGACATCCTCATAGTCTTCCTGCGGCGGAGGCGCACGCCTGCGTCCTTTGTTGGAGACGGACGCCCCTCCGGTGCTTGCCGTCGTTGTAACACCCACGGAACCGGAGGAAGCCGGGCCCGATGAAGACAAGATGGGTGACGAGCCGGAGGATGTGCCCGGAGCGGCCCGCAGAAACGCGGAAGCCGGCAGACCACCCAGCGTGTCCGCATCAGCCGCCTTCATGGCATAAGGCACGCCGACCAGCATGACGCGCGGCTGTTCAGGAAATCCCTGCACCAGCGGCTGCACCGCCAGCCAATGCGCCTGGCCCGCGGTGAAAAGATTCAGCGGCAAACCCTGCGGCGAGGCCGAGCCGAGCAGCGCCGTGTAATTCCCCTGCGCATTCACTTGGACATTATCGGTTTCCGACCACAGCGCCGTTCCGCCCTGCTCATTTTCATAGAGCGTGAACGTGATGCTGACGGTCCCGGCGGGAACCGCCACTGCGCCGCTGCCCGCCGTTCCGCCGGACTGACCGTTGAATTGCCCATTGAATTGCCCGTTAAATTGAATGATCGGCGGCACCGCCGACGCGGGCGCGTTGTTCTGCTGCGCCGTCACTCGCCCGGGAAGCGCGGCCAATACAAGTAGCGCCGCGACGAAGATTCGTGCAAAGATTCGTACAAGTGACGACTTGAACGCTTGCTGGAACTGGTTGGGCATGATTTCTCCTTGTAAGGCTCGCTTAAGAAGCGGGAGCCGAAAACTGGCCGTGAGCATACTCCCCCCGGACGGAAGGGTTCAAGAACATTCGTTTTTGGCCCGGGCCGCGCATCCCTGAATATTCACAGTGGTCATCGGTTGCAATTTTTGTTCAGCGGGCTAACATAAAGCTGTGGCCATGGGTATCATGAGCGCCGAAAAACTGTTTGTGAAGCCGCTAACAGCCGAACGTTTGCCCGTATCTCGCCCGGCGCGATCGACCAGGATTAGCCGATATTCCAATCGAGCAGTCACAATCGCTGACCATCCGGGGATATTTCAAGCAAAGATGGAGGCGTTTCAAGATCGCGCTGAAAAACACGAAAAGCACCGGGTTCTAATCGGTTCTAATCGACACACGCTGGCGATTAGAAAATCCCGCAACTGCCGTGCAATCCATAACATCACACTTTTCTATTCGACACAAAATCGCGATTTTCTAAACGCCCTATCATGGTGCAACCTTGAAGCGAAAGAGGCGCCCGGACCAGGGTTCCGTGGGGATCGCAGCCGAGTTGAACGCCATCGCCGCGCAGCCGCTGAAAAACACGAAAAGCGCCGAGTTCTAATCGATTCTAATCGACACACGCTGACGAATAGAAAATCCCGCAAGTCATTGCGAATCAGTCGGATCACACTTCGCAGGGCGGGACAAAACGCGAGTTCTCCAATGCACAATGCATGGTGCAATTCGGAAGGAAACGGCGCGCCTGGGAGAAGGGATTTCGCGAAGAAATCGTACCGTCCGCTGCCTTATTGGTAGCGATTAGGTGACGATACAAAAAGCCCTGACGCCAGCTGCAGCTGCGCGGGATCAGCCGCTGCCGTAGGGATTGTTGTTATTGTTGCATGGGAGGCTGCGACGGCTGTTGCGGAGGCTGAGCGCCACCAGGCTGCTGCGTTCCTTGCCCTGTTCCCCCGAATGACGACCCGCCGAACGATGACCCGCCGGGATTTTGCAATCCGCCAGGCGCACTTCCCGCAGGCGAACTTCCACCGGGCGTGCCGCTGCCCAAGCCGCCCAAGCCGCCCGGCGCGCCCGCGGCCTGCTCCATCTGCGAATTCCAGATGAATTCCCAGGTCTTGTAGGTCTTGCCCTTCTGAAAAATCTTGATGGAGGGTTTGTTGATCTTGCTGGCCACGCCGATGAGGCTTCCGCCGAACACCTGGCCGCTGGAGTCTCCGTTGTCGCTGCCGCCCTGGCCCTGCCCGTTCTGCTGATTCGAATCGCTGCTGTTCCCCGAGCCTCCCGTTTGCCCCGGCTGGTTACCGCCCTGCGTATTGCCGGAATTTTGATTCTGGCCCTGAGTCTGATTGTTATTCTGCGAATTGTTGGAATTGCTGAAGCTATTTCCGCCTCCAAAGCTGCCGAAGCCGGATTGCGACTGCTGACCGTTTCCTCCCGGCGGCCCGCCGCCGAGCGGAGGAGCTCCGCCCATGGGTACGCCGGTATTGCCGCCTTGCGAATACGGCGGCTTCAACTTTTGCGCCATGTCCGCCAGCGACGTGAACATCAGGCTATTGATGAGCTGTCCGCCGTTTCCGATGTAAATCAGCCGCCACGATCCATCCACCGGATTCATCGGATCCTTGTAGGCTTTCCGCATCAGATGAAGATTTCCCGGCAGCTCCTTGAAGAGATCGTCCAGCGAGGTGGGATACTTCCCCAATTTTTTGTAATACATCTTGATTCCGCGGTCAAACTGCTTGCCGCGGAAAATCAATTCCTTTTCCCTCTCGCGCCGTCCTTGCTGCATGATGTCCGGCACCACCGCCGCGCTCATGATGATCACCAACGCCACCATGAAAATCACCATCAGCAACGCGTAGCCGCGTTGCGCCCGGCGCATCGCTGCTCTCGCGTGACCTGAA
>Ga0302326_10017325_pt1 | contig 15032 bp, 12 predicted proteins | sample Palsa_T0_3_FD_202264 | JGI IMG/M metagenome (GOLD analysis project Ga0302326, IMG submission 202264) | Peat permafrost microbial communities from Stordalen Mire near Abisko, Sweden - Palsa_T0_3 | ecosystem: Environmental > Terrestrial > Soil > Palsa > Peat permafrost | place: Sweden: Abisko... | reverse complement strand
CCTCGTGGTCGGAGCCTTGCTCCCACCGTCGGGTTCGACGCTGAGTGCGACGGCTCCGAGTTTGGTGGCGTCCGCCGGCAGCGCCACAACCGCGATGCCTTCGGCATTGGGCGGAAAGGTGATACTGGGCTGGACGGCCGTCGCGCCCTTCGGGAGCGTCCAGGCCTGGTAGACCTTCCCCTTCGGGAGCGCCGGCAGTTTCGAGAGCGCCAGGTAGACGCGGTCGCCGCGCACCACGACCGCTCCTTGTGCGACCTCGTAGCGGCGCGCATCCGGCGCGACCAGATCAGTGACCATTTGCCGGTCGTGCTGTCCCACGCGTTCGGTGTCGGCCAACTGAGTGGTCAGGCTTGCGGTCCGCCGCTGAGCCTGAGCCAGGTCGCTGCGCAGGGAGACATCCTGAATCACGGTCACCAGGGAGAAGATCAGCGCCGCGGCCGCCGCCAGACCGGTCCCCAACAGCCAGCCGGAGTTGGTGCTGATGCGCCGGCGAGCGATGGCGCCGTTGCCGGCGGCAGCCTCTGCGCTCACACGCGCCAACAGGCGCTCTTTCATCCGCACGGAGCGGGCCGAATCAACCGGCTCGTCGGCGCTGAAGGCCAGGGCGTCGGCGCTCGCGCGGAGCGCGCGATACTCGTCGCGCGCGCCGTCGTCGTTGGCAATGAACGACGCGACCAGCGCGGCCTGGTCGCGCGGCAGAACGCCGAGCGCGTAGAGCGCAACCAGTTCGAGCATCTCCTCGTGGGAACCCGGGTCGGTCATTGCGGCACTCCTTCCGCAAGGCGGTTGCGCAGCGTGCGCAGGCCGGCGCGTATGCGCGTCTTCACCGTACCAAGCGGCGTGTCGGTGCGGCGCGCGATCTCCTGATGGGTCACGCCGCCGAAGAAGCCCATCTCGATCGGGGCTCGCTGTTCGGCCGGAAGCATCGAGAGCGCATCGCGGACCCGCTCCGCATCCAGACGTTCGAGGATCTCATCGTCGAGCGCGCCGTCGAGCGGTAAATCGGCCGGGAGTTCCGTCTCCGGACGGGCCCCGCGCGACCGCAAAACGTCGAGCGCTCGATTGCGTGCGACGCGCGACACCCACGCGACGAACGAGCCGCCGCGGAATGCATCCGGGCTCGTCCAGATCTTCATGAAGACCGTTTGCGTGACGTCTTCGGCGACCATCGGGTCGCCCAGCATGCGCAGGCTGATACCGAAGACGAGCCGGTGGTAGCTGTCGTAGAGGGACTCAAATGCCGCGACGTCACGCGCTCGCACGCGTTCCATCAGTCGAACCACCGGGTCCATCGGGCGGGCGTTCGCGTCGGTAGTGATGTCACCTCGCAGGGGTAACGCGGCTGGGGACCGGGCGGATGCCGCCCGCTCGAAGGCCAAGGTTGACGCGCGCCATGGATGACGAGGGCTTTTCGGAGCTTCGCGGACGAATCGCGAGCGCCGGCTCGGTATGCGTCTTGACCGGCTCCGGAATTTCCGCCGAGAGCGGGCTGCCGACGTTCCGCGGCGCGGGGGGCCTGTGGCAGTCGCACCGCGTCGAAGACCTCGCCTCGCCGGAAGGCTTCGCGCGTGACCCGCACTTGGTGTGGAACTGGTACGCGCAGCGGCGTCGCGCGCACGCGCAGGTCGAGCCGTCGCCGGCGCACGTTGCGCTGGCGCAGCTCGAACGCCGGACCGCCCGCTTCACCCTGGTCACGCAGAACGTCGATTCCCTGCACCGCCGGGCCGGCTCACGCAACGTGCTCGAGCTGCACGGCGCGTTGCGCGAAGCGCGCTGCACGCGCTGTCCCGCGCGCCGGCCGTTCGACGAGGATTTTGACCTCGATGCACTCGCGCACGATTGCGGCGGCACCTGGCGGCCGGACATCGTCTGGTTCGGCGAGCCGCTCCCGCGCGACGTCCTCGAAGCGGCCTTCGCCGCTGCGCGCGCCGCCGATCTAATGCTGGTCGTCGGAACCTCCGGCATCGTACAGCCGGCAGCCTCGCTGGCGACCAAACGCTGCACCGACGCCTACGTCGTCGAAATCAATCCCGAAGCGACGGTGCTGACGCCGCAGGTCGACCGCTCGATCCGCGCACGCGCGACCAGCGTGCTGCCGCTGCTCGCCGCATGAACGCTGTCGCAAGCGGCGTCGGGGGCTTCGTGGCGCTGCTCGGCGCCGCGGTCATCATCGCGATCCTGGCCGAGCGCGCGCGCATCCCGGCCGCCGTGGCGCTGGTCGCGGTCGGCGCGATGGTGCAGATTCCGGTGCCGTTCGCTTTCGGCGATAGCCTGCTGTTCGTGTTTCTCCCGCCCTTGATTTTCGAGGCAGCGTGGAATCTCGATCTGGGTGCGCTGCGGCGCACGGCGTGGCGCATCGCAGGATTGGCCGTTCCGGGCACGCTGGCGACGGCGGCGATCGTCGGCGGCGCATTGATCGTGTTTCGCGTTCTTCCGCCGCCTCCGGCGCTGCTCTTCGGCGCGATCGTGGCCGCGACCGACCCGGTCGCGGTCGTGGCCGCATTCCGGCGCGTCCCCGTTCCGGTCGACCTGCGCACGCTGATCGAGGGCGAATCGCTCGCCAATGACGGCATCGCGCTGATCCTGTTCGGATTTGCGCTCGCTTTCGCGCTCGGGCAGCCGGTTTCGATCGGGAGCGATCTGGTCTCGGGATTTATCGGCATCGCCGGCGGCACGGGGATCGGCCTCGTCGCGGCGCTCCTGTGCGCCGGGGTGCTGCGCGCGACCAACGCGATCGAGTACGAGGTCACGATCACGATCGTCATGGCCTATGGCGCCTATCTGGCCGCTTCGTGGCTGGGGTGGTCGGGCATTTTTGCAACCGCCGCCAGCGCGATCGCGCTGCGGGCCGCCCTGTTGCGTTTTCCGACCGCGCTGGTCAACGCGGAAGACGTGGACCGCGTCTGGGTTGCGGCGGCATTCATCGCCAACGCGTGTGTGTTCCTCGCGACCGGGCTGCTGATTCAGCCGGGACGGATTCTGCACGAACCGGCCCTGGTCGCGGTAGCGGTAGCAGGCGTCTGGGCGGCACGGCTGCTGCTCGCCGCGGCGGCGGCGCGGGCCCGGAGGGATCGGGCGACGATCTTTCTGGCCGGGATGCGCGGCGCGCTGCCGCTCGCGCTTGCCCTCGAGCTCCCAAGTCAGCTCGCCGCGCGCCCGCAGATCATCGACGCGACCTATGCGATCGTGCTGGTGACGATCGTCGCGCAAGGGGCGCCCCTAGTTCCGGTCGTCGCTCGTCTGTACGGGGTGATTCGCCCCGCGCCGCCGTAACGCTCACCTATGACGGACCTCGAGTTCATCCGGCAGCACATTCCGACATACGCGGACTATGCCGATGAAAGTGCGCGTCACCAGGTCGACAAGCAAATCCGCGCCTGGCTCGGCGAAGCGCTTTCCGATGCGCGGAGCCGCCTCAAACCGGCGGAAAGTCTGAGCGATCGATTGGACGGCATGATCCTGCGCTGCGAGTTCTCGGATCAACGCGTCATCCGCGCCGCCGACCACGCGCGGTTCGATCAGCAACTGATCGACCGCGTGCATCAACTCGACCGTCAACTCATCGACGTCGCCGACCGCGTGCGTGCTGCGACGAACGAGGACGGACTCTCGGCGGCACTCGATGAGGTCGCGAGGCTGCTCGACGAACGCTTCGGCGCGATCGCCGACGCGCCCTCAACCTAACCCTCAGGTTTTAGTGCGGGAAGCCGGGAATTCTCGGTAAGCCCGGAATCGACGGCACCGGCGGCAGGTAGGAACGGGCCTTCGCCATCGCCGCGTCGCTGGCTTGTTGGACATTGGTGGGGATGCCCATTTCCGCGAACTGATCCATCGCTTGCTGGGTGAGACGATTGATCTCGAGCTTCAGCACGCCGTTGACGAGGTGCGCGAGCAGCGATTGTCCGGGGAAGACTTGCAGCGTCTTGCCGGCGTTGGGGCCGTTGAGAAGGGTCACCAAGACCGGCGACTCGTTGCCGGTCGACTTCGAATTATACACGTTGACCGTTAGCCCGTTGCTGTCGAGGCCGATGTCACCCTCGGTGCCGCGAACGGCGATGTTCGCGGTGGCGGTCTTGAAGGTGTAATCGGCTTGCGCTCCCTCCGGATGTTCGATTTGAAAGCGCACCTTGCCGTGATCCACCAGAAACTGGGCGTGCGCGATATCTGATTGATCGAAGCGCACCAACTGCACGCGCGTGTCGCTGGCCATCAGCACCCGCGACGAATCGGGCAGCGTGACGCGCGCCTGCGATGCGTCGCCGGTTTCAGCCCAGTCTTGGGACGTCATCGCGACCGACGCCGATGGGACCAGTTTGCCCGCTTTGCCGCTGCGATCGTAGCTGACCGCCCCTTTGACGTTGGTCAGCGTTTTGTTGGCGTCGGCGGCGTTGAGGGCTTGCGGCACACCGATCGCAGCGATGACGACCGCAGCGGCAACGGCGGCTTTCATCCCCGGCCGTCGCAGCGTGCGCGCGATCACCGCGCCGCAGACCGCCGCCAAGACACACCACGCAACGCCCGCCGCGACGTCGCCGAGGACGATCCGGCCGATGCCGAACAGCGTGCCGTAGACGAGGCCCAAACCCGCGACCCAATCGATCAGCGCAATGCCGAGGTTGTCTTCGGATTGGACCGGGACCAGCCGCGCGATCGGGGCCCAGCCGGGGCCGCTGGGGCGGACGCGTGCGTAGAAGCGCTTCAAGGTCTCCTCGCTTTCAGGCTTCGTGACGAAGGTGACGATCAGCCACACGAGCGTCGTGCTCGCGACGGTGATCAGCAGCCGTTTTGCGGTTGCATTCGGATCGTCGCCGGCGACGATGCCGCTACTATAGCACCAGGTTCCGACGATTGCGGAGGTCGCCAACGCCGAGATCTCGGTCCAGGCGTTGATCCGCCACCAATACCAGCGCAGGATCATGACCAGACCGACGCCCGCGGTGAGCGTGAGCATGTACTTCCACGCTTCACCGACCGACGTCATGAAGAGCGTGACGACCGCTGCGAGCACGACGGCGACAACCGTCATCACGCGCGAGATGACGACGTAATGCCGTTCGTCCGCGTCGCGGACGATGAAGCGCCGGTACAGGTCGTTGGTGAGGTACGACGCGCCCAAGTTCAACTGCGTCCCGATGGTCGACATGTAGGCCGCGAGGAAGCCGGCCATCATCAGCCCGCGCAGCGCCGGCGGCAGATGATCGACCAGCGTCTGAACGTAGCCCAGTTCGGGATCGATCTTTCCGTCGACGCCGGCCACGCCGTGCGGGTAGAGCACCAGCGCGGCCAGTGCGACCAGGATCCAGGGCCACGGACGAAGCGCGTAGTGCGCGACGTTGAAGAACAGGGTGGCGTACACGGCGTCCTTTTCGGTACGCGACGCGAGGATACGCTGCGCGATGTACGAGCCGCCGCCGGGCTCGGCACCGGGATAGGACGACGCCCACCAACTGACGCCGATGAAGACCAGGAAGGTCGTGATCGGCATCCAGCTGGCATCGCCCGAGGGGACGAACGCCAGGATCGAAGCCCCGCCGCGCTGCGCGTCGAGTGCCGCCAGTCCGGCGCGCAGCGGACCGATGCCGCCGACCGCGGCTACGGCGACGACCGCCAGGACGACCGCCATCGTCATCTTGACGGCGAACTGCAGAAAATCGGTGACGAGAATCGACCAGAACCCGCCGATCGTCACGTAGAGCGCGGTCAGCCCGAGGCAGACGTAGAGCGCGAGGTAGGTCGGCACGTGCAGGGTGAGTGAGAGAATCTTCACCATCGCGAGGTTGACCCAACCCATGATGATCGTATTGACGATGACGCCCTGGTAGACAGCGCGTACGCCGCGCAGGGCGGACGCCGGCGCCCCGCCGTAACGCAATTCGATGAACTCGACGTCGGTCAGTACGCCCGAACGACGCCACAAGGCCGCGAAGAAGAAGACGGTCAAGATTCCGCTCGCGGCCATGTTCCACCACAGCCAGTTGCCGGCGATGCCGTTTTTCGCGACGAATCCCGTCACCGCGAGCGGCGTGTCGACCGCGAACGTGGTGGCGACCATCGACACGCCCGTCAGCCACCACGGCGCGCTGCGTCCGGAAAGAAAGAACTCGCCGACGCTCTTGCCGCTGCCGCGCGCGAAGTACAGCCCGATGCCGAGATTGATCGCAAAGAACGCGACGATAACGGCGATATCGAGCGGGCTCAACGCCATGGCGCTCGGTTCTGCCGCTGGCAGGCGCTCCCTGCGGGTGCTCTCGACAGCAATGATGTTCGCGCTGTTGTTGCTCGGCACGCCGTTCGCAGCGCGAGCGGACTGGCGTCCGGCCGGGATTCGGCCTACTGCGGCGACGCTCGGCGAGGTGCTGGCTCTCCACGACAAGGCCACGGGTCAGACGCCGCCCGGTTACGATGTCCGCCGCGAACGCTGGACGTACACCAGCGGCGCGCACCGACTGCCGGTTGAGGTCGCGGTGCGGGGGGACGACTTTCGCATCGACGTGACGCTGGACGGCGCGACGTACACGGCGGGCCGCCTGCGCGGCGCTCGCTGGCGCGGCGATGCAAACGGGATCGTGCATGGAACGCAGGCGGATCTGCAATCCGACGCCATCGACCGTTTCCCGGACGTGCTGTTCGGCTTTCGTCCGCAAGACTGCGAACTCGTCGGCGAAACCGGCCCACCGCACGCGGCGTGGGTAGTGGCCGATCAGCCCCAAGGCGAGCGCGTGCACTGGCTGTTCATCGACCAGTCATCGGGGCTGCTGGTGAAGTCTATCCTGCGCGAAGGCCAAGTCGTCGAGTCGACGACCTTCGCTCGCTTCGAACCGAGCCTCGGTGCTCTGCGGCCACAGCATTGGCACGTCACGGACGGCAACGCATCCGACGATATCGACGCCGACCTCGACGGCGTGGTCATCGGCGGCGTTTCCGACGCCGCGATCGCTTTTCCACCTCCGTCCGAGCGGCGCACGTTCGCGTCGTCGCCGCCTGCGAACGAGCGCGTCCAGCTCCCGGCACAGTTTTTTCGCGATGGACGCATCAACGTCACGGTCGAACTTGATGGACGCCGCTACTCTTTCGACCTCGATACCGGCACAGCAAGCATTTCGCTCGAGGCTGCCGTAGCGCGAAAACTTGCGGGCGGTGTCGTCCTCGAGCACGCCACGGTCGGCACGATGCGCGTCGGTGCCCTCCAGGCGGAGAACGTCTCCACACTCGCGATTCCGATCTTCGGCGGATCGCTGCAGGGCATCCTCGGGTACGATTTCTTCTTCGGACACGTCGTGCACATCGATTATGGGCACGAGCGCGTCGAAGTGCTCTCCGGAAAGGCGGCGGAGGAGGTGTTCGCGGATCCCTCGCTCACCGTGCTCGCTGCGAACGTCGATCAAGGTCTCCCGCTGGTACATGCCGAGATCGGGACCGCCGTAAGCGATGACTTCGCCCTCGACACGGGTTCGCCGCGGTTCTACGTCATGCAACCCTTCGCCCATACGTACGCCGGCGAGATCGCCGCGCACTGGACGCGCATCTCACCGGCAACGAGGCCGATCGAGTATCTCGAGGGCACGATTGAAGTCGCACCATATCGCGCCGCCGACCTGCTCTTCGGGCGGATTCGCTTTCGCAACGTGGATGTCGGCGTCGAGGTCCCAAGCCGGCTTGGCACCGCGATCGACATTCCCTTCGATGGAATCATCGGCACGGACATCCTGCGAAACTTCGACTTGTGGTTCGACTTCGATCACGGACGGGTCGGCATGCGCTACACCGGACGATAATGCGTCCGAATCGAGCAGCGATGGGCGGCGGCCGAGGAGACGACGCACGCGCCGGTGTAGCGCGAAAGGTGCGAGTGCTTTTGACCGTGGCGCTGCTGCTCGCGACGACGGGCGCCGTTTCGGCCGCCCCGGCACTGGTGCCGCAGCCGACGTCGGTGAAGTACGCGAACTGCTCGCTGCCGGCGTCGCAGGCGTTCCCCATCGTCCAGGCGGCCTTTGGGAGCTCCATGCCCGATGCGGTCGCGCTCCTGCGGAGCCGTTGGAGGGCGCTGGGTATCCCGACGCCCTCGCAAGGACCGGGATCGCAGGGCATGCCGGGATTCCGGGCGGCTTACCGTCGCGATTTTTCGGCGCTCGCGCGCATGGGCGGTGAAGCGGGCTATGACCTCACCGTGAACAGCCGCGTCTTGAATGTTGCTGCGCGTGACGGCGAGTCGCTTTTTGATGCGATCATGACGTTGGCGCAGTTGGCGGAACGACGTAGCGGACGCTGGGTGCTGCCGTGCGTCGACATCACCGATGCGCCGGCTATGCGCCGGCGTATCGTTTCGGACGACGTCTCGCGTGGACCGTTTCCGACGATGGCGTACGCCAAAGCACGTATCCGGACGCTGGCGTCCCTCAAGATCAACGGCTGGTCGCCCTACATGGAGCAAGTCGTCGTCGATCCGCGCGCGCCGTACGTCGCCTCGCCGAACGGATGGACGCCGGCGCAGCTGCACGAGTTGGCGGCGTACGCGCGGCGGTTCTACGTCACCTTGATCCCCGAACAGCAGACCTTCGCCCACATGCACGAGACGTTGAAGTGGGAGACCTTCGCGCCGCTGGCAGAACTGCCGCATGGCTACTTACTGGCGGGAAGCGATCCGCGCAGCTACGACTACCTCGGGCCGCTGATTCGCGCGATCGCAGCGGCAGCGGCACCGATTCCCTTCTTTCATCTCGGCGCCGACGAACCGATCGATCTTGGCCGCGGGCGCACGCCGCGCACGGCGCAGACCTTCGCCACCCACGTCACGCGCGTGGCGGGATTTCTTCCGCGCGATGTGCGGCCGATGATTTGGGACGACGCAATTCAGCAGGACCACACGATTCTGAACCTGATTCCGCGCGACACGATCGTGGTCGCGTTCCATTACGGCGTCGAAGCGTCGTATCGTCAATATCTCGATCCGATCGCCGCGGCCGGCCTTTCGAACATGATCGCTCCGGGAGCGGCTAACTGGAACGAGATCTATCCCGATCTTACAACTGCGTACGCGAACGTCGCGCGCTTCACGGCCGACGGCCGCGACGTACGCGGTACGCTCGGCATGTTCATGACCGTCTGGCACGACGACGGCGAGTCACTCTACGAAGCGACGTGGCCCGCCCTGGCATACGCGGCCTCCTCCGCCTGGCAGCAGAAGCCGGTCGACGGCGCGGGCTGGCATCGGCGCTTCGCGGCCGCCTTTTTCGGTACGACGGACGATCGCTATGCCGATGCGCTCGATCGGCTGCGCGCCATGCGCGATCTGCTCCGACCTGTGCAAACGCGTGGGCGCACGCCCGATCAAGCAACGCAGACGCCTACGCACGCACGACCATCCGATCCGCCGGACTATCTGTTCTGGCACGATCCGTTCGCGCCGGAACTGACCGATCGCTTCACCGACGGTTCGCTGAGCGCGCTGAGAACATCGGCGGAAGCGGTGCTTACGGAACTCTGGAACGCACGGCCGCCGCTGCATCCCCAAGCCGCGGCGGTCATGCGTTTGGCAGCATTGCGCTACGATCAGCTCGGACGGCGGCTGCAGATCGGCCGCGAAGCGCATGCGTATTACGATGATGCGCTCGCGGCGGCGGCCGAAAAGAACTCGACGCGCGTCTACCGCAGCTTGGGCGTGGCGAAGTACCTCTGCTGGGAACTGCGCGACGCGCTGAGCGCGATCGCTCCGGAGTACGCGGAGGCGTGGCGATACGAAAGCACCGAGCCCGGCCTTCAGCGCGTTTTGGTGCGCTACGCAAATGCCGAAGCCGACGCGCAGCGTTGCGCTGACCGGATCGACACGGTCATGCGCGAGGACTATTTGCGTCACGGCGACGTCCCCAGTTGGGATGTGATGCGCGGGCGGCCGTGAGCGGCATCCTGATCATCGTCGCCTTTCTGATACTGGCGGGAGCGATGATCGCCCGCAAGCTGCCGGCCTTGCTAGCGGTTCCGCTGATGGCGCTGGCGACCGCGGCCCTGGCCGGCGTTCACGACCTCTCCGGTATCGTGACCCAAGGCGCCGTGAAGCTGGCTCCGGTCTACGCGACGTTGTTTTTCGGCGCGCTGTTGAGCCGGGTCGTGCTCTCCACCGGGATCGCCGAAACGCTGGTAACCTACGCCGCGGAGTTCGGGGGCGACCGTCCGCTGGTGCTCTCGCTGCTGCTGTGCGCGGTCGTCGCGCTGCTCTTCACCGCCGTGCAGGGACTGGGTGCGATCATCATGATCGGCACGATCGTGCTACCGGTCATGATGACGGTTGGTCTCCCGCGCACCCTTTCCGCGACCCTGTTCTTGCTGGCCTTCGGTCTCGGCTTCATCTTCAACATCACGCAGTGGCGCTTCTACATCACGCTCTTCGGCGTCGACCGGGCGCAGTTCCAGAACTACGCGCTGCTGCTGTTCGTCGTGCAGGCCGTCGTCCTCGTGATCTACGCGCTGGTAGGCATGCGTTCGTCCCGCGATTATGCGGCCAAGGTCGAGCCGGGCGAGCCCCCGCGCAAACGCGTCCGCGCCTGGGCTCTGATCACGCCGCTGATTCCGCTGGTGCTCTTCGCGCGTTTGGGTGTCGACCCGATCGTCGGGTTTGCGCTCGCCGCCGTATACGGCGTGCTGGTGACGCGGCCGCGGGCGATGGTGCAGACTCTGGTCGCGGCCTGGATTCGCGGCATCGAAGACGTCGCGCCCGCGACGATCCTGATGATCGGCATCGGCATGCTGTTCGTTGCCTCGCAGACGCCGCAAGTCACCGCCGCGGTGGCGCCGCTGGTCGCCGCCGCCGCGCCTCGCTCGCCGCTCGCCTACGTCGTGCTGTTTGGCCTGCTCTCACCGTTGGCGCTCTACCGCGGCCCGCTCAACCTCTACGGCGTCGGGATCGGCGTCTTCACGGTGCTGCTCTCGCTTCACGTGTTGGCGCCGGTCGCGCTGGTCGCCGCGGTGATGGCGATCGTGCAAGTGCAGAACGTCTGCGATCCGACCAACACGCAGAACGTGTGGGTCGCGAACTTCACCGGCATCTCGGTCGAGCGCATCACGCGGCTCACACTGGGCTGGCAAGTCGGGGTCGCGACGCTGGGCACGATCGCCGTCGTCGCATTCGGCGCGCAGCTGTTCGGAAGCGCTCCGTTCGGTACGCCGGCGGCGGCGGCAGCCGCGACGTTGTCGAGCGGCCTCTTCGCGCCGCCGCAGGCCGCGCGAGCGGTCGCCGTGCTCGACGACGGAACGGTCGAGGGCGCGCGCGCCGCGGAAGAGATTGCGCGAACGATCGCGCGCGGCTGGCCCGGCTACCGCGTCGTCGCAGCCGGCGGCGATCCCGCGGCCGCCGACTGCCGGCGTAAAGCGTATGCGGCGGTGCTGCGCGTCAGCGTCACTCCGCCGCTGCACGGCAGCGCCCTCGACGTCGGCGTCGAGCTCGCCGACTGCGCCGGCTGGAGCGTCGACCAGTGGCACGCGCAGGGCCAACTCCGTCAAACGGCGCTGGCGGCGCTCTTTCGCGTGCGCGTCTGGAGCCGCGAGCATCCCAGCTTGGCGGCCGAGGTCTTCGAACGCGGCTTGGCCTTCGATCCGGACGATCCCAAGCCGACCTACTTCTACGTGCTCTTCAAGCCCAGCGACGGGTACATGCGGGCGATGGTTCGTGCCGGCGGCCCGGCCTACGAAGACGGCCTGCGGACCGGCGACGTGGTCGACAAGCTCGATGGCCGCTTTTGGTGGGAGTATGGGACGTATCAGACCCAGCTCCGGGCCTATGACGGCCGGCCGCACGACTTCGACGTCGAGCGGGGCGGGGTGGGAGGCCCGGCGGTCCACGTGCAGCTCGGTCAGCCCTTCCGGGGCGAGGTTCGCGAGGGGGCTTGACCGGGTAGTATAAGTGGTATAAGATGCGTACAACTAGTACAAATCAACCTAGTCGTACCACTTGGAGGCACCCGATGTCCGCTCAAAACGTCCGCCCGATCCGTCCGGTTCGCCCCGTCAGCCCCTCGCCGGCGGCCTCGCACCTCATCCGGCTCCCGGCCGGCGACCACCAGATCTTCCGCGGCTGGGGAATCACCCTTTAGTGGATCGCTTACGCGATCCGTCGCGTTTGGGCTTCGCCCAAGCCGCGCGTCGTCGCCAATCGAACCTGCGTCCGATCGGCTCCTAGCAACGTGCCCCCCGCTTTTTTCTCGGTCGACCCCCACGGCGGTTCGCCGATCTACATGCAGCTCGCTGAGCAGGTCAAGCGCGCGATCGCCATTGGGGCCTTGGGTCCCGGCGAACGCCTGCCGACCGTGAAGGCGCTCGCGATCGACCTCAAGGTCAACCCCAATACGGTCGCGCGCGTCTACCGGGAACTCGAAGCGGAGGGCGTGATCGCGACCGCGCCCGGACGCGGTTCCTTCGTTCGCGAGAACGGCGCCGTCGACACGGTGCAGCGCGCGGCGCACGACACCGTCACGGTTGCGATCGACAACGCGGTGCGCGAGGCGCGATCGCTTGGGATGTCGCGCGACGCGGCCGCCTCGATCGCCAATGCGTCCATCGCCCGCTGGTATTCGGAGGAAACCCCGTGATCGGGATCAGTCACCTGTCGAAACGGTATCGCGATGTGATCGCGGTCGACGACGTTACGCTCGAGATCCCCAGCGGATCGGTCTGCGGTTTGCTCGGGCGCAACGGCGCCGGCAAGACCACCACGTTCAAATGTCTGCTCGGCTTCGCAAAACCGGATTCCGGCGAGGTGCGATTTGACGGCGAACCGCTGGCTCCGTACACCTTCATGAAACTGGGCTACGTGCCGGAGCGTCCCGCGCTCTACGGTTGGATGACGGTCGGACAGCATCTCGAACTCGTGCGTCGCACCCAGCCCGGCTACGATGCGACGTTCGCTCACGAGCTGCTCGCAACGTTCCGGCTCGATGAACGCAAGCGGACGCGGCGGCTCTCGAAGGGGCAGCAAACCGCCGTCAGCCTCATCATCGCGCTGGCCACCCGACCCTCGCTGCTGATCCTGGACGAACCGGCGAGCGGGCTCGATCCCGTCATGCAGCGGGTGGTCCTCGATCTTCTGATCGACGCCGCGACCTCGGGCGCCACCGTGCTGCTCTCGTCGCACCAGATCGGTCAGATCGACCGCGCGGCCGATCGCGTCGCGATCATGCGCGATGGCAAGATCGTGGTTTCGGGAAACCTCGACGACCTGCGCGCCGCCGCTCGCGTGGTCGAAGCGACCTTCGCCGGCGATGTCCCCGACCTGGGCGCGCTGGAGAGCGAGATGCGGATCGAACGCGTCGGCACCAGTGTCCGAGCCCACGCGAACAGCAGCGCCGACGCCGTCGCCGCGCGCTTCGGCGCGCTCGGTGCGGTCGGCGTGCGCGTGCTCGACCGCTCGCTCGAAGACATCTTCCTCGATGCCGTCGATGACGGAGGACACGCCTAAATGGAATACGTCGAGATCCTGCGCGCGCGCCGCGTGCTGTTCTGGTATGCCGTCGCCGTCGTTGCGACCGCGGCCCTCAATCTCCTGAGCTTGCGCGATCACGTGCACGTGCAATCGACCGACATGGACATCCATGGGAAGATTCCGCTGGCCGCGATTCTCGTGGGCAGCGCGTTCGTCGCGTACATCCTGGCGAGCTGCGTCGCGCCGGGGCTCAGCAACGAAGGGAATACGATTGCGATTTCGTGGACGCGGCCGATGGCGCGCTGGGTGATCGCACTGCGCTACGTCGCCGTCGATCTGTCCGCCATCGCGCTCGGCTATGCGGTGTGCGTCGCGACCGTACTGGGAATCCTCGCCTTTTACGGCTTGGGGCGAGCGATCGCAATCGATGGCTACATCTTCGACGGCCTTGCGCTGGCCCTCGGCACGGTCGTCATGTGGTACGGCTTGCTGGTCGCCGCGTCGGCGCGCTTCCCCGGGCGCGGAGGAATGATCGCCGGACTTTCGTGGGGAGCGGTGTTCGTGCTGGCCGTCTTGGGGCAGCTGCCGCTGCCTTGGCTCGTCCACGATCTCGTTGTGGCCCTCAACTACCTCAACCCGGCCGAGTACATCAACGGCGCCGCGAACTCGCATGCCAATCACGTGGTCGCGCTGACCGGAGTCTGGCGCGAGATCGTGCCGTGGTGCATCGGGATCGCCGGCATCGTCACAGGAGTCCGGCTCTGGTCGACGCGGGAGGGCTGACGATGACGATCATCGCGACGCAGTTTTCGCTGCTCCTCGGCGCCTGGCGGGTCCGGCTGCGCTTCGATATCGATGAACCCCGCGAGGGCGAGGTTCGCGAGCCGAGCGGAGCGCCCGAGGCGGGTGTCGGAATGAACGGTCCATGCTCGCACCGCACCCCGACGCCCGCATCGAACTCGTCCGCGCCAACCGCGAACGGTATCTGGAGGAACTGAAGGCCTGGATTGCCGTGCCGTCGATCTCGGCGCAGCCGGACCACGCGTCCGACGTACGCCGTTCGGCGGAGTTCGCGGTAGCCCGGATGCGCGCTGCCGGCCTGACCGAGGCGGAGGTGCTCGAGACCGGCGGGCATCCGGTCGCCTACGGTGCGTGGCTGGGCCTGCCCGGCGCGCCGACGATCCTCATCTACGGTCACCACGACGTCCAGCCGGCCGACCCGCTCGCCCTGTGGACATCGCCGCCGTTCGAGGCCGGCATCCGCGATGGCAAGATCTTCGGCCGCGGTGCCGTCGACGATAAAGGCCAGTGCCTCATGCACCTCGCTGCGATCGAAGCACACCTGCGCGTGGCGGGCCGGCTACCGCTCAACGTCAAGGTCGTCATCGAGGGTGAAGAAGAGGTCGGCTCGGTGCACTTCGAGTCGTTCTTGGCGCGCGAGAAAGCGCGGCTGGCGTGCGACGTCGTCGTCGTGTCGGATACGGCGGTGTTTGCCGAGGACGTCCCCTCGTTAACGACCTCGCTGCGCGGGCTCGTTGGTTGGGAGGTCACCGTTCACGGTGCGAACAGCGACATCCACTCGGGCTACTTTGGCGGCATCGTCAAGAACCCGCTCGAAGCGCTG